>Ga0073908_1000220_pt1 | contig 90749 bp, 75 predicted proteins | sample MucameincwithD2O_FD_65484 | JGI IMG/M metagenome (GOLD analysis project Ga0073908, IMG submission 65484) | Mouse cecum microbial communities from Vienna, Austria - Mucus amended microcosms incubated with D2O | ecosystem: Host-associated > Mammals > Digestive system > Large intestine > Cecum... | reverse complement strand
ATCTGAGTCCTTTTTTTTGTTTTTTCGGAACAAAGATAAAGAGCACATATAATTAGAGGAGGATGTACTGGGGCGGATGCTTACTTAAGTGCCTGCTAATTCTGTAATCGGTGTCAGTGATTATATAATCAGTGGTTGTGATTATATAATTGCTGGCACCGATTCTATAATCACTGGCACTGATTATAGAATTGATAGGCATTCCGATGTTTTTTATGCCTATGTAGATAAGTTTTCTTGTAGCAGGGATAGATTATTCCTTATCTTATGTAGTCCATAAGATCGTATCGCTTAAAAATGAATTTGGTGCGGTTGCCCTACAAATGTATTCTTTCCCCTTGCGATATGGATGAAAATATGTAACTTTGCAGTTTTGAAATGCGAGTGTGCAATTAAAAGATAATTAAAATATTACTATCGTGGCAGATACAAAGTACATCTTCGTTACGGGCGGCGTGGTCTCTTCATTAGGTAAGGGGATTATTGCCGCATCATTGGGTAAACTACTTCAAGCAAGAGGTTACAAGGTTACCATTCAGAAATTTGACCCCTATATTAATATCGATCCGGGTACGTTGAACCCGTACGAACATGGGGAATGCTATGTAACCGTAGACGGACATGAAGCGGACTTGGACCTCGGACACTACGAACGTTTCCTGAATGTCCAGACAACCCGCGCAAATAACATCACTACAGGGCGCATCTACCAGAGCGTCATCAGCAAAGAACGTAAAGGGGATTACCTGGGAAAGACCGTTCAGGTGGTGCCTCATATCACGGACGAGATCAAGCGCAATGTGAAATTGTTGGGGAATAAATACAAATTTGATTTCGTGATTACCGAGATAGGCGGTACGGTTGGTGATATCGAATCCCTGCCGTTTATCGAAAGCGTACGCCAGCTGAAATGGGAATTAGGTAAGAATTGTATATGCGTACATCTTACTTATGTGCCTTATATTGCGGCTGCAAAGGAATACAAAACTAAACCGACACAGCATTCCGTAAAGCAACTGCAGGAGTTGGGCATTCAGCCGGATGTCCTGGTGTTGCGTACCGAACATGAGTTGAGTGCTAATATATTAAGCAAAGTAGCCCTGTTCTGTAATGTTGCACAGGATGCCGTTATACAGTCGATCGACGTTCCGACGATCTACGAAGTCCCGCTAGTATTGCAACGTCAGAAAATGGATGAAGTGATCCTGCGTAAAGTCGGGCTGGAAGTCGGACCGACACCGGAGATGAAACCCTGGCATCAGTTCTTGCAGCGCAAGGTAGACGCTACCGAAACTGTTAAGATCGGTTTGGTCGGTAAATATGTCGAACTGCAGGATGCTTATAAGTCGATCGACGAATCTTTGCTGCAGGCTGCCATTTATAACGATCGCAAGCTGGATTTGCATTTGTTCCATTCCGAAAAACTGAATGACGATAATGCTGCCGAATTATTGAAAGATATGGACGGAATCCTGATTGCTCCGGGATTCGGACAACGCGGTATCGAAGGTAAGTTTGCCGCATTGAAGTATGCCCGCGAAAACGATGTTCCTTGCCTGGGTATCTGTTTGGGTATGCAGTGCATGGTGATCGAATTTGCCCGCGACGTAATGGGATTGACGGAAGCCAACTCGACAGAGATGGAACCGAACACTCCGTATAAAGTAATCGACCTGATGGAAGAGCAGAAGAACGTAACCAATATGGGCGGTTCAATGCGTCTGGGAGCTTACGATTGTACATTAAAGAAAGGTTCCAAGGCTTATGAAGCGTATGGACAGGCACATATCCAGGAACGTCACCGTCACCGTTTCGAATTTAACAGCGAGTATCGCGATAAGTTTGAAGCTGCCGGCATGATGTGCGTAGGCGAAAACCCTGAATCGAACCTGGTCGAAGTGGTCGAGATCCCGGCTCTGAAATGGTTTGTAGGCGTTCAGTTCCATCCGGAATATAACAGCACGGTCGTTAATCCTAATCCTCTTTTCGTTAGCTTTGTAAAAGCTGCAGTTGAAAATAAAAAATAAGAAGTATAGATGGATAAAAACACGATAATAGGTTTCCTGCTTATTGGAGTTGTCTTAATTGTATTTACCTGGTTGAACAAACCTACTCCGGAGCAGATGGAAGCACAGCGCCGGATGCAGGATTCGATAGCACAGATTGAATATGCAAAGCAGCTGGAACAGCAGAAAGAATTGAATAAAGAAACAAAGGCGGACGATGAACTGGCTGGCTTGCCCGATTCTGTGCGGCTTGCCCGCTTGCAGAACAGTTTTGGAGTCTTCGCCGATGCGATGGTAGGAGAGGACGGTTCTACTGTTTTGGAAAACGAGCTGATTGAAGTCCGTTTGGATAATAAGGGGGGACGTGTAGGATATGTCCGTCTGAAAAAGTATGATAATTATAAAAACGAACCTTTGGTCCTTTTCGATGAAAAAGATTCGAAGTTCGATTTTACGTTGGTGACAGCCGACAACCGTGTCGTAAATACAGGCGACCTGTATTTTACACCTGTAAAAGGAAATGATCCCAACAGCATCACTATGCGTTTGAATACAGGTGAAGGCAGTTATCTGGATTTTATGTATACCTTGAAACCGGACGATTATATGTTGCAGTTCTCCATTAAGGGAACCGGTTTGAATGGCGTGCTGTCACCGGGTACGACTGCTCTGGATCTGTTGTGGCAGCAGAAAATAACCCAGCAGGAAAAAGGACGTAAGTTTGAAGACCGTTATGCAACGGTGTACTATAAATTTATGGCTGACAATGTGGAATACCTGAGTGAGACGAAGGACGATAGCAAACAAATTTCCGGTCGTTTGAAATGGCTTGCTTATAAGGATATGTATTTCTCTTCTATTCTGATTGCCGGAAACAACGGTTTCGAGTCGACAACCATCGATTCGAAGATGCTTCCTGCAGACAGCCCTTTCCTGAAAGAATACAAAACAACGACGTCCGTCCCTTTTGACTTGAAAGGAAATGAGGCGACCGATCTGCGTTTTTATTTCGGCCCGAACCAGTTTTCACTGTTGAAATCTTTTGACGACAATGTGGAAAAGGCCGATCAGCTGGATCTGGAAAAGATCGTTCCGCTTGGATGGGGTATTTTCCGTTGGGTGAACCAGTACTTTGTTATTCCGCTGTTTAACTTCCTCGGACAGTTTATCCATAGCTACGGTTTGCTGATCTTCCTGTTGACGGTTATCGTGAAATTGATCCTGTTCCCGTTGACGTATAAGTCTTATATGTCATCAGCCAAGATGCGTGTGTTGCGCCCGCAGGTGGAAGAGCTCAATGCCAAGTACCCAGGACAGGACAAGGCTGTAGAGCGTCAGCGTGCAACGATGGAATTGTATAGCCGCGCCGGAGCAAGCCCGATGGCGGGATGTGTCCCGATGTTGTTACAGATGCCGATTCTGGTCGCTTTGTTCATGTTCTTCCCGTCGGCAATCGAATTGCGTCACCAGAGTTTCCTATGGGCGCACGACTTGTCTACTTATGATGCGATTGTAAGCTGGAATACCTATATTCCTATTATTACACCTTACTTCGGTAACCATATCAGTTTGTTCTGTCTGCTGATGACCGTGACGAACATCATTTATACGAAGTTCAACATGGAACAGACCAACACCGGACAGCAACAGATGCCGGGTATGAAGGCGATGATGTATATGATGCCGTTGATGATGTTGGTATTTTTCAACCAGTATGCATCCGGTTTGACTTATTACTACTTTATCTCTACTTTGATCACGATCCTGCAGACTGTTATCTTCCGTTATACGATTAACGAAGATAAGTTGTTGGCCAAGCTGGAAGAGAATAAGAAGAAGCCTATGAAGAAGTCCGGTTTCATGAAACGTCTGGAAGAGGCCCAAAAAGCTCAACAATCTCAGTTGGAAAGACAAAAACAGCAAAGAAAGAATCGATAAGATTCTTTTCTAAATAGTTTGTCATAGATAAAACAGGCAAGGAACGAATTCTCGTTCCTTGCCTGTTTTTCTTCTATATGGACAGAGCCTGTTTTTCTATGCTTTTAGAAAATAAATCGGATTCCGGGATTATTTTATTATGGAATGTTTGTACATTTGCAAAATCTATCAATAAGTAGCGAGTTGATAAGTAAAATGATGATGAGGACTTACATAGATCGTTTCATTGTAGGGTGTTTAGGTATTTTATAGGGTATAAATTTTTCGCGGATGGCAAAAAGAGAAATTCTTTTGCAGAGTATTGCGGCTATTTTATTTGGCGCGATGTGCTTTGCTTTTTTCAGGTTTGTATATCCTTCTGACTTTTTTCAGAAAGAACAAGCCGAGGGATTGTTTACGTTAGGGTCCTTTGCTTCTTATCTGGATAAACCGGCATGGCTGGTTCGTTACGGCGGAAAAGTGTTGATGTCTTTTTGCGGGCCGTCCGGCGCCCCTTTTCTGATTACTTTGGTTTTACTTCTCGAATGGCGGTTACTTACTCTGATTCTGAAACGTTTTAATGTCGGCGGGATGGCGTCTTTGTATGCATTCTTTCCAGTCGTGCTGGAATGGGGTGGGTATTGTCATCCGACTTATCTCTTACATTCAATTCTGTCGACGATAGTCTCTCTTTCCCTCTTTTGGGGATATACTTATATAAGGAACAAATGGTTGAGTGTGCTGGCAGGGCTATTGGCGCTGCCGGCTATCTATTTTATTGCAGGCAACCGGCTTAATTTCTTTGTGCTGTTAATTCTTTTTTATGAGATAGGCAAAGATTATAGGCGTTGGGTGTATTGGGGGCTGCTCTTGGTGACAGGAATTATGATGCCGATTTGGATGGGACATTTTTATTCACTGTCACAAGAGCAGGCTTATTTATATCCGCATAACGGATTGCCCTCTTTCTTTCCACCGATTCTGTTTTGCTTCAGCTTGCTACTATTGCAGATGAAGAAGTTCCGGAATATGGCGGTTCGGGCCTTGCCGGTTATGGCTACGGCTTGTACCTTGTTGGTATTGTTGGGAACCTTTATTTTGCTGCTTGCCGACTTCTAAGGAAGGCCAATGCCTTTTCCATGTCCTCCGGTGTGTCGATCCCGATCGTTTCCTGCTGGGTGATTCCGACTTTGATTTTGTAGCCGTTTTCCAACCAGCGCAGTTGTTCCAGGCTTTCGGCCAGTTCCAACGGAGACTGGGGCAAATGGGTGATTTCTTTTAAGGTATCGGCCCGGTAAGCATACAATCCGATATGTTTGTAATAAGTATGGTTCGGTAGCCATTCGGTATATTTCTTACCCCTCATATAAGGAATGATCGAACGGCTGAAATACATGGCTTCATTCTTCTTGTTCAAGACCACTTTCGGGGAATTGGCATTGAATAAGGTCGTTTCGAAATCATCATCCGGGCGGAATGGTTTTACCAGAGTGGCGATTTGGACGCTTTTATCTATGAAACAGGTCTTTAATATTTCGATCTGCTCCGGTTGGATGAACGGTTCGTCACCTTGTATGTTGACAACCACGTCATATCCGTCACCTGTTTTGCAATACGCTTCATAACAACGGTCTGTGCCGCTTTTGTGTTGGTCGGATGTCATGACGACATTACCTCCGAAAGTCTGGACGGCTGCTTCTATACGGCTGTCATCCGTAGCTACGCAGACAGCATCGAGTACATCCCGGACTTGTTCGTATACCCGTTGGATCATCGGCTTGCCAGCCATATCGGCAAGTGGCTTCCCCGGGAAACGGGTAGAGGCATAACGTGCTGGAATTATTCCTATAAACTTCATGATTTATAATTTATGATTTATTTTTGTTCGGTTTTTATTGCCGATAGCCTTGTCAGTTGCTTACTGTTTTTCCTTCGCTCAGCCGGAGTACTTTTTCATGTTCCCCGACAATCCATACAATATCCCCTTCTTCAAAAACGGTAGATGGAGACGGGTTCTTGATGGAAGAAGTACCTCGTTCTATACCGATGACCAGGCAGGCTGACTTGTCGCGTATGCCGGATTCCAGGATCGTGCGTCCGATCAGGTGCGAGCCTTCGGCGATGGTGAATTGTTCCATGTTGACTTCATGTATTGTCTGTTCCTTGTTGGTCTGGGCTTTTTTGTATCGTTCGACCAGATATTGACGGAAATGTTCGAGATCGTCATCCGCGCCGACTACTACCAATTTGTCAAAAGGATAGAGGCGTTCCTCTCCTCCGGGGATATTAATCCGTTGTTCCCCCCGGATAATTGTTACGATGTTGACATTGCATTTCTGACGGAAGTTGAGCTCTTTCAATGTTTTTCCCATGCTGGGAGAATTCTGCTTTACTTCGAAATCAGCCAGGTGAAGATCCCGTTCCAGTAGGTGGTTGGCAAACCGTTGGTTGATCGGTGCCTTCCGCTCTTTCTCCAATTCACGTGCGGACAGGTTACTGAAAAAATGCCGTTCCATCAGGATGGATTGCCTTTTCAGTCGTTTGGATAAAATGACAATAACTATGACAGTCGCCGCAATCGCCAGTACGATACCGACTGCGGCATTCAGTAAACGGGCGACGGGCAGCATGACTAAGCCGATACATAATATAATACGTAAGATAACCAGTGAAACCAATGGCCCCCGGTTATATTTGCTATCCAGCCATAATTGTTGAAATTCGGCAGAATGATTCTTTTTCATCATGATTGCGCGCAACATGGGAGCAATCAATAGCAGGATCAGAATAAGTGAAATGCCTGCCCCTCGTATGCCGGGGAGTTCCTTCATGATAAAAGGAGCTACGAATTGAAGCCAGATAAAGATCAGGACGAGGGTAACGGCTGTATAAGTACCGACTATGCGAACCAAAGCTTTCAACAATTTATTCCAGGCGCTTTTCTGATGTATGGTATTGGAACCTGAAGAGTAGCGTTCGAGAAATTTCATCCATGATTTCGGAATGACCCGGTCGGCAACCCTGCATGCAGGCTCTGCCAGGCGAATCATATAAGGCGTAAAGAATGTCGTAACAACTGAAACTGCAACGACAATCGGGTAGAGGAAATTGTCGGTTACCCCTAATGATAATCCCAGCGAGGCTATGATAAAGGCAAATTCGCCTATTTGAGCAAGAGAGAAACCGGATTGTATGGCTATTTTGACCGGTTGACCGGATAGCAGCACACCAAAGCCGGCGAATACTATTTGTCCGGCCATAACAACCAATGTAAGAATCAAGATGGGAATTTTGTATTCCCACAGTAACGCCGGATCGATTAGCATTCCGACAGAGACGAAGAATATGGCCCCGAAAAGATCTTTTACAGGTTTGATAATATGTTCGATATGTTCCGCGTAAATTGTCTCTGCCAGGATAGATCCCATAACAAAAGCTCCCAATGCGGAAGAAAATCCGGCTTTTGTAGCAATCATAACCATCCCCAGGCATAGTCCCAGACTGACAATTAACAACGTTTCGTCATTCAGAAAAGTCTTGGCTTTCTTCAGAAAAGAGGGGATCAGGTAAATGCCGATAACGAAACAGAACAGCAAGAAGATTCCTAACTTGACCACGCTGTTGAGTAATTCCATCCCTTCCACATGTTTGCTGACAGCCAGTGTGGAAAGCAAAACCATCAGTAAAACAGCAAACAAGTCTTCGACAACGAGTATTCCGAAAACCACTCCGGCAAACCGCTGGTTACGCAGTCCCATATCGTCAAATGCTTTGAAAATGATAGTTGTAGACGACATGGAAAGCATTCCCCCGAGAAAGAGGCTGTTCATATGCCCCCAACCTAAAGACAGTCCGGTGGTATAGCCGAGCGTCATCATACCTATCACGATGGTGATAGCCCCGATCACGGCGGTTCCGCCGACTTTCATCAGCTTCTTGAAACTAAAGTCGAGCCCTAAAGCAAACAGGAGGAAGATAACGCCTATATCCGCCCAGATGCGGATACTCTCTACATCTGTGACTGTCGGGATTTCCGTAATAGCCGGACCGGCAAGAATTCCGGCAACAATATATCCGAGTACGACCGGTTGCTTTAATCTTTTGAAAAGCAAGGTAACCAATCCTGCCGAGATCAGTATGACAGCAAGATCCGATATGAGAGATGGTATTTGAGACATGCTTTCATTGTTTTTCCGTTGGCAAAGTTATGTATTTATTTTAATTTTGCCGGTCTAAAAAATTGCCAAAATGAAGAAGATACATCCGATAGAAGCGTTGATAGAGCAAGGGGAGCACCAACAACTTGATTTTAAGTTCGAAGTGAGCGACAGCAAGAAGATTGCGCGTACGCTGAGTGCTTTTGCCAATACTGACGGCGGACGTCTCTTGATAGGTGTGAAAGATAATGGGAATATCTCCGGTGTCCGAAGCGAGGAAGAATATTATATGATCGAGGCGGCCTCCAAGATGTACACCCGTCCGGAAGTCCCTTTTGAGGCAACTCGTTGGGAGGTGAACGGCAAGACGGTTCTCGAGGTCTATATTGCCCCCAGTCCGGACAAACCGCATACCGCTCCCGATAAGGATGATAAGTTCAAAGCCTATATCAGAGTCGCCGATGAAAATATATTGGCAAATGAAGTGTTGGTGCTTGCCTGGCAGAAGAAGCATAAACCCGACGGGACCTTATTGAAGATAAGCAAACCCGTAGAACGTTTGTTTGCTTATCTGGAGGATCATCCTCATATCAATATCAGTCAGTTCTGCCGTATCGGGCGGATCAATTATTACACGGCGAAAAATATTATAAGCGACCTGCTGGCTATGAACGCCCTGCAATACATTGTAATAGACAAGCACATCTTATATCAACGCGTCCCCGCATAGAGGCGCCTTTTGTTGAGGTCGTCCGTGTATGTTAAAGGTCTTCAACATAAACCTGTGCATTCTCAAAACGGATAACCTTAACCTTGCGTCCTTTTTCTATAAAGCCGGATTCGGAAACCCCGTCATAATATTCCCCGTCGATCGATACCTTTCCGGAAGGACGTAATACGGTAGCCGCTATTCCCTCTTTTCCGACCAGCGAAGATAAATCAGGAGATGATATCGCATCTTTCAAATCCGTATTCAGTGCGACTTTCCGGAACATACCCCGGTGCCCGATCTTATTGGATAACCAGATCATCAACCCGAAGCCTGCCACTAACCCGACCAGCACCGTCAATGTCGCTTCTCCGATCTCTTGACTGCTCACTCCTTCAAAATCGAAGTTGTCATTATTCAATAAGCCCATTACCAGGCCGCCGATAACCAATATGATACCGCTTATTCCGGCAACACCGAATCCCGGAATGACAAAGATTTCGACCGCGAGCAACAAAACCCCGATGACAAAGACCAAAATTTCCCAGTTTGCAGCCAGCCCGTCTATATAAAGCGGAGCAAAATAGAGGATCGCCGCCAGCAAGGCAGCCGCAGAAGGAAAGCCCAGCCCTGGCGTTTGCATTTCAAAATAAATACCGCCGATGATAATAATGATCAGAATGGACTGAAAAATCGGGTTCATCAAAAATCCTTTTAAATCATCCTGCCAACTGGGGGTATAACTTTTCATTTCATAATCTTTATATCCTAAGTATTGCGTGATAACTTCGTCCGGACTTTCTGCTAATCCGTCGCAATAACCCCACTTTTGGGCCTCCTGCGCTGTGAATGTAAGGACTTTTCCGGTATCTATCAGGTTCGGAATGGCAACCCGTTCGTCGACCATTGCTTCGGCTATCATCGGATCTCGTTTCCACTTATATAAAGTGTCGTTCTTTTGTATGATTGTATCCTGCCCGTGTGCTTCGGCTGTCGAGCGCATCATAGAGCGCATATAGGATTGGTATTTGTCCGGCATCGCTGCACCCGTTTGGTTCACGACGGTGGCTGCTCCGATATTGGCGCCTTTCCGCATATAAATTTTTTTACAGGCGATGGAGATGAGTGCCCCGGCAGAAGCGGCATTGTTGTCGATAAAGACATAAACAGGGATGGGGCTATATAAAATAGCCGTACGCATCGAATCTGCCGCATCCACTTGACCGCCGTATGTGTTCATATGGATCAGAACTGCGTCTGCCCCCAATGTGTTCGCTTCCGCTAAACCGTTACTGAGATACAGGCGTGTGGTGTTGCTGATTTCTTTTTTTATATCGATTTTGTATACTAACGGGCGCGAAACGTCTGCCGCTGATATAAATGGGGCCATCTGGACCAATATGACAGCTAAAAAAAGTCCTAATTTTTTCTTCATTTTATATTATTCTCCATCTCTTTTACATGTCGTACGAATTTGTAATATACATGTTGTAAATTTTGTATTTTAGTTGCTTGAAAACTTGTAAATACTACTCATTTTCAGGGCTATTTGTTATAAATGTATTAAGTTACGATTTTTAATATTAATAATCATCAAACCGTATTGTAATTAGAATATTATTCTTACATTTGTAATGTCCTTCAATGCTGGAGGATAATACTAAACCGGTATTAAACCTTATAAAAAAGTTAGTAATTATGAACGCGTTGCAATTTCAGAAAAAATTATTGAGCATGCAAGAAAATATGATGAATTTTGCTCTTATGCTCACTGCCAACAGGGATGACGCCCAGGATTTGATGCAGGATACAACGCTGAAGGTTTTAGACAATCAGGAAAAGTTTGTAGACAATATTAATTTCAAAGGATGGGTCTTGACCGTGATGCGTAATATTTTTATAAATAATTACCATAAAATCGTTCGTACCCAGACCGTGGTTGATCAGGGGGTCGATTTGTATAATTTGGATGTCGTGAATGACTCAGGCTTTGATTCTCCGGACGGTGCTTATCAAATTAAAGAAATTACAAAGGCGATAAATAGCCTGAATGATGAGTTGAAAATTCCGTTCTCTATGTTTTTGAGTGGCTACAAGTATAATGAGATCGCTGAAAAGCTTTGTGTTCCTCTGGGTACGGTTAAGAGCCGCATCTTCTTCGCCCGTCAGGAATTGCAGAAAGTCTTGAAAGATTTCCATCAGAGATGAGGTGAAGTTTAAAATAAATATGAAAAAAATAAACGGGGGCATCCGATGGGTGCTCCCGTTTATTTTTATTACTTTTGGCGCAAAATAGTAAACAGAAATGAGAAGTTTTGCAAGTGATAACAATTCAGGTGTTCATCCTTTGGTAATGGATGCCGTGATTCAGGCGAACGATAATCATGCAGTAGGATATGGCGACGATCCCTGGACCGCAGCAGCTACTGTGAAGATAAAAGAAGTGTTTGGCGAAATGGCATCGCCTTTTTTTGTTTTTAACGGGACGGGGGCGAATTCTGTTGCTTTGCAGGCGGTAACACGTCCGTTTAATAGTATTTTGTGCGCTGAAACGGCTCATATCAATGTGGATGAGTGTGGTGCTCCGGCCCGTATGACCGGCTGCGCTGTCGTGACGATTCCGACTCCGGACGGGAAATTGACGCCGGAGTTGATCAAGCCTCGTCTGCATAATTTCGGTGTCTGCCATCATTCGCAGCCGAAAGCGGTTTATATTTCACAAGTTTCCGAGTTGGGAACGATTTATACGGTCGAAGAAGTCAAGGCGATTGCCGATCTGTTGCATTCTTATAATATGTATTTGCACATGGACGGAGCACGCCTGGCAAATGCCTGTGCTTATCTGAATTGTTCGATGCGGGAGGTGACGGTCGATGCCGGAGTGGATATCCTTAGTTTCGGGGGAACTAAAAATGGGATGATGATGGGAGAAGCTGTCGTTTCTTTCCGTCCGGAGATAACCGGGAATTTGCAGTACTTCAGAAAACAATCTGCCCAATTGGCCTCCAAGTTGCGTTATCTTTCCTGCCAGTTTATCCCTTATCTGGAAAATAACCTGTGGCTGGAAAATGCACGGAAAGCTAACAATAGCGCCTATCGTCTGGCTGAAGCCTTGAAAAAGTATCCGCAAATCCGGTTTACCCAGAAAATAGAATCCAACCAGCTTTTCTTTACGATCCCCACAGAACCGTTGAAGAAACTGCAAGAAAAATATTTCTTCTATATGTGGAATGAAGAAGCCAACGAAGCCCGTTTGGTAACTTCCTGGGACACGACGGAGGAAGATATTAATGATATGATACGGACGTTGGATGTCGTATTTAAAGAAACTCCTTCATCCTTATTGTAAAAAACGATTTATTTAACGTTTGGAGAACTTGATGCTGGAAAGATTCAGCAGCTTGTTTTTTGAGAGTAAAAACGGATCTTTTTCATCTATTTGCCGTTTTTCCGGGATGACGACCGTCTTTATTGCCGTGAAGATTGACTTTGCCGCCATGAAGACGGTCGTCATTACTCATGATCCCGGCAGCTCACGGCGACGAAGACGGTCGTCATGGGAAAGTTCTGCGCACCTCATGGTAGAGAGACCTGAAAAAACTTTTGGCGTAAACGGGAGTGGACCTGTTCTTGTTTGTAAATATTCGATTCTCCGAGAGTTTAGGTTTAACATTTTGTTCTATTATTTGTGACCAGACCGACAAAACGAATCTGCTATCAGAATGAGGTGCCTGCCTCATGAACCCTGTTGTCATTCGGAATATACCTGATCCGAACAAAATGTAAGTTCAAAATAGACTGAAGTTTCAGATGAAATAGAAAAATACCGGAATTTGGGGTTATTGTGTACTTTAACAATAAGAGGGTCTGATTCTACATATAATACTATTTCCGGTTAGTTTGTTGTTGTGTGAGTAATTTTACTCTTTGTTTTTTAGACGGTTAAATGTTTTGTATGCGCTCATTTTCCTGATGGGCGTTTGAAAATTGCGTCAATTTTCGTGTAAGATTGCGCCGTCTCTCCTCACGGTAGAGCTCTTTCAAACCTAATTTTGCTGGTAAAGAAATCAGACGTTTCACCTAATCTATTTCGAGTATGGAAGAAGAAAAACTGACGAAGCCCCTGCTTTCTTATGAAGAGGTGATTGAAGTCATGGACAAGCATATTTCACGCGGTGAACCTGCTGTCTGCGATAAACGGATCGTCTGTGTGGAAAAAGTGGCTGAACAAATGGAAGAGGATCGTAAAAAAGGGAGATCATACTGCAGAAAAGTTTTTCTCTTTTATCGGAGATTCATGAAAAAGTCATTAATCGCATTTATGTGTATCGCGAGCTTCCTGATTATGACGGCTTGTGTCGATAAGGCATTGAAGAAAGTGGACGCTTCAATCGAAAAAATTGAAAAAATCCAGAAGAAAGGTGGCAAATTGAACAAGGAAGAACTTGATGCCTTAGGGAAAGAATTGGAAGAACCGATCGAAACATTGAAAAAGGCAGTTGAAAACGATGAGGTTGGTGGACTTACCAAAATAAAAATTGTCACGAAGTTGGGTAAGTGGGCGGTACTGGCTGTGATCGGTATCATCAATGCTGTAAACGGGCGGGCGAAGGAACTCCCACTCATCGGTAAATACCGTATCCTGAAGTAGTTTACAGGTTTTGATTCTTAATTGTCAATTATCGATATGACAATAAAAAAATATTTTTCAAAACATTACAGTTTGGCTGGATCGAGTTAGGATCGTTGTAGAAACTGTGGGATGCAGCTCGCATGAGCAACGATTCAGATTATATCTTGTACAAGTCGGCTATTTAGAAAATAGGACGGCTTGTGCAAGATGTTTTTTATTGATATACATGTTAGTATATAGTAATATTAAGATGATAGAAATATTGTAGTTCTTGCAGAACTATGGTAAAATAGAAATGCAACAAATCGCTACTCTACTCTAACCTTTCTTTATTAATCAGATTAATCTTTGTGATTAATAACAAGTAGTTGTTAATACACTTGCAAATATAGGAATAAATCAAATATCAGCAATATTTAATCAAAAAAATAATTTAAACAGTAAAAAGTAACGAATTGATACTTTATCCTTCTTTTGCTGATTTTTTGTTAGTTCAACAAAAGCCATATCCGGTTCCATATACGCCCTTACATTTAATATTTGTTTCATAATCGGACATAGTTCTGCAAGAACTACAGTCTTTTGATATTAAATTTTTTGTAATTCTAATATTAATAAAAAAAGTGTCTATGAAACGAGTATTTTACTTTATGTTGTGCTTGATATCAAGTATAAACATACTATTAGCTCAGGATAGCAAGATAACGGGAACCGTTATTTTTGCTGAAGACAATGAACCCGTGATTGGGGCGGCAGTTGTTGTAAGAGGAACGCAAATCGGAACTGTTACGAACATGGATGGAGTCTTTACTCTGGATGTTCCGGTTTCAGCCAAAACGTTAGTCATATCTTATTTAGGTATGAAAACACAAGAGGTAGCTATCAAAGATGGAATCAAGGTGATTCTCCAGTCCGATTCGCAAAGCCTTGATGAAGTCGTAGTAACGGCTATGGGTTTAACCCGTGAAAAAAAATCATTGGGATATGCGATCCAGGAAGTGGGGGCCGAAGATTTGACAAAGGTAGGGCAGCTTAACGTGACGAGCGCTTTATCCGGAAAAGTAGCAGGCGTGCAAGTCAACCAGTTCGGTGGTGGAGTAGGTGCATCATCACGTATTTCCATCCGTGGAAACTCCTCCTTGCAGAATGACCAGCAACCGTTGATCGTTGTCGACGGTGTTCCGATCTCGAACGATACGCAACGTACGGGAGACAATACGTATAATGGTGTGGACTACGGTTCGGGGCTGAACGATATCAATCCTGAAGATATAGAAACCATGACCGTGCTGAAAGGCGGATCTGCCGCTCTTTATGGAATGCGGGCAGGTAACGGCGTTATCCTTATTACGACAAAATCGGGTAAAAAATCAGGCGGTATAAAAGTCTCTTACGACGGAAGCGTTACTGTCGACCGGATTTCCAACCTCCCTAAATTACAAAACTCATACGGCCAGGGTAACAACGGTGACGAATATCATTGGAAGGCCAATCATCCGGAGCTTTCTTACCAGGAATACGCCGAACAGTATGGTTTCAACTGGGTGGACGGTTCGAATGGTATCAATGACTTCTACGACGAGTCATGGGGACCGCGTCTCGACGCCGGTTTGAACCTCGTGCAATATGACAGTAATGGCCAGAAAGCACCATGGGTGTCCAATCCGGATAACGTAAAAGAATTTTTCAGGACAGGCGTTTCGCAGAACCATACGATCTCCGTTACCGCCAGTTCAGAAAAAGCGACGACCCGTGCCTCCCTGTCTTACCGTGGCCAGAACGGTACGGTTCCCAACACGGACCAGAAGCGCTATTCCGCCATGCTGAATACTTCGATCAAGCTAAGTAAATACTTGACATACGACTTGAGTACCAGTTATACGCGTACACAGAGCGACAACCTCGTCGGACAGGGTTATGGCGGCAATAACCCGATCAACTCACTGTTCGCCTGGTCAGGACGCCAGATCAATATGAAATCATTGGAAGCAAACTGGGATCAGAAAGATGCTTCCGGCAATTATACCTATTATAACTGGAATACGAACTACCATATGAACCCGTATTTCACCGTAAACGAGAACACGAACAGCTACAAACGCGACCGCGTGTTCGGCAAGACCTCCTTATTCTACCAACCGTTTGAATTTTTAAAATTCGAAGGCCGCGCCGGTCTCGATTACTACAATGCAACAGCATTCGAGCGCCATTACATCGACCGTAGCGATTATCCGAAGGGAGGTTTCAAGCAGACGAATCAAGGTAATACGGAATTGAACTTGGATTTTATCGCCAGCTTCAATAAAACCTTCGGACAATTCAATATCACCGGTATGGCCGGAGCCAATTACCGCGATGTATCATGGGATAAGACCATCTTTGGCGCCAATGAGCTGACTGTACCGGGAGTTTATACGATTGCGAACAAGAACGGCGATGCCTTGACCGAGATGGACCACAGCCATATCCGTTCCAACTCCGTTTATGCCAGTGCATCGGTCGGCTGGAAGAACCAATTGTATGCCGACTTCAGTGCCCGTAACGACTGGAGTTCGACGATCAAAGAAGCATTCTTCTACCCTTCGGTCAGCTTAAGTTGGATCGCAACGGAGTCGTTGCCATGGCTGAAAGGCGATGGAGATATCCTGAGCTTCCTGAAGCTGCGTGCGGGATGGGCTGAAATCGGTAATGCAACGAATGCCTACCGCAACCGCGCCTATTACCAACTGTATACGGACGGTTCGTTCAATGGTGTGGCACAGATTTATAAAAGTACGATATATCCGAATGAAAACCTGAAGCCCGAAAGCATCAAATCTTGGGAAATCGGTGCCGAGTTCGGGTTCCTGAACGATCGCCTGCACTTCGACGTGGCTTATTATAACAAAAGTACGAGCGATCAGATCCTGAACGTAACGACTCCTTATTCGACTGGCTATTCTTCCATGCTGATCAACGCCGGCGAGATCCAGAACAAAGGAGTCGAAATCCAACTGAGTGGCGACATCCTTCAAAATAAAAACGGTTTGAACTGGACCAGCACATTCAACTTCTCAAAAGACAACAGCAAGGTTATCGAACTTTATCCTGCCATGGATCTGAACACATACGGGATCGGTTGGACCTGGGGAGTCGCAACCCAGGCTATCGAAGGGCAGAAATGGGGTTCGCTGGTCGGAACCGGCTTTAATCGCATCCAGCAGGAAGATGTAGACAAAGGACTTGCCACGAAAGACCAGATCGGCGCTATCAAAGTCAATTCGAAAGGTCTCGCACAGACGAAGAGCGGCGTGAACTTCGGGAATGTAACGCCAGATTTTATGATCAACTGGCGGAACGAGTTTTCAATTAAGAATTTCAACTTCGGATTCCTGCTCGACCTGCGTATCGGAGGCGATATATGGTCGCAGACTATGGCGCACGGTTACACGGCAGGTACTTCGGTCGTGACAGCCGAGGGCGGCATCCGCGAACGCTCGATCGTAGGTGGTGTAGACGTTATGCAGGACCAAAAATTCGTTATGCAGGATGCCAGCGGCAATTGGGTTACAAATACGATCGAAACGGATGCGTACAGCTGGTTTAAAAACGATGTTTCCGAATATTATACCTTCGACGGTTCCTACCTGAAACTTCGCGAAGCATATATCTCTTACGCTTTGCCGAAAAACTGGCTTGTACGGACACGTTATATCAGCGCAGCCACGGTATCGCTCACCGGCAACAATCTGGCGTTGCTTTGGGTACATAAATCAAATAAGATGCGTATCGATCCGGAGACGGGAGGCGTGTCGAGCGATAGCCGCGGTATAGGTTTCGAACAATCATCCGTTCCTACTTCAAGAAGCTTCGGATTGAAAGTGAATTTGACATTCTAATTAATCACATCAAAAAAAATAGCTAAAATTATGGTTAGAAATATATTCAAATCAACAATAGCCGCCTCCCTCGGTGCACTTCTCTTCCTTGGAGGCTGTACGAGCGATTTCGAGCAGATAAACACCGATCCCGATGCTTTGGAAGCCGGTTCGCCGACCAATCAGTTAGGATATGTCCTGCGCTCCACAGCGGCACAATACGGGGCGATCGACGCCACCGAAACTTGGGCCGGTTATATAGTCAAGATCCAATACATGGACAATTTTGCTTACCTGCCGACCAACAATACGTATGGGAACAAATTCTCTTGCTGCTACCGTTGTAACGTCCAGTTAGACGACATCCTGGAGCAAACCGAAGCGACTGCCGGCGAATTTAAAAATATCCGTTTCGCAGCCCGCATCTGGAAAGAATTCCTTTGGTTATGGTGTACCGACCAGTTCGGCCCCATCCCTTATACGGAAGCCAACAAAATCAGTGATGGCACATTGAAAGCAAAATATGATTCGCAGGAAACGATCTACACCGGCATCCTGAGCAACCTCAAAACCATTGCCGACGAAATGGCTGCCGGCATGGGGACGGATGAACTTGGCGGCGGGGACTTCCTCTATGAAGGGAAAATCGCTAATTGGCGCAAATTATGCAACTCCTTACGCCTTCGGGCAGCGATGCGCATCGTTAATGTAGCACCCGAACTCTCGCGCACTACGATCGAAGAAGTTTGCGGCAATCCGTCTTCCTATCCGATATTAGATAAGAGCGAAGACAATGCTTATTTCTACTGGCAGGGCAGCAGCCCGTATTTCGAACCGTGGTATGACAATTCCCGTACGCGTGATGATCATGGTATGAGCAATATCTTTGTCTCCCACATGAAAAACATGAATGATCCGCGCATTTCGGTCATCATGAAACCTGCAGCGACAGACGGAGAATACCGGGGCTATGAGAATGGCGCTTTGTCTGCACCTTCGAATATCCGTACCATTTCACGTATGGGTGCGATGTATCGTGAAGAAGAAGCCGGCTTTACGCCTTTCATGAAATCCTGCGAAAACTATTTCATCATCGCCGAAGCCGCCCTTCGCGGATGGAATGTGGGTATGACTGCCGAAGCAGCCTATGATAAAGCGGTCCGGTTATCGATGGACGACAACGGCATCCCTTCGGCCGACGCCGATGCTTACTTGGCCGGAGCCGGGAAATGGGACGGAACGATGGAACGTGTCTATATGGAAGAATGGGTTGCCCTGTTTAAGAATAATCTTGAGGCATGGAGCCTCTACCGCCGTACGGGTTACCCGAAAGCCATCCGGGAATCGGGCGAATACCCTGGCAAATTCTGTATTTACGGCAGCGACCACAATGATGTTCCTTTCCGTATGCCTTACCCGAATAACGAGTACTTATATAATAATGACAATATATCTGCTGCATCTTCCGGCATTGTGGACTATGCCTGGGGTGAAAAAATGTGGTGGGATACACGTACAAACGTAAAATAATTATATGAAACCAAGACAAGAATGTATTTAGACACACATTAGAAACATTCAACAACGAAGGCTGCTTGTGAAAGTGGCCTTTGTTTTCTTGTTAAGATGTCCGTTTTACCTGTCAAATCGTAATCTTATTGCTACTTAAGAGATCATTGGGGATATGATTTTTCAAAATCATAAATCCTAATAATTAGAATGAAGATAATTGGTTTACTTTTTAAATTAGATATATTATGAAAATGAAATTATTTATCCCACTGCTTTTGTTCATAGTAACAAGTATGACTATCTCTGCCCAAATAGTGCAACCTGAAGGTTACCGGTCCCTATACTTCGATCGTGAAGACTATATTTCGGCGGATGGCGACACTACCGTATATCTTTATGAAAAAGGGAACCAGTTCAAACCTAAACAAATACATCCGTGAGTGTAATTTTCACTTTATCCATATGTACCGGGCATTGATATTACCGGAAAAGTAGTGGAGAATTCTGAATATCATCCGAAAATCGAACAGAAACCATGAATATCTTCCTTTTTCTCTTGTTTCATTAAAAATAAAGCCTATCTTTATCCCAGAAAGTAATAAAAATTTTTTTTTTTTAGTTTTCCGGCCGCCGTCTAACTATAAAAATGAAAAAATAGAGTTTTCCGGCGGCCGGAAAGTAAAGAAAAAAGAAAAATAGAGTTTTCCGGCGGCCGGAAAGTGAAGAAAAAAGAAAAATAGAGTTTTCCGGCCGCCGGAAAGTGAGAAAAAAGGAAAAATAGAGTTTTCCGGCGGCCGGAAAGTAAGAAAAAAGGAAAAATAGAGTTTTCCGGCCGCCGGAAAGTGAGAAAAAAAGAAAAATGGGGGTTTCCGGCCGCCGGAAAGTGATGAAAAAAGAAAAATAAAGTTTTCCGGCCTCCGGAAAGTGAGGAAAAAGGGGGAAATAAAGTTTATGTTTTTCCGGACGGCTTTGTAAGATTGAAATGATTGCTGGAAGGCGGCAGGAAACCTCTGTTTTGCGAGAATTTAGTATATACCATTTAAAAAGGTGAAAAAAGTATGGAAACAATTGTAACAATGGATCTGAAAGCAATGTCTAATGCGCTTTTCGTACAGTTCATGTCTGACGTCGATGCACAAGTGCAGCGTGTAACACCCGATGCGTTGAAGGTCAAGAAATGCTATGCGGCATTTACGGATGCACGGACTGAAATGGATGGTGTATACCTCTCCCAGAAGAAGGACAACGATACGGCGAAGTCGGATGCGAAAGATATTTGGCGCGACGAGATGTTCCGTTGCTTTTCGGGACATATCAACGCTGCTCTGTTTAGCTACGATCCTAAAAACAGGGAGTATGCACGTGTACTGCGCAACAAACTGAATGCTTATGGTAATTTAACTACTTTGGGTAATGTCGCCGAATCTGCCAAGATGGAAGATTTAGGCCGCGACCTGCTGACCTCACCCTGGAAAGAGGCTGTTGAGGCACTCGGGCTGGCTGACGAACGAGATGCGATGATTCTTGCTAACAAAGAGTTTGTCGAACTATCCCGTACACGGATAGAAAAGCGCAAGCTGGTTCTCGTAACAATGAAATCGGCTCGTGAAAATATAGGAGAGGCCTATCGGAACTTGGTCACTTTAATAAATTCGCAGATCATGGTGCAAAACCTGAAAGACGAAGAGTCGGGAGGTGAAGAAGATCGTCCCGGCGAACTGTCGGTGCTGGTCGATACGCCGGAAGACCCATATACCGATTTCGTACGCAGCCTCAACGTACTGATCAAGGACTACAAAACACGTGTCGCACAGTCGGGCAAGCGTAAGAAAGACGATGAAAGGCCCGGCGAACTCTAAACGGCATCCACTCATATAACAGGCTTTATAAAACGTTGGCTGTTTCTCCTCGCAAGAACGGAAGGAGGGACAGCCAACGTTTTTTTATTTTTATCCCGGCAGGAAAAGACATCTGTTTGTGTCGCGATAGTAGGCATATCGGAGGGCGGCATGACTGTTTTTTCATCGAAAATCCTTACATTTGTACTCTAATCTATAATCCGGCGATAAAATGAAACAGGCGGTTTGGATGGCGGCAATATTGATGTTGTTGTTGCCACAGGGGAAAGCCTACTCGAGGGAGAGTGGCGAACGCGAGAGTAATACGTTACGTATTATGAGTTATAATATCCGTAACGGCAGAGGGATGGACGATGTGGCCGATTTCCGGCGTACGGCGGAGGTGATCCGCAAGGTGTGCCCCGATGTCGTGGCCGTGCAGGAGATCGACAGCGTAACGGGACGCAGCGGCGGGAAAGATGTTTTGCGGGAAATTGCCGGACTCACCCTGATGCACCCTGTGTATGCCCCGGCGATCGATTACGACGGAGGAAAATACGGTATCGGAATGTTGAGCAAGGAGAAGCCTCTCGGCTATCGTTACCTGCCGCTGCCCGGAAGGGAGGAAGCCCGTGCGCTGCTTATCGTGGAGTTTGAAACGTATATATATTGTTGTACGCACCTTTCGCTGACGGAGGAAGACCGGATGCTTTCCTTGTCGGCCATCCGGCAGGCGGCGGCTTCGGCCAGGAAGCCTTTCTTTATTGCCGGTGATATGAATGCGCATCCCGGTTCGGAGTTTATCCGGCAGTTACAGAATGATTTTGTGGTCTTGACGGATATGAAAAAGCCGACTTTCCCGGCGAATGACCCCGATGAAACGATCGATTACATTGCGGCCTATGCGAAAGACACGGCTGCCTTTACCCGCATCTCCTCACGCGTGTGGGACGAGCCGGCCGCTTCCGACCATCGCCCGATACTTGCGGATATCATCTTCAAACAGCCCGCGGACAAGATATTCCGTACGGAACCCTACCTGCAAAACCCTGTGGGGAACGGCATAACGGTCATGTGGCAGACTACCGTCCCCGCTTATAGCTGGGTGGAATACGGGACCGACAAGGAGCATCTCCAAAAAGCCCGCACGATCGTGGACGGGCAAGTGATCTGCAACGATCTGCAAAATAAAATCAGGTTGGACGGCCTGCAACCGGGTAAAACCTATTATTACCGGGTGTGCTCACAGGAAATCATGCTTTACCAGGCTTATAAGAAGGTGTTCGGCGAGACGGCCGTTTCCGATTTCCATACTTTTACCTTGCCTGATGCGGCGGAGACCGATTTTACGGCTATTATATTCAATGACCTGCATAAAAACTCCGAGACTTTGCAGGCGCTATATGAGCAGGTGAAGGATTTGAAATATGATTTTGTTATTTTCAATGGCGACTGCATCGACGATCCGGCCAACCATGACGAGGCGACCCGTTTCCTTAGCGAGCTGAACGTAACGGTCGGGGCCGACCGTGTGCCGGTATTCTATATCCGTGGGAACCATGAAATCCGCAATGCCTATTCGATCGGCCTGCGCCGTTTGTTCGATTATGTGGGCGACAAGACGTATGGCGCTTTCAATTGGGGCGATACGCGTATCGTCATGCTGGATTGCGGGGAGGATAAACCGGATACGCATTGGGTCTATTACGGGTTGAACGATTTTTCGGATCTGCGTAAGGCGCAGGCCGGTTTCCTCAGGGAAGAACTGTCGTCCAAAGCATTCCGGAAAGCTTCCAAGCGGGTGTTGGTCCACCATATACCTGTCTTTGGCAAAGGTGAGGACTATGATTCGTATAACCCTTGTCGCGAGGAGTGGGGAGCGATCCTCGAGAAAGCGCCTTTTGCCGTCAGCATCAATGCGCATACCCATCGTTTCGCTTTTATCCCCAAAGGTGCAAACGGCAACAATTATCCTGTCGTAGTGGGAGGCGGTCCCAGGATGGATGGCGCTACGGTGATGGTTTTGCAGAAGAAAGGGAAGGGGATGACGCTTCGTGTGCTGAATGCGAAAGGGGAAACATTGCAGGAAGCGGACTTATAAAAAAATAGAGTGCAGGTCTGAAACCGAATCCGGAAGAACCGGAAGGCCGGCCGGGTCATAACAGCGGGGCTTGCCGTTGTTTTCGCGAATGTATTGTTACGAGTCAAAGAAGATAAAACAGTATAAAAATGGAATTACTTAAACAGCGTATTCTGCAGGACGGCAGATGTTATCCGGGAGGAATCCTGAAGGTCGACAGTTTTATCAACCATCAGATGGACCCTATGCTGCTTTACAAGGTGGCTGAAGAATTTATATACCGTTTCCGGGATGCCGATATAAATAAAATCGTGACGATAGAGGCAAGCGGTATCGCCCCGGCCATTATGGTGGGGTATATATTGCATCTGCCTGTCGTCTTTATCAAGAAAAAGCAGCCGAAGACGATGGAGAATATGCTCACTACCGTTGTCCATTCGTTTACGAAAGACCGCGATTATACGGTGTGCATCAGTAACAACTTTTTGACTCCCGACGACCGCATCCTCTTCATCGACGACTTCCTGGCGTATGGCAATGCCGCGATGGGGGTGCTCGATCTGGTGAAACAGTCCGGGGCGAAGTTGGAAGGCATGGGCTTTATCATCGAAAAAGCATTCCAGAAGGGACGTGATGTGCTCAATGAAGCGAAAGTGCGGGTGGAAAGCCTCGCCATCATCGATAGCTTGGAAGATTGTACGATCACCATCCGCTAATGATTAAAAAAATCTTATAATATGGATCAGGAAGTAAAGGAACGGCTCATTAGCCGTGTGAATACGAACCCGTATGTCAATCATTTGGGTATTGATTTTACGGTGGTGGAAGAGGGCAGGGTGGAAGCCCGCATGCCTTTGCATGATGAACAGCGGCAGTATAGCGGCGTTATCCACGGAGGCGTCTTGGCTGCCCTTGCCGACACGATTGCCGGCTTTGCCGCCTACACAATGTTGCCTTTAGACCGCGATGTGCTGACTGCCGAGCTTAAAATATCCTTTCTGCGGGCGGCATGGGGTAAAGAATTGATCGCAAAAGGCTATGTCGTGAAGCCGGGAAGCCATCTTCACTTTTGCGAATGCGAGATTTACTGCGATGACAAGCTTGTCAGCAAATCATCGGGTACTTTCTGCGTCGTACATCCCCAGATATAAAGCCGGTTGCCGGAAGCAGACCGTCGGAAGATTACGGCAACGTGAAACGCATGCATGCCGTATTCTTCATGATCGGCAGGCTCAGTATTTTTTCAGGGGCCAGCTTCTCCAACTGTACGATAATAGCTCGGTTGAAGCCTCCATGCCCGATCGCCAGTACTCTTTTTCCAGGAAACTCCTTTTTCAGGAAGCCGACAAAATCCCCAGCCCTCTTATAGAGGGCGTCAAGCGTCTCCACGCTTTCCGGCAATGTCGTAAAATCCATTTCATCCGCCACCTTTCCTGTATATTCACCCCAATCCATCTCGCGGAGCAGGGGAGTCGCTACCGGTTGCAACCCTTTCCGGCGGGCAACGGCCATGGCTGTGTCATAACTGCGTGCAAGGTCACTGCACACAATCACGTCCAACTCTTCTTTATCCAGCATTTCAGCCAATGATTCGGCTTGCTGTTTCCCTAATTCCGAAAGGTGGCCGGGGAGCTGCCCTTGCATAATATGTAATTTGTTTTCTTCCGTCTCGCCGTGGCGGCTCAGGATTAATTCTATCTGGCTCATATCTCTTTTCTATTTGGCGGCAAAGGTAAATAAAAAAAGAGAACCAATTGCTTGATTCTCTTTTACTGGTTGCGGAGGCAAGACTCGAACTTACGACCTTTGGGTTATGAGCCCAACGAGCTACCACTGCTCCACTCCGCGATATGTAGCAATCATTCCCGATTGCGAGTGCAAAGGTACAAAAATATTCTTATGTTCCAAATTTATTTGCAAATAGTTTGTGGAATATTCTTGTACCCTTGCTCTCAAGCCTTAAGAAACAGCAATTTGATACTTTATAAATCTTCTATCGAATCATGATTCTCCGTTTCATATAATTTCAGTTTACTTTTCAACCGGTTAATCTCTTGCTGCATGGACTTCACCCGGTCCAGCAAGTGATGGATGGCGTCGATCCCTTCTATGTTGATAGAGAGGTCGTAATACATACGCGTATATCGTTCTACGTCATACAACTGGGAGGATGGCAAATAGTTTTCCCCTTCCACCGTATCTATCTCTATCAAGCCGCCTTTTTGGAGCAGGTATAGAAACGACGGTTCGATATGGCATATCCGGCAGTATTCATTGACTATGATTAAATCTGTTTGCATAACAATCTCGTTTTTTTAATTAAGACTTTGTATTTCGCGGAACAATTCTTTTTGTTTGTCCGTCAGGTTAGTCGGGATGTCGATAGAGTAGGTGACTATCATATCTCCAAACTTTCCCTCTTCCTTATAAACGGGGAATCCTTTTCCTTTCAACCGTACTTTACTGTTGTTCTGGGTTCCCGGTTTAACCTTGAGCTTGACTTTGCTGTCCATTGTCTCGACAATCTGCTCGCCGCCGAGGATTGCCGTGTACAGATTTAAAGGAGCGGTAACGTACAGGTCGTCACCCACCCGTTTGAACCGGCTGTCTTCGGGGATATGGAAGGTGATATACAAATCGCCTGCCGGTCCTCCGTTTACGCCCGGTCCGCCCTGGCCTCTCAGCTTGATGGTCTGTCCGTCGGCAATACCGGCCGGGATGGTGATTCGCAGGTTTTTGCCGTTTACGGTGATGATCTGCTTGTGTGTTTTGGCTGCATCTGCCAAAGAGACCTGCAACTCTGTCGTGTAATCCTGTCCGCGGAAACCGTGGCTGCCTCTGCTGCTGTGTCCGCCTCTGCCACCCATGCCTCCGAACATCTGTTCGAAGAAGTCGGAGAATTCGCTGCCATCGCCGGAGCTACTCCAGTAAGTGCCGCCTCCGCTACCGTTCTGGTATTGGCGGTATTGCTGTTGCTGGGCTTCAAATTCGTCGGCGTGCTTCCAGTTTTCTCCGTACTGGTCATATTTCTTCCGTTTCTCCGGGTCGCTGAGTACCTCGTTGGCTTCATTTATCTCCTGAAACTTGCGGTGAGCGTCCGAATCATTCGGGTTCAAGTCGGGATGGTATTTCCGCGCAAGCTTTTTGTACGCCTTCTTGACGTCCTCCTGCGAAGCGTTTTTGTCCAACCCTAAAATTTTGTAGTAATCTATATAGGCCATATTTATATATGTTATTAAGTCTACTTCTTTTTGATATTAATACATATATAGAATAACAACAAATATGCCGCAGAGTTCATGCCGGAATTAAATGGAACTAATAAAATTTAGGAAAAGTAAAAAAGAAAAGCCTCCGGTTCTGAAGAACCGAAGGCTTTTTAGTTGCGGAGGCAAGACTCGAACTTACGACCTTTGGGTTATGAGCCCAACGAGCTACCACTGCTCCACTCCGCGATATAGTTGCGATCATTTCGTGATTGCGAGTGCAAAGGTACGACTTCTTTTTAATAAAACAAATTTTTCGGCTGTTTTCTTCATCTTTGGGCGAAAAGAATATTTGGAATAACTTTCCGGGGATAAGTTCCGTTCTTTGAGAAAACGATTGGTCCATATCCCTATTATAAAGGTTTGTTTGGATAAAATGTAAGTATGTTTTTGGTAGTTATTATTTTTTCCGGTACTTTTGCGCACAGTTTTAATCAAAATGTGCAATACAAATGCCGATGACAGTTTCTAAAACACGTGAGATGTTGGTGGATGTGGCCAGACAATTGTTTGCCCGCATGGGGGTGGATAATACGACAATGAACGATATTGCACAGGCATCCAAAAAGGGAAGGCGTACGCTTTACACGTACTTTAAAAGCAAGAACGAGATTTATCTCGCAGTAGTCGAGTCTGAGTTGGATCAACTATACAAGATGTTGCAGGATGTAGCTGCTAAAGATCTGCCGGCAGATGAAAAGTTGATAACATTTCTTTATGCCAGACTGGATGCTATCAAAGCGCTGGTGTTCCGTAACGGGACATTGAAGGCTAATTTTTTCCGTGATATCTGGCGGGTGGAGAAGATCAGGAAGAGCTTCGATATCCGTGAGACGGAATTGATACAGGGAATTCTGGAAGCCGGAGTGAAGGAAGGAATTTTTGCGATGCCCGATACCGAGATTACGGCGGTCGTTCTTCATCATGCCCTGAAAGGTTTGGAAGTGCCCTATATACGTGGAATCATGGGGGATAATATCAGCCAGCGGATTAAACGGAGAGATAATGTAATGAATTTGATATTCAATGGTATAAAGATAAAGTAACACAATACTGAGGAATGTTTATTAATGCAACAGGGTTTTATGTACCTGAAGAACGGGTCGATAACCAACATTTTTTAGAGTTAAACGGGCTAACCAGCGAGTGGATTGAACAACGCACAGGGATTCGTTCCCGGTCTAAGGCAAAAGCGGAGGAAAATATCAATACGATGAGTATGGAAGCTGTTCGTAACGCCCTACCTAAATTGCCGTATGATATTACGGATGTGGATTTGATTGTTTCTGCCTCCTATTCTCCGTACGATACGGTAGCGACAGCTGCCCATCTTGCCCAGCATGAATTCAATATTGAAAAAGCAAAAGCACTCTATCTTTCTTCCGCCTGCTCTTCATTCCTAAATGCGCTGGAAGTCGTGGAAGGATATTTTGCCATGGGTAAAGCGACAAAAGCTCTGATTCTCTCGGCAGATAAGAACTCGGCTTACTATAATGAGACGGACCCGAAAGCCGGCCACCTCTGGGGTGACGCAGCAGCAGCCTTTTTCATCTCGAAAGAGCGCGTTTCGGAAAAGGACCCGGAAATCGTGGAAGTATATACACAGGGGCTCGGTTCCCTGGGGAAAGCTCCTGTTGCGGTGAACCTTCGTCCGCGTGACGGCGGTATCATGATGCCGGAAGGACGCGACGTGTTTATCCAGGCTTGCACCTACATGCCGAAGAATGTGCTTTATTTATTGGAAAAGAATGGCTATACGCTGGACAACCTGACGTATTTCATCGGTCATCAGGCCAATATGCGTATCATGTCCAATATTGCCAAACAGCTCAACCTGCCGGAAGAGAAGTTCCTCCACAATATCGAAGAATTAGGGAATACCGGTTCGGTAAGCTCTGCGCTGGTATATGCCCAAAATGATCATAATTTCAAGGAAGGCGACCTGGTTGCCATTACCGTGTTCGGCGGTGGCTATTCCACAGGTGCTTGCTTGATTAAGTGTTGAATTTAAAACGGAATTAATATGAAATTATTAGAAGGTAAAGTGGCTATCGTTACCGGTGCTGCTCGCGGTATTGGTAAGGCGATCGCACTGAAGTTCGCCGCAGAAGGTGCAAATATTGCATTCACGGATCTGGTGATCGACGAAAACGGTCTGGCTACCCAGAAGGAAATCGAAGCATTGGGTGTTAAAGCAAAAGGTTATGCTTCCAACGCTGCCAATTTTGAAGAAACGCACAATGTCGTAGCTGAAATCGTAAAAGATTTCGGTCGTGTGGATATCCTTGTAAACAATGCAGGTATCACGAAAGACGGCCTGATGATGCGTATGAGCGAAAGCCAGTGGGATGCTGTTATCGGCGTCAACCTGAAATCTGCTTTCAACTTCGTCCACGCTTGTACTCCGGTGATGATGAAACAGCGTTCGGGCAGCATTATCAATATGGCTTCCGTTGTTGGTGTACACGGAAATGCCGGTCAGAGCAACTATTCTGCATCTAAGGCAGGTATGATCGGTCTGGCTAAATCTATCGCACAGGAACTGGGTTCACGCGGTATCCGTGCCAACGCAATCGCTCCGGGCTTTATCATTACCGATATGACTGCCGGTCTGCCGGAAGAAGTAAAGACGGAATGGGCAAAGAAGATTCCTCTGCGTCGTGGCGGCACGCCTGAAGATGTGGCAAACATCGCTACATTCCTGGCTTCCGATATGTCTTCTTATGTATCAGGCCAGGTGATCCAGGTAGATGGTGGCATGAATATGTAAAGAGATTTACGATTTATAATTTATGATTTATGTAGGTGACGTTTGTTTCGTAAAATCATAAATTCATAAATCATAAATTATAAATCATAAATTTGAAATCATGGAAGTTATCTACGAAGACAATCATATCATTGCGGTAAATAAGACTTGCCGGGAGATTGTACAAGGAGATAAAACCGGTGATACTCCTCTTTCGGACATGCTGAAGGTGTGGCTGAAAGAGAAGTATTGTAAACCCGGAAATGTCTTTGTCGGCGTCACGCATCGTCTGGACCGCCCGGTCAGCGGCGTTGTGCTGTTTGCCAAAACGAGTAAGGCGCTTGCCCGTCTGAACGAGATGTTCCGGGTAGGCGAGGTGAAGAAAACCTATTGGGCGATTGTGAAAAATTGTCCGCCGGCAGAAGAAGGTGAATTGGTGAACTGGCTGGTCCGCAACGAGAAGCAAAACAAGAGTTATGCTTACGACACGGAGCGTCCGGATGCCAAGAAAGCGATCCTGCACTATAAGGTGATTGCCCGCTCGGACAATTATTATCTGTTGGCTATAGACTTGAAGACAGGCCGCCATCATCAAATCCGTTGCCAGCTTGCCAAGATGGGATGTCCTATCAAAGGCGACTTGAAATACGGTTTCCCCCGTTCCAATCCGGACGGCGGTATCAGCCTGCATTCCCGCAGTGCCGAGTTCATCCACCCCGTATCGAAGCAACCGGTCAGCATTATCGCCCCCGTGCCGGAGGATTCTCTTTGGAAAGCGATGGAACAGTTGAGAGTTGAAAGGTGAAAGTTGAAAGTTGAAAGTTGTTTCGACTTTCACTCGATTTATTAACCGTACGCGAAGCCACTTTCACCTTTCACCTTTCAACTGTTTTAGCTGTTCTTTTGATTTACTCCGTGTAACGATATAAACCCCCAGGAATACTAACGCAATCGCAATACTTTTCATCAATCCGAACGTATCCAGGCCGACTATGACCGTAATGATGGATGCGATGATCGGCTGGACATAATTGTACATGGTTGCAACCGTCGGGCGCAAAATCCGCTGTCCGATCGGGACCAGGAGGTAGGCAAAGAAGGTTCCTCCTAACACGACAACCGCGATATTCAGGTAGATATTCAAGGGCAGGGTGGCAAAATCGATGCTTGCGACACTGCTGTAGGAGAAGGGGATCGTGCAGATTGCCGAGTAGGTGAACATCCATTTCATCAGCGTCACCGGCGAGTACCGTCCGATCAGTCCTTTGTAGACAACTACATAAATGGAAAAACTGCATTGGGCGATCAGGCAGAGGATATCTCCCCAGACGTTACTGCCACCGCTCCCCGTTGCCGCCTGCTGTCCGCTCAGGATAAGTGTCAGCGCGCCTGCCGCTCCGACAAATATGCCGAGTATCTTCGTTCCCGTAATCGGTTCCTTCAGATAAAAAGCGGCGATGATCATGGTGATGATGGGGGTGGAAGTGGCAACGATCGTTGCGTCAATCGGTGAAGTCAGCGACACGCCGAAGATATAGGTCCCTTGGTTGAACACGATTCCGAAGAGGGCGGCGAAAAACAGGTGTTTCAGGTCTTCATGGGGAACGTGTTCCTTGCGGGTAAAGATCGATGCGATCCAGAATACCACCGCTGCACCCAACATTCGGAAAGTCGTTAAAGAGATTGCATTTACCAACCCGCTGGATAAGACAATTTTGGAAGAGGGCGACATACATCCCCACAATATGTTTGCCATCAGCATAGCCAAATGCCCTTTGTAAGCCTCTGATTTCATGATAACCTGTTTGTTCTTGTTGGGTACAAAAGTAGGAAATCTGCCAAATCTGCCAAATCTGCCTTAGGGGTTTTTTTAGGTAGCATATTTATGGGGTGTTTCTTAATGTGTTGATAGCTATTGCATTATGGGTTATTTTGCGCTTCTTCATTCTGTTTTTATACAAAATAAAAAGCTTTTCACGGACATTGTTTATTGGTAAATGATGATTTATCGGTGTGCTCTTGTCCCTATTCTTTTGCCGTCTGCTTCAGCAGACGGTAGATGATATTCTCCGGCAAAGCCGGTTCCTTTGCGGGATTTATCCCCTTTAAAAACATAATATATCTTGCTTCCTTTCATACCGTCTGCTGAAGCAGACGGCAAAAGAATAGAGACAATGGGGATACTGGTAAATTATTATTAACCCATAAACAATGTCCGTGGAAGTACTCTGTTTTATGACCTTGAATTTTATTTACTCTTTTGATTCGTATGGTAATGTGTTGATATGTAACTGTTTATATGGCCTATTGGCCTTCCCCTGCAAAATATCTCTTTTAAAATGGAGCCCGGGCAGATTCGGCAGATTTGGCAGTCTTTTGTGTTTTGTGTAATTCGGAGGCGGAAGGTTTTGGACAGGTAGGCGTCCGTTTGAGGTTCGACGGGCATCCGTTTCCGCATCGACAGGCATCCGTTTAGAGATGGATGCCCATGCAATTCGGCATCTCTCTTTTGGAAATATAGGGAAGTTTCGCATAATAGTTTTATCTTTGTATATAGTAGAAACAATAATGGTGAAATTCTTATGAAACCGACTCGTATTATCGAAATTTGTGCAAACTCCGCACAAAGCTGTGTGGAAGCAGAAGCCGGAGGAGCTAAACGTGTGGAACTTTGTGCCGGAATCCCGGAAGGAGGGACGACACCCAGCTACGGGGAGATCCGGACGGCACAGGCACTCACTTCGTCTATCGATATAAATGTGATTATCCGTCCGCGTGGAGGCGATTTCCTCTATACGCCGGCAGAGATTCAATCGATGTTGCTGGATATCGAACTGTGCAAGCAGTTGAAGGTGCACGGCGTAGTCTTTGGCTGCCTGACGAAAGACGGGGATATCGACGTCCCTTTGATGCGCCGGCTGATCGAGGCCGCCAAGCCGCTGTCCGTTACCTGCCACCGCGCCTTTGATGTCTGCCGCGATCCCTTTGCCGCTTTGGAGCAGTTGATCGAGTTGGGCTGCGACCGTATCCTGACTTCCGGCCAGCAGTCTGATGCTGTGAAAGGGATTCCTCTCATTGCCGAACTGGTGAAGCGTGCGGCAGGACGTATCATTGTCATGCCGGGTTGCGGAGTCCGGGAGAATAACATTGCCCGTATCGAAGAAGAGACCGGAGCGAAGGAGTTCCATACATCCGCCCGCAGCATCGTCTACAGCAAGATGGAATACCGGAACGAGAATGTCCCGATGGGCAGCAGTATCGTTTCCTCCGAGTTCGAAACGGTCGAGACGGATCGTAAGAAGGTGGCTGCCTATTTGTAAGGAATATATTTATAAGTACCTTTGTAAGGTAAAGGTGAAATAAAAGGATAAACAATAAAACGAAGGAACAATGGAAGAATCTAAAAAACTTTACCGTTCGAACAACGGGATGATTGCAGGTGTTTGTGGGGGAATCGCTAATTATTTCGGCTGGGACCCGACATTAGTGCGTATCGGATATATATTATTGAGTATCTTTACCGTATTTTCCGGGGTGATCGCTTACTTGATCCTCTGGATGGTTATACCTAAACAACCTATAAATAAAGAATGAATTTTGAATTATCTTCTCCATTCAGTCCGACGGGCGACCAGCCGGAAGCAATTGCGGCCCTGTCCGACGGTATAAAGAGTGGTGTGCCTTTCCAGACCTTGTTAGGGGTAACAGGGTCCGGAAAGACTTTCACTATCGCCAATGTGATCAAGGAAGTGCAAAAACCGACCTTGATACTGAGTCATAACAAAACCCTCGCTGCCCAGTTGTATAGCGAGTTCAAGGCATTCTTCCCGAACAATGCCGTCGAGTATTTCGTCTCGTATTACGATTACTACCAACCGGAAGCCTACCTGCCGACAACGGATACTTATATAGAAAAGGATCTGGCGATTAATGACGAGATCGATAAACTCCGCCTGCGTGCAACGGCTTCGTTGCTGTCGGGGCGGAAGGATGTCATTGTCGTTTCGTCTGTCTCCTGCCTCTATGGTATGGCGGACCCGACTGCTTTTGCCGAAAAGGTGGTGCATATGGAAAAGGGGATGCGGATAGACCGGGATAAACTGCTGCGCCGTTTCGTGGATGCCCTTTATGTCAATAATAAAATAGAGTTCAATCGTGGCTGCTTTCGCGTAAACGGCGATACGGTCGATATCTTTCCGGCTATCGAAACCTTTGACGGGGCAGCCTACCGCATCGAGTTCTGGGACGACGAGGTCGACCGTATTTCTTCGTTCGATCCGCAGACCGGACAGGAGATTGACGAGCAGGATGAACTGAACATCTATCCGACCAACCTCTTCGTGACTACGCAGGATCGTATCAATACCGCTATCGGGCAGATCGATGTCGACTTGGGGACGCAGGTGAATTTCTTGCGGGAGATCGGCAAGCCCTATGAGGCGAAACGCCTGTACGAACGTGTTACGTTCGACTTGGAAATGATCCGCGAACTGGGGCATTGCTCCGGCATCGAGAATTATTCACGCTATTTCGACGGTCGCCAGGCGGGTGAACGTCCTTTCTGCCTGCTCGATTATTTCCCGAAAGATTTTATGCTGGTGGTCGACGAGAGCCATGTGACGATCCCTCAGATACGGGCGATGTACGGAGGCGATTATTCCCGGAAAAAGAATCTGGTGGAATATGGTTTCCGTCTGCCGGCAGCGATGGATAACCGTCCGTTGACGTTCGACGAGTTCGAGTCGTTGACTCCGCTGGCGATTTACGTGAGTGCGACACCTGCCGATTACGAGTTGGAAAAGAGTGAAGGGATTGTGGTGGATCAGGTGATCCGTCCGACAGGCCTGCTCGACCCGGTTATCGAAGTGCGTCCGACATTGAACCAGATCGACGACCTGATGGAGGAGATCACACAACGTTCTGCCGTGGACGAGCGCATCTTGGTTACGACCTTGACGAAGCGCATGGCGGAAGAATTGACTACATACCTGACGCGCATGGGAATCCGTTGCAACTATATCCATAGCGATGTCGATACGCTCGAACGCATTCAGATCATGGACGATTTGCGGAAAGGACTCTTTGACGTGCTGATCGGCGTCAACCTGCTCCGTGAAGGCCTCGATTTGCCGGAAGTCTCTTTGGTCGCTATCTTAGATGCCGATAAGGAAGGTTTCCTGCGCTCGCACCGTTCTCTGACGCAGACGGCCGGACGTGCCGCCCGAAACGTAAACGGAAAGGTGATCTTCTATGCTGACAAGATAACGGACAGTATGCGTCTGACAATGGATGAAACGGCCCGCCGGCGTGAAAAACAGCTCGCCTATAACGAGGCGCATGGCATTACGCCTAAACAGGTCATCAAAAATAGCGTTTCCCTGATAGCGGAGAAACAACAACCTGCCATCGGCGAACCGTATGCTTATGTGGAACCGGAGCCCAGCTTAGTCGCAGATCCTGTGGTTCAGTATATGAATCGTAAGCAACTTGAAAAAGCGATCGAACGGACTAAGAAGCAGATGATGGAGGCGGCCAAGAAGTTAGACTTTATCGAAGCGGCACAGTTCCGCGACGAGCTGGTGAAGCTGGAAGATCTGTTAGTGACAAAACAGGATTGAAATCGAATCATGAGATGAAAAGGAAGCTGTTTTATTTGTTCTTTTTAGCCTTTCTTTCCTTGTCCGGCAAAGCACAAGGCGATAAGGAGATTTACGAGCGTTATTGTGCGGCCATGAAGGAGAAAGCGGATTTGCCGACGGGCGACCTGACGGTGGAAACCGCCCGTTTCTTCCTGGGAACTCCTTATGTGGCCGGGACCTTGGAGGAAGTGCCCGAAAAACTGGTGATCAACTTGCATGGTCTGGATTGTATGACTTTGGTCGAGAATACGGTTGCTTTGGCCCGCTCTGTCAAGCATTGTCCGGCATTTGACAGATATGTTTCTACCCTGAAAGAGTTGCGTTACCGGAATGCCGGCAAGATAACTCTCGATTATACCGATCGCCTCCATTATACCACCGATTGGATCTATGAAAACGAAAGGAGAGGTTACCTGAAGGATGTCACGAAAGAGATAGGAGGAAAGCCGTTTAATCTCGACTTGTCTTTTATGTCCACGCATCCCGATAGCTATAAGCAGTTGAAAGGCAATCCGGAGCGCATCGCTATAATGGCGGCGAAGGAAAAGGAAATCAGTGCCCGTCCGCATTATTATATTCCGCAGGATGAAATCGATACGCATGCCGGCCAAATCAGGAATGGCGATATCGTCTGCTTTGTCACGACGGTGAAAGGATTGGATATCTCACACGTCGGCATTATCTGCCGGGAAGGTAATAAACTGACTTTTATCCATGCCTCGACCACTAAGAAGCAAGTGATCGTGAACGAAGAACCCTTGCAGGAGTATGTACAGGGTATCAAGCGCAACTGCGGTATTATGATTGTCCGTCCACAGTTCTGACGGCTACTGGAAGAGCTCGAACGCAAACTTGAACCCGATGCCGTCATACTTCCATTTGTCAAACCCGACGAAGGCGGCGACGTTGAAGATATGGTTACCGAAACCGTACCCGATTTCCGTGTAGCTGGGTTTGACCGGCATCCATAACTGGCTGAGGTAGAAACGTTCCGAAATGATGTGCTTGGTGGCTTCCGGCTTGAATAGCTGGAAGAGCATGAACGGGCTTTCGTACATGACATGTGCCTGGACATATTTGTCGGATGCATTGAACCATACACTTCTTAGCTGATGGAAGACACCTCCGAAATCGTCTCCTCCCCATGATTCGGGGAAGTTGTGCCGCGTGAAATACCGGTAGTCGGCAAAGTAGGTTGACTTCTGGGCCGTATAGAGTCCTCCGCTGATATGGTAATTGAAGCGGCGCGACAGGCCTAAGTAAATGCTTTGGTGGATATCGGCTTCCACACGTCCGTAATTACCGCTGCTGTTCCATATACCCGGTATGGCCCGCCCGAACTCGATGGAGACCGTCGGATAGTAGGAGTAGAGATATTCCTTGCGGTAACCGTCCATCCAGTAATACTGTCTGGGCGTGTAGGAGAAACCGATCGTAGGCATGAAATCGTGATAGTTTTCGTTGATGATCTCCGTGACGCCGTCTCCCGGATCGATAGCGCTTTTCCGGGTAGGCACGCGGCGGTGGTAGGAGATTCCGGTAGTCAGCTGGAAGCCGTTGAACAGTTCGATCTGGTTCTTGAGCTCGATGTAATAGTGCTTAAAGTATTCCAGGTCCAGGTTCTCGAAATTGAAAGCGGAATCTTTCAGCTGTTCGTTGATCTCGTTCATGATCTTGGAAGAATATCCCTGATTGGTGTTTCCGAGGCTGAGGCTTAGGGCGCCTCGTTTCTCCGGAAGATATTCCCAGTCTCCTCCGAACTTGAAAAACAACTCTTTCCGTTTGAATACAAAACCGATCTCAGGACGAAAACGTAACTGGCGGTCCTTCTTGAAGGTCTTGCTGAAACGTAGCTGTTGCCTGTAGGTAATACCGTTCCGCCCGGAATAGCCCAACTGGAAGGGGTTCAGTATGCCGGAGTATTTCAGACGGGTTGTTTTATAGTCGAGATTGATTGTGTTGGTCAGCCTTTCCGTTATTTTGAGGTATTTCCGGATGTTACTTGTGTCGTTGTCCTGAACGGTCCTGGCGATTGTCTTTTCGTATTTTTTTTCTTCTTCCTGAGTCAGCGGAACGTCCCGTTTTTTTCTCCAGTAGCTGCTGTCGCTGATGATCGGGATCGTATCGGATGATAACTGGTAATATCCGGTCAGGTCGAGTGACCGGTATTTTTTGCTCTCATAGTTTTCTTCCACCCATTCTACGGCATCGTATTTGAATGAAGTATGATAATAACTGGCGATGGCATTACCCAATACATGATACCGGAGAAACAGATCCGCTTTTTGCGGCAGGATGAAATGGCGGTAATCCCGTCCGAATGTCATGACTAAGTTAAATTCGGCGAAGGAGAAACGTCCGTTTACGTCGATCTTGTCGATGTGCCAGTCTTTATCCGTGATATACAGGTCGCCGCAAATGAGCTTCTGGCTCCATCGCTTGGGCATGAAACGTATCTTATAGATTTTCAGGTTATCGGCTATTTCGATACTTTCCAGGTTGAAGTTGTAGAATTTGAATGCTTCATGGGCAACCGGCATGATGATCCCTTCGTTGTAGATGGTCGGTGAGTAGACATTCAGGTTCAGGAATGTCAAGACCTCCTGCTGCTTTGCGCCGTTGGGGATGCTGTTCCCGTTTATCGCATCGAAGGTGTGCAGGTAGTTGTTGGGAGCGTTGAACTTGGAATGGCTGACCATCTCGAAGATCATATCTTTGTTCTTCCGGTCTACCGGGAATAGATGATGGGCAAAACGCATCAGGATATTTTGTTTGAGGATCTCGGTCTTTCCTTTGATATAGATTTCTGCCTCGTACCGGGAAACGACCGTCTTGTATTTGTCGGCCTGCTCGATTACCTTCTTCATAATAGAATCCCCTTGCTGTGACGATATCGTTTTAGGAGTCCGGCCCAGCAATAAAAGATTTCCATAACTACCGTCAGGGTTAGCTAAGGCATTTACTGCGATAAAAAGCAGAATGATTATATTAAAATACTTTTTCAACAAATTATCGTCCCTTTCTTTACAAACGTAACGAATAAAATTGAATTTCCTGGTGAAAGAAAGTAAAATGTTCGCATTTTATTAATTTATCGTATTAAACTTATTCAGCTTTTAAAAGAAAAGTATTATATTTGTGCTTCACAAGTATGTTATATAGCAGTCGTGGTTAAACAACAAAAAGAAGAGGTCGATCTATCGGCCAGTTTGGCAGAAGTGTGGAGAGTCCTGACCGAAAAAGAGCGGGATGTTCTCCGTAATAATTCGACGATCCAGCATTTCAAACGTAATGAGTTGATATATTGCGAGGGCGACGAACCGAGAGACATGATGTGCTTATTAAAAGGCAAGGTGAAAATCTTTAAGGAAGGTGTTGGCGGCCGAAGCCAGATCATCCGGATGATCAAGCCGGTGCAGTACTTTGGTTATCGGGCAAACTTTGCTCAGGAAAACTATCTGACGAATGCTTCTGCTTTTGAAGCTTCGACGGTATGCCTGATTCCGATGACTATCGTTACGGATCTTTTAATGGGCAATGCAAACCTTGCCATGTTTTTTATCCGCCAGCTTTCTCTCGATTTAGGAATTGCTGACGAGCGTACAGTCAACCTTACTCAGAAACATATCCGGGGTCGTTTGGCGGAATCCTTGTTATTCCTGAAAGACAGTTACGGTTTGGAGGAAGATGGGGCGACATTGAGTATCTATCTGTCCCGGGAAGATTTGGCTAATCTCTCGAATATGACAACGTCTAACGCAATCCGTACATTGTCTACATTTGTGGCTGAGCGTATCATCGCCATCGACGGTCGAAAGATCAAACTGATAGACGAGGACAAGCTCAGAAAAATAAGTAAGATGGGATAGCTGAATAAATTGAAAATAGAAAATGGATAATTGAAAAGTGGAAGACCGCTGAGGCTCCTGTTTTTCAGTTATCCATTTTTTGTATCGTAATTTTCAATTCTCAACTTTCCATATTCAATTTCCAACCGCTTCCCTTATCCGCACCAACTTTGCCAGCAGTCCTTCCAGCAAGTCGAGTTGCAGCATGTTAGTTCCGTCGGACTTGGCTTTGGAGGGTTCCGGATGGGTTTCGATGAACAAGCCGTCAGCTCCGACTGCAATGGCTGCTTTGGCTATCGTTTCGATCAGGGCGGGGAGGCCGCCTGTCACGCCTGAAGTCTGGTTGGGTTGTTGCAGGGAATGGGTTACGTCCATAATGACGGGATAACCGAACTGCTGCATTTGGGGAATGCCCCGGTAATCGACAACTAAGTCTGTATATCCGAATGTTGTGCCTCTTTCCGTAATCATGACGTTGTTATTTCCGGCATCGGCAACTTTCTGTACGGCAAACTGCATGGCTCCCGGCGAGAGGAACTGTCCTTTTTTGATGTTGACGATTTTTCCTGTCTTGGCTGCGGCGACCAACAGGTCTGTCTGCCGGCAGAGGAAAGCGGGGATTTGCAGGACGTCCACATACTCGGCGGCCATTGCGGCTTCAGTCGTTTCGTGAATATCGGTTACGGTCGGGATGCCGAATGTTTCGCCAACCTTGCGAAGTATTTTCAGGGCTTTTTCGTCGCCTATGCCTGTGAAAGAATCCAAGCGTGAACGGTTGGCTTTCCGGTATGATCCTTTGAATACGTACGGGATATTTAATTTATTCGTAATGCCGACTACCTTCTCCGCAATACGCAATGCCATATCTTCCCCCTCTATCACGCATGGTCCCGCCATCAGAAAGAAGTTGTCTTTATCCTTTAAATCCTTAATTGTTACCATAATTGTTATATATTGTTTTGTTTCTAAATTTGCCAGAAATGAATCATCATTTAATTGGCTCATTATTTCCTCCATTGGCATATTGGCACATTATCTCATTATTTCTTATAATTTCAATAACTCCAATGTCCTTTCTATCTTTTCTTCTGTCGGCCATGTCGCATCTATCCAATGGATGGTGCTTCCCCGGCGTTCCATGCCCCGGAACCAGGTCATTTGCCGTTTGGCAAACTGATGTATGGCGATCTCCAGTTGGGATACCATATCTTCATAAGACAGTTCGCCGATTATATATAAAGTAAGATATTTATACTCCAGCCCGTAGTAAATCAGATCTTCCGGCTTTACTCCCGAATCGATGATCTTCCGCACTTCATCGACCATCCCTTCATCTAAGCGGGCACGCAGGCGGCGGGAAATCTTTTCGCGTCGTAGTTCCCGGTCTATGTCGATACCGATGATCAGGCTGTTGATTGGATCATACTCATTGGCATCCGGTGCTTCGTTTTTGTAATACTCTTCGATTTCGATTGCCCGGATAGCCCGTTGGGCTGTATCCACATCCGTCTTGTTATGCAGGACCTTGTAGCCGGCAAGTATCTGCTCCAGCTCCGGGAGCGTTTTATCTTTCAAAGACTCTCGCAACTCCGGGTTCTGGGGTACATCCAAGAGCTTATATCCTTTCAGTACGGCTTCTATGTACATCCCCGTACCGCCGCATAGAACCGGCAGTTTCCCTTTTTCCCGGATTGCTTTGTAAGCCCGGAAGAAATCATGCTGGTATTCGAATACGTTATATTTATAACCCGGATCGCAGATGTCGATCAGGTGGTAAGGGATCGCTTTTCCGTTTACCGTATAGTCGGCCAGGTCTTTCCCGGTCCCGATATCCATCGAACGGTAGATTTGTCTGGAATCGGCGCTGATGATCTCCGTGTCCAGCCGGGCGGCGAGTGCTGCGGCAAATGTCGTTTTGCCGGATGCTGTCGGCCCTAAAACAGTGATAAGTTGGTAGGCATCCATAGTGATACAAAGATATACAAAAAAAGCCGCAACCCGAAGGATGCGGCTTTCAAACTATATAATCTTAAATTGAGATTAGCAGTTTACAGATGCCATGTGAGCGATCAGGTCAAGAACCTTGTTAGAATAACCGATTTCGTTATCATACCAAGAAACAACCTTTACGAATGTATCTGTCAAAGCGATACCAGCTTTTGCATCGAAGATAGAAGTACGAGTGTCTCCTAAGAAGTCAGAAGAAACTACTGCATCTTCAGTGTAGCCCAGAACGCCTTTCAGTTCGCCTTCAGAAGCTTCCTTCATTGCAGCGCAGATTTCAGCGTAAGTAGCCGGTTTAGCCAAGTTAACTGTCAAGTCAACAACAGAAACGTCCAGAGTCGGAACACGCATAGACATACCAGTCAGTTTGCCGTTCAGTTCAGGAATAACTTTACCTACAGCCTTAGCAGCACCTGTAGAAGAAGGGATGATGTTGCCGGAAGCAGCACGGCCACCTCTCCAGTCCTTCATAGACGGACCGTCAACAGTCTTCTGAGTAGCGGTTGTAGAGTGAACAGTCGTCATCAAACCGTCTGTGATACCCCACTTGTCATTCAGAACCTTAGCGATAGGAGCCAAGCAGTTAGTAGTACAAGAAGCGTTAGAAACGAACTGAGTACCTTTAACGTATGATTTTTCGTTTACGCCACAAACGAACATAGGAGTATCGTCTTTTGAAGGAGCAGACATTACTACATATTTAGCACCGGCTTCGATATGAGCCTGAGCTTTTTCTTTTGTCAGGAACAGACCAGTTGATTCAACAACATATTCTGCACCGATTGCATCCCATTTCAAATCAGCAGGGTTTCTTTCTGCAGTTACGCGGATTTCCTTACCGTTTACGATCAGTTTGCTGTTTTCAACATCAGCTTCGATAGTTCCTTCGAACTGACCGTGCATTGTGTCGTATTTCAGCATGTATGCCAAGTAATCAACCGGGCAAAGGTCGTTAATACCTACGATCTGAATATCGCTTCTCTTCTGAGCAGCACGGAAAACGAAACGTCCGATACGGCCGAAACCGTTAATACCTACTTTAATCATTGTAATAAAACTTTTATGGGTTTATTAAAAATATTACTTATCTCCAATTTGACTTAACAGCTGCAAAGAAAATCGATTCGTCGCACCTTGTTTTTAACGACTGCAAATTTAGTCATTTTTTTTATTGTACAGGAATTAGAACGAGAAAAATATGCCCTCTAACATAAATTAATTGTTGAGGCTTATTTCTTTTTCTTAAAAAGTTTCTTAATTATCCACGTCTGGACTTTCTGGATGCCCCAGGCGGTCAGTAACGGGCGTGCGACCTCCCATGCGACGGGTAATAAACCTTGTGCTACAGAAAGATAATCGGCAAAGCCCAATGACATGGATGGAACTTCCGACGTCTGTGCCGGCTGGCTGGTTTCTGTCCCTTTAGATTTGGCTTTTGAGTTAGGAAATAAGAGTGCGGAGACACCAGAAAGTAACAAAGTGCCTGCATTCTCTTGTATGTAAGAGAAATCGGCATTCAATTTCTGCTCCTGTATCGTGCATTCCTGTTGGATGCGGCGACGGTCAGAAATCAGTTTCTCCAGTGGTGTCTGTTGCGGATTGTTCATTGTCTGTCGCGTTTGTTTTATCATCATTAGTTGTCAATGCGGAGATCACAACGTTTAAAACTTTATTGCTGATTCTGTCTTTGTTCATAATAATAATGCCGATCAGCAGCAGATAGAGTACGGCTACGACACCGAATCCCGAACCTGCCGAACCGAACAGATCCCCCAGGAAAAAACCTAAAGCGAGGAAAATGAACAGAATCGCGAAGAAAGCCAGAAATAATAAAATGACACCATACGAGAGAACGGCAATCACTTTTCCCGTCCTCTCATATGTGTTTAATTTTAGGAGTTCGAGCTTCAACTCCACGTAAGCCGAAAGATCTTTTTTCAGCTCCCGGAAGATTTCACCTGAGTCTTTCTCCATACAAAATTATTCAGCTACGATTTCTTCTGTAGTTTTTACAACTTCAGCTTTTCCTTCTTTGTATTTAGCAAGAGCTGAATTGAAGCCTTCTTTTACTTTACCAACTACACCATTCAATTCTTCCAGTAGTTGTTCTCTTTTATCTGTTGCTGCCAGATAACCAACTGCGGCGCCAACGGCTGCACCAACTACTAATCCCAGTAATAATTTAGAATCTACGTTTTTCATAACTCTTTCTTTTTATAATTATGTTGCTACTAAGATAACGAATATACTTGAATGATGGTTTATTTTGGTCTTAACTTTTAGGGTTAATTAATGTTATTGCTTTTGGACTTTCACTGCAACCCAATTATTCTTCTCTGTGTGCGACAACAATGCCAATCCGTTGCGTTTGCACTCTTCTTCAATGGCAGCAATGTCATCTACATAAAAGCCGCTCATATAGAGAAATGCCCCTGGTTTCATACATTCGTTGTAATGGCGGATGTCATTGAGCAGGATATTCCGGTTGATATTGGCGAATACGATATCGAACTTTCCGAACGCCGGAATCTGTTCGGCTCCCCCGAGGGCGACCTGGATATCGTTCGTATTGTTAAGCCGGATATTCTCGAGCGCATTGTTGTAAGCCCATTCGTCGATGTCGATCGCTACGACACGACCGGCTCCTTTCATGCGGGCAAGTATGGCCAGCACGGCTGTTCCGCACCCCATGTCGAGCAACTCTTTGCCGGTCAGGTCCAGTTTGAGCATTTCGCTGATCATCAGGAAAGTCGTCTCATGGTTGCCGGTCCCGAATGCCATCTTCGGATCGATGATGATGTTATAGGTGTAGCCCGGTTCGTATTCGTGGAAAGAGGCGCGGATGACGCAATCCTTGCCGATACGGATCGGCTTGAAATAGTTCTTTTCCCATTCTTCGTTCCAGTCCTTGCTCTCTACAAGTGATTCGGTAAAATGGATTTCCACGTTTTCCAACGGAAACACGGCAAGTTTGTCCTGCAACCCCTTTACATTATATAATTGGTCGGAAATATACCCCTGCAACCCGTTTTCGTTTTCGGTAAAACTTTCAAAACCGATTTCTCCCAGCTCGGCTGCCAGCACATCGTTGATGATGGAGGTCTCGATCGGAGAGGTGTACGTGAACGTAAGCTCGTAATAATTCATGTTGATTCCTTTTTAATTGGTTCTACAGGCAAAAGTACTTAATTTGTATCAGGAATGCAACCCGATGTTTTTCCTGTTTTCATTAAGTGTAATTTGTTTCCGGCGTCGCCGTGCATATATTCGGCATCATCGTGTATATTCTTGACGTCGTCGAATATATACACGACGACGTCGAAAACAAATTACACTTGCATCTTTTTGCCGCCGGATAGACATTAGATATGAATTTCCCTTTGACCGGTCCGGCAAGCGGTTACTATCGGATTCCTGTTTCCTTTTTATCAAAATCATAAGATATAAAATCATTTTTAGGCATGGAATTAAGCATAAAACGATTTCCTTTGACAACAAGAGTCATGCTATTAACAGATTAAATCGCAACGATATGAAAAAGACAGCTCTATTGCTTTTGATCGCTTTGGTATTGGGATGGACGGGATGCTCGTCCGACCCGACTGTCGAAGTGAAGAATCTCCGGTTGGAAATGAAAGAAAATCCATTGGGAATTAATGTGGCGCAACCCCGTTTCTCCTGGCAGATCGCTTCGGGCAAGCCGGACCTGAAACAGACTGCTTACCAGATACAGGTGGCAGCTTCTCCCGGGCAATTGGAATCCGGTGACGGGCTTTTGTGGGATTCGGGTGTGGTACGTTCGGATGAATCGGTACTGATCCCATATGCAGGAAAGGCATTGGAATCGGGAAAGCCTTACTACTGGCGCGTGAAGTTGGCAACCAATCAGGGAGATACACCCTGGAGCGATGCCGGCAGCTGGTCGATGGCTCTGCTCGATGATTCGGAGTGGAAAGCGACCTGGATCGGTGAAGATTCACTTTCCAATCCGGGAGAGGAGATAGGAGTGGCCGGTGGAAACAATAAAACACGCTTGGCGGCACGCTATCTGCGGAAAGAGTTTACGGCGGATAAGGCGGTGAAAAGAGCTGTCCTGTATATTTCCGGTCTCGGCTCGTATGAAGCCTGGCTGAACGGAAAGAAGGTGAGCGAAGATGTTTTTGCCCCGATGCCATCCTTGTATTATAAACGTATATATTATAATGTATATGATGTGACGGATTTGCTGGCTCCTGATAAGAACACGTTGGGTGTGATTCTGGGGAACGGCCGCTTCTTCTCTATGCGCAATCCGGGGATGAAAACGTTCGGCCTGCCCCGTTTGCTCGCACAGCTTCAGATCGAATATGCCGACGGATCGCAGGCGGCAGTTGTCAGCGATGCTTCCTGGAAGATCACCTCGAAAGGCCCGATCGTTGCGAACAACGAGTTTGACGGCGAAGAGTATGACGCACGCCTTGAGATGGATGGCTGGAACGAGAATGGCTTTGACGACGGCGCCTGGAAAGTTCCCGACGTGATGGAAACCCCGGCGGGCAAGCTGACCGCACAGCAGAATCCGAATATCCGCGTGCAGGAAACCTTGAAACCGGTTGCCATCTTTGAACGCCCCGACGGAAAGTATATCCTGGACATGGGGCAGAACATGGTCGGCTGGTTGTCCGTTGACCTGAAAGGGAAGAAGGATAAGCCGGTATCGATGAAGTTCGCCGAAATGTTGCAGAAAGACGGTTCGCTTTATCTGGCAAACTTGCGCAAAGCAATGGTGACCGATATCTATACGCCGGCTAAAGATGGCGGTTTCAGCTGGCAGCCCCGTTTCGTCTATCATGGTTTCCGTTTCGTCGAAGTTTCGGGACTCGACTATAAGCCGGAACTGTCTGCCTTCACCGGACATGTCATTTATGACCGGATGGAGACAACCGGACGTTTTGAGACATCCAACCCGTTAGTCAACCAGATCCATAAGAACTCATATTGGGGAATCCGTAGCAATTACCGCGGAATGCCGACCGACTGTCCGCAGCGCGACGAACGTCTCGGCTGGTTGGGCGACCGTGCGACGGGTGCTTACGGCGAAGCTTTTATCTTCAACAATGCGCAGTTGTATAATAAATGGTTGCAGGATATTGAAGATTCCATGAGCCCGGAAGGAAGCATTTCGGATGTCTCTCCGAATTACTGGACGATCTATGCCGATGATGTGACCTGGCCGTCCGCCTTCTTCTATGTGGCCGATATGTTGTACCGGCAGTTTGGCGACGACAGCGCGATCCGTGCCCACTATCCGGCCATGAAACGCTGGATGGAGCATATGGAAGAGGTGACCATGAAAGATTACATTATGACAAAAGACCAGTATGGCGACTGGTGCATGCCTCCCGAATCGCAGGAACTGATCCACTCCAAAGATCCTTCGCGCAAGACGGATGGCGCCATCCTCAGCACGACTGTCTATTACGACCTGCTGAATAAGATGGCCGGCTTTGCCCGTATCTGCGGACAGGAAGCCGACATCCCCGGCTACGAATCGCTGGCCGCCAAAATGAAGGCCGCTTATAATGCCAGATTCTTTAATAAGGAAACGGCAGAGTATGGCAATAATACCGTTACGGCGAACATTCTGTCCCTGCGCCTCGGACTTGTGCCGGCAGGAAAGGAAGAGAAAGTGTTTGAAAATATCGTGAAGAAGACCGAAGGAGACTTTAACGGGCATGTAAGCACCGGCGTTCTCGGAATCCAGCACCTGATGCGCGGACTGACCGAATACGGACGTGTCGATATGGCCTATAAGATACTGACGAACGAGACCTATCCGAGTTGGGGCTATATGATCAAGAACGGAGCGACAACCATCTGGGAACTTTGGAACGGCGATACGGCGGATCCCGCCATGAACTCCGCCAACCACGTGATGCTGCTCGGCGACCTGCTGATCTGGTATTACGAAGACCTGGCCGGTATCAAATGCGCCCCCGATGCAACCGGTTTCAAGAAATTAGTGATGGAACCCGTCTTCCCCGCCGGCCTGGACGAAGTTTCCGCTTCTTATCAGTCTGTCTACGGCGAGATCAAGAGTGCATGGACGAAGAAGGACGGCAACTTTAGCTGGGATATCACGTTGCCGGGCAATACGTCGGCAATCGTCCGGATACCGAAAGAATATAATGTAACGGTCGGCAACCTGCCGGGCGTACGCAAAGTTTCGGCGACGGAAAAGTATATGGAAGTCGAGATCGGTTCGGGAAGCTATCATTTTGGAAAATAGTTTCAAAAAGATTTGGATGATACATCGAGAAACCGTAATTTTGCGCTCTGAATTCCTCAGGAGGTAAACAAGTGATGCTTAGAAGCGTATCCACCCCCGGGACATAACCTGTTTAAATATAAAAAAGACAGATGTACGTAATCGTAGAAATCAACGGACAGCAGTTCAAGGCTGAAGAAGGTAAAAAGTTGTTCGTTCATCACATTCAGAACGCAGAAAGCGGTGCTGTTGTGGAATTTGAAAAAGTATTGTTGGTTGACAACAATGGCGAAGTTAAAGTAGGTGTTCCTACCGTAGAAGGCGCAAAGGTAGTATGCGAAGTACTGTCTCCGCTGGTAAAAGGTGAAAAGGTGCTGATCTTCCACAAGAAGAGAAGAAAAGGGTATCGTAAATTGAACGGTCACCGTCAGCAGTTCACTGAAGTGAGTGTAAAAGAAATTGTTGCTTAACGTTTAAAGGAGAAAAGAAGAAATGGCACATAAGAAAGGTGTGGGTAGTTCTAAGAACGGCCGTGAATCACAAAGTAAAAGATTAGGTGTTAAGCTTTTCGGTGGCGAAGTTGCTAAAGCTGGTAACATTTTAGTTCGTCAGAGAGGAACAGTTCATCATCCGGGTGAAAACGTAGGTATCGGTAAAGACCATACGTTGTATGCATTGGTTGATGGCGTGGTTACTTTCCGCAGAGGTAAAGAAAACCGTTCTTTCGTTTCTGTAAAAGAAGTGGTAGCAGAAGCATAAGTACCGGTTTACATAGAATAAGAAAAAAGGATATTCGCTTGGCGGATATCCTTTTTTTGTCTTTTTTTGATGATCTTGTAGGAACGAAAAGAGGTGGAAACACACAATAACGGGAAAGTGGCTTTCCATAAACTGTTTTTTTGCTATATGTATCGAAACTATCGAGTAGTTTCTTATCTTTGTCAACACCATGACTCGTAGAAATTTTATCATATCTTATATCGGAATCCTGCTTTTTATGCTGGCGCTTACATCCTGTGGCAGTAAAAAGCAACGTGTAGCCTTGCCTTCGGACTTCAAGGGGCCGAAAGAACTTTCCCGTCTCTATGGTGTCCGCCTGACTCCGGATGATAACATATTTCTGTACAATGAAGGGGCTAAATGGCTTGGCGTTCCTCACCGGATGGGGGGGCTGACGAAGAAGGGGGTAGACTGCTCCGGTTTTGTGGCGATCGTATTTCGTGAAGTATATGGAAAGCAGTTGGCACGTTCGTCGGCCGATATGCTGAAGCACAACTGCAAGAAAGTCAGCCGTGCCAACCTGAAGGAAGGCGACCTGGTGTTTTTCCGCACGGGGAAGGGGAAGAAGAAAGTGCCCAACCATGTCGGGATCTATCTGAAAAACGGAAAATTCATTCATACCAGTACTTCGAGCGGCGTGATCGTCAGCAGCCTGAGTGAACCCTATTATGTCCGGTCATGGCTTACAGGCGGACGGGTGAAGAATTTGTGATTTATGAATTATGAATTATGATTTATGCGTCGATGATAAATCATAAATCTTGCTTATCTTTGCAACTCAAATAAAAAACATCATTAAAGTATGTTGACGCTTAAAATAATTACGGAAGAAACAGACCGGGTGATTCGTGGTCTGGAAAAGAAACACTTTAAAGGTGCGCAGGAAAGCATCGCAAAAGTGATCGAACTGAATGATAAAAGACGTAGTGCGCAAAATCAATTAGATAAAAACCTGGCAGAGGTAAACCAGGCTTCGAAAGCCATCGGTATGCTGATGAAAGAAGGTAAAAAAGAGGAGGCCGAAACTGCCAAACAACGTGTTGCCGAGATCAAGGAAGCTAATAAAACTATCCAGGCAGAAATGGATCAGGCAACCGAAGATATGCAGAACTTGCTCTACACAATCCCGAACGTACCCTATGATGAGGTTCCCGAAGGTGTCGGAGCAGACGATAATAAGGTGGAAAAGATGGGCGGTATGGAAACAGAACTGCCGAAAGACGCACTGCCTCACTGGGAATTGGCTAAGAAATACGACCTGATCGATTTCGACTTGGGCGTGAAGATCACAGGTGCCGGTTTTCCGGTTTACAAAGGACAGGGTGCTCAGTTGCAACGTGCGCTGATCAACTTCTTCCTGGACGAAGCCCGCAAATCCGGTTATATGGAAATCATGCCGCCGACAGTCGTGAATGCAGCCTCCGGTTATGGTACGGGACAGTTGCCCGATAAGGAAGGACAGATGTATCATTGTGAAGTGGATGATCTCTATCTGATCCCGACAGCCGAGGTTCCGGTTACTAATATTTATCGTGATGTTATCCTCGACGAGAAGCAGTTGCCGATCAAGAATTGTGCCTATACGCAGTGTTTCCGTCGCGAAGCCGGCTCTTATGGAAAAGACGTGCGCGGACTGAACCGCCTGCATGAGTTTTCTAAAGTTGAATTGGTTCGTATCGACAAGCCGGAACACTCCAAACAGTCTCATCAGGAAATGTTGGATCACGTGGAAGGTCTGCTTCAAAAGCTGGAACTTCCGTACCGTATTCTTCGTCTTTGCGGTGGCGATATGAGTTTCACGGCCGCTCTTTGCTTCGACTTCGAAGTCTATTCGGAAGCCCAAAAACGTTGGTTGGAAGTAAGTTCGGTTTCAAACTTCGATAATTACCAGGCAAACCGCCTGAAATGCCGTTATCGTGACGAAAACAAAAAGACACAGCTTTGCCATACGTTGAACGGAAGCGCGTTGGCTTTGCCGCGTATCGTAGCAGCCCTGCTCGAAAATAATCAGACTCCCGAAGGCATCCGCATTCCGAAGGCATTGGTTCCGTATACGGGATTTGATATGATTAAGTAAATATGATATAGAATAGTGATGATAGAGGCTACTTGCTTTTTTAGGTAAGTAGCCTTTTCTTTTTAGGGATTTTGCTCTCTGATTCGTTTATCTTATATAGGTACCTGATAATAAATGAATATGAAACGACTATCTACATTATTTTTGTTCTTATCCTGCTTTACGGCAATGCAGGCGCAAATCTCCTGGCCGGACGGTAAAAAGGCTGCCATTGTATTGACCTACGACGATGGGCTGAAATCTCAGCGCGACATCGTTATGCCCCAACTGGAAGCCAAAAACTTCCGGGGGACTTTCTTCCTCTACGGGCAAGTCGTGAAAGATAGTGATGTTCCCGAATGGCGCGAAGCCAGCAAGCGCGGACACGAATTGGGTAATCACAGCCTCTTTCATCCCTGTCTTGCAGGGACGGTCGAAACTTCCTCATCCTCCCTTTGCCGCTCGCTTGAATGTTATTCGGTGAAAGATATGCTCACGGAGATCGGAATGATGAACAGTTTCCTTTATGCCATCGATGGGAAAAAGGAGCATGCTTACGCCTATCCCTGCGGACAGAGCGTTGCCGGCGGGGAAGACTATTCACAGCCCCTGCTGGACTCCGGGCTGGTCAAGTATTGCCGTGGGGCGGCCGGACGCCATGTGGTAGCTGATGCGAAGACGCTGAATTTTGCTTTGATCCCGACTTTGCCCGCAATGACCGGATGCAAAGCCGGCGATCTGATCCGGTACGTGCAGGATGCACTCGACAAGCATGGATTAGGAATTATCGTATTCCACGGTGTGGGAGGCGATTACCTGACGGTCGATGCAGCCGAACATCAGAAGTTGGTCGACTTTCTGGCTGCTCATTCCGACGAGATCTGGGTCGGAACATTCTCTGAAGTGCTCGATTATGTAGCTGCGCAAGCGAAGAAGTAGAACTCTGTTTTTAATCTTGAGAAAACCAATGTATATACGATTATTCCTGATAATAGCAGCCTTGTTGTGCCCTGTTCTTCTCCCGAGCTTCCGGGCATATGCTTCGGTCATAAAGATAACGGAGGAAGATACCCCTTTGCTAAAGGTCGATACCTCTGGCGATTTTATCACTTACCTCTCCCCCTATTATGCTCTTTCCTGGGCAAAAGACTTCCCGATGATGTCCTATTTCAATGTCGAGTCGGGCGGAAGGAACCGGCGCTATCAGGATAAGTCCCTGTTGCGTCCCGGTAAAGGCGGTTGCCTGGTCGGAGGGGGTGAAAGCTCTTTCGGCATGGCTTCGCCGGCTGTGTGCGACGGTTGGAAGACTGTCTACGAGGATGTTCCGTTCACCGAGGGCGGACGGATGGATTGTGTGGTGTCTCCTTCCGGTGACCGCAGGTTCAGCGTCTCCGTCAGAAGCCGTTCGGAGGGTATCGAAGGTGAATTTTTCCGCATCCATACCGCTCCGGATATATCACCAGTTTCCGTATGGGCGGGGAAAACGGCACAGGAGCCGTCCGCACAATACGATACGCCCGTTACATTCTTTACTCCCAAGATCGTAAAAGCCTCTTTCCGTCTTCCCGCCGTCCTGCATTTCCCCGACTGCGGACTGGTGAAGGTGGAGGCCGACACTCCAGGAATCTATCTGCAGGAACATTTCGTCCCCGACTACGAGAACACCGGGCTTTTGCTTGGTCCGTTCAACCGGGGCGGTCATGTCTGGCGTAAGTCGATACACATGGGTTCGGTTATCCTCTCTTTCCATACGGACAGACCGCTGAAAGAAGCTGGGCTTACCTTCACGGTCCTGGAAGAGAACTATCCGCAGATTCCCGGTTGCGACTTCTCGGATGCCCGTTTCGACGGGTTGAAGCGCTGTTGGCAAAACGCTTTCACCGTCAATCCCGTTCACCAGACGATGGGCGACAATATCCTACTCGAAGGCATCGGTCACCTGGCATTGGCGTTTAAGGCGGACATGATCCCCTTCACGCCACCGTTGCCGGGTACCTATTCCATGCGCGAAGCCTTGCGCACCTCCATCGAAGTCGCTTTGCGGGAACGGATCGGCGAGAACGGCCGGATCAAAGATTATGGTTGGGAGAGTACCGAGGTGACGCTTATTTCCCTCTATGATTACCTGTTGGCGACGAACGACTGGGCTTTTATCCGACGTTATCAGGAGGCTATTTGCCGCCTCGTGCGCGGTGTCCTGGCGACAGATACGGACGGAGACGGTATTTTCGAATCCCCGTTCCACGGGAACTATATGGACCCTAAGCGCGAAAGCCTCAATTGGTGGGACGACTTCGCTTTCGGCCACAAAGATGCCTATGTCAACTTGCAGGCTTACCGCGGGCTGGCGGGGATGCAGAAGGTCCTGGTGTTACTCGGTCTGCCGGAAGAGGCGGCGGCAGTCGGTTCGCAACTCGGGAAGTTCCGTTCAGTCTTCGATGCTACCTTCTACAATCCGCAGACCGGTATGTACGCCGGATGGGTGAGCCGCGACGGCAGGATGCACGACTATCAGTTCACCTTTATCAGTTCGATGGCGATCAACGAAGGACTGGTTACCGGCAAGCGTGCCCGTAAGATCCTTCAGAAGATGTTGAAAAAACTCGAAGAGGAAGGATATGATTATGTCTATGGCATACCCGGTCCGCTCGTTCCCGTAGCCAAAGAGGATAAAGGGTCCTGGGAGGAAATGACCCGCTGGGGACGGTACGAGAACGGCGGCCTTTGCGGTCAGGCTGCTTATCACTTCATCCAGGCATTGTATAACACTGGAATGCGCACCGAAGCGGATAAAATCCTGTTCACGATGATGGCCACTTACGAGCGCGAATACACCCACTCCGGCGTTTTTCCCGGCTACCTGCAAAGCGTGGACTGGCGGACGAAGGGCGGTGCACCGACCGGCTATAACTACCTGGCGGATAATTATTATTTCCTGCTCGCCGCCGTCACCGGGCATTACGGTGTCAAATATCCCGACCTGCAAGCCCCATCCACCGATCCCGATTATGCTGCAGCGCTCTATGCCGATCGCTTGTTCGACGACGGATGGAAATTCAGCGAAGAGGCCCCGGCCGGTGCTTCGGACGTCTCTTTTGATGATTCCGCCTGGCGGACACTCACTCTTCCCCACGATTTCAGTATCGAACGGCGCAATTCGGACGGCGGCAACTCGGTCGGCCCTTTCGTGAAAGGACTTAAAGATTCGATTTCCACTGGGAACCTGCCCGGCGGGACAGGTTGGTACCGCAAACGCTTCACGCTGGACGAGTGGACTTCACGGCAACAGGTCGGTGTTTGCTTCGACGGGGTTATGGAGCGGTCGGATGTCTGGATCAACGGGCACCATCTCGGTTTCCACCCGAATGGATATATGCCTTTCAGCTATAACCTGACCCCTTTTCTGAATCCCGCCGGAGAGGAGAATGTGATGGTGGTCCGTGCGTTCAATCCCGGTGACAACAGCCGTTGGTATCAAGGAGCGGGCATCTATCGCCACGTTCGTTTGACCGTCTCCGGCCACCTTTTCATCCCGGATCAGGAGGTACAGGTGAAGACTCCGGTCGTCACTGCTGAACGGGCAAAGGTGGAGATCACACTTCCCGTCTGTAATCGGATGGATGAGGAAGCCGGTGTAACGGTGTTGCTCACCCTGGTTCGTCCTGACGGTACGGCCATCACGACAAAAGAATATCCCGGCAAAGTGGTCGCGGGCGGTTCGCATACGTTCCGGCTTTCTGCCGACGTAGGGCAGCCGGAAGTCTGGTCGGTCGACCGGCCGGCCCTTTACGAAGCGCATGTCCGGGTGGTTTCCGCCGGCGAAACAACCGATTACTACCGGACCGCATTCGGCATCCGGTCGCTTGACTTCTCGGTAGGCAGGGGATTTCTGTTGAATGGTAGTCCCGTCAAGCTGAAAGGCGCTTGCCTGCATCATGACAACGGGCTGCTGGGAGCGGCTGCCTATGACGGGGCGGAGGAACGTAAGGTGCGCCTTCTGAAAGAGAATGGCTTCAATGCCGTCCGCACCAGTCACAACCCGCCGTCCGGGCAGTTTCTCGATGCCTGTGACCGCTTGGGAATGCTGGTGATCGACGAGGCTTTCGATATGTGGGAGCATCCCAAGCGCGATCAGGATTACCACCTCTTTTTCCGTGAACATGCCGCGTCTGATATGGCGGCGCTTATAAAACGCGACCGTAATCATCCTTCGGTCATTATCTGGAGCATCGGCAACGAGATCTATGAGCGTGCCGACTCCTCCGGACTACGGATCGCCAGTGAACTGATCTCAGTGGTCAAATCTCTTGATACTACCCGCCCTGTCACTCAGGCGATCTGCGCCTTCTGGGAACAGAAAAGCCGTGAGTGGGAGGAATCAGCGCCGGCGTATGCCTTGTTGGATCTGGGTGGCTACAATTACGAGGCGAAGCAGTATCTTTCCGATCACAAGGCTTATCCCCGCCGCATCATGGCCGGTACCGAAAGTTTCCCTGCCGAAACACTAGAAAACTGGCAGGCGGCAAACCTTTATCCCTTCGTATTGGGCGACTTCGTCTGGACGGGGATGGATTATATAGGGGAGGTCGGGATCGGTAACTTCAGCTATGTTGCCGACGACCGGCCCTATTCGACTCCGGTTCGGTCATGGCCCTGGTTCCTGTCCAATTGCGGAGATCTGGATATGAACGGGAGCAAGAAGCCGCAGTCGCTTTTCCGTGATGTGGTGTGGGGCAGGAGCGAACTGGAACTGCTTGTACATGCTCCCATCCCCGCAGGCAAGCGGGAGGTACTCAGTAAATGGGGCTGGCCCGACGAGCATCCGCACTGGAACTGGAAAGGGCATGAAGGGGAGGCGCTGGCAGTCCGTGCCTATTCCCGTTGTGATTCGGTCCGGCTCTACCTGAACGGGAAATGCCTGGGCACGAAAGTTGTATCTCCTCGGCTTGCCGCAGATTTCGAAGTTCCGTTCTCGGCTGGTTGTCTTGTGGCTGCCGGCATACGGGACGGACGTGAGGTGGTGCGTAAATCCTTGCAAACGACCGGGCGGCCGCGCCATCTGGTCCTGTTTCCGGAAAAGCGTACCGTGTCTGCCGATCCGAATGACCTGGCCTATGTCCGGGTTTGTGTGACGGATGAGGAAGGACGGATAGTGCCCGACGCCGCTGTACGGCTGAAGATGACAGTCGAAGGGGATGGCATCCTGCTCGCTTCGGGCAATGCCGCTCCTGATGATATGCATAGTTTCCGGAACCCGGCTTGCACCACCTGGCAGGGCCAATGCCTCGCTATTCTCCAACCCGGTGTGAAAAGTGGTGTGATGCTCTTGAAAGTTGTGGCAGAGGGGATGCCTCCCGTGGAGATGGAGATACGGATCGCATCCGTGAAATACGAGCCGTAATTATCCATTGATATCTTGTGTTCTATAGGTAACGGACCCTACCGGGTGACGGACTTCATCCCCGGTAGGGGGTAGGAGGGTTAAATGAACAGGTTCACATTCGCCTCCTCTGCCCGTTCGAGGTAGGAAGCCACGCCGCCCAGTGTAACGTTGTCCATCAGTTCTTCCTTCTGCACACCCATGACGTCCATGCTCATGGTGCAGGCGATCATTTCCACGCCGTTGTCGACGGCTTGCCGGATCAGGCTTTCCAGGCTGTCGATTCGCTTTTTCTTCATGATGAGGCGCATCATCCAGCTACCGGCGCCACCCATGTTCATTTTAGACAGCTTGAGTTTGCCGCTGTGCGCCGGAAGCATCCAGCCGAACATCTTGCCGAAGATATCTTTGGAGACTGCCGGCTTCTGCTGTTTCTTGATCACGTTCAGGCCCCAGAAGGTAAAGAACATCGTCACTTTCTTGCCGGTCGATGCTGCTCCGTTGGCAATGACGAAGGAGGCCAGTGCCTTGTCGAGGTCGTCACTGAAGACGATCAGCGTCTTGTTGTCGGCATTGTTACGCGAAATTTCGCAGGCGGCTGTTTTCTCTTGCTTACGGATTGTGGCGGCGACTACCCCGTTTTTGTTTTCCAGCGCAACCAGTTCTGCGCCTGTCATCTTGCACCAGGACGCGACATCCTTTCCGAAAGCCTGGTCGGTGGCGGTTATCTGGAGTTGCTCGCCTGCCTTCAACGTCTCATAGTTCTTTTTCAGTTGCATCACGGGTCCCGGACACATCAACCCGCAGGCGTCCACTTTCAGCGGGGCGGTTTGGGTGGCAGGGCATCCGCAACTTGTGCTTTCCGATGATTCCGGCTTGCAGGGGACGGCCTCTTTTACCGGTGCAGTCGCCACGCTCCATGTCTTGTATCCTCCCGACAGGTTGCGCACATTATTGAAACCATTCTGCACCAGGATGCGGTAAGCCAGGTAACCGCGCAGCCCGACTGCGCAGGTCACGACGACCGGCTTATCCTTCGGCAGCTCGTCGAGGTGCTCGCGCAATTCGTCTACCGGTATGTTTATGAATCCGGGGATCGTACCTAATTTGTATTCATCGCGTGTGCGGACATCGATCCGGATTGTGTCGGCTGGTAGTTCGGCAAGCTCGCGCCATTGGATGATCCGGGACTTTCCGGTCAGTATGTTTTCTGCAACGAAGCCTGCCATATTGACCGGATCTTTTGCCGACGAGTAGGGAGGGGCATAGGCCTGTTCCAATTTTGCCAGGTCGTAGACCGTCCCGCCATGCTGGATCACCTGTTCCAGCATCTCGATGCGCTTGTCTACCCCGTCGAAGCCGACTATCTGGGCGCCTAACAGCTTACCGTTTTCCGGTGCGAACAATATCTTGATGGACAAGGGTACGGCTCCGGGATAATACCCGGCATGCGACACTCCGTGCGTATAGGATGATATGTAAGCGATATTATTCCGCTTCAACAACTTCGCATTGGCTCCGGCCGCGGCAACCGTCAGGTCAAACACTTTCGCGATGGAAGTGCCTATTGACCCCGGATATTTTTCTTTGTTGCCGAATACGATGTTGTCCGCTACGATACGTCCCTGTTTGTTGGCAGGGCCGGCCAGTGGGATAAGGGCCGGTTGCCCGGTTACGAGATGGCGCACTTCGACGGCATCGCCGAGGGCATATATATCCACGTCGGAAGTTTGCATATAATCGTTTACGGCAATGCCTCCCCGTTCCCCGATAGCGAGTCCTGCGTCTTTTGCCAGTTTGGTTTCCGGGCGTACGCCGATGCTCAGGAGCACGATGTCGGTTGCGATCTTTTTACCGCTGTGCAGGTGTACGGTTACACCACCGTCTTTTTCCTCAAAACGGCTGACACCATCTTCCAGGTGTAGCCTGACTCCTTTGCCGGTCAGTTGCTGGTGAACGATTGCGGCCATCGAGAAGTCCAGCGGAGCCATCACCTGGTTTGCCATTTCCACCACATCGACCAGGATACCTAAGTCGTGCAGGTTTTCCGCCATTTCCAACCCGATGAAGCCGCCGCCCACGACGATGGCGCGTTTCGGGTTTTCCGTGTTGACATAATTCTTGATCGTATCGGTGTCAGGCACGTTGCGGAGGGTGAATATCTTCTTGCTCCCGATTCCCTCGATACCAGGCCGCAGCGGTTCGGCTCCCGGCGAGAGGACCAGTTTGTCGTATGTTTCGGTGTATGTCTCGCCTGTGGAGAGGTTCTTGACTTCTACTTCTTTTTTTTCCGGATGGATGGCGGTCACCTCCTGTTCGGTGCGGATGTCGATCCGGAAACGATCGGTGAAGCCTTTCACGGTCTGTACAAACAGCTTCTCCCGGTTATTGATTGTGCCTCCTATATAATAAGGTAGGCCACAGTTTGCATACGATACGTATTTCCCTCGTTCGAACAGGATGATATTGGCTTTTTCATCCATTCTGCGCAGGCGGGCTGCAACGGTAGCACCTCCGGCTACTCCTCCGATAATCACGTAATTCATGTTGAGAAAGTATTTATTTGTATTATACATATTTGTTAATGGAAAATATTAGGATAAAAAAAGGTTTCAACCTCTTTCCATACAAGTTTTCAGTTTCCCGAACAGTCCGTCGAAACGCAGTTCTGCGTTCATCATCTGCCGTATTTTCTCTTTTCCGTCAGGGGTGAGAGAGAAGAACATCTGCCGCTTATCGTTTTTGTTGATGTTGCGACGAATATAGCCTTTGTTTTCTACGGCTGTAATAACTTTCGAGACGCGTGAGTTGGACAGTCCGATATATTCACAGATCATACCCGCCGATTTCGTTTCTCCGTCTTTCAAACAGCAGAGCAGCATGGCCTCGTTGATCGTGATATCGTGTACTTCAGCAAAAGCTTTCTCGAACTGATATAAAGTTTTGTATATATCCTTGATTGCACAAATTGATTCCATATTCTTATATTGTTGATGGGTACAAAGATATATATTATTTTTAATATGAATAGTGTTTAGTGGAAAATATTTTAGACAAATAAAAAAGGATGCATGCTTTTCCGGAATAGCATGCATCCTTATATAAATAATCCCTACCGGATAACGGAGGAAGTTTTTAATCTCTGTTGGAGAAGTATTTCATGAACTGTGAGCGTTCGTACATCGCCGGATTGGGGATGTTGGCATAGTTTAATTTGCCTTTGAACTGGTCGAGCGATTGGTAATGTGCCTGATGCATCCATTCTTCAATACAAGTGAGTACCTGCGAAATGATTTCTGCCCCGTGTGTATAGACAGCACTACACATCTGTACAGCGTCGGCACCTGCGAGCAGACATTTAATGACATCTTCCCAGTCGTGAACCCCGGTAGAAGACGCAATGCTGATTCCGGGTATCTTGCCCGAAACGATTGCTGTCCAACGAAGCGTGTCACTCAGATCGGAATGGTTGCTGAAGACGTTACCTGAGACAATTTGCATATTGTTGATGTCGATGTCCGGCTGGTAGAAACGGTTGAAAAGGACGATTCCGTCCGCTCCATTTACTGTCAACGTATGGGCGACAGCCGGGATATTGCCGACCATTTTGCTCATCTTGATCATGACAGGGATCGAAACCGTTTCTTTTACTTTACGGATAATGCTGACATACAGGTCGCGCATATTTTCACTACTATAGGTGAGGTCTGTTTCTAGAAAGAACACATTCAACTCCAGGGCATCGGCTCCTGCCAGTTCGATCTGGCGGGCAAATTCGATCCAGGCATCCGATTTGTAGCAATTAATGCTTGCGATAACCGGGATGGTGCAAAGTTCTTTAGTCTTCTGGATCAGTTCCAGATAACCGTTTATCTGATTCGCTTTTACATACCCGCGTATGTAATCGGCCGCTTCGGGATAGTCCGAATCCTGCATTAGTACGTCACTTTGCATTTCGATCTGCTCTTCAAAGAGCGATTTCAGCACGATCGCACCGGCGCCGGCTTTTTCAAATTCCTTATTTCGTTCCGCGTTGTTTGTCAAACCGGAACTTCCGACTATAAGCGGGTTACGAAGTGTCAGGCCCGCATATTGTGTTTTAATGTCAATCATGTCAGATTCAATTATGTTCAACGATTACAAAAATAGAGAATTATTTTCTACCTTATCTATTCTTGCTCTTTAAAATGGTTAAAACTCAATATTCACGTTCTCCGAAAATACTGGTTCCGATGCGTATCATCGTACTGCCTTCGCGGATGGCGATCGGGTAGTCATGACTCATTCCCATCGATAATTCACAAAAATGATCGTCATCTTTGAATACCGAGCTTTTCAGTTCGTGGAAAAGTCCATGGATCTTATGAAACTCACCTTGTATCAGTGCCGTGTCATCGGTGTTCGTTGCCATCCCCATCAGTCCGGATATCCGGATATTGGGAAGGGCGTCGGGCGACAGGCTGTGCAGTAGTTCCCGACATTCGTCGGGGCTGAAACCATGCTTGGCTTCTTCCTGTGCGACATGGATCTCCAGCAAGATACGGATGATACGGTCATATTTGGCCGCTTGTTTGTTGACTTCCTGAAGGAGTTTCAGCGAGTCGATGCTGTGTATCATGTGGATGAACGGGGCGATATCTTTCACCTTGTTGCTTTGTAGCGGGCCGATAAAATGCCATTCTATGTCACCGGGCAATACTTTTTGTTTAGCTGTAAGCTCTTGAGCCCTGCTTTCACCAAATACACGTTGTCCGGCGTCATAGGCTTCTTGTAAAGCCTCGACGGGGTGGAACTTAGAGACCGCCACCAGCGTGACACCTGCCGGTAGCGATGTTTTTAGTCTTGTGATATTTTGGGTGATGCTCATGCCTCTCTTGTTTCCGCCTGTTTTTTCTGTTCGGCAATCAGTTCTTCTTCTGATTTCTTCTCCGCAGGGACACTGTTGGCATCAAAGGGGAATACATCCATCAGTTGGGTTTCTGCAACGGATGCAATGGTATAGTCGGCAAGCGTGCCTTTCATACCGTCTTCCAGAACGGCGATGGCATCTTTCAGGTTAGACGCCTGTGCCAGCATCTGTGCTGCGGTTTTCTTTTCAGCTCCGCTTTTCTCGTCGAGCGTGATAAAGTAAACTTTGATCTTATAAAAACGGTCGCCGTTTTCATTGAAGAACAACTCCGACAAGCGGGCGCGTTTGATGTCTGTCACTGTAAACTCCCCGGATATGAAGGGACGGATTTCTTCGATGATGCGGGCTTCTGCTTCCGTGAACGACAGGGCGTCAACCAAATAAGGTTCCGTCACTTTCTTTTGCATTCCATTCTCCAAAACTTTTTCGAAGGAGACTTTACATTCAAACCAGTTATGCATATTTTATGTGTTTTATAATGTCTGTATTCTTATTCCAAACGAGGTACAAATATAACGGCAATTCGGGAATTAAACAACCGGAACGGATTTCTTTGTCGATTATTGGAATCACAGTGAACCTTTTGCCGGGTGCTCCGGTTATATATGCGTAGTGTGTTTTTTCATGGTATTAGATTTTTAGATTAGTAATTAGGTTGTTTTGCCCGGTTCGCGAGGGATAGGGCAAAGGTTCTAAAATATCAGAGCCGGAGGTGTCAGGGATTTTCCCCATACATTCCGGCTCTTTTATGTTTCAGAATTCGTCATTGGCGTAAATCGCCAGAAGGTTATTCATCTTGTAGTCGAACAATTCGTCGTCACTGAAGAAACGTTTCAGCTCTGTAATAGCTGTTTCGGGCGAATCGGAAGCATGTACGATGTTTTCCTGTACACTCATGCTATAGTCGCCGCGGATCGTTCCCGGTTGTGCATTCCGTCCGTTGGTCGCACCTGCCAACTGCCGGACGACATGGATGGCGTCTACTCCTTCCCAGCAGCATACGATGACGGGGCATACGGACATGGCGTCTTTGATGCGTTGGAAGAACGGTTTCTCTTTCAGGTGTGCATAATGTTCACTGAGGATTTCATCTGTCAGCCAGGCCATCTTCATGCCTGCCAGTTTCAAGCCCTTTCTCTCGAAGCGGGAGATTATTTCTCCAATCAGTCCGCGCTGAATGGTACAGGGTTTTAGGATAACGAGTGTCTTTTCCATTCTGTTTATGTTTATAAGGTTCGACGTATCTGTCAAAGATAAGATAATTATTCCTGATAAGTTAATTTGTAGTATAATATTCAATAAAGATTTTGAAATAGGGGGGGGAAGCAGGAGGGGAGGGGGACTGTTCATGGTTGCATGGAAAGAGCAATTTTCGGTTTATAGGAAGAATGAATAAAGCACACAAAACCTACCGCACACTGGTGGCGAAGTGTGCAGAGGTATTGGATTATTTAGTATGCGGACCATTTCACCCCGTCGGGTACGCCGTATTGACTGATAATAAATTATTTCAAAAACAATTCATTAAGGTTACATTGATTAACATTCAGACAATTAGAGCCATGAAGGTCCGATTACTTAATATATCTGTATTTCCTCCAGTCCGGGAATGTATCCCGGAGGAAATCGCGGAGAGTCTGACGGTTTACTCCGAATTTCTCGGCGATTTCATTCATCGAGCATTTCTCATTAATCATTTTCCGGATAACATTTTCCTTTCCGGACAACTTAACCTGCATGGTCTTTTTACCTTTAGGGCGACCGAGCTTCGTGCCTTCCACCTTTTTACGTGCAAGCGCTTCGCGGGTACGTTGTGAGATCAGATTACGTTCGATTTCTGCACTCAGACTGAAGGCAAAGGCCAGGATTTTACTATTGATGTTGTTTCCTAATTCATAGCGTTCTTTGACAGTAAGGACGATGATATCCCGCTCCATGCATTGGTGGAGGAAGCTCATGACCTGCATCAAATTACGTCCAAGCCTTGATAGTTCTGTTGTAACAAGTGTGTCACCTTTACGAATTTGTTTTAATAGTCTGCCGAGCTGGCGATCCGATACACTTGTCGTTCCGCTGATTGTTTCGTCTACCCAACGTTCGATACGGAAACCTTTCGCTTTTGAATAGTTTTCAATCTCGAAACGTTGATTCTCAGTACTCTGCTTATCTGTACTGACTCTTACATAACCGTATATCATACCATCTGAATATTAAATGAATAACTAAAGATACTTCAGAAATAGAAATGAAAGGGTGGGATTAGTATTTACCAACTTTTTTTATTGTCGTATGATTATAAGAGCGCATTCCCTCTACAAAGGTGGATATAATAATTTAAACGAAACGACCTCTGAATGCAAAAATTAAATTAAATTTTGCGCAATGATAAGGGAAAGGAGTACTTTTGCCGGAAAGAATGGTGAGATATGAAGAAATTATTGTCGTTGCCGCCTAACCTGGTTGGCAGTTTCCATGAGATAACGAATGCAGATCCGGCGGACTGGTTTTGTACATCCGATCCCGTAGGCTCCCGTTTGGGGTCGGGGGGAGGAACGACCTGGTTACTTGAGGCTTGTCGTCGGGACGATGCTGCTGCAGGAGCGTTAACACCCGGAGAATGGCTGGCGCGTGAAAAACGAATTTTGCTGCATGCGGGAGGGCAGAGCCGGCGTTTGCCGGGATATGCGCCTTCAGGTAAGATATTGACGCCCGTTCCTGTGTTTCGGTGGGCGAGGGGGCAGAAATTGTCTCAGAATCTCCTTTCGCTCCAACTTCCGCTGTATGAGGAGATCATGTGTAAAGCTCCGGATTCGCTGCATACGCTGATTGCCAGTGGTGATGTCTACCTACGTAACAGTGAGCCGTTGCAGGATATCCCCGAGGCAGATGTTGTCTGTTACGGTCTGTGGGTGGATCCCGCGCTTGCCACCCGTCACGGGGTGTTTGTGTCGGACCGTAAGGTTCCCGACCAGCTTGATTTCATGCTTCAGAAACCCTCCCTCGATGAGTTGGGACGTCTGGCAGGTACACACCTTTTTCTAATGGATATTGGAGTTTGGCTGCTCAGTGACCGGGCGGTTGAACTGCTGATGAAACATTCCTACACCGAGGACGGAAAACAGATGAAGGAATACGATCTGTATTCTGAGTTCGGTCTTGCCCTCGGCTCTCATCCGCGCATTACCGACGAAGAGTTGAATGCGTTAACCGTTGCCATCCTACCATTGCCGGGAGGTGAGTTTTATCATTATGGTACGAGTCGCGAACTGATTTCCTCGACGTTGTCGGTACAGAATCTCGTTCGAGACCAGCGGGCGATCATGCAGCGTAAGGTGAAGCCGCATCCTGCCATGTTTGTCCAGAACGCTGAAGTTAGCTGTCCGCTGACCTCAGGTAATTCCGAATTATGGATTGAAAACAGTTTTGTCGGTAAACGATGGATGCTTGCCGACCGGCATGTTATTACAGGTGTACCGGCAAATGACTGGGAGTTGCACATACCTTCCGGAGTATGTATAGATGTCGTGCCGGTCGGTGACGAAGGTTGGGTGGCACGTCCGTACGGCTTCAATGATTCTTTCAAAGGGAATACAAGTGATGAGGCAACACTCTTTATGGGGCGTCCTGCCGTGGAATGGGCTGCGGAGCGGGGAATTTGTCTGCCTATGTGTGCCGACATACAGAATGCGGCTTTGTTTCCCGTCTGCCGGAATGTGGACGAACTGGGTGTTGTGCTACGCTGGATGGTGTCCGAACCCCGCTTGGAAGAAGGGCGTAAGGTATGGGAAGTGGCTGAAAAGATGTCTGCCAACCAACTTTCCGACTGTGCGAACCTCCGGCGATTGTTTGCACAGCGCGAAGCGTTCAGGAAAAAGAACTGGCCGGTGCTTGCTGCTAATCACGATAAAAGCATTTTCTATCAGCTGGATCTGGCGGATGCAGCCGCCGAATTTATAGCCGGAGGGATCGCATTGCCTGAGGCTTTGCCGGTGGATGCTCCGTTGATGAAGCGTGTACATGACCATATGTTTCGCGCCCGCGTCCTGCAATTTTCGAAAGATAGCCGGAGTATGGAGGAACAGCAGCAGGCATTCTCATTGTTGCGCGAGGGGCTGATCGAAACCATTGCGGGCGAGAAGCAGACGCCCCGCCTCAACGTTTATCGTGACCAGATTGTCTGGGGACGCAGCCCTGTGCGTATAGATTTGGCAGGGGGATGGACGGATACGCCGCCTTACTGCATGTACGCCGGTGGCAATGTTGTGAACGTGGCGATCGAGTTGAACGGCCAGCCTCCTTTACAGGTTTATGTGAAGCCTGCTCGCGAGCATCGCATCATTCTTCGTTCCATCGATATTGGGGCGATGGAGAGCATCTCCACATGGGACGAATTGCGTAATTTCAACAAGGTCGGTTCTCCTTTCTCCATCCCGAAGGCGGCGCTGGCGTTGGCCGGGTTTGTCCCCGAATTTTCGGCCGGTCGTTACGCTTCGTTGGAAGAGCAGTTGAAGATGTTCGGATGCGGGTTGGAAGTGACGTTGCTGGCTGCTATCCCTGCCGGTTCCGGCTTGGGGACAAGTTCGATCCTGGCCGCTACGGTATTGGGCGCGTTGTCGGATTTCTGCGGTTTGGCATGGGATAAGAACGAGATTGGCAACCGCACGCTGATCCTCGAACAGTTGCTTACGACCGGAGGCGGCTGGCAAGACCAGTACGGAGGCGTGTTACATGGCTTGAAACTGTTGCAGACCGGCGAGGGTTTCCACCAGAACCCGTCGGTGCGCTGGCTACCGGAGCATCTTTTTACCGATCCGGAATATCGCGCTTGCCACCTGCTTTACTACACGGGGATTACCCGTACGGCGAAAGATATCCTTGCCGAAATCGTACGTGGAATGTTTCTTAACAGCGGTACTCATCTCCGCCTGCTTTCCGAAATGAAAGTGCATGCGCTGGATATGTACGAGGCTATTCTTCGGGGTGATTTCGCCTCTTATGGCCGATTAGTCGGTAAAAGTTGGGAACAAAACAAGGCGCTTGATGCCGGGACGAATCCGCCTGCTGTAGAACGACTTATCTCTTGTATTAGAGATTACACGCTGGGTTATAAACTTCCGGGTGCCGGCGGAGGTGGTTATCTTTATATCGTAGCCAAAGACCCTGAAGCCTCTTTGCAGATCCGCCGCCTTCTCACGGCCGACCCACAAAATGACAATGCTCGTTTTGTTGAAATGAGTTTGTCGGATAAGGGGTTGCAGGTGAGCAGATCGTAAGCCGTTGCAGATACATCTGTTATGCGCGTTGGCATATCACGAGTTGGGACGTCTGTTTTTGTGGCAAAAAGCTATTATTTTGGATTACGTTTCAGATCCCGGCGACGGGATGATCGCATATTTTTTGATGAGCAAGTATCCGCATCCTCCGATGAAAGCGAGGAAGATGAACGCTACAAGAATCAGCAATTTTTTGGGAAAGGAAGCTTTGAGAGGAACGGTAGCCGGTTCGATAATGGTGTAGACCGGTGTCTGTTCCTGTACCCGGAGTTTATCCTGTTCGAGTTTTTGTGCTAACGTGTTATAGACATTGAATGTAAGAGTCATCTCGTTACGTAAACGTTCCTGCTCGGTGCGATAGCTGGCGGAGATGATGTTTTTGTTGCCATCTTCGAAAGCTGCGTATGCTTGCTGTGCTTTGTAATAGGCGGCACGGGATTCTTTCAGCACTTTCTCCGTAAATTCCAGGTCTTTCTTTGCTTTCTGTGTCCGGTAATGCGTGATGTAGGTCTGTAGCTTTATCACGATGTTGTGCGCCACGTCGGCCGAGATCAGCGGGTCCTGCATGTCGACACCGAGAGTGACGACCTGTGTCTTTTTATCGACAAAGACGGTGATGCGCTGGCGTAGGTTTTTCAGTACCTCCTCTTGCTTGCGGGTGAGCTGGAAAGGATTGAGCTGTCCTTCGTTCTCTTCGTTATCGGAGAAGAGCGAACGAAGGGCAGCCAACCCTTTCAGGGGGGCTTTTACGAGGACAGTCCACCAAGCGGAATGCTGATGGTCGGCCATGTAATCGTATAAAGTGATCGTGTGTTTCTTCTTTTTGTCGGTCACTTTTTCGGGGAAGAGTTCCAACAGGAAAGGCGTACTGTGCACAATGTCGGGATAGAGGTTGGGCGACAAGGCGTCTTGGCCGGAAGTCGAGCTGAGGTCTATCCCTGCCATTGCAGCCAGTCCGCCGAGACTGCCCATTTTGCTTGTGGCATCGGTAGTTTCAGGTGCCAGTTTTACTGTTGTCGTGAATTCTTTGGGTATGCTGAAAGCGATGATCAGTCCCACTACAGCCGCGATCCCGCAGCATTTCAATAAGAAGCATCGCTTCTTCCACAGATAGCCGGTGAGGGCGACCAAGTCGATCTCCGGCAGGGGAGACGGCGGGATATGATTGTTCTTATTCATCTGCTTACTTTAATAGATTAACCATTGATGTTATCATTGCAGCCATCGAAGTGACGGAGCTACCGACACTCATGATCTCTGCCAAACTTGCCCGCCGGTCGCGTTGTGTTTTGGCGGGTACTACGATTTCGCAGCCCGGTTCGACCTTCGGGTAGCGTTTGAAGAAAATCATTTTACGCTGCGTGGTTGCCACTTTTCCGTTCATGTAAATAACGATAGGATACTTGCGGGCAATGTCGTTGTAGCCACCAGCCTGCGAGAGACAATCTCGGACGCTCATCCCTTTTGTGTAGGTCACGCTGTTGGGGTAGGTGACGGAACCACTTACCTTCACCGTACTTTGCTGCTGGGGAATATAGAGTACATCTCCGTCGCGCAGTACCAGGTCGTCGGCGCTACCCGGATGGGCGAGAGCCTTTTGCAGGTCGATACCTACGGGGTATTCTTTCAAGTTGGCAAGTGAGACGGAAATAGAATCGCGGCTCTGCTTACTGTTGTTGCTCAGTTGCAGGAGAGTTTCGATCTGGCGCAGTTCGTCGGTCGTCAGTTTGCGTTTCAGGCTGGCTCCCCTCACATAGGCGTCCGGGGTGATACCGCCCGACTGTGTGATCAGTTCGCTGAGGCGCGTATTCTTTTTCTTTAATGCATAGTTGCCTGCAAAGGTGATCTCGCCGCCGACCTCCACCACTTGCTGTTCCTGGTAGCCGGGAGAGAAGCGGACGAACACTTCGTCGAACGGTTCGAGGGTGAAAAGCGTATCGCCGGAGGTGACCGCCAACCCTTCGTCGAGGGTGAAATTAAATGTTTCGGCCGTCTGGTTACTGCTCCGGGTGGCAGACGGGTCCTTGATCCGTCTTGCCACTTCTACGTTGATGATCGAAGCAGCTTCACGCAGGCCGCCTGCGAGGATAATGACATCCTCTACCGTCAGGTTCTTGCGGAAGGGCAGCACAGTGTCAGGAGCGTTGACTGCTCCACTCACTTTGATAGTATAGGGTTCGCGGAGGTCGAACAGGGAAGGAATAAATAACTGGTCCTCTTTCTGCAATTCAAGATCGGGAGCTTTACCGTTCAATATGTCTACAATGTTGATGGCGATTACCGAACTGGTGAAGTCCGGATTTAACCGTGTGATCTGTGCACGTCCTGCAAACTCGTCACCTTTAAGTCCTGAAGCCTGTTCGATCAACTGTTTGACGGTGTGCACATCCGGACTCAGTTCATATTCGCCGGGACGCCAGACTGCCCCGGAAATGATGATCCGGTTATCATAGTAGGGAATGACCGAATCGACTATCAGCGAGTCACCGTCCTGCATCACGAATGCCTGGAACTGATCTTCGTTGACCGTGGCAATCCTGTAGCGGTCGCCAGCCTTGCGTTTCACCCGTATGCTACCGGTGTAGGCATCTCCTGTGAAACCGCCTGCCATGTCAAGCAGGTCGGCAAGCGTCTCTCCGCGCCGGAGCTCGTAGGTACGGTCACGCTTCACCTTACCGCCGGCGGTGACAAGCTGGTCGTATGGACCGATAATGATCATGTCGTTGTCTTCCAGGCGTATGTTCGTGTCGTACTTGCCGTTCAGCAAGTAGTCGTACACGTCGAGGTTTGCAATCTCCTTGCTGTTCCGGTATACCTTTATATTTCGCAGCGAACCGATATCGTTCACGCCGCCTGCAGCATAAAGGGCGTTGAAAAGTGTAGCGAGTGACGAGAGGGTATAGGTGCCCGGTGCGACGGCCTCGCCGACAATATTGACTTTGATGCTGCGGATTTGTCCCAGTCCGACGGAAACGAATGTGTTAGGTTGGCTACCATCGAGCGTTGCCATGATTTTCCCTAACTCCTGCCGGATGCGATTCTCCGCCGCTTCGATGGTTAGTCCGCTCAGGGAAACGGGGCCGACGTTGGGGATCAGGACCGTTCCGTCAGGCGAAATGGTGAGTTTCAAGTTTAGTTCCGAATCTCCCCACACATTGATCAGCAATTCGTCTCCTGCCGATAAGACATAATTTTTAGGCGTCGGCATATTCAGATCCGGCTCGAATGTCAGATTTTTATCCGAAAAGATTTCACGTCCGAAGACAATTTCTTCTAAAGGTTGCTTGGGCTTATGTTCGTCGCGTTGCTCCGTCAGCGGGGTAAGCGTCTGCTGGGTGGGGCGAGAGCGGTCGGATACGGTATTTTCCGTAGTCGGATTGATGATCTGGTTGATGCCTGTTTGCTCTTTACTATGTTTGGCTATTTCTTTTTGTATCTGCTCTTCTGTCATGCCGGCGGCGCGGGCTTTGTCAATCAGTTCTTGCGGGATTTGTGCACGTATGGTAATCGATACCAGCAGAAAGAGGAATCCAATGATACATTCTGTCAGAAGCCGTAGCTTCGTTCGATGGCGGTCCGATGGCTTTTGCCGGCACGGTATGTCGTGCTTTTTGTCAAGATCTTTCATATTACTTTTTCTATTGTTTGAACGATTCGTTGGCTGGCAGTCCCGTCACCATAGGGATTTACTGCCTGGCTCATACGATTATAATAAACATTGTCGTCCAGCAAGCGGGATACTTCATTCACGATCCGGTCATAGTTCGCTCCCACTAATTTCACTGTTCCTGCATCGAGTGCTTCCGGACGTTCCGTCGTGTCACGCATGACAAGGACGGGCTTTCCCAAGCCCGGAGCCTCTTCTTGTATACCTCCGCTATCGGTCAGGATAAGTGCCGACTTCTCCATTAGATATACGAAAGGTAAATATTCCAAAGGCTCGATAAAGAACAGGTTAGGGAGATGAATGCCTCCGAACACTTCGTGAATGGGCTTTCTGACATTTGGGTTCAAGTGCATAGGATAGACAAAGTCCACCTTCGTGTACCGCTCCGCCAGTGTCTTGATTGCCCGGCATATCTGGATGAATCCATCACCGAAGTTTTCCCGGCGGTGGCCTGTTATTAAAACCAGTTTGCAGCTACTTTGTTCGGCAGGTGGAGTAGTTTCATAACCTGCAGACGTCAGTTCGGTGTCAAGCTGTTTACGTAGGGTGGAGTCTTCCCGGATAGTAGCGACAACATGGTAAAGGGCGTCGATCACTGTATTACCGGTAATGCGGATCTTCTCCTCATCCACCCCTTCCAGAATCAGGTTGTTACGGCTCAAGGCTGTAGGGGAGAAGTGCCAGGTGGCAATCCTTCCGGTGATCTGTCTGTTCATCTCTTCCGGCCAAGGGCTGTAGATGTTGTGCGTGCGTAATCCCGCTTCTACATGACCGATCGGTATTTGTTGATAGAAGGCGGCAAGCGACGCTACCATTGAAGTGGTGGTATCTCCGTGGACCAGGACGATGTCTGGTTTTGTTTCCTGCAGAATGCTTCGCATCCCCGTTAGGACCCGTGCAGTCACGTCGTAGAGGTCCTGCCCTTGCTTCATGATGTCGAGATCGTAGTCGGGTCGGATATTGAAAAGCCTCAAAACCTGGTCCAGCATCTCCCGGTGTTGCCCGGTGACGCAGACTATGGTTTCAAATTTTTCGGGATATCTCCTGAACTCTTTTACTAGCGGAGCCATCTTGATTGCTTCGGGGCGTGTGCCGAAGACAAGCATTATTTTCTTCATGATGTTTCTGTTTAGATTTTTCCTGCCTTTACCAGTATCAGGAATTTGATTAAATGAATCTGTCGTTTGATGCGGGAAGGCTGTTTCAAGAGGCGGTATGCAAATTCTAAATTGTGCTTCACCCACCATTCGGGCGCTCGTTTCACATTCCCGGTATAGACATCGAAACTACCTCCCAAACCTTGGTAGATGGCGGGATGTGCTTCGTACATTTCCTCCATCAGCAACTCTTGTCTGGGTGATCCCATTGCAACGAAGACAGCATCCGGTTGCTTCGCTTTAATGTCTTCGATCAGTTCTTTTTGCTCCGCCTTCGTCTGTAAATATCCGTTTCGGTAACCGGCAATCCTGATGCCGGGGAAATCTTCCTTCAATTTGGCGGCGGTTTTTTCTATTATCGGCTGTTTGCTCCCGACCAGATAGAATGTTTTTCCTTTTTTATGCAGTGATGCAATGATCTTTAGCCATAATTCGCATCCCGCAATCTTGACGACCTCCCGGATACCATGGCGGCGTACTGCTATGACAGCCCCTATGCCGTCACAATATCCGATGTTCCGGTTTACGATCTCCCGTATCTGTTCATTCGCATGCAGGATCTTCTCTGCATTAATCGCCACTAATATCCCTTTATGTTGCTCCACATACTCCAGCAAATTGGAATCTGAGGGAAAGGGATGGACTTTTATTCCGTTTAATTGTATTCTGTTATCGTTCATACTTATTTTTGAAAAAAGATTTAATGATTGTTCTATATTCATTTATCATTGTAAAAGCCCTGAAGCGTTTTTCATAAAGTGCTCTCGAGTGTTTAGATAAGGATTGATATTTTTCTGAATTGGGCAATGGTAATGAGTTAAGACAAGTAACGAGTTTTTCCCATGTGCTTGCAACAAAACCATTATAGCCGTTTATATTGACATCTTGCACACTTGCCAGATCATTCGATATTAATGGTTTTCCGAACATACACCCTTCAATTAGGGTTAGCCCTAAACCTTCATTCTGAGAAAACAGACAGACGTAATCGTATTTGGGCATTTCCTCTCCGATATCTATTTGCCCTAATACAAAATACTGTTCGGAATTTCCAATCTCCTGTTTCAGCAAAGCTATTTGTTCTCCGGTACCGGCAAAATAAAACTTAATGTGAGGCAATAGTTTTCCTTTAGTTTGTTTGACTAATTCTATTTGTTGTTTTACAGGGCAGATACGTCCTGCTAATAAGATTCTTATTTCGTTTGTGTTTTGTGTGTAATGGGTATTGTGGAAAATATCTTCTATTCCGTTAAAAATGACGGTGATCCTGTCGTTTTTTATCTGGAAATAGTCAATAAGATTTTGTTTCACACCATTGGAGATGGCTACGATCTTTTCAGGTAACCATGTGAGTGATTTTAAGTTTGTGAATGTACTGTGAGCAATATGTATAACTTTTAATTTCCCAGCTAATAAAAAGTTTAAAAACACCAAACGTGAAGTTTGAGAACGATGGTGGGATAGAAACACTGTGTTTGGGGTATTATACTTAAAAATCGTATAAATACTGAATTTCTCAAAGTGTATATCTTCTTTTTTATAATCCTGATGTATTTTTTCAATTGGAGTGTTTGTCAATATGATTGGAGTATTTCCATTTAGCTCTTTTGCTAATTGTATAGTGATATTCTGAGCACCTCCTTTATTCTTAAAATTGGGATAGATTGAAATAATTTTCATACCGTATCTTTTTTGATATAAGATGAAACAGTCTCTAAAGAATATAGGAACCAAGCCTGGAATTCGATATAGGGAATTTTATTCTTACCCCATATTAGAATTTCACTGGCAAAGGCTCCTGTTTTTTTATCATAGAATTCTTTATGTAGATAGGAAAGCAGCCCGTTTATCATTGTCTCGTCATAGCTATATTTGGAAAAGAAAACTAAAGCTTCAGCAATGTCTCTCCCATCAACACTTTGAAATAACCATGTGTTTCGGGGAAGGTATCTTTTGTCATACCGGATAGGAATAATCAGATCACCACGCATTTTAAATAAGCTCTGTCGGTAATAGCGAGTGCCTTTTTCTATACTTATGGAAATATCAAATGGTAGATAATCTTTTGCTATACAGAGAGCTTGTAAAATGTAAGATTGGTGGAAACAATCGATCGATTTCCTTTCGGGAGGGGAAGCATAAAACCAACTACCATCGTCATTTTGTTTATTAACAATGTATTGGATACCTCTCTCTCCCAGTGTTTTATAGAGTTGAATATCATATAAATGACCGACACGCAGTAGGAATGCACTTATTAAAGCGCTTGCATTGTATATCTCTTTTTTTAGCGTAGGTCCGTAGTAAAAATAGACTCCCTCTGAATAGTGATCGTTATATCCCAGTTCTTCTATTAAATAATCTGATATGGATAATAGAAGTTTTTTTTTATTTTGTTTACTGAATATCCCTGTTTGTTCTTCCAAAAGAAATTGTCCGAACCATACTGTATTTAATGGAGTTGGATCATCTTTATCATTTTCATATAAACTAATCGATATTTTTATACCTTGCTTTAATGCAAAATGTTTTGTCTTTGTTGAACGGAGTTTCCTTATTCGTTTAAGAAGTATTTGGATAACTTTTTTGTTTTTTGATAGGTTATATGCTTTTAATAATGCAACATTTGCTTGAGGTGTTAAGGGATATGTATCTCCTTTTTTATCCCCTCTGATATTGATGGGAAAAAGACGAAAGAAAGTTCTTAAAATAACATTTAAATGATGATTGTTCGTCAATAATTTTTCCGGGACATAATTACATTCCATATAACAGAACTGGATGGATTGTAGCCATTTGTCCAGTCCGTTTATCATTTGATTGAGATAGGAAGTATTTATCATAATGTTCTTTGTGTTATCCTTTAAAGTTTAAAACTGTTTTAAGTTTGTTTTCCATATTAAGTGCAATCCGGGATGCCAGAAAATGCTTTTGTGCATATTGATAATTATATTGTGACATTTGTTTTACCAGAGTGGCATTTGTAAGAAGAGGCTCTATTGCATCAGTGAAGTCGGATGGTTTCATGCTATCGACCATTTTTCCCATTTTTCCATTTTCAAAAAAATCAACCAAGCCTCCTACCGGACGTGTTATGACTGGAATCCCAAAAGCCATGGCTTCCAAAACAGAAGTTGGCATTCCTTCATGGAAGGAAGGGAATAAATATAAATCTCCATTACGGAAGGCATCTTTCAATTTCTCGCCTTGTAAAGCACCTGTGAATATCACATGTTGTAAATTGTGTTTTGCACAGTAATTTTCTGCTTCTTTTAAAGCATCTCCTTCCCCGACAATCGTAAGTTTTAGTTGTGGATGAAGGGTTTGTAATTTTTGGTAAGCCTGTATTGCAATAAAGATTCCTTTTTCTATGGTAATACGTGATAAAAAAAGAATATTTTGAATGTTCCCTGTACGAGAATGGATGTTAAAATTATCAACAAGCCTGTCATCAACTTTGGTTGTCATTGTATAAATAGGAACTTTTACCCCCCACATTTCGAATGTTTTTTTGAAGTTTTTTGCTAAAACGAATATACAGACATTCCGATTTAATGTTTTTGTTAATCTCCTTTTGTCGATGTTTGTAACAGCATTTTCGTTGAAACCGTGGAAAAACAGGGCTGTTTTTCTGTGGAATAATCTACTTAGTGTTAGAAATATGGTATCTCTTTTTAATGCAGACACTCCTAAAGAAGGGTTTAAAATGACGATATCCGGAGAAAAGAAGATTAAGTTCAGAGTAAACTTGATGATATCAAAAGGTAACCAATATATTCCTTTTATGTTATGCCTTTTCCCTATTATATTATATTTGACATTTTCTGTCCAGTAACTTTTCAATCCGGAGTAGTGATTAGCAACACCGCCGATCAAAGATAATGAAGGAACAGTGAATAATATTTTTAGTTGTCTCATTTTTATTGTGTTTTGAAACATATATATATTCTTTATGAGTGATAGATTTGCAGATATTTATCAGTGCATTGTTTCATCGAATAATTGCTTTTGAAATGTATTTTCAATGTCTCTTTGTTTATATAGTTCGGACGATTCATGAATGCTTTTATTGCAGAAAAATAAGAGTCGACTGACAAATCCGAGAGATAACCTTCTACCTTGTCTTCAATCACATCCGTGATTCCCCCTACGGCGGTACATATAGGAACACACCCACATGACAGAGCTTCCAACAGGCTGATGGGCAAACCTTCGTACTGTGATGTCAGGCAGAAAGCATCGGAGCAGAGAAGATAATCACCGACATTAGGCTTTAGTCCTAAAAAATGGATATTCCGACAAGCTTTTTGTTGCAGTTCAAGCCCTTTCGGTGTATCAAAGCCATTCCCGATAATGAGAAGCGTAAATTGATCTTTTTCGGTAGCCAGTTTGTTAAAAGCATTGATCAACATTTCCTGGTTCTTTTGTGGATGAAATCTGGCAACATGGATGAAAACCGGATCAGTTGCGTTTGCTTTATAGCTTGAAACCTCTTTGTGAGTTTCAGGAAACAGAGGGGAAGGGAGTACTTCCGGGCAACCATTGTTTATGCAGGAAACTTCAGGTAATTTGTAAAGTCTTTCATACGAAAGTTGGCATTCCCTGGAAATGGTGACTGGCCTGATTAACCGGTTAGCATAAAAGAATTTGTTGACGTAAAACTGATATTTACCCTCGTATGTCTTTTCGGCAAGGTTATGTAACGTATGGAATATTTTTATTTTCCGGTTGGTTGCTGCCAGTCGGTAGAAGTAGGGGATTACATTCAAATGGCAATGGATGATGTCGGGTTCCGTCTCCTTTACGAAGTCCTCTACCCGTTTTATTTTTTTGATCGAAAAGCCCGTCGAGATTTTTAGATTGACATAACGGACTTTTTCATTCAGAAATTGCCGGTTGAATGACATTGTCGGGGCGGCCTCGTCATCCCTGAAAGTACATAGTGTAACCTGATGTCCCTTTTCTGCCAGTTCATTAGATAAATTGACAACGAAACGTTCGGCTCCACCTTGCGAAAGGCTATATATAACTTGCAATATATTCATTGTTGTTTTTTATTGGATGCGATATTGTTTTATGTTCGTATGAATAGAAGAAAGGTAAAGTCGCAATCAAGAAAAAGAGAGGAAACTCGATTTCATATGATAAAGATATCAGAAGCAAAACTATAAAAAGTAGATATTTGGCACCTTCCACCTGATAAAACGACTGGACAAATACCGAGAATCTGTAAAAACCGTACATCCAAATGATAGCCATCGATATCCCATAGTAGACCAATAGCATGGCAAATCCGCTTACCAGCATTACTTCCCCGTCATACAGGTCGGACAAAGAGGAGACTTTTGTTCCCCCACCCCAAAACGGGTGATGTAGAAAGTCTATGAATGCCAACCTGAGCGAGATCAACCTTCCGGGAGTTTGTGTGGAATCCGTCTCCTTGGCCAACTGGAACACCTGTTCGTAGTTGATCATCTGCTCATAGTCATTTGTGATTTTCAAGATAAAAAAGTCTGAATACAAAAGAGGTAAAAGAATCAGGATGAACAGAGGAAAGAGCAGGAGCGAATACTTCTTTGACCGGTTATATCCCACTACTATCAAAATGAACAAATAGATAATAAACCCGGTTGTCGAGAGAGTCGTCAGTAATACGCAGGTGAGAAGGAAAAAACGTCTTCCGAATTTTAGGCCGTTTCTCATTATATTCAGTGCCAATGCCAGGCAGAGAATGCATGCATGTAACCCCGGTTCGAAGAATAGCCCGCAGTTGCGGGTAAACGATCCGTCGAACGGGGAGTTTATCGAGTATATAAGCATGTTGTAGGCAAACCTGTTTTCGGATGATGCAAGGGCATCCGGGTATTGTACGCCGATCAGTTTGATGATATAAAACAGGCTTGCCGGATTGGCAAGTTGCCATAAAAAGAAAAACACGCTAATGTAGGCGAACATGGTAATGGCTGTCTCGGTGTAAAATAAAAGCTTGTTTGAGACAATCCGTATAGCCGCATACGCCGCATACGAATAGGTGAAATAACAAATGAACTTGTAATATTCCAGTTGGTGGTGCAGGAAAGAGAGTAATCCGAAATAAACCAATAGCAACCCAATGAAGAGTAAAAACTTACGGCTGATAAGTATTTTCCTTTCCTGGATAAGCTGGTACGAAAGAGTGCATGTAAACAAAAGGATACACCCTGGGATACCGGATAAATGTATATTGGCACTCGTTGAAAACAACAAGATGATACATATAAATATATAGTCAATGCTATTCCTCGAAATTGTCAGCATTTCAGATCGCGAATGTATTACCCGTTTTCTTTTTGAGACAGTCTATCGCTCCTTTGCGGACCGCTTTTTTCATTTTCTGCCTGAGAGGTTTATCCAACTGTAAGTACCTGTATGTATACGACTTCAAAATACCAAGGGTAAATCTGATTTTTGTCCAGAAAGTGAATCCTTTGTTTTCAGATAGTTTCCGGCAGTATTCGTTTCGGAGATGGAAATTCCGGATCAGATAGTAGGTATACATCGGGCTGTATTTTGTTTCGGAAGAAAGAGCCTGCCGTTTTAATTTGGCATCCCGCACGAGTGTGACATCCGTATACTGGCTTGCGAGATGCCCGTATATCCTGTCGTCGCTGGTGATAAAAAAACGTTTGTCCGGGAAACCGATCTTACGGATAATGGAACGGTGGATAAGCATCCCTTCGAAACAACCGACATTGACGGAAAAAATATCTTTCTCAAAATTCTTAGGAGAGACTTTTATCTCCTTATCCCTTCGTATGTCATACTGATATCCCCATGGGACATAAACGTCGTCGGAATAATATCTTGCCGGATGGAGGCAAAGTGAACGGTCACTATATTTCAGTAATGTTTCCAGGCAATCCGGTGCCGGGAAAACATCATCATCCATCATCCATATCCAGTCGGCACCTTCCTCGTATGCGAATCGGACTCCGGTAGAAAAACCACCGGCACCGCCGGTATTCTGTTGGTGGATTATCTGTAAACCGGGCTGAGTGGATAACCATTCAGCCGTGCCATCGGTCGAACCATTATTCACGATAAACAATTTATCGATGGGGTAGGATTGATGTTGCAGACAGGCAATTGTTTTTTTTAGCAGATCGAGCCTGTTGTAAGTCACGACAAATGCATATACAATCATATCAAAACCTTTTAAGAACTTCTTCGATAATCTGGTGCATATCGTAATACTTGTATTCGGCGAGGCGTCCGCCAAAGATGATATTCTCCTCTTTGTCGGCCAGCTCCTTGTATTGCCTATAAACATCATTGTTACCATGATCGTTAATAGGATAGTAAGGTTCGTCGTTCTCCTTCCATTCGGTGGAATATTCGCGCGTGATGACAGTTTTGCTTTGTGTACCGAATTCGAAATGCTTGTGTTCGATAATACGTGTAAAAGGCACTTCTGCATCCGTATAGTTTACGACGGCATTTCCTTGATAGTTGGGGCAATCCAATATCTCTTCCTCGAAGCGGAGGCTCCTGTATGCCAGCTTCCCGAATTGATAACGGTAGAATTCGTCAATCTTACCGGTATAGACTAACGTATCGGCGAGCAGTTCGAAGTAGGGGCGGTCAGAGAAAAAATCAATCCCTGTCCGGACTTCAGTGCCTTCAAGCAGGCCTTCTATCAGTTTGTTATAGCCACCGATGGGTATACCTTGATACCGGTCGTTAAAATAATTATTGTCAAAAGTGAAGCGTACAGGTAACCTTTTGATGATGAAAGCTGGAACCTCCGTTGCTTTCCTGCCCCACTGTTTTTCTGTATATCCTTTGATTAATATCTCATAGATGTCTTTCCCAACCAATGAGATCGCTTGCTCTTCCAGGTTTTGAGGATCGGCAATACCGGAAGTCTTTCGCTGTTCTTCGATCTTTTTCATCGCTTCTTCCGGTGTTTTCGTGCCCCATAATGTGTAAAATGTATTCATATTGAAGGGAAGATTGAATAATTTCCCTTTGTAGTTGGCAAGCGGTGAGTTCGTATACCGGTTGAACTCGACAATAGAGTTGACGAAATCCCATACTTCCTTGTTGGATGTATGGAAAATATGGGCTCCGTATTTGTGAACATTGATTCCCTCTATGTTTTCACAATACAGGTTTCCTCCAATATGCGGACGTTTGTCTATGACTAATGCTTTCTTTCCTGCCTGCTTTGCTTTGTAGGCGAATACGGAACCATATAGTCCGGCTCCGACAATCAGGTAATCATACTCTTTCATATATGTAATTTTAATTTTGATACAAGGATATTTTTGATCTGTAAGGCAAATATATCTTTCCGGCTATAGAGGTACAGGCTATAGAGGATGATCGATGCCGGTATTCCGATAAGTACTTTCAGATAGTCGTTAAGCCTTACATGATTTATTAGAAACAAAAAAAACGTTATTAGGAGAGTCCCCAGGACATATTGCAGGTTTTGCCTGCTTATGAACCTGATCGGTAGGAATCTCTTTCCGATCAGGATTATTGTGACGAGTACAGACAACTCGGCTATCGAGGTGGAGAAGGCTGCGCCGTATTGGAAGTACTGGGGGATTAGTAAGTAATTCAGTGTAAAATTGATGACCGCTCCCGTCCCCGTTGCGATTATAACCAGCTTTTCTTTTCCTTGTGGATAGAGGATCTGCATACCCAGGATTCCCGATATACCGATGAAGAGAATGGTTGGGGCGATCAGTTGCAAGGTGAAGATGGAAGGATCGAAATCCGGCCCGCAAAACAGATGGATAATCGGCGTCGACATGAAGACGATTCCCGTCGCCATCGGCAGGCACAGGCAGATAATAAAGCTTACCGCCTTATCCGCCAAAGCTCTGAAATCTTTTAGTTGCCTGTTGCTGATCATATTGGAGAACCTGGGGAGAAGCACCATACCCAATGACGAGACTATTCCTATGACCGCTTTTGTCACTCGTGTGGCGGCCGTATAGAATCCGACAGCCTGTTCATCTTTGAGAAAGCCCAGCATGATGGAATCGAGATTGACATAAATACTGATCATCAGGTTCAGAATGAATATCCGTAGAGCCGGTTTCAGATGTTTCCACAGGTTTAACTCTTTCCAAGGAATGAACAGGATGTATTTTCGTAGACGAAAGAAGTTGAATACGTTACTCCCTACGTTTGCAATTACCAGGATGGCGGCATAGTAGAATAAGTCGTTCCTGTTTTTGACAAACACAAAGAGAGCGACCAGAGACACAACACGGACGATCAGGGTCCGAATCGTGATATATTTGAAATCTTCTATCGCCTGATAGAACCAGGCAACTCCGATCGCGTTGAAAAATAAAGTAGCACTGAGCAACAGGAATAAAGGAACATCCACCTCAATCTTGGCAATCGTGAAAGCCAGCAGCAACACAACCCCATAACCCGCTAATGTCAACAGGGCATGAAGCAATAGGATTTCAGTAGTCGTTTTGCTTCGTAATACCGTGTCGTCCCGTACTCTTGCAATTTCCCGTACGGCGTATAAAGGAATTCCTAATGCTGTGCATAAGGCGATGTAGTCAATAATCGACAGGAAGAACTGTACCCGCCCAATGCCTTCCGCAAATAAAATCCGTGAAGCATAAGGAAACGTAATCAAAGGGAAAAGGAGCGCCGTTACCGTATTCAGGAGGTTCAATACAAAATTTCTTTTGATTGAAGCCGCGTTGATGGGTTTGGATTTGTTCGCTATGCCCATCCCTATTTTTTAAACACCCCGCAAAAATCCAATATCACCTTTCCTTCGGTGTGGGGTAATGTTTTGAATTCTTTGTGGGCGACGAGGAAGGCGACGATGTCGGCGCGGGAGTAGGCATCTTCGTAGTCGGTCAGTTTGAAGACAGGATGTTCGCGAACGTTGGGTTCGACGATCAGGATGTCGGTGTCGGCTGAACGTTGGAGGACTTTCGAAGTGATGTATTTGGCTGGCGATTCGCGCAGGTCGTCGATGTCAGGCTTGAAGGCGAGACCCATCAGAGCCACTACCGGCTTGCGGTGGTGCTCGAGGAAGAAGCGGAGGATGGCGTTTTCAGTCTTTTCGGCACACCAGAACGCCTTATAGTTGTTGATCTCGCGTGCTTTCGAGATAAGCTGCGACTCGTAGGGGAACTCGGAGGTCAGGAAATAAGGATCGACGGCGATGCAATGGCCTCCCACGCCCGAACCCGGTTGCAGGATGTTGACACGCGGGTGCTTGTTGGCGAGTTCGATCAGCTCCCAGACGTTGATACCCGCCTTGTCGCAGATTAGCGAAAGCTCGTTGGCAAAAGCGATCTGGACGTCGCGCGATGAATTCTCCGTCAGCTTGCACATCTCCGCTGTCCGGGCGTTTGTCCGGTGGAGCGTCCCCTTGACGAAACGGCTGTAGAATTGTACTGCCTTTTCGGTCGATTCGGCGTTGATGCCGCCGATCACCCGGTCGTTCTGCATCAGTTCGTAGATGACGTTGCCCGGTAAGACACGCTCCGGACAGTAAGCGATATATATTTTCCCTTCCAGCTCTGGGCGCAACGCGTAGAGCAGGTTCGCCATCTTCTCGGTAGTCCCGACAGGCGAGGTCGACTCGATCACGAAGAGATCCCCCTTTTTAAGGAAAGGGGCGACCATACGGGTGGCTGCTTCGACGTATGAAATGTCCGGTTCGTGGTTGCCTTTGAACGGAGTCGGCACGACGACGAGGTACACATCGCTTTCCTCTGGAGTACCCGATGCCCTCAGTTTGCCCGATTCCACGACTTCTGCACACAACTCCTGCAAACCCGGTTCCACGATATGGATTATACCCCGGTTTGTCATATCCACCACCTTCGGGTTTACGTCGACCCCGATGACATCAATGCCGCTTCCGGCTGCGATAATTGCGGTAGGCAGGCCGATATAGCCCAATCCCATAAAACATGCTTTCATTATCTGTATTTTTTCTAAATTCGTTTGACCCATTCTTTTCCGTTTAAAGATTCTTTTTTGTTTCCTGCCTTTTCAAACCAAATGCTCAATGCCACCCAGATCACGATGTCGCCGGCAAACACGATATTGATATTCACGAACGACACCAGCAGGATATTGAGGCTACTGAACAGGCAGGCGATCAGGACGATGCTGATCATCGCCTTGTGTGCACTCATCCCCATGTCGAGGAATTTATGATGGATGTGGTTGCGGTCCGGTTTGAAGAGCGGCCGATGGTTGCGTGCCCGTACGATCATTACGCGTACTACGTCGAGCATCGGCACGATCAGTGTTGAGAAGGCGATCACGATCGCCCCGGCGGAATAGTGCGCCACGTCCGGATTGTAGGACGCATAGCGGATGGCAAGAAACGCCAGGATATAGCCCAGTGTCAGGCTTCCCGTATCGCCCATAAAAATTTTTCTCCCGTGATCCGCCTGCCCGAAAACGTTGTAATAGAAAAAGGGCACCAGTACCCCCAGCGTAGCGAACGACAGCATGGCGTATATCCACAATCCGTTGATCAGGAAGAGGCTGCCGAGCACGAGCAATGCCGAACCACTCAGTCCCGAAGCCAGTCCGTCGATCCCGTCGATCAGGTTGATGGCGTTGGTGATAAACACGATTACGACGATAGTAAGTGGAATACCTATCCACGATGCCAGCTCGTGCACCCCGAACAGTCCGTACAGGTTGTTGATCCACAGCCCCGACAACGGCAGGAGCAAGGCCGCCACGATCTGCACCATGAACTTCTTGGTATAACGCATCCCCACCAAATCGTCTTTAAGTCCGGCGAGGTAGAGCAGGATCACCCCGCACACCAGCAGATAAAACTCCGACAGGATATGTGTGAATAACCATAGCGGTATTTGCTGCCCGTACATATATCCCGCACAATAGAGGGCGGTAACGAACGCGAGGGAGAACAGGATTGACGGAGCGAAAGACAATCCTCCCAGTCTTGGGATAGCCCCTTTATGTACCTTTCGGCTGTCCGGGATGTCAAAAAGTCGCTTTTTCAGCGCGACGACCAGAATCCTTGGAATAATGATCATCGACATCAGGGCGGAAATCGTGAAGGCCAATAAAATCAATAAGTATATCATATGACAAATCTCGGTTTATACGTGACAAAGTTCGTCAGTCACATGGATATGTTCTGGCGATTGTCCACTATTCTTATAGCATGGGAATTAACAAGAGGCAGGAATAAAACGTTTTGGCTTTTGATTGTAATTGTGCTATTTTAGAAACCGTTTCCTAAAAATTATGGAGAGAATGCGAAGGGTAGGATTTGTATAAACGGAAAAGAATGGGAGGTATGGTTTATGATTCAAGTCATAAATGCGAATTACTGATTAAGCGAATGGATTATGGTATGTTAATAAAGAAAATAATATTTAGCGAGTGTGCAAATGTGGTTTCCGGAAGTGACGAATAGGTATTATATAGCTTCCTTCCGCCCCAGTATATGAAGGATAGGATAGGGTTCACGCATTTGTAAATATTTAATAGCCAATTATTTAATGTGAACCCTGTGAAGGCTTGGACCTACCTCCGGGTAGTAAGCGTCTCCGCGATCCCCTCTTTTACCCGTATATAATAAGAGTATCTGCCTTTGCCGCGATGATTCAAAAATCTCAAATTTTTATAGGGTTAACATCAAATCCCAGTTAATTAATGAGTTGCAGTAGTGTGAACCAGGATTGGTTTTATGAAAAAGGGAGACAGGAGTCATATAATATGATTCCCGTCGTGTAAAATATAGCCTATAGGGAAAAGATTATAGCCTATAGGCCGTTCGTGAATAGGTTATAACCTGTCCTGAAAAAGGTATAAGTCTTTTCCGGAAGGGATGCCGGCCTTTTTACTAAGCGGTAGGCATTCCTTTTTCTTTGTTTCCAACCTTTGGAACTAATCCCGGTAAGTCGCGCTTGACGACGAACTGAGTTGCACGGTCCGCCCTGAAACAACAAAGGCTGTCAATCTTTCGATAGACAGCCTTTGGAGCGGAAGCGGGGGGATTCGAACCCCCGGTACCCTTACGAGTACGTCAGTTTAGCAAACTGGTGGTTTCAGCCACTCACCCACACTTCCATGGGTTTCGCGCTTCATTTCCTTGAATTGCGTTGCAAAGATATGCTTAAGTTTTTAAATACACAAAGCATTTTGTGCATTATTTTTTTGATAAAAAACATTTCTCCCTCCACGTTGTTGGCAATCAGATGATTTCAGAATTAAAAAAGTTTGCATTTGTCCTTCCGGTCGCTGTTGCAGGAATAAGTTTGAAAAGAGGTAGGGCATTCGGGAAAAAGATACTATTTTTGTGGCCGGTTCTGATATACAGCAGACTATATATAATATGAAGAAAAAAAAGATGCGGAAGCGCACTCTCATAACCGGAATCCTTTCGTTTATCGTCCTTTTATTGGCAGGGGCGGGGTTCTGGGCATACCGTCTGGTGCTTGCGCCTGATTTCGAGCCGAGCAAGACCGTATATATTTATATTGACGGGAAGAAAGATTTCGGCGACCTCTGTCGCCAGTTGGTCGATTCTGCCGGTTGCCGGCATATCGGGAGTTTCAGGCAGCTTGCCGGAATGCTGGGATATCCCGCCAATATGCGTACCGGGCGCTACGCCGTGGAGCCGGGGATGAATAACCTGGCGCTACTCAACAACTTGCGCCGCGGGCACCAGGAGGCTACCCGGATCACCTTTAATAATATACGTTTCAAGCAGGATCTGGCCGAGCGGCTTGCCGGGCAGCTGATGATCGGGGAGGACGACCTGCTCCCTCTGCTGACCGATTCCGCCTACTGCGCTTCGCTGGGCTTTACGCCCGAGACGATTCTTGCGTTGTTTATTCCCAACACCTACGAGGTGTACTGGAACATTTCCGCCGGGAAACTGATGCAGCGTATGCAGCGTGAATACAAGGCTTTCTGGAACGACATCCGCCTGGCGAAAGCGAAGGAGATCGGATTGACGCCGGTCGAAGTCGCCATCCTCGCCTCCATAGTCGAGGAAGAGACGGCGGCGGCAGACGAATATCCCATCGTGGCAGGTCTGTATCTCAACCGGCTGCAACGCGGTATTCCTCTGCAGGCCGATCCGACCGTTAAGTTTGCCGTGGGTGACTTCTCCCTCCAGCGTATCCTGTTCGAACATTTGGAGATCGATTCTCCCTACAATACCTACAAACATGCCGGACTTCCTCCCGGGCCGCTCCGCATCCCGACGATCAGGGGGCTGGATGCCGTGCTGAACCATATGAAGCATAACTATCTTTATATGTGTGCGAAGGAAGATTTCTCCGGACGTCATAACTTTGCCGCCACCCTTGCCGAGCATAACCGCAACGCCAACCGCTACAGGGCGGAGCTGAACAGGCGTCGCATACGATAGGAGCGGCGGGCGTAAATAATGGCTTTTACCTTTTGATTTGTCATAAAAGTCTTATCTTTGTGAGTTGGATAACACAGAAAAATCAATTAAAACAAATAAACGTTACATGGAAAAACATCTATTTTTAGGGGATGAAGCCGTGGCACAAGCTGCTATCGATGCAGGTCTGTCCGGTGTTTATGCCTATCCGGGAACCCCTTCGACCGAGATTACCGAATTTATACAAGGTTCGGCCGTCGCAAAGGAAAGGGGCATTCACTGCCGTTGGAGCGCGAATGAAAAGACTGCAATGGAAGCTGCTTTGGGTATGAGCTACGCAGGCAAGCGGGCTCTTTGCTGCATGAAACATGTGGGGCTGAACGTTGCCGCCGATTGTTTTATGAATGCTGCCATGAGCGGTATCAATGGAGGTATGATCATCATTACAGCCGATGACCCTTCGATGCACTCTTCACAGAATGAACAGGACAACCGTATGTATGGCAACTTCGCCATGATCCCGATGCTTGAGCCGTCCAGCCAGCAGGAGGCATACGACATGGTATATGACGGGTTCGAATTGTCCGAAAAGCTGGGCTACCCCGTTTTGGTGCGCATCACCACCCGTATGGCTCACTCCCGTGCAGGTGTGGTCAGACGTGAACAGAAGGTGGAGAACGAAATGCATACTCCCGAAGACGGACGTCAGCGTTTTATCCTCCTTCCGGCGCTTGCCCGTAAACGCTTCAAGACGTTGATCTCGGCACAGGATACATTTACCGCTTCTTCCGAAGCCTCTCCCTATAATACCTATTTCGAAGGCCCGAACAAGGACCTCGGCATCATCACGACCGGTATTGCGTTTAATTACCTTTCGGAGAACTATCCTGACGGGTTCGAACATCCGGTATTGAAGATCAGTCAATACCCGCTGCCCCGCAAGATGGTCGAAAAGATCGTCAGCGAATGCAAGGAAATACTTGTCCTCGAAGAAGGTTATCCGGTAGTCGAGGAGCAATTGAAAGGTTTCCTTAGCATCGGCATCCAGGTGCATGGCCGTCTCGACGGAACGTTGCAACGCGATGGCGAGCTGACTCCCGATGCTGTCGGCAAGGCGCTGGGCAAGCAGATCACAAGCTACTATGCCACTCCGGAAGTTGTCGAACAGCGGCCGCCCGCATTGTGCCAGGGTTGCGGACACCGCGATATGTACGAAGCGCTGAATGAAGTGCTCGCCGGGTACAAAGGCGCCAAAGTGTTCGGCGATATCGGCTGCTACACGTTGGGAGCTTTGCCTCCTTTCCGGGCAATCGACACTTGTATCGACATGGGGGCCTCTATCACGATGGCCAAAGGAGCTTCCGACGCGGGCGTTTACCCGGCTGTGTCGGTGATCGGCGACTCGACGTTCACGCACTCCGGAATGACCGGCTTGCTCGATTGCGTCAATGAAAATACGAATATCACGATCGTTATTTCCGATAACGAGACGACAGCTATGACCGGCGGACAGGACTCTGCGGGAACAGGACGCCTCGAATCGATATGTGCCGGTATCGGTGTCGATCCGGCCCATATCCGCGTTATGGTTCCTTTGAAGAAGAACTACGACGAGATGAAAGCGATCATACGCGAAGAGATCGAATATAAAGGCGTATCTGTCTTGATCCCCCGCCGCGAATGTATCCAGACATTAACAAGAAAGAAAAAAGCAAGCAAGAAATGAAAGCAGATATTATATTATCCGGTGTGGGAGGACAGGGCATCCTCTCCATCGCTGCCGTTATCGGTGAAGCCGCATTAAAAGAAGGTTTGTACATGAAACAAGCCGAAGTTCACGGAATGAGTCAGCGTGGGGGCGACGTGCAGTCCAACCTCCGCCTGTCCGACCAACCGATTGCGTCCGACCTGATCCCGCTGGGGCAGGCCGACCTTATCATCTCGCTCGAACCGATGGAAGCGCTCCGCTACCTGCCGTATCTGAAGAAGGAGGGCTGGCTGGTGACCAATTCTGAACCTTTCATCAACATCCCCAATTATCCGGAGGTGGAAAAAGTGAGCGAAGAACTGCGGAAACTGCCGCATAAGGTCGTGCTGGATGTGGAAGCGATCGCCAAGGAGGTGGGTTCCGTCCGTGCGGCCAACATCGTGATGCTGGGAGCTGCCGCTCCCTTTATTGGGATCGAATATGACAAGATTGCCGATGGTATCCGTCGCATCTTCGGACGCAAAGGCGAAGAGATCGTCGAAATGAACCTCAAGGCTTTGAAAGCCGGCTACGATGTTGCGCAGGGTATGCAGAAATAATAAAATGCCAACAGGGGAAGTTTTCCGGTTGCCGGAAAGTTTCTCCTGTTGATTTTGGGCTTTACCGGCTGCCGGAGAGCTTCGCCGAACGATTTAGGGTGTTTCCGACTGCCGGAAGCTCCACCAACAAAAAATAAACAATGATAAGATGAGAAAGTATTTATTCCTTACCTTTTTCGCTCTCCTTGCCCTCGTATTGAAGGCGCAGGATGAGAGTGGCGACCTTGTAAAAGTAGGGCAACAGATGCCGGCTTTTACGATTGTGAACGATAATGGTACGCAGACGCCTTCTTCTTCCTTGAAGGGGAAAGTGATCCTGGTGAACTTTTTTGCTACCTGGTGTCCTCCCTGCCAGAAAGAACTTGCTGAGGTGCAGAAGACGCTTTGGCCGAAGTATAAGGACAATAAGGATTTCGCCCTGTTGGTGATCGGCCGCGAGCATACGGACGCCGAATTGCAGAAGTATAACGAAAAGAAAGGTTTTACCTTCCCCCTTTATCCGGACAGGAACCGGGCTATCTATGGCGCTTTTGCCAAGAACCTGATCCCGCGTAGCTATCTGGTCGACAAGACCGGCAAAGTGGTGTATGCCACCAAAGGCTATAGCGACGAAGAATTTGCCGAACTGATGGAAAAGATTGAATCAGCTTTAAAATAAGGAATAATGGAATATAAGCATATACATATCATTTATTTCTCCCCGACGCATACGTCAGCCAAGACTGCCTATGCGATTGCGGAAGGACTGAGCGGCGACGTCCTGCTGGAGTCGGACATTACTTACGATGCCCCGGCGGAAGAACTCGATATCCATGACGACGAACTGACTATCGTGGCCGCCCCCGTCTATGGCGGGCGTGTAGCCGAGACGGCGATGGAACGGCTTCGTGCCTTCCATGCCCATCAGGCTCCGGTCGTTCCGGTTGTGGTCTACGGCAACCGCGATTACGAGGATGCGCTGAAAGAATTGTCCGACACGTTGGCTTCCGCAGGCTTTGTCCCTGTTTCGGCAGGTGCTTTCATCGGAGAGCACTCTTTCAGCCGCAAGGATATGCCGATCGCTGCCGGACGTCCTGACGATGTCGACCATAAAGCCGCCGTCAACTTCGGACGTGCGATCAAAGCGAAGCTCGAAAAAGTGGATGAACTTTCCTGCCTGAAGCCGTTGGAGATGAAAGGAAATTTCCCCTACAAGGTAAAAGGCCCTTCCACGCCGCAGGCTCCTGTGACGGATGAGGATTTGTGTACGCAGTGTGAATATTGCATCGACGTATGCCCCGTATCGGCCATTTCGATTGTCGACGACCGTATGTTCAGTGATCCGGCGACCTGCATCAAATGTTGCGCTTGTGTGAAGGAATGTCCCGAAGGCGCCCGCACGTTCGACACTCCTTACACGGCGATGTTGCATAAGAACTTTAGCGCCCGCCGCGAACCGGAACTGTTTATTTGATTCTCTAAAATATCAGCTTATAGCCGATTCCTCGTAGATTCAGTTTCTGGACCGAGGGATCGGCTTTTAGTTTTTTACGGAGCTTGGTGATGAAGACATCCATGAGTATTTCGGCCTCGCGGTGCGAAAGCGTCTTCTTTTGATCTCGATACCTCTTTTGCGGGGTAACACTAAATAACAGAATAAAAATAGTATCTTTGCCTCTGTCCTTATTTGTTTAATCTCTAATACCAATGTATCGAATGAAGACACGTGTATTGATTTTTCTATCTCTACTTTGCAGTCTGTCGCTTGGCGCCCAGATCCGTTTGGAAGGTTACCGGCAAGCCGACATTAATCCCGGACTCCTTGCCGGACGTTGGAAAGCGCACTGGATTTCCATGCCTGGAGAGCCAGCCAATGTGTATGGCGTCTACCATATGCGTAAGACGTTCGAACTGGACGAAGTCCCGTCCCGCTTTATTGTCCATGTGACGGCTGACAATCGTTATAAGCTCTATCTGAACGGCTGTTTCGTCTCGCTTGGGCCGGCACGCGGGGATATCTATAACTGGAATTTTGAAACGGTTGATCTGGCTCCTTACCTGAAAAAGGGAAAGAATGTGTTGGCTGCTGTCGTCTGGAATTATGCCGAACAGAAGCCGGTTGCACAGATAAGTTTTAACCAGACTGGATTTCTTCTGCAAGGAAATACGGATGCTGAGGCCGTGGTCAACACCGATGCTTCCTGGTTGTGCATGAAGAACGAAGCATACGCTCCCTGGCATAAGCCCGTCCTGGGCTATTATGTGGCGGGACCCGGTGAACTTCTCTCTGCCTCGAAGTATCCCTGGGGATGGGAACAGCTTGCTTACGACGACAGCAAGTGGCTGCCTGCCCGCGCAGGTATCGAAGGGGGCGCGAAGGGATCGCGCGACTATCCCGGACGTCTGCTTGTTCCCTGTCCCATCCCTCCGATGGACTTGCAGCCTGAACGTTTTGAGGCGGTACGTGTCTCCGAAGGGGTGAAGGCACCTGTCGGATTTCTGAAAACTAAGACTTCACTGACGGTTCCGGCAAACAGCAAGGTGCACCTCCTGCTTGACAATGGCAAGCTGACGACGGGCTATCTCTCCCTTTTGTTCAGCCGCGGTAAGGATGCCGAAATTGCAATCGCTTATGCCGAAGCTCTCTATGAAGGTAAGGAGCAGAGTACGACCAAGTCTTATTCGCTCCCGGCAAAGGGAAACCGGAATGAGGTAAAGGGGAAAAGATTTATAGGATATGAAGACAAAGTGATCGCCGACGGGGGTGAGGGACGTGATTTCACTACCCTCTGGTGGCGCACGTGGCGGTATGTGGACCTGACGATCTCGACCGCTGACGAACCGCTCGTGTTGGAAGATGTTTACGGCACGTTCTCCGCCTATCCTTTCCGGAGCGAGATTGCTTTTTCCGCACCCGGACACGACGAATTGAACAAGATGCTCGATATAGGCTGGCACACGGCACGCCTTTGTGCGAACGAGACTTATATGGATTGCCCTTATTACGAGCAGTTGCAGTATTTCGGTGATACCCGCATTCAGGCGATGATTACCTTATATAATACGCATGATGCTTATATGGTGAAGAACGCAATCGAGCAGGGGCGGCAGTCGATCGTGGCGGATGGGATCACGATGAGCCGCTACCCGTCGAGCCTGCATCAGTTTATTTCTTCCTTTTCGCTTTGGTGGATCTGTATGGGGCATGACTACTGGATGTACCGTGGGGATGAGGCTTATATGAAGACTTTGCTGCCCGCTTATCGCGGGGTGCTTTCCTGGTACGAGCAGTGGTTGAAACCGGATCATAGCCTGGGTTATGTGCCGCATTGGTTCTTTGCCGACTGGGCTGCCGGTTTTGATTCGGGCGAGCCGGTGCGTGAAAAGGAGGGGAATTCAGCCTTCCAGGATTTGATGTATATCCTGACACTTGAGTCGGCTGCCGGAATGGAACGGGCTTTCGGTATTCCGTCGATGGCGGATCATTATACGCAGATCGCTTCTGCAATCCGGGGAACGATCCGGGCAAAATACTGGGATGCTGACCGCGGATTGTTTGCCGACACCTACGATCATCACAGTTTCTCACAGCATGTCAACTCATTGGCTATATTGGCGGGTATCGTGACGGGCGAAGAGGCTGCCGGCGTGATGGAGCGTACGTTGAGCGATCCGTCGCTGATCCAGGCGACAATCTATTTTCGCTACTATGTGCACCAGGCGTTGAAGGCAGCGGGTATGGGTGACCGCCTGCTCGACAACCTGCAGATCTGGCGTGACCAGATGGCACTGGGACTGACGACCTGGGCAGAAATGCCCGAACCTACTCGTTCCGATTGCCATGCCTGGGGGGCCAGTCCGAACATCGAGTTTTTCCGTATCTTGTTGGGGATAGACAGCAATGCGCCGGGATTCAAATCCGTTCGCATCGCTCCGTCGCTGGGTGGCCTGAAAGAGGTGTCAGGTACGATGCCGCACCCGGCAGGTAGTGTGACTGCTTCCTACAAACTCGATAAGAAGGGCAAGCTGACGGCACGTCTTGTCTTGCCGGCTGGTACGGACGGTGTGTTCGTCTGGAAAGGAAAAGAATATCAACTTAAATCCGGTGAACAGGTCTTGACGGTGGAATAGGGAGGCACACTTTGTAGTTGTGCAACTATTACGAATATAAATTCCAAGTAGAAGGTTAACATTAACCGGAATTTAAAAGAACAGGCAAAGCCGCTGGAATTCCAGCGGCTTTACCTTGTCAAAACTTTAAATCGTGAATAAGTCGGTATCGTTCTCAGAATTTATAAGACTTATTGTCCAAAACGTGCTGAAAACAACCTTGTAAGCTCCTTATAAAGTTTCTTCCGAGCGATTGTACCCGGATCAAAAAAATGGTAATTTT
>Ga0073908_1000210_pt1 | contig 92930 bp, 85 predicted proteins | sample MucameincwithD2O_FD_65484 | JGI IMG/M metagenome (GOLD analysis project Ga0073908, IMG submission 65484) | Mouse cecum microbial communities from Vienna, Austria - Mucus amended microcosms incubated with D2O | ecosystem: Host-associated > Mammals > Digestive system > Large intestine > Cecum... | reverse complement strand
GCCGCATTCCTCCAAAGCCGCCGTAACAGATGCTACCATTTCATCCTCTACTGCGTAAACATCAATGGGTTTATCCTTGCCACCGCCCAAAAAAGGCAACCCGCCGCCATTAAGCACAAAGAAATATACGCCCGCGCCCACGCCGGCCAGCACAGGCACCAGCAGAAGCAGCTTCTTTTTCCCGCCTTTCTTCTCGCCTTCGGCCTGATCGTTCTTTTGCTTTTTCTTTTTTTCCTTTTTCGGTTTTTCTTTCTTAGCCATTCTACTTACCGCCTTCTCCTATATTTTGAAATTTGACTGCACAGAAACCCTGCATCCGTTTCTGAAGCAGGGTTTCCATGTTTCTGTCAGCGTTTTTCCGTCATTACTGCAGTTCCCAACGGGATTGCTGTCTGGCCTGAGAAAATCCTGTATTTGCGCCCGCGCGGTTTTCCATATCAACGAAATCCAGCGTAAAGCCGTTCAGGGCTTTTCCGTCCGTATCATAAAGCGTCATTGTGCAGACAAGCCTGTCGCCCTCCTGCACATTGCTAAACCTCAATTTCGCCGTGCTGAGCGTTTTCCCGCTGGCCTGCGTGCCATCGGGCAGATTGCTGTAAGCGGTGAACGAAGATTCCGTTGCGCCCGTAATTATGCCGCTGCCGTACATTTCCAGCCCATCCATCAGCGTTGTTACGTTGGAAATCGGCTGGAACGAACCGTCAACATCTCTGTAAAATACCTTTCCGTTGAACGTAACCGTCACAACACCGGAATAGTCGCCGCCGCGGTTGATTGCGCTGACCGCGCTGATGCCCGTCACCACTCTCGGCGGGTTCATCGCCGTCCCAAATGTCTGGACAGTCTGCTGCCCGCGGTTGCTGAACAGCGTCCTTGTGGTGTCCGTTGGCGGGTCAGGCGTTTCCGGAGGCGGAGCCGAGTAATCCTGCGGATTTGTTACAAAACCAGTAAATGGTGTTCCTCCATCGGGCCCAACCTTATTCACAACATATGTCAGCACAACGTTTTCTGCCGTGCCTTCACCAGCCTGGCTGGTAATTCGGTTACTCATCAGTATTGTTACCTGATAACCTTCCGTCAGATTTGCAGGAACTTTAATACACAAAACGTCTACCACACCATCACCATTTTCGCTGCAGCCATTGGGGATTATTTGTGTTGTAGTTGGTATTGTCGTAATGCTGCCTACTTTATCCTTTGTAACTGGCTCACCAGGCTGCCCCTGGCCTTTGTAGAAATACAGACCCTTGTCAAAGGTTACATAAATATGGTTCTCTGCATCAACCGGGAACCTGTCTCCATTTAACTTCGGCAATGCATTATCGTATACCGTAAACGTATTGGAAACCGCAATCTTGGAATAATCGCCAACAACTGTAACACCGTCTGAAAGCACAGTCTTGGCAACCGCGAGAACCCTGTAATACCGCCTATCCAGTTCCTTTGTTTTCACTGTATCGGTTCTGTATTCCCCTTCTATCGCCGTCGGCTTTGCAACCTGACCAGGGTCCTGACTCCAGTCAACCGCTGCATTCTGGCCGGTTGTATTACGGTCTGTCAGAATGAGGTTCATAACCTGGTCAATCGCATCATCCCTGATGGCCGCGCCATCATCAGTCAGGAATTCCTTCACCCTTGCTTCCGGATAAATAATCCACTGCACCAGCGCACTCTTGTCTGTTGTTATACTGAGCATACCAAAGTTAATATCCGGGTCAACCCTGATACCCGTAATAACGGGCGGTTCAATCTTCAGCGTCTTAAACCGTTTATGCCATACATCAGAAAGTTCCGGCGGCGTACCCTTCAGTACGAAGAATACATCATATTCCGTTTCCGGCATCAGGTTTTCGATTTTAACTTCCTTCATCGTATTGCCGCTTTCAATTTCCACATTGCCCCATTGCCTGTTTTCCACTTTCAGCCTGTCGTTCATAATATCCAGGCCAATTCGGTTCAGCTCATCCTGCGGATAGGTCTGCGTTGTCTCGTCAAAGCCATTCAACTCAACCGTTCCAGCGGGTACAAGCAGGTAATACAATGTCGCTTTTCTGTCCGTCATAACCTGTGGACGAATCAACATATCCGCAATCAATGCGCTTTCTATCGGCTCATCGTCCTTAGGCGGATACAGTTTCGGATAACCGTCCAGGAACCGCGGAACCAGAACATCTGTAAACGGAAGCATCAGGTTGAAATTCAGCGGGTAGTTGACCTGAGAAACATTGCCCGCCTGTATTGCTCCATCCACAATAGACGGAAGCGGATTACCCGCAATGGCGTTCAGGTTCGTTCTGGAACCCGCCACGCATTTCACGCTCATGTTGACCGTCTTGTTCCAGCCGCCCCTTGTCCGGTCGCCCTCTATGGAAACGATGCGGATACCGTATTCGCCGGGTTTCAGCTGGTTAAATCTCTCAAAATGGAAGTTGCTGTTGCCTTCAATCTGCCGGTCAATGATGTAGTGCAGGGAAACCGCGCCCCTGCTCTGACCTGCATTCAGCATGATGACCGGTTCATACGATGGATTCGGTGTGTTCCCTTCAATACCCAAGTCGCAGAGGCCGGAAATCGCTAACGGCTGGAAATTCGCCGTAGAGCCGTATTCTCTATAATATAATTCGAAACCAATCGTTGTATCAGATTCCAAAATCATATCGTACAATACGCTGTCAGCCGTTTTGTTGGACTGCGGTTCAATCGTGAATGTCGCATCCAGATAATCAATCTTGGTCTTATCTACGCTTTCTTCGTTTTCCGTTCTTGTCAGCAGCACCAGAGGCGGCGTTGTCTGGAATTCTTCCAGCAGCGTTTTCTGCTTCATGGCGTTGCCCGATGTATCTACAATGTTGCTCAGCTCGAACTGATAGCGGCTGCCGCTCGTCAGCCCGCGCCCGCCGTCCTGATTGATAAACGCATCAGGCGGGAATACCACGATAGTAGCAGCTTTTTCGCCTTCTTCAATCCGCACCTTCGTAAAGTCAATGCGTACTGTTTCGTCATTTTTGCCGTTCGTCCTGTCGTAAAGCACAAACAGGTTTTTCAGGCTGACGTTTTCCTCTGTGTCCGCCGTATCCGGCACCATCGGCGCGTTTGTCAGCCGGTTCCAGACTTCCTCGCTGAAAACGATATGAATTTCGTTTTCCACCTGAGGCCGTCCTTCTACGTCATCAGGGAAGTACATTTCCGCTGTCGGCGGGATAACGTCCCGCGTTTTGATTACGATTTTCTTGATGGTAGAAACATTTCCGGCCGCGTCTGCCAGAGCCATATAACAGTCATAGGAAGTTTCCGGCTGTAATCCGCGAATCTGCGCGGTTGCCTCCTGCCCTACCTGCACGTTCATTCTGCCGCTAATCATAGCGTTGTTGGCGGTCAGTATCGCCTGCTTTGCCTCCTCGGAATCCAAATCGGGCGGCTCTACTGCCGGCGGTGTCGGCACAGGCCATGCCGTACCCCTTTCGCAGACCACATAGTAAAGTGTTGCGTTTTCGGTTGTGCCGACTTTTACGTCTACCGTTGTATCCTGTACTTTGTCCTGTCTGGGTGTTGTCGGCGTAAATTCAGGAGGAGTGGTGTCCTTCGTTGTGCCTGTCAGTTTCACAACGGCGGAATCGTTAATTCCGTCTGTCGCCATTACATAAATGTCATAAACGACAAGCTCCTCCAAATCGTCTACCGTAAAGCTGTATTCTGCATTCTTCTTGCAGTTGTTCCTGTGCCCGTGCGCAATATCGCCTTCGTATTCCTCATTGCGCATCTGGCGCACCGTCGGCGCAACTGCGCCCTGCGGCATTACCACCCAGTAAACCGCCGCATCCTTTGTTGTCATAGCCAGAATATCAAGGCTTTCGCTCGTCCGTCCTACTGCTTTCGGGTAGCCGGCAACAAAACCGGGAACCGTATTGTTCGGTGTACGGAACGTAACCTTGCTGATATTGCTGACATTCTCATGGTCGTCCTTCAAAACGGCGTAAAGTGTATACTGTACATCTGTTTCCAGTCCGCCAATACTGATAATGTCCTCTTTTCTGGATTCTGCCACAGAAATCGAGCCCTTCTGCTTGAACTGCGCAACCGTAGCCGGTTTCAGAAGCTGGTCCTCTGTCGGTGCGTCGATTTCCTTATAGCTGAGCCCCCAGTAAATCGTGCCGGGCTTATTTGTCGAAAACATCATTTTCGTTGCATTCTGTGCAAGTTCGTCCGTTTTGGGATAGCCGGAAAGAATCCGCGGTTCATCTGAGGATTCCTCGCCGTCCAGACTTCCCATCTCCTTGCCGTTGATATTCGTCACCACGCCGGGGCGGATTTCAATCTGGTTCGGAAGCATTTCAATCGATACGCCGGCCGTCGTCACATAAGCCGTTTCCACATCCCCGCGTCCGTTTATCGTACTCGCGCTGTCTATGCGCATGTTGTCTACGTTTGTATCCCTGTCCAGAACGACAATACTGTCCACAGCATCTTCATCCACAACAAGATTACCAATGCTCCCCTTGCCGAGCGTCAGGCCGTTCTGCGGTCCTTTCACCTCAACCACATTAAAGTAGCCGGAAAGGTGCAGTTCTTCATCCGGTTCGGCATCCATCACAACATTAGAAAAACCGATTTCGGTATCAGGGCTGTTTTCCAGATACGCGTTGGATTTTACATTTGTGCTGTTGACTGCCGTTGTGCCGATTGCGTTCAGCGCAAGCGGTCTTTCCGCGGGGCCGTCAGCCGTCAGTTTGTTGATTGTGCAGTTTTCAAGCGTAACGCTGTTGCCGCCCCAGTTGCCCTCGCCGCCGCCGCAGACGATAACCTCGCCCAGTACGGTTACGTTCGAAAGGCCCAAAAAGCCGGTGCCAACGCCTTCTGTGATGTATAAATCACCGGCGATAACTGTGTCATACAACACAACATCAGAACTGGAAATTGTTACATTTCCGCTCAGCGTGCCAAAGGTATAATCCCCCGGCGCGGTCAGCATTGTGCCGAGTGAATTGGAAAGCACGACCGCCGCCTCTGCGCGGGAAATATTGCGCTGCGGGCGGAAAGAGCCGTCACTGTATCCGCTCATGTATCCCTTGTCAACCGCCGCCCCGACCGTCGGCCTTGCCCAGCGGCTGATGTTTCTGCCGTCTGTAAACTGGTCAAGCAGAAGCTCTTTCGTGTCTATTTTCAGGTTGCGGCAAAGCAGGGAAGTTGCTTCCTCGCGGTTGATTGCCTTAGTTGCACCTGCCGATGTTTCGGATATGCCCGAAAAATACCCCTGTTCATATGCCACGCGGATATTATCCGCATACCATTCTTCCCCCGTCATATCCTCAAAGGGAAGGTCTCCGCCGGAATGGTTGGTATAATTAAACGCCCTGTTCAGCATAGAGATGAACTCAGCACGGGTCACCGCGCGGTTTGCGTGCATCTGCCCGTCCGCGTCGCCCCTGATTACGCCAAGTTCCGACATCTTATCCATAGCGTTGCTTGCCCACGCCGGCGCATCGCTTGCTGCCAGCGCAGTGGTCCGCCCCACGCCTATGCCGAGCGAACCGAGCCCGACAGCAAGGGCAAGGCCCATCGCCGCCAGTCGTTTCCCCAGTGAATGTTTCTCTTTCATTTTTTGATCCTGCCTCCCATCTTTCCCGCTTTTCTGGCGGCCGTCTGGAATACCATGCTTCTGATAAGGTTTTCCTCTGTGCTGACCATGTTATGGAATTTGCCGCCATAGGAATAATGCCGCTCTGTTTCGGAACGGTTCATAATTTCTCTGATAAATATGACTTCAACTACAATATACCATGAATAGCAGGGAATGGCAACTTCCATCACCTCATTCAGGGGGACCCTTGCCTCGGAAAGAACCTTCACGCCGCCCGCACTGACGTCTGCCACAATGGCGTTCCATGCGTAAATCCGGCCATCTTCGCCCTTCTGGTACAGCTTTGTCTGGAAATCTGTGTTAATCCTGACGTCTTCCTTGACAATATTTGCCAGGCTGTGTATATCCTCGATAATCAGCTCCGTGCCGTTTACCGTAGCAAGCACGCCCTCAAAAACACCCCTGCGGCCGGAAAGGAACGTAAAGCGCATCCATTGGCCTTTTTCCATATCGCGCAGGGTGTCCAGACCGTTTTCAACCTTGAACACAGCCTCCCCGCGGTAAAACTCCTTTACCTGACCTTCGCAGATAATTTTATTAGATGCATCAATCAGCATAAATCTGTCGTCCATAAGCTCTCTCCTATTCTCTTTTATTTCAAGCCCCCCTGAGCTTGCAGGCAGGGCTCCGCCCCGCACCCCGCAAGCCCTTTGAAAAGGGCTTGACCCCAAACTTCATTGCGCAAAACTGCGTCTTGCGAAGGGCAATGATATTATTAAATATACAATTTCATACTGCACAAAGTCAAATTAAAAACACATCAGGGTTTGTTTTTGGCTTTCCCTGTTCAGCTGTGTATCCGCCGGTCTGACTGGATCCAGATGGCAAAACACGCAGGAAACATATACGCCAGATAACCCCCACGCCTTGAAATGTTTTATTTATGCCTGTATTCCGCCTTCATCTTCCGCTTTATTGTTCAGCGAGAATTTGAGGAAATACACATAAATATCCACCACCAGCTTATACAGCTCCGGAGGGATTTCCTCCCCCAGCTCCAGACGGGAGAGCAGTGTCGCAAGCGAGTTATCCTCATATACCGGAATATCATGCTCCAGCGCGGACTGCACAATGCGCTCCGCCGTATAGCCCATACCCGTTGCCACAATAATCGGAGCAATATCCCCGCCTTCGTATTTCAGCGCAACCGCTTTTTGATTCAGCCTGTCGTTCTCATATCTTGACATTGATCGCATTTTTCCTTTCATAGATTTGCGGGAATACATCTGAGATAGCGATAGACGGCCCGCCCTTTACCAGATAAAGCTTCTGGCAGACCATGCCGTTTTTCTCCACCAGCTCGGCAATCCCTTTGCGGATATCTTTTTCCATATTCTGAAATTTTTCCGGGTAATGCAGCTGTAAATCTATTTTAGTTCCCTGATTAATGATAATCATATCAAAGTACCCAACGTCCTTGATGTCAAACTTAACCAGCATCTTGCGGGATTTCTCCCCGTCCCTGCCGTTTTCCTGCTCATTTCCGCTGTCCGGGTCAACCCACATTTCAGAGAACATCAGGTTTCCGAACAGCTCCGCCGGAAGAATAAAATGCTGGAGGGGCATATAAACGCTTTCATTCAGCAGAAACGCGCTCATGATATTCTGAAATGCCGCCTTCATTTCGTAGCCGCCTTCACCGCTCAGCGCCCTGTGGATATTTGCCGCAAGGCTGTCTGCAAACTGGTTGCTCTTATTAGCGGTCAGCTCCTCCAGAAAACGGTCAAAGGTTTTTCCCATGTCCTCCCCAAAAACTTTTTTGAAATCCTGAAAGGACGCCATTTTCTGGAAATCCGCAAACAGCTTTTCCATCGTGCCGCTCTCATACCGCGCGGTATTCAGTGTCAGGAGCGTGATAAAATCCCGCACCCGCCCCATATCATGGGTTCTCTGAGTGTAGGTAGAAAGAAATGGTATGATCTCCCGCTTCAGCGCGGAAATGTTTGCGTCCATGGCTTCCTGCCCGCCGCCCTGCTTCAGGCTTTCCGCCGCCTCCATCAGCCCCTGCCGGTAGCTCTGCGGCATATAGCGGGACATGGATTTCAAAACGGAAATGATGTTGTTCAGCGTATTCCGGCTGGAGGACGCATCGTTGAAGGTTTTCATAAATGTCAGTATCGCCGTTTTCAGTTCCACGGATTTTGTGCTGTCCAGCGCATCCCGCAGCGTCTGAAACACATCGGAGGAAAACTTGCTGTTCTGCGCTCCCTGTTCCTTCAGGAACTGCACCATATCCTCCGGCGTCATTTTTGTCATTTCCAGAAATTTTGCAATCTCCGCGGCAAAATCCTCCCCAATGCCGGAGGATACCATGGAGCCCATCTGGAAAAAAATCTGCGTAAAGCTCTCCACAAGGTCTGGCCGGTTTCGGAGCGCCTCCAGAAAGCTCTGGAAATTGGATTCATAGTTCGTCCCCAGGTTCTTGTCCGGATTGGGCCGCTGCCCGTCCGGCCTGACGACCTTGGACGGGTCCACCACATTGGATATGTTCACATCATTGACGTTGATAGGATTGGTACGGGTTGTATTTTCCAATCCCCCCGTCGGGACGCTTACCTTTAGAATGTTTGACATGAAAAATTCACCTTCCGACGATATAAACTATAAATAATCTCTCTTTTTTGTCGATATTAAGCATGATAGGCGTAATTACTATAAAGATAAGGTGGTGTATACCTATGGATAACGACATGGACAGCATGCTTGAAACATATCTGTTTGAAACAAACTCCCTTATGGATCAACTCGATGAGATCCTGCTGGAAGCGGAAAAATCCAAGCGTTTTACCGTAGATAACGTAAATGAGATTTTCCGTATCATGCATACAATCAAAGGTTCTTCTGCCATGATGGAATTTGATTCCCTCATGACCGCCGCGCACAGGCTGGAGGATCTGTTCTTTGTAATCAGGGACAAAGGCGTGGAAGCCTTCGATGAAAAGTGCGACGAACAGTTGCATCACGAAATTTTCAACCTTTTGTTTGAAATCATTGATTTTATGCGCTCTGAAATCGAAAAAATCGAAAACAGCGAACCCCTTACAGAGAATATCGACAAATACAAGGAAAATATTAATAGCTATCTGAACAAAATTAAAGCCGCTTTGGGCGACGGGGACGCTGTGGAGGAAACTCCCGCGGCAAAAGCACCTGCTCCCGCAGTGCCGGAGCCTGCCGCTTTTGTTTCGCCGGACGATTCCCCGTATTACCTGAAGCTGAAATTTGAGGAAGGCATCGGCATGGAAAACCTGCGGGCATTTATGGTTGCCAACTCCCTCCAGGAGGAAGGGCTTGCTTTCAAATATTTCCCTGAGGATATTGAAACCAATCCGGATACGGCGGAGGTTATCGCACATGAGGGCTTCCTGCTTGCCTTCAAGGAAAAAGCGGACGCGGGCAAAGCCGTACTGCTGACAAGAGAAATGGGCAATATCAGCGATTTTGAGCTGATAGAAAACGAGCCGCAGCCTGCACCGGAAATACATGAGGAAACAAAGGCATCGGCAAAGAACGAGGGCAAACCCGCTCCATCCAGCGGCGCTTCTGCCGCACCCGCGGCATCTCCCGCGCATGCACAGCAGAAACAGAGCCTTATCAGCGTCAACCTTTCCAAGCTGGACGCATTGATGGCGATTATGGGCGAGATTGTTATTTCTGAGGCAATGGTTACATCTTCACCCGATTTGCAGGGCATCAAGCTGGACGATTTCACAAAATCCGCAAGGCAGCTGCGCAAGCTGACAGATGAACTGCAGGATATCGCTATGAGCATCCGCATGCTCCCCATTGCGGGCGTGTTCAATAAAATGAACCGTATCGTGCGCGATATGTGCCAGAAGCTGGGCAAAGATGTTACGCTGGATATCATCGGCGAAGAAACCGAAGTTGACAAAAGCATACTGGACGGCATCGGCGACCCGATTATGCACATCGTCCGCAACTCTATGGACCACGGTATCGAAGAAACCGTTGAAGAACGTATTGCCGCCGGGAAACGCCCGCAGGGCAGGATCATCCTTTCCGCACAGCATACCGGCAGTGAAATCATCATTGCCATTGAGGACGACGGGCAGGGCGTAAATACAGACAAAGTGCTCCAGAAAGCCGCAGACAACGGCCTTCTGACGAAGCCTGAAAGCGAATACACGCATCAGGAAATCCTGAACCTGCTGATGATGCCCGGCTTCTCTACCAATACGGAAGTTACCGAATACTCCGGCAGGGGCGTAGGCATGGACGTAGTAAAGAAGAACGTGGAAAAAGTCGGCGGCGTGGTAAGCATTTCCAGCGAACCCGGCAAGGGCATGAAAACAACGCTGAAAATCCCTCTTACCATGGCAATCGTAGACGGTATGGAAATTTCCGTTGGGGAATCTATTTTCACCATCCCCATTATGAATATCCGGCAGTCCCTCAAGGTAACGGCTGACCAAATCATACAGGACGCAAGCAACGGCGAGGTTATCCGCATCCGCGATGAATTTTATCCCGTGTTCCGGCTGTATGAGATGTACAACATCCCGACAGAGGTTACGAACATTGAGGACGGTATTCTTATCTGGGTGGAAACCGCAGACGAATCCTACTGCCTGTTCGTAGACGAACTGGCGGGCGAACAGCAGGTTGTTGTAAAACCTCTGCCCGCTTATCTGAACAGCTTTAACATGAAAAACGCCGGTATCGCCGGCTGTACCATACTGGGCAACGGGAGCATCAGCATCATTCTTGATATTCCCAACCTCTACCAGATGGCACAAACATACTAAAAAAGGAGGACGACCATATGTCTACTGAAGAAATGGTATCAGCAGCCAGTGAACAGCTGGAAAACACCGGTGTTTCCGATGAGATTTCCCAGAAGTATCTGACATTTATCTCTGACGGACTGGATTTCGGCATTAAGGCTTCCTATATCTCCGAAATTCTGACAAACCAGCATATTACAATACTCCCGCTGCTGCCGTCGTATATCAAGGGCATTATCAACATGCGCGGCATGATTATTCCCATTATTGACATCCGTATCAAGATGGGCAAATCCCCTGCGGAGCCTACAAACCATTCCTGCGTCATCGTGCTGAATATCAATTCCATGATGCTGGGCGTGTATGTGGACACAGTTTCGCTGGTAACAGATATTGACGAAAGCGAGATTGCGCCGCCTTCGCCGACAAACAGGCAGGAACTTGTCAACGGCATGGTTTCTATGGCAGACGGGAAAACGCTCCTTTTGATTGACTGCGAGAAACTGGCACAGGCGTAAGCCTTCGGGGTATAGCTTCCCCCCCTTTGCCGCTGCACTGCTTGCCGTTAAATGCGGATCCGCTTGCAGCATCAATACGGATCCGTTTGTATCGAAATGCTAAAATACATACAGAATACTTGATTTTTAGAAACACATGGGCGGCGGAACGATGTTCCCCGCCCTGTTTCAGGATTATCCCGCAATTTTTTTCGGCAGACGCTTGCCTTAGAATGGTGCTTGCATTATAATGTAAGAAAGCCCTGACCTGCGCCCAATAGGAAAAATATATTTATATATTTTTCCTATTGGGCATTGGGCAGGCAAAACGAATAAGGCGTTGCGCGAAGCGGTTACGCCGGTTTGCGAATATCGGCGGCGGCTGTGGGAGCGCATGCGCGGAACAGCCGGCTTTCGTCTGCCCTGCAAACTTTAGCGGGCAAAATAAGATGATGAGCCAACGGACACCGGACGCAGCCAGTTTGGCGCCGGTTTTCCGTTTGAAAAGCGTCTGCTTTTATATTTAAGGTGGTGTTACTTTGATTGAAATTAGTGAAAAGGATTTTAACAAACTCGTAGCGTTTGTCCAGCATGACTACGGTATCGACCTTTCTAAAAAGAAACAGCTGATACAGAGCCGCCTGCAGAATACCCTGAATTCCAAGGGCTTCAGCGGCTTTACACAGTATGTGGACTATATTACGACGACAAAAAACCATAACGATATTGAAAACATGCTGAACAAGCTGACCACAAACTATACGTATTTTCTGCGGGAAAGGGAGCATTTCGATTTCTTTAAGGATACAATCCTGCCCTATCTGGTTTCAACGAAAAAGAACAAATCCCTGAGCATTTGGAGTGCGGGCTGCTCCTCCGGAGAGGAACCCTATACCATTTCCATGTTTATCAAGGATTTTCTCGGACAGCAGGCGTCCGCATGGGATACACGTATTCTGGCAACGGATATTTCTACCGATGTGCTTTCCATCGCAATGAAGGGAGAATATGACGTGAAATCCCTGCGGGACGTACCGGATAGCTGGAAAAAACGCTTTTTCCGTCCTGTGCGCGGCGATGCCGACAAAGTCGTTGTTTCAGATGAACTGAAAAAAAATGTTATTTTCCGTACTTTTAACTTAATGGGACCGATTCAGTTCAAGATTCCATTTGACGTGATATTCTGCCGGAATGTAATGATTTATTTTGACCAGGATACAAAAGACGCGTTGGTAAACCGTTTTTACAACGCGACTGTGCCCGGAGGCTACCTGCTCATCGGACATTCTGAAAGCGTAAACCGGAGTACCACAAAATATGATTATATTATGCCGGCGACATACCGTAAGCCTTTGCCGGCCGGCCGGAAATAAATTCCGGATTTTGAAAGAGAGGTTTGCTTATGCAGCAAAAAAGGATAAGAGTTTTTGTGGTAGATGACAGCATGTTATTCCGGAAGCTTCTGACAGATAATCTGTCCAGGTTCCCGGAATTGGAGATCGTTGGCTCCGCAGTAGATGCGTTTGACGCCATGAGACAGATTCCAAATCTGCGTCCGGACGTTGTGACGCTGGATGTGGAAATGCCGAAAATGACAGGGCTTGAATTCGTAAAGCAGCTGATGCCGAAATATCCTGTACCGGTTATACTCGTTTCTTCGCTGAATCTGAGTGTGTTCGATGCGCTTTCTGCCGGTGCGGTGGATTTCGTGCGAAAGCCGGACATGGATAAGCAGAAGGTAACGGCGTTTATTGCAAACCTGATGCTGAAAATAAGAATCGCGTCCGTAGCAAAGGTGCGAGTACCCGCAACCGCGCCGGCTATGGTTGCCGCGCCTGTACAGAATGGACCTATCCGGCTGACAAACGGTTCTTTGAAAATGAATTCGTTTATCATTGCCATCGGTGCATCAACAGGCGGCACGGAGGCTACGCTGAGCGTACTGAAAGAACTGCCGGAAAATACACCGGGCATTGTTGTAACACAGCATATGCCCGAAGGTTTTACAAAAATGTATGCCGAACGCCTTGACCGGCTCTGCAAAATGCGGGTACGTGAGGCAAAGGACGGCGATTTGATTGAACGCGGGCTTGTGTTAATCGCGCCGGGAAATTTCCAGATGCGCGTTGCCCGTTCCGGTATGCGGCATATTGTGCGGTGTACAAAGGAGGAGAAGGTCAGCGGGCATATGCCTTCCGTTGACGTGCTGTTCAGTTCCATGGCGGAAAACGTCATTGACGGCATGGGCGTAATACTGACTGGCATGGGTATGGACGGTGCAAAGGGTATGCTGAAAATGCGGCAAAAAGGCATGTATACCATCGGGCAGTCCAGAGAATCCTGCGTTGTTTATGGTATGCCCATGGAGGCAAGGAAGCTTGGCGCAACACAGACGGAAATGGCGTGCGAACGGATGCCTGCCGCTATTGTGAATTATTTGAACGGTGTAAAATAAAAAAAGAAAGGTCCCGGGGACTTCGTCACCAAGCCCCTGACCCGTTTTTCGTTGCGCAAATGCGCGGTAGTACCAGAAAAACCCAGCCGTGTAAGACACGGCTGGCAAGTGGGTCAAAGGCTTGCAGCCCTTGCGGGAGTTTGAGGGCAGAGCCCTCAGAATAAGTTTTTATATGTTCAAACAAGGCTGGAAAATCTTTTTCAGCCGTTTCTTTATTATGGACTTTTTGCAGAAGGATGTGAGAAAAATGCCGGAACATACGGAACAGCAGACTGTGACCTATATCTGCCCCGGCTGCGGCTCCTACCTGCGCTTTGACGGCAAGGCTCAGGGCTGGGCCTGCGATTACTGCGGGAATACATACAACGCGCAGGAACTGGAACAGCGCGGCGCGGAAACCAAAACGGACAGCTACAACGTGTGCCTCAGAGCCGACGCACCCGAGGACGAAACCGACCTGCAATTTCACTTTACCGAAAACCTCGCCAATTCCACGGCGGATACTGCGCACATGCGCGCTTATTCCTGCCCCTCCTGCGGGGCGGAAATCCTGACCGATGACGTGACTGCCGCAACATTCTGCGTTTTTTGCGGCAACCCCACTGTACTGCCGAAACAGCTTGCGGGCGAATACCGTCCGGCGGCAATCCTTCCCTTTGAAACGGATAAGGAGGACGCCAAAAAGGCTTTTTTGCAGCTCTGCAAGGGGAAAAAACTCCTGCCGAAAAACTATACAGACGAGCAGCGGCTGGAAAAAATTACAGGCGTTTACGTCCCGTTCTGGCTGTTCGACTGCAAGGCGGATTTTGATTACCACGCAACTGGCGAAAATGTCACAACATGGCGCGACACGAATTATATCTATACCAAAACCGACCTTTACCACATCCACCGCGCAGGACGGCTGGCGTTTGAAAATATTCCGCTGGATGCTTCGGAGAAAATGCCGGATAATATGATGGACGCGCTGGAGCCGTTTTATCTGGAGCGCAGAAAGCCCTTTGATATGGGCTACCTCAGTGGTTTTCTGGCGGAAAAATACACATATCTGCCCAAGGAGCTTTATGAACGCATGACGAAACGGATTGCGCCAGGCGTGGAATACAAGGCGGCGGAGGGAAGGCCTTACCAACGTGTCTACGGCGTAAAATGCCGGACGGATTTTTCTTCCGAACGGCAGATGTATATGCTCCTGCCCGTCTGGATGCTCGTCAGCAGGTACAAAGATAAGGATTATCTGTTTGCCATGAACGGACAGACTGGTAAAATTGTCGGCGAGCTGCCATGCAGTACGGGGCAAAGCATGAAATGGTTTCTCATCATTTTCTGCATTACGTTCCTTATTAGCGGGCTTCTGGCGTATCTGATTGGGGGCAGGCTGGTATGAGAATAAAAAGGAAATTTACAGCAATACTTCTGACATTTTGTATAACGCTTCTGGCGTTTGTTCCTGCTTTTGCGGCGGAATTGGAAACCGATTCGGCAGTCAGGGTTTACGATCTGGCAGGGCTTTTTACCACGGAAGAAAAAGCCGGCCTCCAAAACCGCGCGGAGGAGATACAGAAAAACTGGCAGATGGATATGGTTTTCCTGACAACGGAAAGCACGCACGGAATAGATGCCAGGCGGTACGCGGCAGATTTTTATGAACAGAACGGCTTTGGCATTGGCGCAGATTACAGCGGCATCATCATGATTGTAGACATGGGCGGACGCGATGCGCAGATTGTTACCTGCGGGCGGGCGATAACAGTATTTACAGATTATTACATCGACCGCATCTGGAACGATATGCGCGGACAGCTTTCGGAAGGGGAATATTTTGCCGCTATGGAAACGCTCTGCGACAGTGTGGAGCATTACAATGCGGAATACATAAAATACCAGGAAAATCCCGCATATGTTTCGGAATACCAGATGAAACAGGAGAAACGGCAGACCGCATTGCTTTTGGGCGCAGTAGGGCTGTTTTCACTGATAACGGCGGGAATCGGCGTGGCGTTCATGCGGCGCGGGAACCGGAACATCAAGCCTTTTACGGACGGGAGGGCTTATTTGAAGGACAACGGCGTAAACATTACGGTGGACAAAAACACATTTGCCAGTACGCACACCGCAAGGACGCCCATACCCAAGAACAACAATAATAACCGCAGCGGCGGGTCCTGGGGCGGCGGCTCCTCTACGTTCCGAAGCAGCGGCGGGCGCTCGTTCGGCGGGGGCGGCGGAAGATTTTAGGGAATACTGTCCCCGCACCCTGTAAATACACTTTGATACACAAAAAAACGGTGAAAGCCTTTCAGCCTTCACCGCTTTGTTTTTGTTTTTATTCTTTTGCTGCATCGTCAGCAGGTGCTTCTGTCTTGTCATCTGCGGGTGCTTCTGTCTTGTCATCTGCAGGTGCTTCTGTCTTGTCATCTGCAGGTGCCTCTGTCTTGTCATCTGCGGGTGCTTCTGTCTTGTCATCTGCGGGTGCTTCTGTCTTGTCATCTGCAGGTGCTTCTGTCTTATCATCAGCAGGTGCTTCTACAGCCTTAGCTGTAACAGCGATTGTCTTAGCTTCTTTATCCCATGCTACTTCAAAGCCCAGAGCATCGCCCAGGTCACGCAGTTTGAAGTAGTTGAAACCATCGATGTTGTAAGCTGTCAGAGAAACAGCCGCGCCGTCCAGCGTTACACTCTGGTTGGAAAGGGTTGCAGCCTTTTTGCCTGCTGTTGCAGCTGCATCAGCTTCTTTTGCGCCTGTGTAAGCTGTGCCTTTTGTCAGAGTGATCGCTCTTGTTGCCTTGTCATAGCCGATATCGAAATTAGAACCTGTTTCATTCAGTGCAATCGCGATGTCGCGCAGTTTGAAGTAGTTGTTGCCTTCGATGTTGTAAGCCTGGAAATCAACTGCATTGCCATTTACAAGAACTTTTGCGTTGGAAAGTTCTGCTGTTGCTTTTGCAGCGGGTGCGGCAATGGGTGCAGCCTTAGCTTCGGGCTCCTTTGTTTCAGCGGGAGCTTCAGGCTCTGCGGGAGCTTCTGTTTTGCCAGTTTCTGCGTCCTTTGCAGGGTCAGCATTTTCGTCTGCCTTGTCAGCCTCTGCGGGAGCCTCTGTTTTGTCAGCGTCCTCGCCCTCTGCGGGAGCTTCTGTTTTGTCAGCGTCCTCGCCTTCGGCGGGTGCTTCGGGCTCTGCGGGTGCTTCCGTTTTGTCAGCATCTTTGCCTTCTGCCGGTTCTGTTGCCGCGGGAGTTTCTGTGGGAGCCGCATCTTCAGCAAATACGGTTACACCCAAAGCGGAAACTGCCATCGCAGCAGTCAATACAAATGTAATAAATTTTTTCATGACACATTCCCTCCTAAAAATAATAATGGTGTAGTACCCCACAAGTATAGCACTTTCCCTTAAAATACTCAATCTATTTTTCGACTTTTTTTTGAAAAATTATTAAAATTTTATTAAGAATGGAGAAAAGTGTGCAAAAATTTTGAAAAAAATAGAAAAAAAACATTTGTTATCTCCAAAAGGCATTTTGGGAAAATTCTGTTTAATCATTCAGGGTCGGAACTTCAATCTGGCCGTTATTCTGCTCATAGGCTGCTATAGCCTGCTTCATAAGCATTTCAATCTCTTTGTTGACGGAACGCCCATTTTCATATGCAATGACTTTGAATTTTTCCATGATTGTTTTTTCTACTCTCAGCGGGTATGGGTTTGCCTGTACCATGTAAAAACCTCCTTTTGTCTGATATCAATATTATATCGTTTCAGTATCTTTTATCAAGTAATCAAAAAGATATCAATATGGTATTGACATATGACAGGATTTATGATATCTTTTTAATATCTAAATTCACAGCATTATAAGTCACGAGTATCCCTTCGGGGAGGTACTTTTGTTGCAAAAGTACCCAAAACTGGGGGGATTTCCGGATATCCCCCCAAGCCCCCCTCAACGGCGCGGGGATAAACTATCCCCGCGACCCCCTCAAAAAACAGAGCCTTTTCTACGAAAAGTCTCATTTTTTGAGGTAAATCGGCTATACTTGGGAAATCCAAACGCCAATACTGAGGGAAGCTTTGGCAATAATTTTTGTTTACGTTTACATGACGTAATATAAAATACTTTTTCTGTTAAACTGGAGAAAAACAGGAGGGAAATTATGGCAGGACAAAAAAATTTTATTACCGAATTAGAAGATTTGGTTTTTCAAATTGAAATGCTTTCAGGAGTTGCGTTTGTTTTATGGGAATCTTTAGTTAAACCGGAAGTCTGCGAAGAAAATTACACTCGAAGTTTCGCGGCGTATTTATTGTACGACCAGACAGAGAAATTTATAAAATCTTTCCGCAATTGTCTGGAAAAATTCGATGAGCAGAATAAAAAGGAAGAATGAACAAAATTGCGTATGAACAAAACAAGCGGTTTGCAAAGCAAACCGCTTTCAGGAGGGGATTGACAAGGGGAACAGCGTTCCCCTTGCCTCGTCTGGAGGGGGCGTGGGGGAACCATTTCGAAACGGTTCTCCCACATTTTTTGGTACTTTTTTTCGAAAAAAGTACAGAAACGGATTAGTCCCTTTGCCAAAAAACAAATGGCAATTGCCGTTGCCTGATGTTCAGCACCTCCCCGAAGGGATACTTCCGGCATACAAAGCCACCCCTTTTTACTATAAATCTCAAATTTTCTCCAATAACCCCGCATACACCTCCACCCCTTTGCAGAGTATCTCCTCATCAAAATCAAACTGCGCGCTATGCAGCGGATGCGTAAAGCCCTTTTCCGGATTCCCCGCGCCAAGGAAAAAGAACAGCCCCGGTATTTCCTGCTGATACAGCGAAAAATCCTCCGCCAGCATATACGGCTCCGTTTCCTCATACGCCGCGCCGCAGAGCTCACGCAGGGCGTCCACCAGCCCCGCGTCATTCCAAACCACGCGGTACATATGCCGAAATTCCGCCTCGCCCCGACAGCCATAGCCCGCCGCAACGCCCTCAACAGCTTCCCGCACGCGTTCCTCCATGCGTCCATACGCCGCATCGCTGAATGCGCGCATCGTACCTTCCAGCACGACTTCTTTCGCAATGATGTTGCACGCTTCGCCGCCATGTATGGAGCCGAATGTCAGAACGCCGCCCTCCAAGGGCGAAACATTACGGGAAAGTATCGTATGAATGGCAGTAATGACCGCGCCTGCCGCAAGCACAGCGTCCGCCCCCAGCTGCGGCTGCGCGCCATGCGCACTTTTTCCGTATATGCGGAGCGTAACCTCTCCATTCCGCGCCATCATGCCGCCTTTCCGGCACGCGATTTTTCCCTGTTCGACCTGCGGGAAAATATGACAGCCAATGATTTTCTTTACATCATATTTCCGCAGTATCCCCGCTTCAATCATGGGCTTTGCGCCGCCGGGACCCTCCTCGGCAGGCTGAAAAATCAGCAGGATACGGCGGTTTTCATATGCCGCAGGGTGGTCCGCCAGATATTTGGCAAAGCCCAGCAATATTGCCATATGCCCATCGTGCCCACAGGCATGCATCATGCCGCTATGGCAGGAAGCATACGGTTTTTCCGGCTCCGTAACGGGCAGCCCATCCATATCCGCACGGAAAGCCACCGTTTCGCCGCGCTCCCCGAACACCACTGAAAGCCCTGTTTCCAGCCATTGCTCCACACAAAGCCCCAGTTCTTCCAGCTTTTCGCGGAGATATGCCGACGTTTTATATTCCTGCATACCGCTTTCCGGAATTTTGTGCAAATCCCGCCGAACGGTCTGCAAATATGTTTTCAGTCCTTCAAAATATACGTCCATCATTCTGTCCCCTCTCGCTTGTTTGGGATTATTGTTCCACTTTTCTGTGCGGCTGTCAATTTATTTTTACAGGATATTGGAAAACGACCATTTTTCATATATAATAAGGAGCAAATACGAAAAAGGAGTGAATACAATGGAATACGATATGACGAACCCGTACGAAATCGCGCGGTACATCAAAGAGGCGAAAAAGGCAACGCCTGTAAAGGTTTATGTAAAGGGCGACCTTTCAGGCGCGGCTGTGCCGGAGGGCGTAAAGCTGTTCGGCGCGGGGGATTTCTGGATACTGATTGGGGACGCGCAGGCTGTACGGGAGGTACTTGCCGCCAACGCCGCATGTATACAGGACAACTACACAGAATATGACAGACGGAACTCCGCAGTTCCTATGCTGGATATCACAAACCTTGAAGCAAGAATTGAGCCGGGTTGTTTCATTCGCGACAGGGTAAAAATCGGCAAAAACGCCGTTGTTATGATGGGCGCGGTTATCAATATCGGTGCGGAAATCGGCGAAGGCACAATGATTGATATGAACGCTGTACTGGGCGCGCGCGCGACAGTAGGCAAAAACGCTCACATCGGTGCAGGGGCTGTACTGGCTGGCGTACTGGAACCGCCCAGCGCAACTCCTGTTATTGTGGAAGATGGCGTAATGATTGGCGCAAATGCTGTTGTGCTGGAAGGTGTGCGGATTGGTGAAAATGCTGTCGTTGCCGCCGGCGCAGTTGTGACGGAGGATATTCCGGCAGGAGCAGTTGCCGCCGGATCGCCCGCGAAGGTTGTTAAAATGAAGGACGAAAAGACCGAGGGGAAAACGCAGCTGCTGGACGATTTACGGAAGTAACAGACCTTAGGCAGTGTCGTCACAGGTGTTTGCACACACCTTTCCGGCAGATTCTGTCGGCTTTTTCGTTAAAAATTCCTGCCGTACCGCCCACCTGGCGGCTCCTCCGCCGGGGCAGCGCGGCAATGCAGCGCCAAATTGCACGCCTGCAAATTTTTCCTGAAATCCGCCCCAATTATGCTCGAAAATACATATGCGTGACTTATGGCGACACTGCCTAGAGCGCTCCGCCTAAACTATGCCAAACAAAACATTATGCAACTACAAACAGTATGCTGTACCCATGCAAACAGCGGCTTTGTGCAAAAGCTGCTGTTTTTTATACAAAACTTTTTGCAGAACCAGTTTCGTTCCTTTCCCTGTCACAAAACACCATATTTTATAAATTTTACTGTGCAATTTAGATTTACAAATAGTGACATTTCATCTGATATAGTGTACAATAAAACCAGCCTACCAAAGAAAACCGCAGGGAAGGGAGGAATCCATGCATGGAAAAATATGATGCGGCGTTTTCCGCTACGGAAAACGAATTGATTTACGAAGCCAGACTGATACCGCCGGACATGGAGCGCATTGAGGCTCTTTTACGGCAGGGCGCAGACTTAAATAAAATCGGCGCGGAACGCAATGTATTCCTGACGATACTGGAATATTACGGGGAATACGTGGACGAAAACGGCGAAGTACGCGAAAGCGGGCAATACCTGCCTGACCTGCTGGAGTTATTTTTCCGCTACGGGCTGGATGTACGGGTGAAAAATGAGGACGAAATGAGCGCACTATGGTGCTTTGTCTGGCCTACGGCGATGGATGACCATATGCTGGAGGCAGCGGAGCTTTTACTGAAGCACAGCGCGAAAGCAAACAGCCGCTACCAGAACGAAACTCCTTTGGATTATATCGAGGAATCTCTGCGCGGTGCGCGGGAACAGAACGAGTGGACGGAGTTGGAGCGTTTCCGCGAAAAATACCGCAGGCTGCTTATTCGCTATGGCGGTGCGCCACGGTATGCGGGGTATGCGGGTTGGGTTGTACCCGGGCTGCCGGAACATGCAAAGCCTCTGCTTTGGGGCGACAAAAGCCGCCGCGCCAAGCTGAACCGGAATTACCGTTATATATACAACGAAGCTGAGGGCAATTTTGACCTGATTGATATGAAAACAGATACTTTAATCGGCAGATATTATGCACCGAAATGAATGCCTGCTAAAAAACAGGAAAAACCGGAAGGACCTTTTAACGGCCCTTTCGGTTTTTTTACCGCCAGAAAGCAGCAAAAAATGGATAAACAGGCAGTAAAAGGGAATAAAACTGCCGCTTTCTGCTTATATTAGGGGTAAAAGCAAGGAGTAAAGGAGGCTTATTATGAAACGGAAGGCGGCACAGCTAGCAGACGAGGGCGAAAAGATACTGGATTCCATACGACAGATACAGGTACAGCTGGAAGGAGCGCGGCAGACCTTTGAGGACGTGACGGACGAGGCGTTGATTGACAGCTGCATTTATGAAATCATTGCCCTCCATAAGAAATATGAATATTTCCTGAAAGCCGCCAAAGAAATGGGGCTGACTGCCGATTTCCGGAAAATCGGCTGAAGCTCAAAGAAAACAATGAGGGGGAATAAAAATGAATACAATGGTCATCAGCATTATGCTGTTTACCTGCCTGCTCCTGCTGGCGTTGATTGCGCTGGCAAAGCCGCTGAAAGCGATTGCAAAATTCCTGTTCTCGGCGGCAGTAGGCGGGTGCCTGCTCTGGGCGGGGCAGACCCTTGGGGCGGCGGTGGCGGCAAATCCTGTTACATTGCTGGTTTCGGGTCTTTTAGGGCTGCCGGGCGTAGCCGGTATTTTTATACTTGGTTTCTTCCTGTGAATCAGGCACAATACATTGCAATCGAAAACATGAAAAATACATAAAAAATCAGAAGAACATTTGACAAAGCTAAAAAACTGTGATATCTTATGTTTGTGGATAAATTTGTGGATAACCGTATCTTCCCTGTGTATAACATGCGGTATCCATGGATTTCCTAAATAAGGACTCCTTTTTATGGTAAGAAAGCTACCCCCTTTCTTATCGCTTCCGACCCATCGCGTTCAGCGGCGGGTCTTTTCCTTTTTCAGCAATTTTCGCAAATATATGGTATACTATTGAGTAAGACCTCTGCTTTCCGGTTCTGGCAGGCTGGATGACAGAATTTCTCGAAGGGAGCGAAACATTTGGATTTTTGGGAATCTTTACATCAACAGATGAGCAAAAGCGGCTTTTTTCAGATGGATGACAGCGAGCCAAAGCTATATTGGCGGGTGGAAAACCCGATATTTTACCTGGTTTATTTTTTGGATAAATCCAATCCCACTTATGTGCGGCAGGAGGAAATTTTTACGGCTTATGCGCGGGATATGCGGGAACGGCTGCGGGACATGCAGTGTACACGTCTGGTCGCACTTTCCGTTGCTGTGGATAACATGGGTGTGGATAGCCCTGTGGATAATGTGGATAACGCGGCAAAAACGGACATTGCAGATTTTTACAGGGCAGAAGATGATTTTTTCCGGCTTTACTGGGACTTTTCCCCAAAAAAGGGTGTTTCGGCGGCAGCCGGACAGCCTGACCGTCTGATCGGTATTGAAAAACTGCTTGACGCCGCCGCACGCGGAGAAACGCCGGAGGAACTGCCTTTGCAGAAAACGGCAGAAGGCTTTCCCGCTGTTACGGCAGGGATATTCCTGCTTTGCGTGGCTCTGCTCTGCTGGACCGAGCTTTCCGGACAGCGGAACGAAATCATATACGCCTTTGGGCTGAGCCGGCAGGGCGTTTTAGCGGGGGAATATTACCGCTTTCTTACCTCGATGTTCCTGCACAGCGGTATTCTGCATCTTGTATCCAATGGAGTTTATCTGTATTACTTCGGGACACGGGCGGAACAGCTGCTTGGCAGGGCGCGGTTTTTACTGCTCTATCTGGCAGCGGGGCTCTGCGGCGGGATATGCAGCGTTATTTTTAACGGCTGGCTGGCGATTGGCGCATCTGGTGCAATTTACGGCCTTTTGGGCGCGATGCTCCTGCTGACGAAAAAACGCGGTATGCGCTGCACAGGCATGAGTTACTCGACCATGCTAATACTGGCAGTTTCAGCAATCGGGCTCGGTATGCTTGACGCGAATGTGGACAACTTCGCGCACATCGGCGGGCTTTTGGGCGGGTGTGTGGTATTCTGGCTGATGATGCGGAAAGGCTGAGCGCCTGCACATACTTACGCCTTTTTCCGTCAGGCGGACAGATATCCACCGGTTTATACACGTTTTCCACAGAAATCTGTGGACAACTGTGGATTTATGCACAGAATCTGTGCAAAAAACAATGAAGATTGTCGCAATCCACGAAATTCCGGGCAAGGGGCGTGCTATACTATACAAATTTGCCCTGAGGGGGCTGTGATATAGAAGGATTCACAAGTTATCAACAAAAATGCTGTGGATAACCCTGTAATTATGTGGATAACCTTGTGGAAAGGCTGAATTTTGGAAGCAATTACCAATTTATTCAGGAAATTTGCACATCAAAGGAGGTATTTATAATGGAACGACTGGAACAATGGAAACAGCGGCTTTTAGAGGCACACAACAGTACGCCGTTCGCGGAAAAAAAGATTGTATTCGGGGAGGGGGCTGCCGCACCTGTGCTGATGATGATTGGGGAGGCTCCCGGCGGCGATGAGGAAAAGCAGGGACGCCCGTTTGTCGGCAAGGCTGGCAAAAACCTTTCCGCTTTTTTGGAAAAAGTCGGGCTGGAGCGCGAAGAAATCTACATATCTAATGTGGTAAAGCTGCGCCCCACAAAAGAAAGCCCCAAAACGGGCAGGGCAGTCAATCGTCCGCCCTCCGGCGAGGAAATTGAGTTTTTCCTGCCGTTCCTGTTGGAAGAAATCAATATTGTTTCGCCGAAAATCATTGTGACGCTTGGGAATGTGCCGCTAAAAGCAGTGACGGGCGATAAATCCGCCGTCATTGGCGATTTCCACGGCAAACCGCAGCCACTGCCGGACGGACGTATTCTGTTCGCACTTTATCACCCTGCCGCAGTAATCTACAACCGTGCGCTTCAGGAGGTCTATGATAAGGATTTGACAGCCCTGCGGGAATTTCTGGAAGGGGGGCTTTCATGAGGGAAACGGATTTACAGCAGATTCCCTATGTCGGAAAGCGGACAGAGGAAGCCCTGCGCATGCTGGGGTTTGACAGCATTGCATCTCTCAGGGGTGCTGACCCGCAGGAGATATATGAAAGGGAATGCCTTATGACAGGGCAGAAAATAGACCGCTGTCAGCTTTATGTCTACCGAATGGCAGTGTATTATGCGGAAAATGATGTCCACGACCCGGCAAAGCTGAAGTGGTGGGCATGGAAGGATTGAGGTGACGGGCATGGAAAACAAAGACGATATGGAAATCTTCCGGCCGGATTCCGCGCCCGGCTGGCAGTGGACGCTGGCGTTCCTTTGCTGGCTGACGGCGGTTTATACCATGTACCATGTGGAGCACAGCATTTATGCAGGAGTTGTGAAAACCAATACATTTTCGCTTGCCCTGCTTCCTCTGCCGATTCTTCTCGCGCCATTTTTCCGCAATGATGAAAAAGCAGAGGAAACGAAAGCAAAAAAATGCTTTAGCTGGTTTATTGCCGCCATCATTCTGGCGTCGGCAGTATTCTGCCTGATTTTCTTCTGGGAACGGAACTATATTATATTTCTCTGCCAGATAGGCTTTGCATGCCTCACGCTTCTTTTGCCGAAGCATCTGCAAAAAGCAGATTCACCTATGGGGACACTGGCATTTTATGCCCTGCTGACAATTGGCACACTGACTGCGCCGCACATAGCGGGGTATACCTCCGTGGCAGAGGCGGCAGAGCTTTTGCAGGAACAGGGCTATTCGGATATTACATTCCAGCAGACGCCCCACGGCAGAATGATTGCGGACGATATGCCGGACAGTGACTTTCTGCCGGAGGAATGGAAAAATCCGGTCTATCTTTTTTCTGCAGAAAAGGGCGGGGAACCCTGGGCGGCGGCAGTCAGCCCTGTGCGCGGGGTAATCATCGGGGAAACGCCCGCGCCGGAGGGCTCAGAAATAGAGCTCTGGCTACGAATGCATTAAGAACCTATCCGTAGATTATCTATGCAATCTGCACGTATCTTATTTACAGATAAATTCTAAGACAGGAGGGATAAGAGTGGAAAAAATCAAGGAAAAGGAATGCCCTGCATATGCAGAATGGGGGAAATTCTACTTTGTACACGCGCCGTCATGGGTCTGGGGCATAGCGTTTTTGTGCTGTGCGGCAGAAATTTTTGTTTCGTATCTGGTGGAATACAGGCTTTACCAAGGCGTCCTAAAGACAGGCACGATTCCATTTGCTGTATTTCTTATTATATTTCTTGTAATTACATGGTACCGTAGTGAAATGAAGCCGCCAAAACCATTAGATAAAACAGAAAACCGGCTGAATCGGGTATTATATTTTCTGTATATTCCGCTTGGAATATATTTAATTTTTTTGGGGCTTCGGGAACGATGGTCTTTTGTGCCCGCGTTTCAAATCATATTTCTGTACCCGACATTGCTGCTTCCGCCAAAAATCACAAATCGGCTCAAGGCAGTGCATATGCTGATTTTTATTTATTGTCTGATTCTGGCGGGGACTTTTGCCGGAGTTTTGGCGGCAGGATATATTTCCCAGCCGCGCGCGGTAAAGCTTTTGCAGGAACAGGGCTATGAAAACATCGTCTTTCAAGAAGTTCAAAAAGGGGAATATCTGGCGGACGATATGCCGGACAATGATTTTCTGCCGGAAGATATGGAAACATCTGTCTATCTTTTTTCTGCGGAAAAGGACGGGGAGCTCTGGGCGGCGGCGGTCAGCCCTGTACGCGGGGTAATCATCGGGGAAACGCCTGCGCCGGAAGGCTCGGAAATCAGGCATTGGCTGGACCCTCAAACTTTGGACTTATTCTATGAACGCTGGGACGGCGAAATTGTAACTTATGAAATGAAACTGGAATAATGCCGGACTGTGCCGCAGGATTTTGTTCTGCGGTACTTTTTTGCGTTGGCGTAATTTGTGCAATATTACCATAATATTTCAGTTATATATCAATTTTATGACATTTTCTGCTATTTGTTGATTCCGTCTACACTTTCCTTTATACTATTTTGTAGTTACAGATAATTTATTTCAAAAAATCAGCAAAATAAACAAAAGGGGGAAACTTATGAAAAAGAATGTATTTGTACTTTCTTTACTGGGTGCGATGGTTTTAGGGACGTGTCCCGTTTCCGCGGAGGACGGCACACGGGAAATCTCTGCGGCGTTCCGGGATATCAAAATCATTGTGGACGGGAAACAGCTTTCCACACCTGCCGAGCCTTTCATTTACAACGGCACGACTTACCTGCCCGTCCGCGCGGTCGGGGAGGCTGTCGGGAAAGAGGTTGCATGGGACAATGACACCAAAACCGTTACGCTGACGACCCCGCCGCCTACCATAGAAGCAGACAGGGATACCATTGGCAATTTGGATTTTGAGTTGAGCGTCACACCTTCTGGAAAAAAGGAACGGACGGAAATACTGCGGGTCAATGAGAAATATGAGAATGGTTCATCATCGTACAGCCTGTATTACTATGGGCTTTCCGATGTTTCTATCACAATAGACGGGCAGACACTGCCGCTGGCACAGGCGTTGCAGGAGGGGAAACTCACGCCGCAGGATATTCGGCGGAAAGGCTGGCAGGATTTAGAAAATAAGGAAATTCGGGGCGGTGCATACAGGGACGGCGGAAGTGTGGATTATCTGTATGGAGATTTCACCATCATCAAATTCAACACATTGGACGGACTTCGGGATTTTTATATCGGTATTCCAGAAATGGAATTAAATGCGCTGGAAAAACAATATTATCCCTATTCCAGATATATCTCTATTGAGGAAGTCATAAAACACTATACATATCTCGTTACCAGCACAGAAAATGACCCTGAACTGAAAGACAGCCTTTTTGAAGAAGGATTGGCTATCATGCAGGAAGTCGCAAAGCGCGACCATGTGCCGGATGAGGAATTGCAGGCGGCGATACAGAAATATCAGGAAATGTGCGGCAGATAAAGCAGCAAAATCGCCTTGTTTTCCGGAAGGAAGGCAAGGCGATTTCCCGTTTATGGCTATGCCGCTTTTTTCCTTGACACTTCACAGGCAACAGGATATAATATATCTGCAAATCGTTTTCTAGGGTTCCGCGGCACTGCCGGACAGCGACCAAGAGAAAACACGCGGCCCACTGCCGCGGACACGGAGCGAAAAAAGCCCGGGAGAATATCACGTGATATTTTTCGGGCTTTTTATTTTGCAAAAAAGGGGGTGATGGTATGCCATGGGTATATCTGACAATTGCGGGGCTTTTTGAAGTCGTATGGTCTACTGCCCTGAAATTTTCGGAAGGCTTTTCCAAATTCCTGCCTTCCGCCGTCACAATCGGCGGCATGGTTGTCAGTTTTTATTTCCTGTCCCTTGCGACAAAAACACTGCCGCTCGGCACAGCTTATGCAATCTGGACAGGCATCGGCGCAGCCGGCGCAATACTGTTCGGCGCAGTCATATTCCATGAACCGCTGAGCCTGTACCGTATAGTATTTTTAGCGTTCATACTGATTGGGATACTGGGCCTGAAACTGACTTCTTAAAAAACAGTCGAACAGAAATCGAGCAGGAAAAGTGCGGCAATCAGATAAGCGGCATTCCGGCAGAATGTTTCCCCTGCTTTTGCCGCCGCCTTATCCAGAAACGGCTGTATCCCGTATACTATCAGCAGGCCGCCAAGGCCAAAGCGTATGCTTGGATTCAGCGCTATCCTTCCGTCAAACTGTACGGCATATGTATGGTAATCCCAAAGCCAGCCGCCGGTAAAGGCTTCCAGAATATAGCTTGTCAAAAGCTCCACAGCAGTCGTCAGGAGCATTGCCCCTGCAAAAACCAGCAGGGGGGATAGCGGCACGCCATGCCAGCGGAGCCGCTTTTTTTGCAGAGGGCGCAGAAAAAACAGCAGGAGCAGCGCACCGAAGCCATAAACCGGGCAATACGGGCCAAACAGGAACCCTCTGTTTGAAAAGCCCCAGCGGTACACCACAGTTTCCAGAAAGACTTCATAGCACCAGCCAATTACGGAATAAATAAAAAAAACAAGAAACACATAGCACAGCTTTTTGCGCAAAAAAATCCCCCATTTCCTTTCCGGATGGGGGTATTATATCATATTCCGGTGAAAAAAGGAACCTCAGCCCATGAACGACAGCAGTTCCGGATACAACTTCTGCGCAAGCCAGTAACCATGCGCGTAAAACCGCATCAGCGTATGGTATTCCCGTTCCATACGCTTAACCTCCGGCAGTTCCGGACGAATGGCAAACACCCTGCCCTCCTTTTCCCATCTGCGGATATCCGCAAGCGTCCGGTTATACACCTTCGGGCGGTTCAGAAGATTTTCGCCCATGCGCGGGTATTCCCTGTACATCCGCGCGATTGCTTTTGCCGTTTTAGATGGTTTCATACGGAAACTGTTCCGGCGGGTCTGTACGACGACAACTTTATCACAGCCCTTTTCAAAAGCGCGGCGTACAGGAATGGAATCCGTAATCCCGCCATCTACATACGGCACATTTTCAATAAAAACAACAGGGGACGCACCCGGCAGGGCCGAGGACGCCCGTCCTATCAGCATCAGCCGCTCCCTGCTTTTCCCATCGTCCGAAAGATATTCCGGCCTGCCCGTTTCGCAGTTGGAACATACATATTCGCGTTCCGTACCGCTGGCAAAATATGTGTCATAATCAAAAGGAAAATCCCTGTTCGGAAAATCGTCAAAGGGCTTGTCCAGATCAAAAAGATGCCCTTTCCGCAGAAATGTGCCTATGCCGCAGTACGCGTATTTTTTATCGGTGTGAATCATGCAGTCCCGCGTGCGCCCGGGCTGCCCTGAAATATAATCCATAGCGTTGCACGCGCCAATCGAAACACCGGCAATATAGGGGAACATCAGCCCCTGCTCCATCCAGTAGTCCAGCACCCCGGCGGTAAATACACCCCTTGCCGCGCCGCCTTCCAACACAAGACCGACTTTCATAAAAATACCTCCTTTTTCACAATCAAAGATTACTTGCCGAGGCAGAATTTTGTGAAAATCCTGTCTATGATTTCCTCATCACTCGTATTGCCGGTGATTTCGCCCAATGCAATGTTCGCATCCTGCAAATCCATGGAAATGAAATCCTCCGGCATACGGTTCTGTATGGTCTCCATACAGTGCGCCAGTGCGGCTTTTGCCCGCAGCAAGGCGTCCTTGTGGCGCGTATTCACAAGCAGACTGTTTTCCTGCGCCGTACCGTTTCCTTCCAGAAACATTTCCTTGAGCGTATCCAGCAGGTGTTCAAAGCCCTCGTTGCGCTTTACGGAAATGGGAAGTATCCGTTTTCCGGGAACAAATCCCTCCAATTCCGTAACAGAAAGCCGCTGTTCCAAATCCGTCTTATTCAGCAGTACGACCGTCTTTTTTTCACGGATAAAAGATAAAATTTCCCTGTCCTCATCTTCCAGTGGGCGGGAGGAGTCCAGCATCATAATAATGAGGTCGGCAGCTTCGGCATATGTGCGGGATTTTTCCACACCGATGCGCTCCGCCGCGTCTGCCGTTTCCCGTATGCCAGCCGTATCCACGATTTTCACCGGAATACCGCCAATGTTCAGGTATTCTTCCACCGTATCCCGCGTTGTGCCGGGAATGTCTGTCACAATAGCGCGGTCCTCCTCCAGAAGCCAGTTCAGCAGGGAGGATTTGCCAACATTCGGCTTGCCAATGATGACCGTCTGCACGCCTTCGCGAATGATTTTGCCGCGGTCGGCATTTTTCAGCAGATCCTCCACGCGCGTCAAAAGCCCCTGCGTACCCTGCTCCATAGAGGAATATGTTTCTTCCTCGATATCATAATCCGGGTAATCAATAGCGGCTTCTATGGCGGCAACCATGTCAAGGATTTCTTCGCGCATTTCCCGCACGGCTTTTTTCAGCCGTCCTTCCAGCTGGCCTACGGCGGACTGGCGGGAAAGCTCCGTTTTGGAATGAATCAAATCTATCACTGCCTCTGCCTGCGTCAAATCTATCCTGCCGTTCAAAAAGCTGCGTTTTGTAAATTCGCCCGGCTCGGCAAGGCGCGCGCCTGCCGCAAGCAGTGCTTCCAGCACACGGCGCGTCACCAGCGGCCCGCCGTGGCAGTTGATTTCTACAATATCCTCTTTTGTATAGGTCTGCGGCGATTTCATTACGGAAACGAGAACCTCGTCTATGATTTCGCCGTCTGCGCCGTTTATGATTCTGCCATAAGAAAGAGTATGGCTGGGTTTTTCGCCCAGGGGGGTTTTTCCCCGAAAAAGCGTATCCGCAAGAGCGATGCAGCCTGCGCCGCTCATGCGGACAATGCCGATGCCGCCTGTGCCGATGGGCGTGGAAATGGCGGCAATGATGTCGTCCAATCTATTTTCGCGTTTCATTGTTTCCTCCAAATTTTTCATATCTAACGAATGTCTTTTTCCAGACAGATTTTTCCCTTCGGGGAGCTACTTTTGGAGCAAAAGTAGCCAAAACGCGGGGGCTTCCGAATGCCCCCGCACCCCTCAACGGCCGAGGGATAAACTATCCCTCGGACTCCCCTCAAAAACAGAGCCTTTTCTGCAAAAAGTCTCATTTTTTGAGGTAACATGGCAGGGTTTCAGGTTATTTATATGCGATAGTTTGCCAAAACAAAAGTTTACTGCAAAATTATGTTTTGCGGGGCGGTATCAGAAAAAATATATCATTCATTCGAAAGGGAAAGGATATATTGTTCCAGTACATATTCGATTTGTTTTGCCGTAGACCGTTTATTTTTTTCCGCGTCCTCTCTTATTTTTTCGAGCAGTTCGGTATTGATGCGCATGGTGAAGCGTGTCTGGTCGTCCCTGGTATAGGGGTCATTTCTTTTCATAGTAAACATCTCCTTTTTATGTTATTATGACACCATTTATAAAAAAAGTAAAGACAGCCTATTGACATCAAACTTATCTTGTGTTATAATTAAGTTTAATTGACGTCAAAAATATTCAAAGGGAGGAAATTATGAAAAAACAACATGACATTATAATGAATTTAGATGACTTATTTTTTCAATGCCAAATGCTTTCAGGCGTTGCGTTCCTACTTTGGGATTCTTTAGCAAAACCGGAAGTCTGCGATGAAAACCACACCAGAAGCCTTGCGGCGTATTTATTATACAATCAGATGGAAAAATTTTTATCTGCTTTTCGTATTCAGATTGACAGGCTGGCAGAACAGCCAGCCATGGAAAAATAATTCCTATAATCTTAAAAAACCCGCTGTTTTCACAACGGGTTTTCAATCTTTCTCAGCTTTTTTTCAGCTTCTTTCCCTATCCCTGTCGCGTTCCCTTTTCAGCGTGATCACGACATTACGGTAAGGCTCTTCGCCCTCGCTGTATGTGGTGACATAGCGGTCATTTTGCAGGGCGGAATGTATAATCCTTCTTTCATAAGGGTTCATAGGCTCCAGCACGACATTTCTGCGGGTATGTTTTACCTTTTTGGCAAGGTTAAACGCAAGGCTTTCCAGCGTTTCCCTTCTGCGCTGGCGGTAATTCTCCGTATCCAGCATTACACTGATATAGTACGGGCTTTTCTTATTGACCACAAGGTTCACCAGATACTGCAAAGCATCCAGCGTCTGCCCTCTTTTGCCAATCAGAATACCCATATCGTCGCCAGTCAGTTCCACAAAGAGGTGCTTGTCCTTCATTTCAGCCTTGATTTTTACAATCAGCCCCATTGTCAGGAAAATTTCACGCAGGAAACTTTCGGCCTCCCGTTCCGGCTGAAAGTTCTTTTTCACCAGCACAACAGCATCTTTCCCGCCGAACATTCCAAGAAAGGCTTTTGACCCTTCGTCAATCACAGTAATATCTGTTTCCTCACGGGAAACGCCCAACTCAGCCAACGCCGCTGCAATGGCTTCTTCAACGGTTTTCGCGGTTTTTCTGATTTCATCCATTCTGTTGTGCCTCCTCTTCAAATTTCTTTTTGAAATACTTTTGCAGGACAGCCTGCTGCAGAATACCGAAAATGTTGCTGACCGTCCAGTACAGGCCAAGGCCGGCAGGCATGCCGATTGCAAAAACGCCCATCATGACCGGCATAACATAAAGCATAGACTTTGTCATTGCCGCCGCAGGATTATTGGGGTCATTCTGCGTCGGATTCATGAGCATCATTATCTTAGACTGGACGTATGTAGAAAGTCCAGCTACGACAGGGATAATAACGCCGGGGAATGAAAGCCCGGCCTTTGCGACCAGTGGAATGGTCAGGAATGTTTCGATATTATTTTTTGCAGTCAGAAGGGGAACCAGCGCACTGCCTTCACTGCCCAGTGCGTTTACGATGTTCGTCCAGCTATCCGCCTTCAGGTAATTCACAAGCAGGATAACCTCGTTCGTCGCGTTCATATCCAGGCCGTCTTTAATGATCTCAATATTTTTATACTCGTCCACAAATGCCTGCGCATAAGGCTGGAAGGCTTCCAGACGCAATTCCTTGGGGATATTGATAATTGCGTTAGCGATTTCGGTATAATTCTGACCGATTGCGTCTACATAAACGTAGGCATTCTGGAACAAATAAAACAGCGCGTACAGGATAGGCAGCTGTATCAGCATCGGCAGGCAGCCGCTCACCATGCTGATGCCGTTCTTTTTCTGAAACTCCTGCATTTCAAACGCCATGCGCTGCTGGGAAATCTGGTCCGTTTTGCCTTCGTATTTTTTTCTGATTTTATTCAGCTCCGGCTGGAGCATCTGCATTTTGAAAGATGATTTCTGCTGTTTCACCATCAGCGGGAACAGTATCAGCTTTACGACCAACGTGAAAATAATGATTGCCAGACCGAGCGTTCCCGCGCTCGTATTACTGTGCAGCATATCAAACAGCATATTATAGAACCTGCCGAGGACTTCGGCAACAGGGCCGACAATTTTCCCCGGCTCTCTGACAGACGGAAGCGCATCCAGCGCAAATTGACTCAATAAATAGGGATTCAAAGCATTTTTCCTCCTTAAACACAGACATTGGAAATCTTTGCGGGAATGTCCCGCTTAAAACTGCGGGGCTCTGCCCCACACCCTGCAAGGGATTCCATCCCTTGACCCTTTTTCAGACGCATATTCATGCGTCCGGGAGATAAGCAATATAGTTTTCCCTTGCCTCTATCATTTCACGGCACAGGGTCATACCCGCCCTTATGGAAGGGGTGGCATTTCAAAATCCGCCGCACTGCCAGATAAAGCCCTTTCACCGCGCCATAGCGGCTGATAGCGATATAGGCATACTGCGAGCAGGTCGGTGTAAACCTGCAATGCGCCCCGATATAGGGCGATATTGCCAGCTGATAAAAGCGAATCAACATCAGAAACAGTTTCCTGCACATAATCCCGCCCCCTCAAAAATCAGCTGTCAGCATTCTTCTTTTCCGGCAAAGGAAGCAGAAGCTGCTGTTTCTTAAAAAGATGGCGCAGGGAGCCGGAAATTTGATGATAGCCGGCGTCTGCGGCATTTGCCCGCGCAATTACGACAAGGTCATAACCCAGCTTTAACTCGTCCTCCATCAGGCGGTAGCTTTCACGTATCAGTCTTGTGACATGGGAGCGCACCACGCTTTTACCGACTTTTTTGCTGACGGATATCCCAAGACGGTTCGCCTGCGTACCGTTTTTCACCAGATACAGTACCAGATGCCGGTTCGCCATAGACTTCCCTCTATTATATACATAACGGAACTGGTAATTTTTTTTCAGGGATTCCGTGTGCTTCATTTCTCGTTCTCCTCTGTTTCAGACCTTGTAAGACCTTTCAAGACCCTGGGGCTCTGCCCTCTGGCACCCTGCCAATGCAGGGCGGGCAAAGCCCGTTTTTACCACAGGCAAAAATGCCTGACCCCGCAAGGGATTTCATCCCTTGACCCTTTTTTCCGCCGCATAATATGCGGCGGCATCAAAGTTTGGGGTCATGACCTTTTCAAAGGGATTGTGGAGGTTTGGAGGCAAAGCCTCCAAGGTCTTTCCAATCTTTTACCTATACGAACAAAAGGCCACAATCTGCGGCCTTAGTATACGTTTTGGTTATGAAAAAATGACGCGAAAACGCATAGCTCTGCGCCTTTTTACGCGGATAATACTTTTCTGCCTTTTCTTCTTCTTGCAGCAAGCACCTTTCTGCCGTTTGCGGTTCTCATTCTTTTACGGAAACCATGTTCTCTGCTTCTCTGCCTTTTCTTAGGCTGGAATGTCATTTTCATTGGAATTGCACCTCCTTTTTTCAAGCAATGTTTTGCCGCTCTTTTATGAGCACTGCCACTATTATAGTAAAAAAGGCGCAAGCCGTCAAGAAAAAAATAAAGCAAACTCCAACAGGCACGCCACTTTTCTTTATTCCGTGGTTCTCAAAAAAAACTTTTCCACAGAAAATGTGGATATTTAGACTTTTTGAGATTTTTTTTCCCATATGTTGTAGAAAAAGCAGTAAAACTGCCTTTTCACAAAGACCCGGCAAATTTTTCGGCACAGTTTTTCATTGCACCTGTGGATAACTTTTGATATACTGTTAAAAACGGGGAGCTGATTATGCTCCCCATATTCCACAGGTTCCTGCGCTTTGTGCATTATGTTATCCACAAGCTGTTGATAAACCTGTGTATAACTTTCCAAAGCTGTGTAAAAGATTGTTGACTTTTTCTTCCCGGAAAAAGTTTTGCCGAGAGTACGCAAAGGGTTTTTCACCGTTGGATACTGTTGAAAAGCTGTTTTCCCCAGCCTGTGCATAAACAGGACGGCTTCTCGGGAAGGCAACTTATTTCCACAGTCATATCCCAGTATTTTGTGTATAGGGCAGCCATTTATCCACAAAATCTATTCGCAAACATAAGGAGGAAAAATCATGGAACAAATCAGCCGAATCTGGGAAGAAACTTTGAAACTCATTGAAGAAGAAGTATCCACAGTCAGTTTTGAAACGTGGATACAGCCTATTATCCCCTGCGGGATTGAGGGGGACCGCCTGTATTTACAGGTAGAAAACGAATTTTATCGGGAAATGCTGGAAAAGCGGAATCTCACGCTCATTCGGAACGCTGTCAAGCAGGCGGCTCACCGGGAATATGAAATTGTAATACTGACGGAGGAAGAAAAATTTTCGAAGCCTGTTCCAACAGAGCAGAAAACTGAAAATAATCTTGTCCGCAACCTGAATCCGAAATATGTTTTTGATTCATTTGTCGTCGGCAACAGCAACCGCATGGCACACGCAGCATCCCTTGCCGTTGCGGAAGCCCCCGCGCAGGCGTATAATCCGCTTTTTTTATACGGAAATTCCGGCCTTGGGAAAACGCATTTGATGCATTCCATCGCACATTTTATATTGGATAAAAAGCCGGACGCAAAGGTACTTTATGTCACCAGCGAAACCTTTACAAATGAACTGATTAACTCCATTCAGAACAATAAAAATGAGGAATTCCGCAATAAATACCGGAATATCGACGTTCTGCTGATTGACGATATTCAGTTTATATCAAAAAAAGAAGGGACGCAGGAAGAATTTTTCCATACATTCAATGCCCTGCATGAGTCGAATAAACAGATTATCATTTCATCCGACCGGCCGCCGAAGGAAATTAAAACACTGGAGGACAGGCTTCGGAACCGTTTTGAATGGGGGCTGATTGCGGATATCCAGCCGCCGGATTATGAAACGAGAAACGCAATACTGCGGAAAAAGGCAGAACGGGACAACCTTGAGGTGCCAAACGATGTGATGGCATATATCGCGAAGAATATTGTATCCAATATCAGGGAGCTGGAGGGCGCGCTGAACAGAATTGTTGCATATGCGAAGCTGACGAATCAGGATATTTCCATCGCGCTGGCAGAAAATTCGCTGAAGGATATTTTCAGTGAAAACGCATCCGCTCCGCTGACAACGGACCTGATACAGGAGATTGTCGCGAACCATTTCAATATTCGTGTGGAAGACATACAGGGGAGCAAAAAGCCGAAGAATATCGCATTCCCGCGGCAGATATCAATGTATCTCTGCCGGAAGCTGCTGGATATTTCACTGCCGAAAATTGGCGAAAGCTTTGGCGGGCGCGACCATACCACTGTTATTCATGCAATATCGAAAATAGAGAAACAGATGGAAGCCGACCCTGCTTTACAAAAGACTCTTTTACAGCTGGAAAAAGAAATCAAAGGGCAGTAAACCTTGGGGCTCTGCCCCAAACCCCGCAAGCCCTTTGAAAAGGGCTTGACCCTAAACTTTATTGCGGAAAACTGCGTTTTCCGGTGACAAAGTTATTCGGGAATACAATATTTCGACGCAGAATCCTGTTTTCTGAAGCTTATATAGTTGGAAATCCCACCAGCCTGACCCGCAAAACATAGTTTTGCGGAAAATGGGTCAAGGGGTGAAACCCCTTGCGGGGGGTTGGGGCAGAGCCCCAAGGTCTTTGACCTGTGTAAAAGCTGTGGGAAAGGCTCTGGAAAATTTGTGGATAAATAAGACGGGTTTTGAGCAGTTGTGGAAAACGTGGAAAAGCATTGCGGTTCCCGGAGATTGTCCACATACTTCTCCCTGTCGGGATTTCCCATAAAACCAATGTAAAATTGTGTTTTCCACAAATCCACACCGCCTACTACTGCTACTGCGAATTCAATATTATATATTTCTTTACACTGTACACAAGGAACTGCCTGTGTAAAAACAAACGAAGGAGTTGTGAACAGCATGAAGCTGACCTGTAATAAAGATACCCTCTTGCAGTATATCAATATTGTAAATAAAGCCGTTTCCAGCCGGACAACCCTCCCGATTCTGGAATGTATTCTGCTGACGGCAAACGACAAAGGCTTTATATTAACAGCAAACGATTTGGAAATCGGCATCCGTACGGCACCGATTGATGCGGATATTGCCGAAATGGGCGAAATTGCTATTGAAGCACGCATTTTTAATGATATCATACGCAGACTGAACGGCGATACTGTTACCATGGAAACAGACGGGAACAACGCTGTTCGCATCGTCAGCGGAACATCGAAGTTCCAAATTATGGGGCAGAACGCAGATGATTTCCCTGAGCTTCCGGAAGTTGAACAGGAGAACACTTATTCTATGAATCAGGTGAAGCTGCGTGATATGATCCGCCAGACGATTTTTTCCATTGCGCAGGATGACTCCAAGCCCGTTCTGACCGGCGAACTGCTGGAACTGCGGGAAGGTACCGTAAATATTGTTTCTGTGGACGGCTATCGTATTTCCTTCCGCAAAAATCCCCTTTTGCAGAGCAGCGGGGAAACGGAGGTTGTTGTGCCGGGGAAAACACTGGGCGAACTGAATAAAATTCTTTCTCAGGAGGAAGAAGACGTTGTTTCTATCTGCCTGACAGAACGTCATATTTTGTTTGACCTCGGAACGGCTGTGATGGTTTCCAGACTGATCGAAGGCGATTTCATTCGCTATGCGCAGAGCTTTTCCGATGATTATAAGACGGAGGTCCTGATAAGCAGAACAGAGCTGATACAGGCGTTGGAACGCGCTTCTCTTGTGTCGCGGGATAACAGAAAAACACCCGTTCGTATCGAGATTGGCGCGAACAAGCTGGATATTACCGCAAGAAGCGATATGGGAACGGCACACGAGGAAATCGGTGCGGAGATTGACGGGGACGGGCTGACAATCGCTTTCAACCCCAGATACCTTATTGAGGCTCTGCGCTCTATCGAAGATGAACAGGTCAGGATACATTTTATGGCCTCCCTCAGCCCCTGCACGCTTTTGCCGGTGGAAGGGGACAGCTTCAAGTACCTGATACTGCCGCTGCGTATGTAAAAAGGGGTGGATGCTATGGAACAGATACGGATACAAACGGATTTTATTAAGCTTCAGCAGGCTCTGAAGCTGGCAGGGCTGGTCGACCAGGGTTCTGATGTGAAGGTTTACCTTGCGGAGGGCATGGTGACCGTGAACGGGCAGACTGTTTCCGAACGCGGAAAGAAACTGCGCCATGGGGATGTGGCGGAAGTGAAAGGGATTGGGAAAGTGGAAGTTCTGGCAGAAGGAGAATAGAAAAGATGCTGTGAGGGTTTAGGGGATTGCCTTGGTAAGGTTTCAGAATATGGAAACGAAACGGCGGTATTTTTATAGACTCTCACACTTTCTATAATTCCATCGGCACGCGGAAGCGTGCCGAAAATCGGGGTCAGGGGGACAGCGTCCCCAAGGTCTTTGGGGTCTTTAAGTTCTTTAATCTTCAAGAAGGTGATGGCAATGCGAATTACGGAGGTTTCTTTGCAGGGCTTCCGCAATATTTCACAGCTGCATCTGATACCGTCGGATGGTATCAATATCATCTGCGGCAGCAACGCACAAGGGAAAACCAATTTTTTGGAATCCCTTTATTTTTGTGCTGTTGCCCGTTCCATGCGCGGTAAGAGCGACCAGCAGCTTATTGCTTTTGACAGCGCGGAAAGCCATATCCGCCTTTCCGTGCGCCGCAGCCAGCGCATCGACCGCATTGACGTGCATTTGAAACGCGAGGAAAAAGCAGGCCGCGGACATGGCAAAGGCGTTGCGGTGAACGGTGTCCCTTTGCGCAGGCTGGGCGAATTGTTCGGCACACTGTATGCAGTCGTGTTTTCCCCGGAGGACCTTTCACTTGTCAAGGACGGACCCGCCGAACGCCGCCGCTTTCTGGATATGGAGCTATGCCAGCTAAGCAGGGTGTATTTTTATGATTTACAGCAGTACACCCGTATCCTGCGCCAGAGGAATAACCTGCTGAAGGGCATACAGAAAAAACCAGCGCTGGAAGAAACGCTTTTTGTATGGGACGGGCAGCTTGTAGATTATGGAGAACGCATTATTGCCGCCAGAGCGCGTTTTTTGGAGCGTATGGACGGAATTGCGGCGGAAAAGCTGCGGCAGCTGACGGGCGGACAGGACAGCCTGAAAACAGCATATCACCCTAACTGTGCCCTGGGGCTTATGGCAGAGAGGCTGCAAAAAAACAAAGAACGCGATATTTTCATGGGGTCGACACAGTGCGGGCCGCATAAGGACGACATTCTGTTTACCATTGACGGGCGGGAGGTCAAGGCTTACGGCTCGCAGGGGCAGCAGAGAACGGTCGCGCTTGCGGCAAGGCTTGCGGAGATTGAGCTGATACGCGCGGAAACGGGGGAGGAGCCTGTGCTTCTGCTGGATGATGTTTTTTCCGAGCTGGATGAGCGGCGGCAGAAGTTCCTGCTGGAAAGCATTGGACAGGAAGGCTTGCAGGCGTTCCTGACCTGTACGGGGATTGAGGATTCCCTGCGGCGGTATGTGGACGAGGGGAATTTATTCTATGTCGAAAATGGGAAGATATACGCCGGAGGCTCTGCGCCCTGAGCATTGGTGGAAAAATATCGGGAAGTTTTGGGATATCTTTATGGAATATCAGGAAATTTACGGATAAGTTCCAAGTAAAACAGAATTTTGCTTCGTGGTTGAAAGAGAATTTCCAATCCGCGAAGCCTTTTTTATGCATAAAATCTATGGAAAAATATTTGCCCCGGTACCTCTGACATTGTGGTAAAAGAGGTATACAATGCCCGTCCGCCCTTATTTTTTCGGAAAGAACTGCAAAAATCGGCGTGGAGGTGTAATTTTTATCCCTACTTATGACGATATATACAATGAGAATTGAAAAAATGAGAAAAATGCTCTGTGCAAGGCGGCTTGATTTCTGAGAACTGATGGTTCCTTTTTGTCGGATTCTAAAGTCAGACGCCAAAGGCTGTTGTCAGGGAAATTTTCTCTGACAATATCCATAATGTGAGGTGATTTATATGAAAATATACAGCGGCAGAAATTTCATGAACCGTCTGAGCAGCCCGTCAAGGCTGGAAAGCCATGCGCCTGCAGGTAATACTTCGAAAAAGGTTTCAAAAAATTTCGATGAAATTACCATTCATTCCAAAAATACGCCTGACGAAATGACTTTTGCAAGGGAATTATCCAAAAAAGTAATGAAAGAGGCTTCCGCAGCTTCGGACCCGCAGAAAGTAGAAGAAATTCGGACACAGGTGCAGGATGGCAGTTACCATATCATGATCGATGAAATCGCAAAAAAAATGCTTTTGGGCTGATTTGGCCAGGCGTGAACAGAGAAAGGACTCCTGAAATGAATCATACAGAAGAACTTCAAAAAAACCTGACGGAAACATGCATGTTCCTGAAGGATATTACAGCGGTGGAAAAGGAAAAGATGGAAGCCGCAATGAAAAATAATGTGCTGATTCTGGAGGAATGTATCAAAAAAGAACAGGCCCTTGTGATGCGTTCACGCGGGCTTGACCAGAAACGGCAGAGCATTCAGAAAGCCATGGGTGCGGAACAGCTGACGCTGAAGCAGATTGTTGAGGGGGCTTCAGCGGAAACAAAAGCCCTCCTCCTGCCGCTTTATCAGGAGATGGCAGCCGCGCTGGAGGAATACAAAGGGGTCTATGAGGGCGCGAAAACGGCTATAGAGGTGAATCTGCACCGTATCAACAGAGGGCTGGAAGGTTTGACGGGAAAACCCGCAGAGGCAGATACGGTTTATTCCGGGCACGGGGAAAAGGTGGAAAAACCGCGGACGTTTACCAGCCGCAGAGTATAACCCGATAATCATTTAATTTTAGAAAAACGAGGTGTTTCAATATGATAAGTTCAACATTCGGCGGATATATGACTGCAAAACTGGGGCTTTTTGCTGCCCAGCATGGCCTTCACCTGACAGGACAGAACCTGACGAACGCAGGCACACCGGGCTATACCAGACAGGTTTTGGACCAGGTCAGCATCAACTACGGCGGGAGCAACCGTTATGCTTCCAGAAATATCGTAAATATAGGTAACGGCGTGCTTGTAAAAGGCACTTCCCAGCTGCGCGACCCTTTCCTTGATTTACGCTACCGTAACGAAGTTGCGCATTTTTCGGAGCAGGGCGTTAAGCTGGATGTTCTGAACGACCTGCGCGATATTCTGGACGAAGTAAAAAATGCAGGTGACGATTCCCTTGGTGACGGCGGTATCTTCAACCAGATTGGCGATATCATTGAGAAATTTGAAAAATATACCTCTGAAATTGGCAGTAAGGAATTTGACTCTATGGTAAAGGCTTCCTGTCAGTCTTTGGTGACGCTGTTCAACAGCTACAGCAAGCGGATAGAGGAAGTGGAAACAAATCTGAATTATGACATGGAAACGGCGTATATTCCTGACGTCAATTCGATACTGAAAAGTATTCAGGATTTGAATAAAAGCATTCGCGCAAGCGAGGTTATCGGCCAGAGCGCGCTGGAGCTGAAGGACGAGAGAAACCTGCTGATTGACCAGCTTTCCAATTATATGAAAATCAATGTAACTTATAAGCCGGTCAGCATTTCTGCATCGACGGTTATTGACGAGCTGCATATTTCGATGGTAGGCAGGGACGGGAAGAATTATGAATTGATTGCAGATGAACAGCGCAGGGAATTCATACTCTCCAAAGATGGGGATAAAACCAATGTAGGCCTTGGCCCGCTCAGCCCGATTGACCAGGAACTGGTTTCCAAGCTGAATACGGCGCAGTTAGCACTGGAAAGGGCGCAGAATGTCTTTGATAACCGGAATGAAACTTTTGCAGACGCTTACAATGAGTTTGCTGATGTAAAGGAACATTGGGAAAATCTTGCAGATGAGCTGGCACAGCTGCGCACGGAGCTGGGCGACCCTGATGACAAGAATCCTGACGGCACAGCATTGTATAAGAAGATGCAGGACGCAACAGCTGCACACTGGGAGGCTCTGCTCGAATATGAGGGCAAGGACCCGGCGGACAGAACAGAGGAAGAATTGAAAAAGCTGATTGAGCTGAGGGATGCCAAAGATGCAGCGGTAAAAGAATATAATGACAAAAAAACTGAGATTCGGGCGAAGGAGCGCGAAATAGAGAAGTATCAGGAAACATATGATGCTTCCAAAGCGAAATATCAAGATGCGCTGGCAAATCTGGATACGAACCCTTTGACAGGCGGCCAGCTGTTAGATAAAGCCGGAAATCCGCTGAAAGATAAGAATAACGCTGATATTACGACAGACCTGCTGACAGGCGATCCATTAGCAGGGCAAAATCTGGCGCAGAACAATCTGACTGAGGCGAAGGAAAACGTACAGAAGGCGCTGGACGCGCTGGCGCAGTCCGAAGCGAAGGGCGCGGCGGTGGAATCCGTAAACGAACTGCTGACAGACGGTATCCTCAAGGGTGCGCTGGAAATGCTGAACTATTCCGCGGAATACGATGACCCTCCCAACACCATCCGCGGTATCGGCTATTATAAAAACATGCTGGATACGCTGGCAAACAAATTCGCGGAGGCGATGAACCAGGCGAATAACCCGTATGAGTTCACGGTACAGAAAACAGGAACGGATAAAGACGGAAATTCTTACCTGCTTTACACCAACTACGATTACAACGAGGACAGCAAGACATATACGTATAACGGAAAAATTGATATTGATTCAAACGGTTCATTAGTATATGACCCGAAGGATACGGACAAGAAAAATCCTCTGGATAAAAACGGCAACCCGATTTATCAGCTGGATTCCAAAGGCAATCCGATTTATGATAAGGACACAAACGGTCAGACGATTTATATCGATGTTAAAGATGAAAACGGTGACCCTGTTTATGAGATGGAGCCGGACGGACAGGGCGGTTTTAAGCAGAAAGAAGAAGTTGTACGAGATGACAACGGCAATATTGTTTATAAAACAGACGCGAATGGGAAGCCGTTGGAAAGACCCGTACTTGATGAAAATGGCGATCCTGTTAAGAAGCAGGTATTTGAACAGGCTGTTGACGACCAGGGGAATAAAATCTTTGATAAGGATGGCAATCCTGTTATGGTTCCCGCTTACGAAAAAGACGCCAATGGCCAGTATGTATTAGACAACAACGGCAATAAGATTCCGGTGATGGAAGAGGTAAAAGAGCTGGTGCCGGAAACAAAGCCTGTCCCTCTGAGAATTCCTGCACCGAAGAAGGAAGCCGATATGGAAACCGTCAAAAACGAGGACGGTACCGCAGAACGCCACGACCTCTTTAAGAGCCGTGACGGCGGCAAGATTACGGCGGGTACAATCGACCTTGCGGACGGCTGGGTAAACAATTCCTATGGCATTACGACTGCACTGAACGAAAATGACCCGAGCGGCAATAACACAAACGTACTGCACTTTATCAATATGCTGAACGGCAAGCTGAATTACAAGGCAGACGTTGACCTGATGGACCAGATTCAGATAAATTTCAATACTCCGGCTGGCGCTGCATCGAAAGAACCGAACCTGACCGGCCTGAAAGAGGGCGACACCGTTACAATTGACGGGAAAACTTATACCTATACGAAAGGCGCGACGGGAGAAAGCGGAAATGAATTTTCTGATTTTGAAACGCTGAAAAAAGCGGCGTCGAAGAACGGCGTTGACCTGACACGTACGCCAGATGATCCGACAAAACCGTTGGAAGGCGTATTGAGCGCTACCACGGCAACGCAGACATTCCGGCCGTATGACGTGCAGGTGAATGGCGAAACAATCAGCAGCTTTGCAAATATCAAGCCGGAAAATATGAAATATGGCGATACCATCACCATTGACGGCAATACGTTTACGTATAAACCGAAAGAAGATGCAAATGGCAAGCCTGTCGCGGACCCTGGTAAAGGCGAATTTTCCGATATGGACAGCCTGATTGCTCTGGCACAGGGAAAAAATATCGAAATAACAACAGATGGCCAGACTCCGCCGAGGATTACGGGCATGGAAAAAATAGATGGTCAAAATGTTGGTGTTTCTGTTGATAAGGAACCCGGAATCGGCAGCATGGTAACGGGGAACACAATTACAATCGGTGACCCGAATTCCAGCGATTCCAAGACGTTTACATTTGTTGACCCTGCCGAGGTGGATGCGGCTATAGCCGTAGGTGGAGATGCTACGTTTAACGGAGTGACGTTTACCTTTGTTACCCCTGACCCGACTGCAACTCCTCCGGTTGTGGCAGACCCTGCAAAGGGCGAATTCAGCGATTTGGAAAGCCTGAAAGCAGCTATGGCGGAAAAACAGATGTTCAGCGATGCACAGGGACTCCAGGACGCTGCGGAAAAACAGAGCCTGACGGTTTATGTTGACCCGAAAACAAACCAGATTACATCGGCAACAAAGCCCGGTTCCAAAATATTTGACGGTACATTTGAAGAATACTACGTCAGCCTTGACGCAACACTGGGGCTTGACATCAAACATACAACGGAAAAAGCTGACAACTATGGAATGCTCGCGGGCAGCATTGCTGACGAGCGTGAGGCGGCGACCGGCGTAAACCACGATGAGGAGGCAATGAACCTCATGAGGTACCAGCAGTCTTATGTGGCGGCTTCGAGAATGATGACTACACTGGATCAGGTGCTGGAAATTCTGCTGACACAGACCGGTATGGTCGGCCGTTAATCAGGAAACAGAAGGATAAACAGATAAGCCGAAAGGCTGAAAGGCTACTATCCGGCGGGCAAAACCGCCGGAGCGCCGCCTGAACAGGCAGACCCCTGAGGGGGGGGCGCCGCAGGGGAAATACAGACCCTATTTTGAAGGAGGAAAAACGTATGCGTATTACAAACAAGGCCATTATGGATCATTATAACCGCGGCTTGAATAAAGCTCTGAACAGATACGCGAAAGCACAGGACCGCGTTTTGACAGGGCGCAACTTTAATGAAGTTTCCGAGGACCCGGCTGCTGCGGTGCGGGCGTTCCGGCTGCGCTCCCAGTTCCGTAAAAATGCGGGGCAGATGGAAATGAATGAAGAAACAATGTCCCGTGTTGTGGAGCTGGAAAGTGCGACTTTGCAGATTTCTAAAATCTTGACGGAAACGATCAACCCTGATTCCCTGAAATCTGTAAACGGTACAAACTGGAACGAAAGCACGCGGAATACGTATGCCGCTACTTTGCGCGGTATGCAGCAGTCCCTTGTGCTTGCTGCGAATACACAGATTAACGGACAGTTCCTGTTCGGCGGCGAGGAAACACATCAAGTGCCTTTCGTGCTTTCCGAGGACGGAAAAACGCTGACCTATCGCGGTATTGACGTAAACAGCTGCGACCCTGCGGATTTGGAAAAGCTGAAGGAATTTTCCAAAGAAACGGTATATGTTGACCTTGGTTTCGGTCTGGAAGAAACAGTAGAAGGAACGGCGGACGGAAAACCGGAAATCATCAGTACCAGCGCGTTTAATACGTCCTATCCCGGCATCAATTTCCTTGGCTATGGTCCTGGTGAGGACGGCAAGAGCGACAACATCATTGTACTGCTGGGGCAGATGGCCAGTGAACTGGAATCTCCGGATTTTGACCATAAGAAATTAGACGGAATGATAAATAAATTCCAAGATGAGATGAAGGGATTTATTGATGCACAGACAAAGCTGGATACGGACGCGGAATTCCTGCGTACGAATATGAAGAGGCTGGAAACCTACAACGATACATTGAATGAGCGTATCGTTTCTGTGGAAAAAGTAGATATGGAGGAAGCAATTTCTACTTATATCTACCAGCAGTACTGCTACAATGCGGCGCTTAAGGTGGGGACGAATATCCTTTCCCAGTCCCTTCTGGACTTTATGAGATAACAGGAGCAACCAAACAGAAAGCAGACCCCTATAACCGCGCGAACGCGCGGTTATAGGTGGATTTGAGGAAAATTAAGATTTTATTTGAAAATTTTAATATAATATGTTATATTGTGTATGGACACAACAGGGGTATGGGGAAGGAATCCCCAACAGGTATGAGGCAAAAAAATTTTTGCGGAGGTGTATGTATGGAGCAGTTGTTGAAAATTACGAATATTCCCATAGCATTTGAAATGAACATACAGCACGCGAAGCTGGAATATAAGCACGGCTCCGCTGATCTTGAGATTTCCAGAGATAAGGGCGGTCTGCGAATCAAGAGCAGCCCGATTAAACTGAATCTGGATACTTTTGAAGCAAGGGATTCTATCCGCCCGGCCAGCACGGGGAGTTCTATCCGCCGCTATGCCCAGCAGGGCAAAACTGCGGCCTATGAAGCTACGGCGACGTATTCCAGCGAAGGGCATTTGCTGTTGAATGCGAAATTTGGCGATGATGTGCTGGGGCAGATTATTAAAAATCACACTGACCAGTTTATGGGTATGGATGATATTGGGATTGATTTTATTCCGAAGGGCGGAGTTGAAATTACGCCCAGCGGCGGGGACCTCACAATTGATTATCAGCTGGACAAAATGAATTTTGACTGGCAGGTGCAGAAAGGTACATTCGAATTTATTCCGGGGGATATTGAAATTTCTATTTCCCAGATGCCAGATGTTCGGATCGAATACATTGGGGAACCGCTGTATGTGCCGCCCAGTGCCGCGCCCGGCTATGAGCCTATCGACGTGAAAGCGTGAACAGGAGTGAAAACATGGAAATCAATACGAAGTATTTTGGTGCGATGCCGTACACTGAGGACGAAGTCATTACATTCCCAAAAGGGATTTTTGGCTTTGAAGAATGCCGGCAGTTTATTCTGATTCGCTTTGAGGACGAGAATGGCGGTCTGCTTTGTTTACAGAACATCGAAAACGAACAGCTGGCGTTTGTGGTCATCAATCCATTCTGTTTTTTGCCGGAATATAAGCCTGTACTGGCGGAGGCCGAATTGAAATTGCTTTCGGCGGAATCCAGTGAGGAACTTTTATTCTATAATATCTGTGTTTTAGATGAAGATATTTCAAAAAGTTCTGTAAATCTGCGCTGCCCGCTGGCTGTCAATGCGGAAACAAAGCAGGCGATACAGATTATTTTAGATGACGGCCAGTATGCGTTCAAGCAGCCGTTCCATGAATTTGCTGTAAAGGAGAAGTGAGAAAATATGCTGATACTGCAAAGGAAAACGGGCGAAGCAATCCGTATCGGAGAAGAAATTACAATCCGTATTTCTGAAATCGGTTCCGACCGAGTGAAGCTCGCGATTGACGCGCCGCGGGAGTATTCTATCGTGCGCGAAGAATTGATAACCGCAGCGGAAATGAATAAACAATCGGCTGGGGCTTCTGTGGATATCAGCGTAATCAAAAATATGCTGCACAGCGCACCGGAGGATGTTGGGAAGGAGTCCTGACGCACACCCCATGCAATAAATTACACAAAAAAAATCCCTGAAAAATATTTTTTCAGGGATTTTTTGCGTGAGGCTTATTTTTTCGGTGTAAGAACTTTTGTGCCGCCCATATAAGGCCAGAGAACTTCGGGGATTTTTACGCTTCCGTCTGCCTGAAGGTTGTTTTCCAGGAAGGCGATCAGCATGCGCGGAGGTGCGGCAACTGTGTTATTCAGTGTATGCGCAAAATATTTCCTGCCGTCAGGCGCGGTAACGCGGATACCAAGGCGGCGCGCCTGTGCATCGCTCAGGTTGGAGCAGCTGCCGACCTCGAAATATTTTTTCTGGCGCGGCGACCATGCTTCAACGTCTACGGATTTTACTTTCAGGTCCGCCAGATCACCGGAGCAGCATTCCAGCGTGCGCACAGGGATATCCATAGAGCGGAACAGGTCTACTGTGTTTTGCCAGAGATTATCAAACCATTTCGGGCTTTCTTCTGGTGTGCAGACAACAATCATTTCCTGCTTTTCAAACTGGTGGATACGGTATACGCCGCGTTCTTCTATGCCATGCGCACCTTTTTCCTTGCGGAAGCAGGGGGAATAGCTTGTCAGCGTCTGCGGCAGGTCTTCCTCTTTATTCATAGTGTCGATGAATTTGCCAATCATGGAGTGTTCGCTCGTGCCGATGAGGTAGAGGTCTTCTCCCTCGATTTTGTACATCATAGCGTCCATTTCTGCGAAACTCATAACGCCTGTAACAACGTTGCTGCGAATCATAAACGGCGGGATGCAGTATTTGAAGCCGCGGCCAATCATGAAATCGCGCGCGTACGCCAGAACTGCGGAATGGAGCCTTGCGATATCGCCCATGAGGTAATAGAAGCCGTTGCCGGCAACTTTCCGTGCGCTTTCCAGGTCGATGCCGTCGAAACTTTCCATGATATCCGTATGGTAGGGGATTTCAAAATCAGGCACAACAGGCTCGCCGAATTTTTCGACTTCAACGTTTTCGCTGTCATCTTTACCGATGGGTACGGAGGGGTCGATGATATTGGGAATCGTCATCATAATGACTTTGATACGTTCCTCAACCTCTTTTTCGCGTACAGTCAGGCTGTCAACGCGTTCTGCTTCTGCGGCTATCTGCGCTTTTATTTTTTCGGCTTCCTCTTTCTCGCCCTTTGCAATTAAGCCGCCAATCTGCTTGGAAAGCTTATTGCGTTCCGCACGCAGGGCTTCAACCTCCTGCTTGATGGAGCGGTTTTCCTTATCCAGTTCAAGGACTTCGTCCACCAGCGGCAGTTTATTGTCCTGGAATTTTTTGCGGATATTTTCCTTTACGATTTCGGGATTTTCCCTTACAAATTTAATGTCGAGCATGTTTGCAAATCCTCCTTTGTTTTTCAAAATACAGACGGCGTGGGTGGAAAAACACGGGGAGCCTGCCCCCCGATTCCCTTGCGAACCCTTTGAAATGGAAATAAAAAATCGCCCCTGCATAAAACAGGGACGAGAATATCTCCCGCGTTGCCACCCGGATTGAACGGCGGGTTTCCGCCGAACCTCTTAAACAGCGATAAAGGGCTTACCCTTCCGGCTTTCACCGACAGCTTGGAAAGTGGAACTTCCTGCCTTTTCACCGGCTTGCACCGTCCGCCGGTTCTCTGGGGAAAAGGGTGGGGATATAGCTTTCCTTCCGGCGGCACTGCCGCCCGCGCCTCTTTGACTCTATTATTATAGCACATTCGGGAAAAATTACAATAGGCATTTCACTTTTTCCGATACGACGCAGGTATTTTGAAGTATTGAAAAAAAGACCAAAAAAAAGGTTGACAAATATATTTAAGCCGCTATAATAGACCGTAACAGCAGAACAGAAAAAGGCAGTGAAAAGAAGAGTACATTCTGAAAGCTTTTACAGAGAACCCGATGAGGCTGAGAACGGGCGGGGCGGCAGGAGTGGAAGATGGTCTTGGAGCCGCGCACCGAGAAAGGATTCCCTTTTTAGGCTGCGACGGGAACGCCCGTGACAGCGTCAGAGTATCGGCAGGCTTGCCCGTACTTGCGAAGGCTGTAACTGTGAGGTTATGGTAAACTAAGGTGGTAACACGAAGCATTGCTCTCGTCCTTGGAACTATTGTTCAGGGATGAGGGCTTTTTTCATGAAATACAAATCAAAAGATTCAGGCTGCCTGTTAAGCGAATTTTGAAAAAATGGTTTGTATAGCGGAACTTGCTCTAAATGATTTGCTTTGTAAATGTTTTAACGTTAACCCAATAATTTTTGTAAATCCTGGGCAAAACGCAGCTTTGCAAAAATAAAGTTTAGGGCCAGGCCCTTTTGAATAGGTACCGGAAAGAAGTCCGGACACCGCAGGGAGATCTGCTCAGGCAGCCCCAAAAGAAAAGCCAGGGAAAAGAAAGGTGATAGAAAAATGGAAGAAAAAGAAGCCATGATTCAGCTGCGGGGCGTCTGCAAACGCTTTCCGCAAAAGAAAGATACCATCGAAGTGCTGCATAATATCGACTTGGATATTTACAAGGGGGAAATATTTGGTATCATCGGGCTGAGCGGCGCAGGAAAAAGTACGCTTGTGCGCTGCATCAACCTGCTGGAACGTCCTACTGCCGGTCAGGTCTTTTTGGACGGTATGGAACTGACTTCCCTTGGAGAAAAGGAACTGCGTGTGCAGCGTCATTCTATGGGTATGATATTCCAGCAGTTCCATCTGCTGATGCAGAAAACTGCGCTGGAAAATGTTATGTTCCCAATGAAGATTTCCGGTGTGCCGAAGGAAAAGGCACAGGAACGCGCAAAGGAGCTTTTAGAGCTGGTAGGCCTTTCGGAAAGAATGCTTTCTTATCCGGCGCAGCTTTCCGGCGGGCAGAAGCAAAGGGTTGCAATTGCCCGTGCGCTGGCAACAGAGCCGAAAGTGCTGCTTTGCGACGAGGCAACTTCCGCACTTGACCCGAATACAACGGCTGGCGTGCTTTCTTTGCTGAAGGATATCAATGAACGCCTGGGTATTACGATTGTTGTCATTACGCACGAAATGAGCGTCATTCAGAAAATTTGCAGCCGCGTTGCTATTTTGGACGGCGGCGATATTGCGGAAATCGGGAGCGTGGAAGAAATTTTCCGCTCACCGAAAACACAGATCGGACGGGAGCTTGTATTCCATGATGGGGAGAAAAAAGAGGCATATGTCGGACATGTGCCGTATTGTTACCGGACGGTTTTCAAGGGCGATTCCGCAAACGAGCCGATTTTGGGCAACATGATGATAGAATACGGCGCGCCGGTCAATATCCTTTCCGGCAACACACGAAATATCAAGGGCGGCGTATTCGGGCAGATGATTTTGCAGTTTCCGGAGGACGCAGAGGTGCGCGGAAAGATGATACAATATCTGCGGGACAGGAAGGTTGAGGTTGAGGAGGTAGAGTATGTTTGAGCAAGGTATGCTGCTGCTGGTCGGCGAAGCATTTTTGGAAACGCTGTTTATGACGCTGGTTTCGACGTTTTTCGCCTATGTGATTGGCCTGCCGCTGGGAATGCTGCTGGTTGTATCGGACAAAAACGGGATTTACCCGATTGTTTCGCTGAATAAGATTTTCGGCGTTATCATTAACTTTATCCGCTCTGTACCGTTTTTGATATTGCTGGTTGCAATCATGCCGATTACAAAAATTGTGGTCGGTACGGTCATTGGGCCGAAAGCCGCAAGCCTTGCGCTGCTGGTGGCGGCGGGGCCGTTTGTGGCGCGTCTGGTGGAATCCTCTTTGAAAGAGGTGGACAAGGGCGTTGTGGAGGCGGCGCAGTCGATGGGCGCATCGCCGTTCCAGATTATGACGAAGGTGCTCCTGCCGGAGGCTACGCCTTCACTCCTTCTGGGCTTCGCTATTGCGGTAACAACGATACTTGGTTATTCTGCAATGGCAGGTATCTGCGGCGCGGGCGGGCTTGGCGCAATTGCCATCAACTATGGCTATTATCGCGGCGATAAAGAAATTATGTATGTAATGGTTGTCCTGCTGGTGCTTATCGTGCAGGTGTTCCAGGAACTGGGGACGAGGATTTCCAGACATAGTGATAAAAGGTTGTAAAAACTACAAAGGTTTTACATATAAAAATGATGTATTTTTAAGGAGGATATGAAAAATGAAAAAGTTTTTGGCATTGGCGGTAACAGGTGTTTTGGCATTTGGCCTTGTGGGCTGCGGCGGCTCTGAAGCCCCTGCGGACAGCAACAACACGGAAAACACGGACGGAACAGAAAGCGAAAGCGGAGAAGTAACGCTGAAAATTGGCGCATCTCCTACGCCTCATGCGGAGATCCTTGCGGCGGCAAAGGATACGCTTGCGGCTGAAGGCATTACGCTGGATATTATAGAATTTAACGATTACGTACAGCCAAACCTTGCGCTGGAATCCGGTGATTTAGATGCGAATTTTTTCCAGCATCAGCCTTACCTTGATTTGTTCAATCAGGAGCATGATACAGACCTTGTTTCCATTGCGGCAGTACATTTTGAACCGATGTCTATTTATGCCGGTGTGGTGACAGACCTTGCAGATATCCCCGAAGGTACAAAGGTTGGTATCCCTAACGATGGCACAAACGGCGGCCGCGCACTGCTCCTGCTGGAAGCAAATGGTCTGATTAAGCTGGACCCTGAGGCTGGTTTTGCAGCAACAAAGTTGAACATCATCGAAAATCCTAAAAATCTGGAAATCATTGATATGGAGGCGGCACAGCTTCCCCTGTCCCTGAGCGACCTTGGCTTTGCTGTAATCAATACAAACTACGCGCTTCAGAATGGCCTGAATTCCTCTGACGCGCTTGCATCGGAAACGGCTGATTCCCTTGCGGGTGAAACTTATGCGAATGTGGTTGCGGTAAGAGCCGGCGATGAGAGCCGTCCTGAGCTGGTGAAGCTGGCGGAAGTGCTGGAGAGTGCGGAAGTTGCGGCTTATGTAAATGATACCTTTAATGGTGAAATTATCCCGATGCACTAAAATACTGAGGAATACACGCTGACGGGTTCCCCTTCAAAAGCCTGTGAAATGTCTGTATGACAGATGTTTTATGGGCTTTTTTATACTGTTTTCGGGTATTTTCTGCGGAAACGGGAAGGACAGAAAATATTCGTTTTTAATTATTTTTTAATGTTATTCTAAAGATACTCTTATCTAATTCGGTTATTCTATTGGAGTACAAGAAAACCCCTTTTCCTGTACCACAATATGCCCCGAGTGTGTGCACACTCACTGGCGCAATGTCTCCCCTGACATTGCGCCTTTCCCTTTTTCCGGACATATTCCCCATTATCCGCCCCCAGTTCTTGCCGTTCCTTCTATTTAATGATACAACCAAGGCATTCTTATAGGAAAAATGATTTTAGAAGGGGAAGAGAATTTTATGAAGAAGAAAGCAGTTGTACTCTGTTTAGTAGGGTTACAATGGGCGCTCGGCACATGCACCGTTTCCGCGGCGAACGGTACAAAAAACATTTCTGCGACATTCCGCAACATCAAAATCGTAGTGGACGGGAAAGAGGTTTCCACCAGTACGGAGCCGTTCATTTATAACGGCACAACATACCTGCCTATCCGCGCGGTCGGCGAGGCAGTCGGCAAAGAAGTGACATGGAACGCGGGGACAAATACCGTTTACCTTGGGGAAGTTCCTGACAGCGCACAGCAGGCGCAAGCAGGGGTACAACAGCAGCCTGAAACAATGCCCACGGTGACAAGCGACCTGCCGGTTATGGCACAATACGGGGAATTTTATGTAAGTATTTCTATGGAGGAGCTTTCTGAGCTTCTTCCAACAATCCGTTCTGGTGATGAAAGTGCTTTTTTGCTTGCAGATCTTTATTTAATGTTTATGGAAAACACTTTATCTGATAACAAACCGCAGATTTCAAGGGCTGCTTATGCGGAGGCACAGACCGCTTTTGCGGGCATTACAAATGCTTCCGAATACGCCGAGGCGAAGGAGTATTTTGAGGAGATTGCTCAATCTATGTTTTGATTTTGTGCTGACGATTGGAAACGCCCCTGCCTTGCTGACGCATGGCAGGGGCGTTGGTTTTTGGCTTTTTTGAAGTGCATTCACAAACAGTATTTATGACAATATGAATTTTTCAATCACTTCCGCAACGGCGTTTTGCTCACAGTTGCGCTCTGTAATGTAGTCTGCGATTGCTTTTACGTCCTTCTCTGCATTCTGTACGGCCACGCCCAGCCCCGCGCGCAGTATCATCGACCGGTCATTATCGCTGTCGCCAATGGCAATGACTTCCGAAAGGGGGACGCCTGCCTTTTCCGCCGTATCCGCCAGCGCATTGCCTTTATTCACGCCCTGCCGCACAAATTCCAGATAGATTTCGCTGGAAAAGAATGTATCCAGCCTGCCTTCCAAAAAGGGGCGGACCTGTTCCCTCAGCTGTGTCAGCTTTTCTCTCGGCCCGCTTGCAAGGCATTTCGTAAATTCCCCGTCATAATCCAGAGGATTTTCGAGGATACCCATTTCTGTCCGCATGACCTTGCAGTATTTCTGCACCTGTTTCGTTGGGCGTTCCGTCATGAAACGCCTGTCATCGTAATAATACAATTCCAGTCCCAGTTCACGTGCCGCTTTTGCAATTTCCGCGAACCATTCCGGCGGGAAACTGCGGCGGATTGCTGGCTGCATGGTTTGAAGGTCGTATACCGTTGCGCCGTTCTGGCATATGGCATAGCCTTTTCTGCCGAGCAGACCCAGTTCCTCCAGATAACGTTCTACGCCGAAAACGCCGCGGCCTGTGCAGAGTACAAACTCCACACCCTTGTCCACAGCTTTGCGTATGGCGGTCAGGTTTTCCACAGATATCTCTGTTCCATTACGCAGAAGGGTGCCGTCCATGTCTGAAAATACCATTTTATAGCCCATTTTCTTCTCCTTTATCGCTTCTTCAGGTGTGTGTAAACTGTGGATAACCCTGTTGATACTGTTGATAAGTTTCTGGATAACTTATTTTATCCACAGTTTGTGGACAATTTATCCACTTATCCACAGGTAAAACCGGAAATTTTATTCTTCGTTATCTGGTTCGTCATCCGATTCCTGTTTCGGGGCTTCCAAAAATATAGCCTCGACAAACTGCGTTTCCATGTCTTCTGTCGTTTGGTTTACTGCCTGCATTGTTTCCTCAAGCGGGGCAGGTTCCGCTGTTTCCATGCTCGCCGCTCGTGCCCGACGTCTTGGAGGGGTTTTGTCAAGCAGATCTCCACTCTCAGATGCTTCGGTTTGTTCCACACTTTCTATTGCCTGCTCTACAAGCTGGTTTGCCTGCTCGCGTTTTTTCAAAATTGCTTCGGCTGCCGCGATTTTGCCTGCAAGCGTTTCTTCCTTTAGGATTAACGCGCGTTCTTCTTCTGTCACGTCGCCAATGGAAACCTTGTGCTCCTTTGGCGCGGTGTTCTGCATTGCCTGCTGCGCCTGCTGTGCTGCCGCGATTTTTTCGCGCATAATATCGTCCTTGTCGCGACGCTTGAATGTGCGTTTCATGCGTACCTTGACTACTTTTTCATGCTCCGGCTGGTAGGCGTTTTGCTTTGCCATTTCAACAGCTTTGATTTCTTCGTCCGACAGCATGTATGTGCTGACACCCAATTCGATGGGTTTTGCGTAAGTGAAAGAGCCTGTCCGGCTGTGAATGCCGTTCAGTACAACACCGTTGTCGCTTCCATCCAGCAGGGCAAGAGCAAAACAGAGATTGCCGCCCATTTCATCGAAGGGGTTGTAACGAATCAATCCGACCTTTTGAATATTGGATTTCATGGTTTTATCCATATCTGTTACCATATCCAGCAGCTTTGCGTATTTTTCCGCAATCCCTTTGGAAACGCTGTAATAGCTTTCCAGCTTGGATTCCAGATTGTATGACGGTTTGCGGTTCGTGCCCATGAAAAAATCATATCGTTTTTTCTGCTTGTCCAGCTTTACAAACAGAACGATACATAGTATAAAAAGCAGCAAAACTGCCGCCGCCAGCCCAAAAAACAGCAGCGTCAGTTCTTCCTGCGTCAGTGTAATCGCTATTGTATTCAATTTTAATGCTCCATTCTTTTTATCATTGTCAAAAGACGCTCCAAATCATCTTTGGAATAGTATTCAATTTCGATTCGGCCTTTATTCTTTTTTCTGTTCAGCTTTACTTTTGTCGCAAAAATGGATTTCAAATCTTCTTCGATCGCCTGGTAGAATACAGTTTCATCGTTTTCAGGCTCTTCAGGAGCAGGTATGGACGGCGGGAGCATCTGGTTTTCCAGCCGCTGCTGTTCTTTTTTCACAAGAGCCTCCAGTGCGCGTACGCTCAGCCCTTCCTCTATAACATGCTCCGCCAGTTCAAACTGTGCATCATTGTCGGAAATGCCTAAAAGCGTGCGGGCATGACCACCACTGAGTTTGTTCTCTGTTACAAAATTTCGCACGCGTGAATCAAGCTGTAAAAGGCGGAGGGAATTTGCGATTGCAGAACGGCTTTTGCCGACCCTTTCCGCAATTTTTTCCTGACTAAGCTGAAACTCTTCCTGGAGCCGCTGATAGCTTTCGGCTTCTTCGATTGGATTGAGGTCCTCACGCTGCAAGTTTTCAACGAGTGCAGCCTCAAATGCTTCGCCTTCCTCCCATGCTTTTATCACAACGGGAATCTTTTGCAGTCCGGCAATTTTTGCCGCACGCCAGCGGCGTTCTCCCGCAATAAGTTCGTAAAAATCCTCATTTTTTTTCACGACAACCGGTTGAATCATGCCGTATGTTTTGAGAGATTCCGCCAGTTCCTCCAACGCCGTAGGGTCAAAATATTTGCGGGGCTGTTTGCGGTTTGGCTCAATCAGGTTAATATCCAATTCATTGACTGCTTCGCCGGTTTGCTGCCGAAGGCTGACCTCCTTAAAGTCTTCCATTTTATTATTGATTAACGCTTCTATGCCGAGCCCCTTTGAGCCAAGTCCCTTTTTTTTCGTTGTCATGCTCATTTCCACTCCTTCTCCATAACTTCCTCTGCCAGCAAATCATATGCCTCTGCCCCTTTGGATTTCGGGTCATAGAGCGATATTGGCAGCCCATGGCTGGGAGATTCTCCAAGCCTTACGTTGCGGGGGATAATCGTGCGGTAGACGTTTTTCCCTAAGCTGCGCTTGACTTCTTCAACGACCTGTAAAGAAAGATTTGTCCGCGCATCAAACATTGTGAAAACAATACCTTCGATCTCAAGCGAGGGATTCAGCCGCTCTTTTACGAGGTTGACTGTGTGCAGAAGCTGTTCCAGACCTTCCAGAGCAAAATATTCACATTGTATGGGAACGAGGACGGTATCCGCGGCTGTCAATGCGTTTATGGTAATGAGATTGAGGGAGGGCGGGCAGTCGATTATGATGAAATCATAGCTGGACTTCACCTTTTGCAACTCCTCGCGAAGAATGTATTCGCGCTTTTCCTTTCCAATCAGCTCAATTTCCGCGCCGGTTAGATTGATATTGGAAGGGAGAATTTCCATGCCCTCCATACAGGTTGGCTGTTTGACTTCCGCAATCGTTGCTTCACCTAAGAAAATCTCATAAATTGTCTGTGCGATTTCATTTTTTTCCAGCCCGAGTCCACTTGTTGTATTTCCCTGCTGGTCTGCATCCACAACCAGTACGCGTTTTCCTTTTTCCGCAAGACTGGCGGAAAGATTGATAGCGGTTGTCGTTTTGCCGACGCCGCCTTTTTGGTTTGTAATCGCAATGGTGCGTGCTTTGCTCATAATTCCCCGCCTTTCTGCGATAGTTTTTCGGAATTTCATTATTTTTACCATTATAACATATTGGGACTGGATTGCAAAGAAAAAAGCAGTGTTTCACGTGAAACACTGCATAAATTTTTTGTTTTATATTGTTTCACGTGAAACACTGCCGTTTTATTTTGCTCTTACAGCAGAAGGAAATGATTTTGTTTTTTGCAGCTGATGAAGCTTATACATGACAAACCTTGCAATCGGCTGTGCAACACAGCATTCAACCGCAAAAGAAATAGAAAAATTTCGAGGCCATTTGTAGAAAAATTGCTGAATTGGCAAAAGAGATATTTGCCGCATACCAATCCATGTTCCGATTATGGTTAAAAAAACAGACATCAACAATACGGAACAAAGAATGCTTGCCAGAATATGCGAATTAAAGCTGTCCGAAGGTGAAACAATTTTTCCTGTCAGCCATTCCGCTGGTTTATAGGTTAGCAGGACAAGCACGATAACGTTCAACCATATAAAAGGGACTGCCTGAAGTGACTGCGCCCAGACAGAAAGCCGAAAACCGCTTTCAAAGCATGTAATCAGCGGTGCAATGATGTTGACAGATATGACGGAGATGATAGTCATAAACAGTGCAAATTCCTTTTTGTTTTGCGGTAGTTTCGAAGAAAAATTCATATTCTCATCCTTTCTTTTTGCGTAAAAAAGCGCAGAATCTTTTAAGATTCTGCGCTGAACCATTCTACGCGCTACATTTTTATTTGTAAATCTATTTTAACAAAGTCAGAAGGAATTTGCAAACCAAAATTCTGATAAAAGATTTTACTTTTATTCAGAAAAATGCGCAGAAAAGAAAATATACATATGGCAATTTTGCCCAAAGAAAATTATTTTTCATAAAACCTGCCAAACACAGGCAACGCCCTCGGCAAAACACGCACTTCAAATGGCATTTTTGGCCCCATCTCTCCATCTACGGTAGACTCCATTATCTTAAAATTCTCATCCAGACATTCAATCTTAAAATAATCGTCCCGAAGATACAAAATATTTTTATGGTCGCGGATATGGTCGCCGGAAAGCATTTTCAGGAACACAGGCGAAAGCTCTATCAGGGAGCGTCCGCGAATTGCAATCAATTCAAACATGCCGTCTGTTACGGAAGCCTCGGGGGAGAGCCTGGTAAAGCCGCCGGTGCCTGTGCTGTTCATTATCATATAAAGATAGAGGTTTTCCTCTATGACTTCATGGCTTGTGGTGATGCGGAAAGGGATTTTATGAAAACTTGGCAGCTGCTCCACACCTTTCAGATAATAGGAGAGGCTGCCAAGGGCATTTTTCACATCCTTGTCTACCGTTTGTGAAACATTCGTCAGCAGACCGCCCGCACAAACATTAATAAAGAAAATATTGCCGTTTACAACACCAAGGTCAATGTCAACAGGCTCTGTCTGCACAATGGTGCGGCAGCACTCCTCTACCTTGCCGCTTTTCAGCCCAAGATGGGTCGCAAAATCGTTTGCTGTGCCGGAGGGAATGATTCCCAGAGGGATGTGCAGCCCGCGCCGCATCAGCGCGTTGAGTACAATGTTTACGGTACCGTCACCGCCGGAGGCAACGATAATGTCATAATCAGCGGGCATCTGTGCAATATGTTTTTCGATATCACCGGGGGAGAGGGTACGGAAGGGATGAACCTCATAGCCGCCCTCCTGAAAAATTCCGATGCAGACGTCTAAGTCAAACTTAAAGCTCTTGTTGCCGGAAAAAGGATTATAAATCAATTTCAACTTTTTCATCACAACAGCCCCTTTCCGTATCACATCTGTTCGGGAGCGTCAATGCCCAAAAGACGCAGACCTTCTTTTAATACATTTTCTACAGCAAGTACGACAGCCAAACGCGCCTGTCTTGTTGCCGGTTCACTGCTCAAAATCGGGTTATCATGGTAAAATTTATTGAACGCCTGTGCGATTGCGACAAGATGGCGTGTGACAACAGAAGGTTCCAGCTTGTCTGCCGCATCGGAAATTTTTGCGGGGAATGCCTCCAAAAGCTTGCAGACGTCCAAAGAAACTTCGTCAGAAAGCGTGCTGAAATCAATCTGTGCATCGGCTGTGGGCAGTTCTTCCGCACGGCGCAAAATGCTGCACGCACGTGTATGCGTATACTGCACATAGGGACCTGTTTCACCATCAAAGTTCAGCATGCGTTCCCAGGAGAATACAACGTCCTTAATACGGGTGTTGTAGAGGTCATTGAAAATAACTGCGCCAATACCGACCTGTTTTGCAACATTTTCTTTATCCGCAAGGTCGGGGTTTTTCTCCTCGATGATTTTTTTCGTTTCGCTGATTGCCTGGTTGAGCAGTTCCTCCATCAGCACAACGTTTCCATGCCGCGTGGAAAGTTTGCCACTGTCCAGACTGACAAGACCGAAGGGTACGTGAACCAAATTCTGGTACCAGTCGTAGCCCATTTTATGAATGACTTCAAACCATTGTGCAAAATGCAGATTCTGGTCAAGTGCGGTCAGATAGACACACTTGTCAAAATTGTATGTTTTTTTGCGGTAAAGCGCGGCAGTAATATCCCTTGTGGCATAAAGCGTGCCTCCGTCTTTACGGATAATCAGGCAGGGAGGCATGTTCTTATCCTCCAAATCCACAATCATTGCGCCTTCGCTTTCCTTCAGCAGCTGTTTCTGCTTCAATTCTTCCACAACAGGAGCCATTTTATCATTATAAAAACTTTCGCCGGTATATGCGTCAAATTTAACGCCAAGCATATTATAGACGCGTTCAAATTCTTTTATGCTGATGTCATAAAACCATTTCCAGAGGGAAAGGGCTTCCTCGTCACCGTCCTGCATTTTTACAAACCAAAGCCGCGCCTCATCTTCTAATGCGGGGGCGTGTTCTGCCTCGTCATGGAATTTCACATAAATCCGCATCAGTTCCTGTATGCCGTCACGTTCAACAGCTTCTTTGCTGCCCCAGTTTTTGTAGGCAACGATGAGTTTGCCGAACTGCGTGCCCCAGTCGCCCAGATGGTTTATGCCGACACAATGATAGCCCAGTTCTTCATAAATTTTATAAATGGCGTTGCCGATTACAGTCGAACGCAGATGGCCGACATGAAAGGGCTTTGCGATATTCGGGGAGGAATAGTCGATAACGATGGTTTTGCCTTTGCCAATATCGCTTTTGCCATAGTTTTCTTTTTCAGACAGTACGCGGCGCAATATCTGCTCGGCATATACGCCTTTATCCAGAAAAAAGTTTACATAAGCCCCAACGACTTCCATTTTCGAAAGAAAGGCGGGCTGTTCTAATTTTGCAATCAATTCCTGTGCAATCAGCGGCGGAGCCTTGCGAAAGGTTTTTGCCAGACGAAAACAGGGGAAAGCGTAATCCCCCATTGCCTTATTGGCAGGCACTTCCACAGCTGCTACGGCATCTTCCGGGGAAATTCCGGCGGCATCTGCCAGTAGTTTTGCGATTTCAAACTTAAAATCCATGTTTTTTCCTCCTGTATAACGGAACGGCAGGCAAATGCGTTTCCTGCTCCGTTTGTAATATAAATAAGACGTATCTTCAGTCTGTCAAAAAAGTTTCAGGCTTCGCCTTCCGCGTATCCGCTCTGTGGCTGTGGCAACAGCGGGCCCTGCTATACGAAGCCTTTTTAAGGGGCTGGCGGTATGAAGGGACTCGTTCTAAGCCGTTTGTTTCGCGAACCTTCCGCGATACGGAAGCAGGTTTTTTGACAGCCTGATATCTTTTCATGTTTCTGGTACTTCTCATATACCCAAAACTTTAGCATAAAAATACAGGAAAAGCAAGCAGTATCAGCCTTTGAGCTGTGATTGCGGGATTTCCTGCCGTACCGCTGAAAAAATTGCCTAAAGCAAATAATATGATTGACAAAGGGAAAGTAATTTTGCTGAACTGTAATAAAAAAGGGAATGGGACTGCAACGGGACGGAATCAGCCGCATCATAAAAGGCCCCGAAACAGCTGGTTGGCGAGGAGGAAAGCCTTGCAGCAAGGGCAGGCGACAGCTGTTGTCCCTGACAAGAGAAGGGAGGGAAAAAGATTAGAGCCTATCCCGAAATAATCCACAACAGCTTGCCTGCATCTTTTCCGGCAGACTTTGTTGCTTTTTCTTGCCGTGCCTCCCAGCACACCTGCAAAAAATCTCCGTGTCTGCCGAAAAATCTGACGGTGCAATCTGCATATGCCTTATTTCGGGATAGGCTCTTGCTGTGCTGGAATCAAAAGAACCCGATGAAAGGCGGCTTGACTTAAGAAAATAAATTTTTCTTTTCGGTTGTTTTCATAAGTCAAATGCCTGCAACGGATGGTTTTGATTCAGCCATATTTTACTGTCAGATTTACATAAGAAATATGCTCCCGCATAGCGGTGTAAGCGGTCTGGTAATCTCCGTTTTTTATAGCTTCTATGATTTTCCCATGAAGTTCTATCGTAACATCAATAACGCGCGGGTTCTGCGTGAGGGATTCGCGCAGGGAAAGACGGATACCCTTTTCAAAAGAATCCTTTGCGGCAATCATGGTACTCATCAGCAGTTTATTATGCGTAGCCGCGGAAACCTGCATATGGAACATTGCATCATAATCTACAAACTGGTTGACGTCATGGCGGAATTCAATCATTTTCCCATAGGAATATTCCAGTTGGGAAATATCCTCAGGGGTGGCGCGTTTGGCAGCGTAGTTTGCCGTTTCGCCCTCCAGCATATAACGGAACTCCAAAAGGTCGCTCAGGTCAGAGTTTTCGACAGTGATGCTGAACGGCGCAATATTAACGATATTGTCGATTTGGTTGATAAACGTGCCGGCTTTGGAACGTTGAATAAAGCCGAATACAGCCAGAGCGGTATAGGCTTCGCGCAGGGTACTTCTGCCAACTCCCAGCATTTCGCTGACAACGTTTTCATTTGGCAGCATATAGCCCGCGGGCAGCTGACCGGAGATAATCAATTCCTTGAAACGCTGGAACAAATTCTGCGAGATATTATTTTTCCCCAAATCCTTCCGCAAAGAGGCAACGTTTTCCATAAGGTAATCCGTTTCCGCCATTGTAAATTCCCCCTTTTCTTTTACTGCAGAACGAAAAAGCATAAAGACCAAAAGACCTTGAGGGCTGCAAAAAACCTTGAGGGCTCTGCCCTCAACCACCCGCAAGGGGCAAGCCCCTTAACCCGATTTCAGCCGCATAATATGCGGCTGGGGTCTGAATTTATATAAAAATTTGTTGGTTTTTAAAATATCCTGTTATTGCTTCTCAGTATACCACTTTGTTAATTATAAAACAAGCACATTTTTACGGTTTAGGGAAAACATATTCTTCCTGCATTTCCTCCAGCGGAATATCCCTGTCCAGCAGGAAACAGGCGGTTTCCTTATGGATTTCGCGCAGGCGGTTCTGGTCCTTTCTGCGGACGGTCTGGTCCAGTTCAGGCTGGGGCAGGCTCAGCATTTCATAAACACTGCGCACTACAAAATGGTTTACATCTGCCGCACTGCGGAACTGTGTCCAGATTGGTACAAATGAAACTTCGCGCACATTTGGCGGTTCATTTCCGACTTTTTCAACAGTCAGGTGCAGAACGATGCTGGCGTTTCGGGGCGGCGTTGTCTGGGAGGATATGAAATTCCCAAGGGAATAGATGATAAAGCCGTCATGTTCCCCATCGCCATGGTCCAGCTTGCGGTATTCCATGCGCTGTAAAACGTGCGGATGGCTGGCAAGCACGATATCTGCGCCTGACGCAAACATCAGGTCAGCCCAGTCTACAAATACCTGCCGCGGGGTGGATTCATATTCGTTGCCCATATGCGGCATGACGACCACAACATCCGCATTTTCCCGCGCTTCGCTGATTTGCCGTACCATGCGGTCATTATCAATGAGGTTCACAAGGTATGGTTCGGGCATGGGTATGCCGTTCGTGCCATAGGTATAGGACAGGAAGGCAAAGCGCAGTCCATTCACGTCTTTGTAAAGTATGGTGTCCTGCTCCTGCTGGGAACGGTTTGTCCCAAAATGCTGGATACCGTATTCATCAAGCTTGTCCAGCGTGCGGATGACGCCTGCTTTGCCTGTATCCATGCTGTGGTTGTTCGCTGTTGTCAACAGGTTAAAGCCTGCGTCCTTCACAGCGTCCAGAAAGCTGTCAGGCGTATTGAAGCAGGGGAAGGAGGAATAGGGGCGGTCGGGTCCGCCGAATGTCAGTTCCAGATTGCCCAGGACGATATCCCGCCCTTCAAAATACTGCTTCATATCCTGAAAATTGTGCATAAAGTCATATGTCCCCGTTGCCTGGTCAAAGGATTCGTTATATTGATAGTCGTGTACCATGATATCCCCGACTACCGCAAATGTCACTGTTTTCACAGTTGGTGACTGTGCCCCTGCCTCTGCTGTAAACATTGGCTGATTCGTGCCGCAGCCGGTCAGCGGCAACATGGATAAAAGCAGGGCAAAGAGTTGTTTTTTATGAACCATCATAATCCCTCCAAAAAGAAACGGCAGGCGGAAAAAGTCCGTACCTGCCGCATGGTTATTCTTCCTCCTCTGGATGATAGCCCAGCCCTTTTGCTACATTCCTTCTGGATATGTAATACACAAAAAAGCAAATAGCCGTCGGCACCAGCATAAACAGGAAATACTGGAAAGAGCGGGAAACTGCCCACACGATAATGGAAATCACACCGATGAAAGATGCGAAAAGCAGCCCCGGCCATTTTCCGTCCGGTCTGCCGGAAATCACACCCTCAATGAATATGATGACGAACAGGAGCGAAAGTGTTTTTCCGAGTTCCAGCATAAAATCAATATCAAAACCCATCTCATAACCCCCATGTACATTTGTCCTTCTTTCTGATAAGCATAGCACTTTGCAGGGGGAAAGTCAACAAAAGTCCCGCCTGAATGAGGATTTCCTCCCTTTCTGCCCCATTTCTAAACTGTTTAATTTATAAGGTAGGAAAATTTTGAAAAATACTGCCGAAATCCTTAAAAAATGTTGTGAAATCAATACTTTGCGCTTGTCGGCAAAGACAAAATATGGTATAATCAAAACGATAAGATTTTTGGGTTTTTAGAAAGGAAAGACTGCTCACGCGCTTGCTTTTGCTGAATTTCTAAAAAAGCGCACAGGATTTCTTTTTTGTTTTGAAAAGATTGTTTCCGCCTGATAAGGAAAAGAACAGCAGACAAGGCAAATCTGCTCTGTTTATGATGCCTTCCCTTGATAAGGGGATACACGCTTTTTCAGCCGTATATACCCTTGCCAAGCGGAGGTAATATCGGCAAAACGTCAGTCTTGCCCATTAACGTTTTCTGTCAAAAAAATGCTGAAAGGTTCGCGGGAATGGGGTGCATTGAGCAGAGACAGCACCCTGAGAACTTTGAAAGGAGAGGATTTGGTGTCAGCGGAATATAACGAAAATCAAATCCAGGTGTTGGAAGGTTTGGAGGCTGTCCGGAAGCGCCCGGGCATGTATATTGGTTCCACAAGCGAAAAGGGCCTGCACCATCTGGTTTATGAAATCGTAGATAATTCGGTAGATGAGGCTCTGGCGGGCCATTGCAGTGAAATTACGGTGACGATACATCCGGATAACTCTATTTCCGTCAGGGATAACGGCAGGGGTATCCCTGTCGGCATACAGCAGCAGAAGGGCCTGCCTGCGGTTGAGGTCGTTTTTACCATACTGCACGCGGGCGGTAAGTTCGGCGGCGGGGGCTACAAGGTTTCCGGCGGCCTGCATGGCGTGGGCGCATCTGTTGTAAACGCGCTTTCTGACTGGCTGACTGTGCGCGTCTATACGGAAGGGAAAATACACGAACAGAAATATGAGCGCGGCAATGTAGTGTCCCCGCTGACTGTGGTCGGGGATACGGAGGAACATGGGACATTCGTCCACTTCCTGCCGGACGCAACGATATTCGAGGAAACGGTTTTTTCCTATGAAACGCTCAAACAGCGTCTGCGGGAAACGGCTTTCCTGACGAAGGGGCTGAAAATCAACCTGATTGACAGGCGGGAAGGCATAGAGCAGGAGCGCACATTTCATTACGAGGGCGGCATTAAGGAGTTTGTCACATACCTGAATAAGAGCCGCCAGCCGCTTTATAACGATATTTTTTATGCCAGCGGCATAAAGGACGGTATCCTTGTGGAAGTGGCGTTCCAGCATAACGATGGCTATACAGAAAGCATATTTACGTTTGTCAACAATATCAATACGCCTGACGGCGGCACGCATCTGGTCGGCTTCAAATCTGGCCTGACGAAAACGCTGAACGATTACGGGAAGAAAATTGGCGTGATAAAAGACGCGGATAAGAAACTTTCCGGCGATGACGTGCGTGAGGGCATTACAGCCGTCGTCAGCATAAAGGTGGAAGACCCGCAGTTTGAGGGGCAGACAAAGGCAAAGCTGGGCACCAGCGAAGCCAAAAACGCCGTGGAGGGTGTTCTGAGCGAATACCTGAATTATTATCTGGAGGAAAACCCGAATATCGGCAAAACCATCATCGAAAAGGGCATGATGGCTTCCCGCGCAAGGGACGCGGCAAGGAAGGCGCGCGAATTGGTACGCAAAAAGACCGGACTGGAAAATAATAAGCTGCCGGGCAAGCTGACGCCCTGCACAAGCCGCGACCCGTATGAATGTGAAATTTATATTGTAGAGGGGAATTCTGCGGGCGGCTCTGCGATTAAGGCGCGCGACCCGCGGACACAGGCGATACTGCCGCTGAGGGGCAAGATCCTGAATGTGGAGAAAGCAAGGCTGGACAGGATACTCAACAGCGAGGAAATCCGGAATATGATTACCGCCTTTGGTACGGGTGTTTCCGAGGATTTTGATATTGAAAAGCTGCGTTACCATAAAATCGTCATCATGACAGACGCCGACGTGGACGGCGCGCATATCCGCACGCTGCTCCTGACGTTCTTCTACCGCTATATGCCGCAGCTGATTGAAGAGGGCAAGGTTTATATTGCCCAGCCACCGCTTTACCGCGTGGAGAAGAATAAACAGCATTACTATGTGTATGACGCTATCCAGCTGGAAGCGTTGTATCAGGAAATTGGACGGACAGGGATAAAGGATATCCAGAGGTATAAGGGTTTGGGTGAAATGGACTTTGACCAGCTCCGCGATACGACTATGGCGGTGGAACACAGGATACTGAAGAAGGTCACGATTGACGACGCTGTGCTGGCAGATGAGATTTTCAGTATGCTTATGGGCGACGCTGTGGAACCGAGGAAGATTTTTATTGAGGAAAACGCGCAGTATGCGGAGATGGATTTCTAAGGAAGCCCTGGAGGCCCTTTGAAAAGGGCTTGGCCCCAAACTTTATTTATCACTGTGCATACGCGCGGTGAAAGCGGGTCAAGGGGCAGCGCCCCTTGCAGGGGGTTGGGGACAGCGTCCCCAGGGTTTTGCAGGTTTTGATTAAAGAGGTGAAAAAATGAGTGATGAGCAGAGAGAGATAGATAAGATAGTCACCATAGATATCAATAAGGAAATGAAAAAATGCTACATCGACTACGCCATGAGCGTTATTGTAGCACGCGCCCTGCCAGATGTGCGCGACGGCTTGAAACCCGTACAGCGGCGTATCCTGTATTCCATGAACGAGATGAACCTTGACCCGAACAAGGGCTACCGTAAATCGGCGCGTATCGTTGGCGATACCATGGGTAAATACCACCCGCATGGTGACAGTTCTATTTATCAGGCGATGGTGCGTATGGCGCAGAATTTTTCCATGCGGTATATGCTCGTGGACGGACACGGCAACTTCGGCTCCATTGACGGCTATGGCGCGGCGGCAAGCCGTTACACAGAAGCGCGTATGTCCAAGATAACGGCGGAGATGCTTGCCGATATCGAGAAGGATACGGTCGATTTTGAGCCGAACTATGACGGCAACGAAAAGGAACCCGTCGTATTGCCTGCCCGTATCCCGAACCTTCTGGTGAATGGCTCGTCCGGTATCGCGGTCGGCATGGCGACGAATATCCCGCCACATAACCTTGGGGAAGTTATTGACGGCGTGGTCTGCATGATTGACCATAAAATCAACGGCGAGGAAACCGATATCGAGGAGCTGATGGAGCATATCAAGGGCCCCGATTTCCCCACAGGCGCGAATATCCTTGGCAAAAGCGGCATTCGTGCGGCATACCGCACGGGGCGCGGTAAAATCATCGTGCGCGCAACGGCGGAGATTGAGAACCATAACGGGCGCGACCGGATTATCGTTTCGGAAATTCCGTATATGGTGAACAAACTGCGTCTAATTGAAAAGATTGACGAGCTTGTGCGGGAGAAACGCGTGGAGGGCATCAGCAACGTGGACGATGCATCTGCGGGTGATGATATCCGCATCATCATCGACCTGAAAAAGGACGCAAACGCAAACGTTATATTGAACCAGCTTTATAAATATACACAGCTTCAGGATTCCTTTGGTGCAATCATGCTTGCGCTGGTGGACGGCAAGCCTGCTGTGCTGAACCTCAAGCAGATGCTGGAGGAATACCTCAAGCATCAGGAGCAGGTTGTGACGCGGAGGACACGCTTCGATTTGGATAAGGCGGAAAAACGGGCGCATATCCTTGAAGGCCTGCGCATTGCCATTGATAATATTGACGAAGTTATCCATATTATCCGTACCAGTTACGACAATGCCAAGGAGCGGCTGATGGAGCGGTTTGGGTTTTCCGAGCTGCAGGCACAGGCGATTTTGGAAATGCAGCTGCGCCGTTTGCAGGGGCTGGAGCATGAAAAAATTGACGCAGAATACCGTGAATTACAGGAAAAAATTGCGTATTATAAGACGATTCTGGCAGATGAAAAACTGCTTTTGGGCGTTATAAAGGACGAGATTTCGGCGGTGCGCGAAAAATACGCTGACGACCGGCGTACAAAGCTGCTGCAGAATCCCGGTGAGATTGACGTAGAGGATTTGATAGATGAGGAAACGTGCGTGTTCACGCTTTCAAATCTGAATTATGTAAAGCGTACGCCGCTGGATACTTATAAGAGCCAGAACAGAGGCGGGCGCGGCATTGTCGGTATGCAGACGCGGGAGGAGGATTATGTAAAGGATCTGTTCCTTGCCTCCACACATGATACGGTGCTGTTCTTTACCAGCCATGGCAAGGTTTACCGTATGAAGGGATATGAAATTCCCGAAGCGGGACGCACATCGCGCGGTATGGCAATCGTAAACCTTTTGGAGGTTGGCGCCGGCGAAAAAATTACGGCGGCAATACCCGTAAAGGAATTCAGGACAGACCAGTACCTTGTTATGGTAACCAAACAGGGGCTGATTAAAAAGACCGATATGGCAAGCTTTGCCAACATCCGTAAGATGGGCCTGATTGCGCTGAACCTGCGGGAGGACGATGACCTGATTGCCGTTATGACAACGGAAGGGGATAATGAAATCTTTGCCGCAACGCGTTTCGGCATGGGTATCAAATTCAGTGAGAAGGACGTGCGCCCGATGGGCAGAACGGCGGCGGGCGTAAAAGCGGTCAAACTGCGCGAAGGGGATTACGTGGTTTCTGCGGTGAAGATGGTGCAGGGCGCGAAGGTGCTGAACGTTACCGAAAAGGGCTTCGGCAAACAGACAGATGTTTCGCAGTTTAATTTGCAGAACCGCGGCGGCATTGGCCTGAAAATACACCAGCTGACAGACCGGACAGGGCTTCTGACGGGCGCTTTGCTGCTTGAGGAGGATGAGGAAATCATGCTCATTACCTCTGAAGGCGTTATTATCCGTTTGCGTGGGAATGAGATTTCCAGCTACGGGCGTGTTTCGCAGGGCGTTAAGCTGATGAATCTGGATGAAGGCGTGACGGTCGTTGGCATTGCGAAGATTTCCGGCGAGGACGTGGAGCGCGCGGAGGAAGCCGGGGAAACTGAAGAAGCCGAAGGGACGAAAAGCGCGGAAGAAACAGAAGAATAATGCGGTTATAAAAAAGGAGCATAAACCATGAAATTTGGAAGAAACGATTCCTGCTGGTGCGGCAGCGGGAAAAAATATAAAGCCTGCCATGCGGATTTTGACGCGAAGCTGACGGATTATAAACGGCGCGGAGTGATTGTGCCGAAGCATAAGCTGCTGAAAACGCCGGCTCAGCTGGAGGGAATCCGTAAGGCTGGTAAACTGAATACGGAAATTTTGGATATGGTGGGGGAAAATATCCGCGCGGGTATGTCTACGGAGGAAATCAATACGCTTGTGCATGAATATACCGTTTCCCATGGCGGTATCCCTGCGCCGCTGAATTATAATGGCTTTCCGAAAAGCGTGTGTACGTCTGTAAATGATGTCATCTGCCATGGTATCCCTGCCGCAGATGAGGTTCTTAAAGAGGGCGATATTATAAACGTAGATGTGACTACCATATTGGACGGCTTTTACGCAGATGCTTCGCGGATGTTCTGCATTGGCGAGGTCAGCGAAGAAGCAAAAAGGCTTGTGGAGGTTACGAAAGAATCGGTTGACCTCGCGCTGAAGGAGGTAAAGCCATGGGGCTTTTTGGGCGATATCGGCGCGGTTATCAGTGAATATATTTATGCGCATGGGTATACTGTCCTGCATGATATTGGCGGGCATGGCGTAGGCAATGAATTCCATGAAGACCCGTATGTCTGCCATATTGGCAAGCGTGGGACGGGTATGCTGCTTGTGCCCGGCATGGTGTTTACAATTGAGCCGATGGTAAATGCGGGTGAAGAAGATTTCTTTCAGGACGCGGACAACGGCTGGACGATTTATACGGAGGACGGCTCGCTTTCCGCGCAGTGGGAATATACCGTTGCGGTGACGGAGGACGGGGCGGAGGTGCTGACGCACTGAAACCCCAAAAAAGCCTTGAAAACCCTGGGGCTTTGTTTTGTGGGAAAATATCAAAAATGCCTTTCTCAGACGCATGAAATGCGGCTGGAGACGGGTCAGGGGGCGCAGAAGCTTCGGGGAAGCTTCGTTTTGCGCCGACCGGAGCGGAGAAGAAGCCCTTGCAGGGGGGCAGGACAGAGTCCCGCGGTTTTGAAGGGTAAGGCATTGCCTTACTCTTTTTTCAGTGTTTCCATAATATTCTGTATCACCTGCGCGGTAAAGCCCCAAATGGTGTGCCCGCTGTATTCATAAAACAGCTCAGGGAATACGCTCTTGCTGAACGGGTAATCCTTCCCGCCTTCGATGCGTTCATAGGGGAATTCCGGCACTTCAACGGCTTTCCATGTCATCGGGTGGTTTTCCGGCTCTGTTTCCAGAAAAAAGGAGAGCGGGACGGTAAAAACCTCGTCCACCTCCATCGGGTTGGGCTTTGCCGCCGCAAATGTTTCCTGTGAAACATAGCCGATAAACGGCTGTATCATGCCACGGTAAACGGTCAGCATATAATCGCTTTTGCCAAGCAGCTGGATCTGCCCGCGCGGAATCCCGATTTCTTCCTCTGTTTCCCGCAGGGCGGTTTCCTCCAGTGTTTCGTTTTCCTCTCTGTGCCCGCCGGGAAAGCAGACATCGCCCGGCTGATGTATGCCCTTTGCGCGTTTGTTTAGTATGAAATGCAGTTCCCCGTCAATTTCCGTCAGCAGGGCAAGTATGGCAAAATGCCGCAGGCGGAGTATGGGGCGGGGCCGATGCGCGGCAAAGCGGGCGGCGACGTTTTCCAGGGAAACGTTTTTTTCCATATGTTTCAGTCCTTTCTATGCTTCAATCCTTCCTGAGCCTGATTTTTGAGGTCGCCATGCGGCGGCGGTATTCCTCAACCTCCGCATAATGCTTGCGGGTGGTGTTGACATCGGCATGGCCGAGGGCGTCTGCAACAAGATAAATGTCCCCGGTTTCCTGATACAGGTTTGTGCCGAAGGTACTGCGCAGTTTATGCGGCGAAATGTTCTTGACTGTTACGCCGGAGGAATATTTTTTCACAAGGTTCTGCACAGAGCGGACATTGATTCGTTTCCCCTGCGAGGAAAGGAAAAGCGCGTCCTCCTTTTCATCCTTCGTAACAGCGGTTTTCCTCTCCTCCAGATAATCCTCCAGGGCTTCGCGCACTTCTTCCCCGAAAAAAAGGAATACCTCGTTGCCGCCTTTGCGGGTGACGCGTACGGCGTTATTCTGGAAATCCAAATCACGGATATTGATCCCGACACATTCGGAAACACGCATACCTGTGCCGAGCAGGAGAGTGGTCAGGGCAAGGTCGCGCTTTTTCGTCCTTTCATGAAAAGCCTTCTGCCGTCCGGACAGCTTTTCGCCCGTTTCCACAGCGTCCAAAAGATTTGCCACTTCGTTCACGTCCAGCCTTGTGATGGTTTTTTCATGTATTTTCGGCGTATCCACCAGTGCGGCAGGGTCGGCGGCAATTTTATTTTTCTTGTAATAAAACTTGAACATGGAACGGATTGCCGCCAGCTTGCGGGATTTCCCCTTTTCATCGTTGTGCATTTCGGCGGCGTATTCGGGGTTTTCATGGTCGGGGCGGATATAATAGGAAAGGTATTCCATAAAGCAGTCAATATCCTCCGCCGTAATCTCGTTGAGGCATTCCACAGTAAAATCCTTCGGCTCTACGCCGCCCAGCGTGCGGTGTTCTTCATAAAGATAGCGGAAAAATATCCGCAGGTCGTAGGCGTAGGCAAGGCGGGATTTCGGGGAAACCGTCTGCGCGATACCCCGAAAAAATGCCTGCGTAAACGGCGGCAGTTCCTGTTGAATTTCCCGCAGACGTTTGGTTTCTTTCAGCTTCATTTCTTCATGGTATGTGGACATTTCTCATTCCTCCCGATTCCAGCCCTTCAGCGCGGAACGCTGTATTGCGCCGAATACTTTTTCCTGTAAATGGTCGTATCTGCCGGAAAGTGTTTCCAAAAGCTCCTTGGTTTCCTGCCGTTTTGTGTTGCCATCGGCGGGACAGGGATTTTTTACGATTTGTATGCCGCTGAGGGCAATAAAGCTCCGCGCCTCCCATTCCGGCACATACAGGAGGGGGCGGATAGAATACAGCTTCATACGGTCAAGGTAGCTGACGGGGGCAAAACAGTTCATGCGCCCTTCGTAAAAGAGGGACATAAAGAATGTTTCCACAACATCGTCTTTATTATGCCCAAGTGCGACTTTATTGCAGCCCAGCTGTTCCGCAGCGGTATTCAGCGCGCCCTTGCGCATTTTAGCGCAGAGCGAACATGGGTTCTTTTCCTGACGTTCTTCGAATATAATCTGCCCGATATCTGTTTCGATAAGCGTATACGGCACGCCAATCTCCTCGCAGAGCGCGCGGATATCGTCATACGACGCGCCGGGCAGACCGAGGGAAACGGTGACAGCCGCAAGCTCAAAGGGCTGGGGATAGAACCGCTGGAGGTGGCGCAGGGCAATGAGCAGGCAGAGGCTGTCCTTGCCGCCGGAAACGCCTACGGCGATTTTATCGCCGGCTTGTATCATATGGTAATCGTCCACCGCGCGGCGGACGTAGCTCAACAGTTTTTGCAGTTTCATGGTATAAACTCCTTTGTATAGCCGAAGCAAAACTGCGGGACGCTGCCCCGCACCCTGCAAGCCCTTTCAAAAGGGCCTGACCCTAAACTTTGCTTTCAGCCGCAGAAAATGCGGCTGAAGGATTATCGGGTTTTGCAGTCTTTATATACTCTATAAATTTTATTATAGCGGAAAAAAGGGAAAAAGAAAAGAGCCGGTTCGGGTGGGATTTTGCTTGGGAAGGCTCTGTTTCAACGGTTTTTACTGTTTTTTTCGATTGGAACTGTTCATTTTGGCGAAAAAGGGCTATAATAATAAATAAAATATGGAAAAACAAAAGAAGAAGGGGAAAGGAAGGGGAAAAGATGAAGCAAAAACTTTGGATACTGGCAGCCGGACTATGCCTTTGCATGGCGGGCTGCGGGGACGCGTCTGAAACGCCCTCAGCAGGGCAGGAGGACATACCGCCTTTGACGAAAGAAGCCCTGATTGCAGAGATGATAGAGGAAATGGCGCCGGAGGAGAAGGCAGGGCAGCTGTTGATGATGGATTTTCGGCAGAATATGGACGGGAGCGGTATGACTGTGCTTTCACCGGAAGCGGCGGAGGCCATTGCCGATTACCACATCGGCGGAGTGATATTATTCGCGGAAAACCTGGATACGGCAGAGCAGACGCAGCAGCTGACCGCGGATTTGCAGGCGGCGGCGGAGATTCCCCTGCTTATCGGCATAGATGAGGAAGGCGGCGTTGTTTCCCGTCTGGACAAGAGCCGGATACCGCATGAGGAGATTCCTGCGGCAGCGGAGCGGGATGCTGCAGCGGCGGAGCAGTCCGGGCATACCATCGGGAAAGAACTTGCGGAACTGGGGATTTCGGTGGATTTTGCACCCATCGCGGATATCAACACGAATCCGGAAAATACCGTTATCGGCAGCAGGGCGTTTTCAGATGACCCTGCCGAAGCGGCGGAATGTGTTGCGGCGTTTCTGCGGGGGTTGCAGGCAGAGGGCGTGAGCGGGTGCGCAAAGCATTTCCCCGGGCATGGGGATACGGCGATGGACAGCCATAACGGGGAAACGTATGTGACGCATGGTTTGGAGCGTCTGCGGGGGGCAGAGTTTGTGCCGTTTCAGGCGGCGGCAGATGCAGGAGCGGATTTTATTATGGCAGGGCATATCAAAACGCCCAACGCTACGGCGGACGGTCTGCCGGCGTCGCTTTCCGGCGATACCATCGGGCTTTTGCGGGAGGAAATCGCTTTTGACGGCATTGCCATAACTGACGCTATGAATATGGGCGCGATTGTGGACTGCTATGGCTGCGGGGAAAGTACGGTGATGGCGGTACAGGCGGGAATAGATATCGTGCTGATGCCCGCGTCTTTGCAGGAGGCAGCTGAAACGCTTACGGAAGCCATCGAAACGGGCGAAATCCCGCCGGAACGGGTGGAAGAAAGCCTGAAACGCATTCTTTCTCTGAAATATGACAAAGGATTGCTGAAAAATTCTTGAAAATCTGTTTTGAAGAAAGTATAATATTTTTCATAATTACAGCCCGAGAGTGATGGAATGATTGGGATTCTGCCCCAACCCCCGTTTTTTTCTCTGAGAGAAAAAAAGAGTATTTTGCGGGTTGCGTTCCGCAGGATTATTTTGAAATATTTGCATAATACGAATTGCCTTTCGGCAAAACGGCAGTTTTGCCGCAATAAAGTTTGGGATTGAACCCTTTTCAAAGGGTTCACAGGGAGTTGGGGACAGCGTCCCCAGGGTCTTTCAAAATAAAAAAGATAAGGGGGGTGATGAATATGGGAATTGAAGAACAGCTTTATCAGGAATTGATTGAAAAAATGAAAACCTACCATCCAACGAAGGACTTCGACATGGTGGAAAAAGCCTATCGCCTTGCGGTCGATGCGCACAAGGACCAAAAGCGGAAATCAGGGGAGCCATATATCATTCATCCATTGAAGGTAGCCTATATTCTGGCGGAACTGGAACTGGACAGAGAAACCATCATTGCGGGCATACTGCACGACGTTATCGAGGACACCGTGTACAGCTATGAGGATATTTCCCGCCTGTTCAGCGAGGAAATTGCCATACTGGTGGATGGCGTAACAAAGCTGGGCAAACTTTCCTATTCTACAAAAGAGGAAATACAGGCGGAGAATTACCGGAAAATGTTCCTTGCGATGGCAAAGGATATCCGCGTTATACTGATCAAGCTGGCTGACCGCCTGCATAACATGCGGACGCTGGACTTTATGACGCCGGCGAAGCAGAAGGAAAAAGCGCAGGAAACGCTGGATATCTATGCGCCGCTGGCACACAGGCTCGGTATATCCAAAATACGGACGGAGATGGAGGACCTCTGCTTTAAGTACCTCAATCCCGATGCGTATTTTGATCTGGAAACGAAAATTGAAAAAAAGAGGATTGAACGGGAGTCTTTTGTCAACAACATTGTGCAGGACGTTCAGGCGAAAATGGACGAGGCCGGAATCAAGGGCAAAATCGAGGGGCGGAGCAAGCATTTTTTCAGTATTTACAAGAAAATGGTCAACCAGAACAAAACGCTTGACCAGATTTACGATCTGTTTGCGGTGCGCGCAATTGTGGATTCCGTCAGGGACTGCTACGGCGTGCTGGGTATTGTTCATACGATGTATAAGCCCATGCCGGGGCGGTTCAAGGATTATATTGCAATGCCGAAATCGAATATGTACCAGTCCCTGCATAATACGCTGATTGGGCCTTCCGGCGAACCGTTCGAAATACAGATCCGGACATGGGAAATGCACCGGACAAGCGAATATGGTATTGCGGCGCACTGGAAGTATAAGGAAGGCAAAACGGGCGATAAATCCATGAAAAAGGAAGAAGCCAAGCTGGCATGGCTCAGGCAGATTCTGGAATGGCAGAAAGACATGTCCGATAACAAGGAATATCTGGATACCATTAAACTGGATTTGAACATTTTTACCGACCAGGTATATGCGTTTACGCCGCAGGGCGATGTTATACAGCTTGCGAAGGGCTCTACGCCAATAGATTTTGCGTATATGATACATTCTGCTGTCGGCAATAAAATGGTAGGCGCGCGGGTCAATAACAAGATGGTGCCGATTTACTGGACGATACAGAACGGCGATATCGTGGAAATCATGACATCGCAGAACAGCAAGGGTCCCAGCCGCGACTGGCTGGGGATTGTCCGCACATCTCAGGCGCGTACAAAAATCAAGCAGTGGTTCAAGGCGGAGGAAAAGGAAGAAAATATTGTCCGCGGGAAAGAAATTCTTGCGGCGGATATGCGCAAGAAGGGTTTCCAGCCGCAGGAGCTTCTGCGCCCGGAATGGGTGGAAATCGTACTGAACAAATACGATTTCAAAAACTGGGACGCACTGACCGCCGCTGTGGGCTATGGCGGGCTGAAAGAGGGTCAGGTCGTCAACAGGCTCAGAGATGAATACCTGAAGGAAAAACGCAAACAGCAGACTGCGGAAGAACTTTTGCAGGATATTGAAAAAACGGTTGATTCCAAACCTGTTAAGCGGCATAAGAGCCGGAGCGGCATTATTGTGGAGGGCGTGGGCGATGTGGCAGTGCGCTTTTCGAAATGCTGCAGCCCTGTGCCGGGAGATGATATTGTTGGTTTCGTAACGCGCGGGCGCGGTGTTACCATACACCGGACGGACTGCATTAACGTCATGAACCTCAGCAATGAGGAACGCCACAGGCTGATTAACGCCGAATGGGACGCGCAGTTTACGAAGGGCGAAACGGCCGCCTCCTTCCTTGCGGAAATACGGGTTACAGCGAGCGACCGGGTTGGACTTATATTTGAAATCAGCCAGATACTGGCGGATAATGACATTTCCGTAAAAAATCTGAATGTACGCACAACAAAGGAAACGCTTGCCATTATCAATGTGATGATGGAGATTCGGACGAAAGACCAGCTGGAGAGGATTGTGAACCGGCTGAAAGCGTTGAAGGATGTGCAGGAAATTGAACGTGTGACAGGAATATAATGAGAGAAAAGGTGCAAAGACGGAATGTTTTTGCGCCTTTTTTGGTACTGTAAGCAAATCTCCCATTCCCGTTTACTTTTGCACGGCATTATGATATACTCTATTCAATTATTCGCGGTGGGTAAGGAGGAAAATTATGAGAGCGGTACTGCAAAGAGTTTCGGAGGCAAGCGTAACGGTGGACGGTCAGGTCATCGGCGAAATCGGGAAAGGCGTTATGGTGCTTTTCGGTATGCTGGGGACGGACGATGACAAAACCATTGATTATATGCTGGATAAAATCATTAACCTCCGTATTTTTGAGGACGAAAACGGGAAAATGAACCTTTCCCTTCTGGATATTGGCGGGGAATTGCTGATCGTGCCGAATTTCACGCTTTACGGCGATGCGCGGAAGGGACGCCGTCCCGGGTATTCCGGCGGAGCTGCGCCCGATGTTGCAAGGGATTTATTTGAGCGGCTCTGCGCAAAGGCGAAAGAAACGCCAGTAAAAAAGGTTGCGGCGGGGCAGTTTCAGGCATATATGGAAGTTGCCCTTGTCAATGACGGCCCGATTACACTGCTTTTGGACAGCGAAAAGGTGTTTTGATGGGAACGGGAAAAATGGTCGTCTATGTCCTTCAGGGGCATGAACTGCAAAACGACGTGCAGACGATGATACAGGTCTTTCTGCCAAACAGCCGCTATTCCCGCCGGGAGGAACCGGCGGCAGAGGGCCTGAGTGTTGTCAGCCGCATGGAAAAAGGCATTGCTTCGGCAATGCTTTATCGCAATGGGGAAAAAACATTGGATTGGTCAATGGAATATACGGCGGACGGTCTGGACGAAAAGGAGCAGAAGCGCATTGTAAAACGGACGCTTTACGAGCTGTTGCGGCGGGAAACCGGCATTGAACCGCGCTGGGGGCTGCTGACGGGCGTGCGCCCTGCGAAACTCATCAGCGGTATGCTGGCGGAGGGCAGAAGCGACGCGGAATGTATGGCATTTCTGACGGAACAGTACCTTGTGGCGGAAAGCAAGGCGCGGCTTGCTCTGCGGGTGGCTAAGGCGGAGCGGGAAATTTTGGAAAAGAGCCGGCCGGAGGAAATCAGCCTTTATATTGGTATTCCGTTTTGCCCGACGCGCTGTTTATACTGCTCGTTTACGGCGTATCCGCTGGCACAGTATAAAAACCGCGTGGACGAATATCTGGACGCGCTGTTTCAGGAATTGGAATTTTTGGCGGGATACAGCCGGAATTTTGTGCTGAAAAACATATACATCGGCGGCGGTACGCCAACCTCGTTAGATGAAAGACAGTTTGCGCGGCTTTTGGGCAGAGTGGGGGAGTTGTTCCATCCTTCCGGAAACATGGAGTATACTGTGGAGGCGGGACGGCCGGATACCATCACGCGGGAAAAGCTGCGGCTGATGAAGCAGTACGGCGTAAACCGTATTTCTATCAACCCGCAGACCATGAATGAGGAAACGCTCCGGCGTGTCGGCAGGAAACACAGCGTGGAGGATATCCGGCGTGTGTTCCGCGAAGCGCGGGAGGAAGGGCATGGAAATATCAATATGGACCTGATTCTCGGCCTGCCGGGGGAAACGCCCGCCGATGTGGCGCATACCCTGCGGGAGATGGAAGCGCTTGCGCCGGATAACCTGACGGTGCATACGCTTGCGGTCAAGCGGGCGTCCCGTCTGCGGGAGGAATTGGAGCAGTACGATATGACGGCGGCAGAGGGGCTGGAGGAGATGCTCGCGCTGGCGGCGGAATCCGCTGAAAGAATGGGCATGGAGCCGTATTATATGTACCGGCAGAAAAATATGGTCGGCAATTTTGAAAATGTGGGCTACTGCCGCCCCGGCATGGAAGGCGTTTACAATGTGCAGATTATGGAGGAAAAGCAGACCATACTGGCGGCGGGCGCGGGCGCAAGCACAAAAACCGTAGACCCGTCAACGGACAGGATTGAACGCGTATTCAATGTGAAAAGCGTGGACGATTATATTGGCAGAATAGACGAAATGATAGAACGGAAACGGGCAGGCTTGCCCCAGGGAGGGAAAACATATGATACAGCTTGTGAAAGGTACTAAGGATATTTACGGCGCGGAGGTAAAAGCGTGGCAGGAAATTGAGGGAAAGATGCGGAGGCTTTGCGAAACCTTTGGCATCGGGGAAATCCGTACGCCTGCGTTTGAGTTTACGGAGCTGTTTGTCCGCGGTGTGGGCGAAACGACGGATATCGTGCAGAAAGAAATGTATACATTTACAGATGACGGTGACAGGAGCCTGACACTGCGGCCGGAGGGCACAGCGGGTGCGGTGCGCGCGTATATTGAGCACGGTATGCACAATCAGGCACAGCCGACAAAGCTTTACTATATTTCCCCGACGTTCCGCTGTGAAAATACACAGGCGGGCAGACAGCGGCAGTTCCACCAGTTCGGCATTGAAATACTAGGCTCTTACAGCGCGGCGCAGGATGCGGAGGTTATTTCTGTTGCAACGGCACTGCTGGAAGAAATGGGCATCAAGGGCGTGGAACTGCGCATCAACAGCCTTGGCTGTCCGGAATGCCGCGCGCGGTACAACAGGACGCTGAAGGAGTTCATTGGGAAAAATCTGGATAAACTCTGCGATACCTGCAAGGAGCGTTTTGAGAAAAACCCCCTGCGCGTGCTGGACTGCAAGGAGGAAGGGTGTCAGGCGATCATCGCAGATGCGCCTTCTGTGCTGGATTGTCTGGATGAGGAATGTACGGCGCACTTTGAGAAGGTGCAGGCGATATTAAAGGAAAACGGGATTCCGTTTACGGTTGACCCGAAAATTGTGCGCGGGCTGGATTATTACACGCGGACAGTGTTCGAGTTTGTATTCGACGGGCTGACAGTCTGCGGCGGCGGGCGGTACGATATGCTTGTGGAGGAATGCGGCGGCAAACCGACAGGCGCGGTCGGCTTCGGCCTGGGTATCGAGCGTCTGATGATGATACTGGAAAAGCTGAACGGCCCTCTCGCGGACATGCCGGAGCGGGACGTTTACATTGGCTCCATGGGCGAAGCGGGACTGATGCGCGCACAGGCGCTGACGTTTGCACTGCGTAAAAGCGGCGTAAAGGCTGACTGCGATACTGTAGAGCGCAGTGTCAAGGCGCAGATGAAATACGCCAATAAGATTGGCGCAAAATATTCGGTGATACTTGGCGATTCCGAGCTGGAAAGCGGCAAGGTACAGCTGAAGGAGATGGAAACCGGAGAGGCTGAGGAAGTTTCCGTAGCGGATTTGGTGGAAATTCTCAAAGAAAAATGCGGGAAATAAAAGGGAAAAAGGAAGGAGAATGGACAATGAATACAGGTTTTGTTAAAACAGCGGGGAAAGCACGCCTTTCCCTGAAAGCACAGACATTGGCAGCGGCGGCGGCAGTGGCGGGCGCGGTAGTTCTGCCGCAGTTTTTCCATGCAGCCGGCGCGGCGGTTGGCGCGGGCACTGCGCTGGGTGAGGTCTTCCTGCCGATGCACCTGCCGATTATACTGGTCGGGCTTCTGGCGGGGCCTTTTGCGGGGGCGGTTTCCGGCCTGCTGGGGCCTCTTGCCAGCTTCGCACTTTCCGGTATGCCCGGAGCGGCGATGCTGCCGTTTATGATGATTGAGCTTTGCGCGTATGGGCTTTTTGCGGGCCTGCTCCGCAATGGTAAAATGCCGACGCTGGCAAAGGTCGCGCTGACGCAGATTGCGGGCAGGGCTGCCCGCGCGGCGGTAATCCTGATTGCAGTTTACGCGCTGGGGAATGAGGCTGTTCGCGTTTCCGCAATCTGGCTGAGCATCCGCGCGGGGATGTATGGGCTTGCGCTTCAGTGGATACTGCTCCCGCTGATTGTTTCCGGCGTGGAACGGCTGAAAAGGAACGAGGGCTGAAAAAAGTAAAATATATTTGTTTTTCCGGACGCGCCTGCGCGTCCGGAAATAGAATTTAGGTCAAAGCATTTCGCTTCGCGAAACGGGCGTTCCGCCCGCCGCCTTCTCTTGGCGGTGCACTGGGTCAAGCCCTTTTCATAAAGTACTGGAAAGAAATCCGGACACGCAGCGCGTGGCTTTGCGAAGCAAAGTACTGGCCAGGGCTTGTGGGAGTCTGGGGGCAAAGCCCTCAGGAATCCTTTAAGGTCTTTTAGGAGGAAAAACCCATGAAAGTCGTAATCGTTGGGGATGGCAAGGTCGGCGGCACGATAGCCAGCCAGCTTGCCACAGAAGGCCACGATATTATCGTAATTGACAATAACACAACTGTGCTGACGAATGCCGTGAATACCATGGATATTATCAGCGTGGAGGGCAACGGCGCAAGTTTGGAAGTACAGCGGCGCGCAGGCGTGGAATCGGCAGATATTCTGATTGCCGCGACTTCTGCCGACGAGGTCAATATGCTTGCCTGTCTGCTCGGAAAAAAACTCGGCGCAAGACATACCATCGCCCGCGTCCGCAGCCCGGAATATATCAGCCAGATTGCCTTTTTGAAAGATGAGCTGGGCCTGAGTATGTCTGTTAATCCGGAGCTGGCGGCGGCAGGGGAAATCTCCCGCCTGCTGCGGTTCCCTTCCGCGCTGAAAATAGAGCCGTTTGCCCGCGGGCGCGTGGAGCTTGTGGAGGTGCGGATTCCGGAGCACAGTGTGCTGGATGGTATGCCGCTTTGGGCGATCTATAAAGAATTCCAGGTGAAGATCCTGATTTGTGCCGTACAGCGGGAGGGGAAGGTCTTTATCCCCAGCGGCGCGTTCGTTTTGCAGGCGGGGGATAAAATCAACGTGACCGCTCCCCATCTGGAAATTGCAAAATTTTTCCGTATCATCGGTATTTTCCGCAGCAGCGTGAAATCCGTTATGATTATCGGCGGCGGCAGAATGGCGTATTATCTGGCTAAGGAGATGCTGATGCTGCGCGTGCGGGTGAAGATCATTGAGCTGGATATGAAACGCTGTGAATATCTCTGCGAAATGCTGCCCGAAGCCGTTATTATACACGGTGATGGTACGGATAAGGAACTTTTGCAGGAGGAAGGGCTGGAAAAGACAGACGCCGTCGTTACGCTGACGAGCATGGACGAAGAAAACATTGTTGTTTCGCTTTATGCAAAGGTGAAAAAGGTTTCCAAGGTTATTGCGAAAATCAATCGGATTTCATTCGATGAAATTCTGGACAAGCTGGATATTGACGGGTTTATCTCCCCGAAAACCATTGCCGCGAATAACATTGTGCGCTATGTGCGCGCAATGCAGAATTCTGTGGGGAGCAGCAACGTGGAAACGCTCCACAGGCTCATCAATGACCAGGTGGAGGCGCTGGAGTTCAGGGTAAACGAAAATTCGCCCGTAGTGGGGATCCCCCTGAAAGACCTGCGGACAAAGGACGAGCTGCTTGTAGCGACGATTATCCGCGGGACACAGGTCATTATTCCTGCCGGCAACGATACCATAGAAATCGGGGATAACGTCATTATCGTAACGGCGAAAAAGCACCTGATGGATTTGAAGGATATTTTGAAATAGCGGCTAGAGGTTGGATGTGGGCTTATGAATTATAGGATGATTGTCTATATACTGGGCAATATGCTGCGGCTGGAAGGGCTGCTGATGGCAGTACCGGCGGCACTGGCGTTTTATTACGGGGAAAGCCCTTCGATGCGGGCATTCCTGATTACTGCCGCTGTCTGCATCATTACAGGAATGGTAATGAACCGGTGCGAGCCGGAAAACAAGCGGATTTACGGCAGGGAGGGCTTTGTCGTTGTCGCGCTTTCGTGGATTATGATGTCTGTATTCGGCGCGCTGCCGTTTTACCTGAGCGGCGCGATAGAAGGCGCGATGAACTGCTTTTTTGAAACGGTTTCCGGCTTTACCACGACAGGCGCAACGATACTTTCGGATATTGAGGCCCTGCCGATGAGCGTGCTGTTCTGGCGCAGCTTTACGCACTGGGTCGGCGGCATGGGGATACTTGTTTTCATGCTGGCAGTTCTGCCGATGGGCGATGACCGTTCCATGTACCTGATGCGGGCGGAGGCCCCCGGGCCTGTGGTTTCCAAGCTTGTGCCGAAAGTGAAATCAACGGCGAAACTGCTGTATACCATTTATATTGTGTTGACGCTGCTTGAAATGACGCTGCTGTTTTTCGGCGGCATGCCGCTGTTCGACAGTGTGGTGAATGCGTTTTCCACGGCAGGAACGGGTGGCTTTGCCATTAAAAACGCCAGCATTGCGGCATATGACAGCGTGTATTTTGAATACGTGATAACGGTGTTTATGCTTTTATTTGGCGTAAACTTCAACCTTTACTACCTGCTGCTGATACGCGATTTCAAAAATGCCCTGCGCAACGAGGAACTGCGGTATTATGCGGCGATTGTAACTGGCTCCATACTGCTGATTACGGCGAACATTTACCGGCTATATCCGACGCTGGAAAGCGCGTTCCGTCATGCGGCGTTTCAGGTGGCGGCAATCACGTCGACGACCGGCTTTGCCACAGCGAACTTTGAACTCTGGCCGGAGTTTTCACGGACGCTGATATTCTGCCTGACGATACTGGGGGCGTGCGGCGGCTCAACGGCGGGCGGGCTGAAGGTTTCCCGGTTTATCATACTGCTGAAAATGGCGGCGCGGGAGGTACGCCATATCATACACCCGCGTTCTGTGAACCTGATCAAGCTGGACGGGTATAAAGTGGAGGAGGACGTAGCGCATGGCGTAACGGGGTATATCATTGTGTATATCCTGCTTCTGCTGGGTTCTTTTATATTGGTTTCGCTGGATAATTTTGACTTTACGACTTCGCTTACCTCTGTTGTGACCTGCCTGAGCAATGTGGGGCCGGGGCTCGGCATGGTTGGGCCGGAGGATAACTTTGGATTCTTTTCCGGCTTCTCCAAATTCGTGCTCTGTATGGATATGCTGCTGGGCAGGCTGGAGATTTTCCCGATTATACTGCTGTTTGCGCCTCCAGTCTGGAGGAAGAGCTATATGTAATATGAAAAGAGCCCGCTGCATGAAATCTGGCAGGTAAATTGAGGCCAGGGGGACTGCTCCCCCTGCGGGGGATTGGCGCAGAGCCACAGCGTCTTTCATCAGGAAGGGAAACATTGTAAAAAAATAACAAAAAAAACCGCCAAATTTCGTGGCTGTGCGGCGGGGATAGGGCTTGATTTTTATGCATGGTATCGTTTATACTATTTGAATGGGACAGAATATGACTCAGGCGCGCAAAGGGCGATTTGCCGGGAAATATGCCGTTCCGCGCTGCCGGAAAACAGGGCTTTGGCGCGGCGGAAAGGGATGTTCCCGCATTTTCCGCGGAATAAGGCGGAGCATTAGGAGAATGGAATGGCAGAAAACGGCCCCGCGCGCAGGACTTCTTATTCAAACTCAGGGATTTATGTATGATTTACAATTCAAAAAACAGGGGGACTAATTATGGAAAAAATGATGTATCTGGCGCCTGTGCTGGGCATTGTGGCGCTGGTATTTGCCTTCGTCCTTGCCGGCAGGGTAGGGAAGATGGACGAGGGAACCGACCGCATGAAAGAAATTGCGGGTTCCATCAGAGAAGGCGCAAACGCGTTCCTGAAAGCGGAATATAAAATTCTGATTATTTTCGCTGTTGTTCTGTTTCTGCTGATTGGCTTCGGCGTCGGCTGGAAAACGGCGGTCTGCTTTGTTGTTGGCGCGGTATTCTCCACGCTGGCTGGCTATTTTGGCATGACCGTAGCAACAAAGGCCAATGTAAGAACTGCGAACGCAGCAAGAACCGGCGGTATGAACAAAGCCCTGTCTATCGCTTTCAGCGGCGGTGCGGTTATGGGCATGTCCGTTGTCGGCCTTGGCCTTCTGGGCGTGGGTGCGGTTTATACTGTAACGGGCGATGCGAACATTCTGTTTGGTTTTGGCCTTGGCGCGTCCTCTATTGCTCTGTTTGGACGTGTTGGCGGCGGTATATACACAAAGGCGGCAGACGTTGGCGCGGACCTTGTTGGTAAGGTAGAGGCGGGCATTCCTGAGGATGACCCCCGTAACCCTGCGGTTATTGCAGATAACGTAGGCGATAACGTAGGCGACGTTGCGGGCATGGGCGCAGACCTGTTCGAGTCCTATGTCGGCTCCATTATCTCCGCTATCACGCTGGGCCTGGCTTCTTTTGCTGTGGAAGGCGCAGTGTTCCCGCTGGTATTGGCGGCTGTTGGCATTCTGGCATCTATTATCGGTACGTTCTTCGTAAGGGGCGATGAAAATTCCAACCCGCATAAGGCCCTGAAAGCGGGTTCCTATTCCTCCGCAGTGCTGGTCGTTATTGCTTCCCTCGCGCTGAGCTGGAAATTCTTTGGCAACATGAAACCTGCTATCGCTATCATTGCGGGTCTGGTTGTTGGTCTGCTCATTGGTATTATTACAGAGGTTTATACCTCCGGCGATTACAGGTCTGTTAAGAAAATTGCGGACCAGTCCGAAACAGGCCCTGCAACAACGATTATCAGCGGTCTGGCGGTTGGTATGGAATCTACGGCAATTCCTATTGTACTGATTTGCGTAGGTATTTTCATTGCGTTCCAGGTAAGCGGTCTGTATGGTATTGCTCTGGCGGCTGTCGGTATGCTTTCTACAACAGGTATTACAGTTGCGGTTGACGCATATGGCCCTATCGCGGATAACGCGGGCGGTATTGCGGAAATGAGCGGCCTTGACCACTCTGTCAGAAATATTACGGACAAGCTGGATGCGGTTGGCAATACAACGGCGGCTATGGGTAAGGGCTTTGCGATTGGTTCTGCGGCTCTGACAGCTCTGGCGCTGTTCGTTTCCTACTCTCAGGCAGTTGGTCTGATGGAAATTTCCATTCTGGAGCCAAGGGTTATTATCGGTATGTTTATCGGCGGTATGCTGCCGTTCCTGTTCTCCGCGTTTACCATGCAGTCCGTAGGTAAGGCGGCGTTCGAAATGATTGAAGAAGTAAGACGTCAGTTCCGTACTATCCCCGGCATCATGGAAGGTACAGGCAAGCCTGACTACAAGAAATGCGTAGAGATTTCTACGACTGCTGCCCTGAAAGAAATGCTTGTACCCGGTATCATGGCGGTTGCGGCCCCTCTGGTTGTGGGCATACTGCTTGGCACGGCGGCTCTGGGTGGCCTGCTGGCTGGCGCTCTGGTAACAGGCGTGCTGATGGCGATTTTTATGTCCAACGCGGGCGGCGCGTGGGATAACGCGAAAAAATATATCGAGGAAGGCAACCACGGCGGTAAGGGCAGCGAAGCGCATAAAGCGGCTGTTGTTGGCGATACAGTCGGTGACCCCTTCAAGGATACTTCCGGCCCTTCCATCAATATCCTGATTAAGCTGATGACGGTGGTTTCCCTTGTATTTGCGCCGCTGTTCATCTCTATCGGAAGCCTGCTGTAAGACAACGGAAGCCTGCTGCGGGGCAGGCGAAGGTCTGAAGCAGAACGGAATCAAATACACATGACAAAAACGGCTATGACGTTCCGGCTTCCCGATTGCATGAGGGGAGCGGCGCGCCATAGCTGTTCTTTTATACAAAACAAAAAACTTTTCGAAAAGAAGGGAGTGCAGTACAAATGAGAAAATTTATTGTTGATGCAAAGGTGTTTGAGGTTCTGCCGCATTACTGCCTCGGCGTGGTCGCGGCGAAGGGTGTGGACAACAAGGCTATGAACGCCCGCATCGAAGCAATGCTGGATGAGCAGGTTGAGAAATTTGCGCAGGAAAATCAGGGGGTGAATGTGCGGGAGCTGCCGAATGTGAAGGCATACCGCGATGCGTTTACGGCTCTCAGCATGAATCCGAATAAATTCATGTGCTCCATTGAAGCACTGACGAAACGTGTGCAGAAGGGCGCAAAACTGCCGCACATCAATTCGGTGGTTGACCTTGGCAACGCGCTTTCCGTAAAATATCAGTTTTCTATGGGTGCGCACGACCTTCGCAAGCTTGACGCGGATATAGAAGTTCGTTTTTCAACGGCAGAAGACCACTTTTTGCCGATGGGTGAGGCGGAGCCGGAAACCATGCCGGAAGGCGAACTGGTTTATGTCAGCGGGCATACTGTAAAAACAAGACGCTGGATATGGCGGCAAAGCGACGACGGGAAAATTACCGAGGATACCTGTGACGTATTTTTCCCGATAGACGGTTTTGAAGATGTGAACCGTGAGCAGGTTTTGCAGGCGCGCGATGAACTGGCGAGGATATTGCAGGAGGAATTCCACTGCGAGGTTAAGACGGGATATATCAATAAGGACGAAAATTCGTTTGAGTGCGAATAATCGTATGGATAATAAAGGCGGAGTTGTGTAAACAACTCCGCTTTTTGTGTCCGGCAAATATACAAGGCAGGTTTACAACGCGGCACGGATACCGGATAAAATATCCCGATATGCCTGTATCAGTACAGATGCGTCAAGGCTGTATGCAAGTGCGTCAAAGCCCTGCCGGAAACTCTCCGGCACAGCCGCCGCATTGACCGTAAAATAGATACAGAATTTTCCTGCGGCATGACATGCGTCCAGAACGCGCCGCAGAGCCGCCTGAAATTCCGGCTTGTCAAACTGCCCCGGTATCCCCATAGAGATGGAGAGGTCAAACGGCCCGATAAAAATACCGTCCACGCCGTCTAAAGCGACAATCTCCTCAATATGCTCCAGTGCGCCAGGCGTTTCGCACTGGGGAATCAGGAGCGTTTCGTGGTTCCAGTATTCCATTTGCCCGGCTACGCTTTGCGCCGCGGATTCGTCAAAGCCCCAGCCGTCCTTGCGGGAAGGGCAGAAACCACGCTTGCCGATGGGCGCATATTTCGCATAGGAAACCAGTTCTTTTACCTGCTCCACACTGTGTACATCGGGGATAATCAATCCCTGTGCGCCGATGTCCAGCAATTTCAGCACAGCCGGACGGCTGCTTTCGCGCACGCGCGCCAGAGGGCAGAGCCCGCTGTTTTCAGCCGCACGGATAAAATCCCGCGTGCTTTCCGCCTCAAAAGGACCGTGCTCGTTGTCCAGTATGACAAAATCCAGCCCTGTTCGCCCGAGAGCCTCCACAACGCTGGGGCTGCCCAGCTCAAAAAATGTTCCGATGGGCTTTCCGCCGTTTGCAAGCTTTTCTTTCAATACATTTTTCACTGTTTCCTGTTCTCCTTTCCGATTACGTTTCTGCGGGGATAGGGCTTTTTTTCGTCCGTCAGGCCCGCCAGATAATCCATGCTCGTATCCAGCGCGAGGGCAATTTTTTTCAGCTGTTCAAAGGTATAGTAGCGCTTGCCTGTTTCCAGCTTGGAATAATCGCTTTGGTCTATACCCGTAAGCATCTGCATTTTTATCTGCGTGTAGCCCTTTTCCAGCCGCAAGTTTTTCAATCTTTTCATGATATCACTCCTATATGTATTATGTCAAATTGACCTATTGACATTAGGGTGAAATTGACCTAAAATAATTTTGGAGGTGACAGAAATGGAGCATTTAACCGAAATTCTGACATATCTTTTGCAGCGGCAGGAAAACGGGGAATTTTCTGCGGAAAAAGAGGAAATTGACAGGGCGGAACGCGCCATACTTCTGGAACAGATTGGCACGGCATTACAGGAGGACGGGCTTTCAGATGAAGCGCGGCTTATGCGTATCGCATCGCTTTTGAAGGAATCCAGAAGGGACTGAGCCGCCTTTTGTGTTAATTTTATCAAAAAAGGCCGAAAGCCCCAATATTAAAACATTTTTAGTTGTCTTTTCCGCAAAATCCCCCTATAATAAAAGAAAAGAATAGCGGGAGAGTGTCGGTTTTGAAGGAGAAAAAAGAAAAAAGCCTGGTCGCGCTTTATTTTAAGGTGCTGTTTATTGTGCTGGCGATTCTTGCGGTTTGGGGCGGGGTTGCTTACGGCATTTTTCATTATCTGGTCGGCGGGCTGAACCGTTCCGAGGTGGACGAAAAAAACCTTTCGGTGAACGAGGAAGTCGTGAAGCAGTCAAAGGAACAGAAAATCATGAACATCGCGCTGTATGGCGTGGATTCCAGAAATCAGGACTATAAGGGGCGTTCGGACGCCATCATACTGCTTTCGCTGAATGGGAATACAGGCAAAATCAAGCTGGTTTCTATCGCGCGGGACAGCTATGTTTCCGTACCGGGGCATTATGATACCAAAATCAACCATGCGTATGCCTACGGCGGGCCGGAACTGGCGATACAGACGCTGAATGAAAATTTCGGGCTGGATGTTTCGGATTATGTGACAGTCAATTTTGATTCTCTTGCGGATATTATAGACGAGATGGGCGGGATTGACCTGGAGGTCAGCGAAGCGGAACGCCAGCAAATCAATGCGTACCTTCTGCGCGGGGAGCCTTTGCGGCAGACAGGTATGGTTCATTTGAACGGACCACAGGCGGTAAGCTATTCGCGTATCCGCAAAATAGACAGCGACAGTAAGCGCGCGGAACGGCAGAGGCGCGTGCTGACCTGCCTGTTTGAAAAGGCATTGGAGATTAAGCCGATGCAGTATCCAACATATATACGGAAATTTGCGCCGATGGCAGAAACCTCCCTCAGCAATGAGGAGCTTTTGCAGATTGCTTCCATAGGGATGAAGGGGAGCCAGCTGAAGCTGGAACAGGCGGCATTCCCGAATGATTTCCTGCCGTATCATGGGGAAACGATTGCGGGAGTATGGTATTATGTTTACGATACGGACGTAGCCGCAGATATGCTCCACCAGTATATTTATGAAGATGTGCCGTTTGAGGAATATGTCCAGCCGGAGAATATCACGAAGCGGCGGAAATATTCCCCTGCGCCGGAGCCTGTGAGAGCTGCGGAGCCGGAGGAAACGGAGGAACCTGGGGAAACCGGAGAACCGGAGGAGGGACAGACGGAGCCAGTGGAGGATATTCCGCATATACCGGAATGGGTGACGCCTCCCGAACTGGCAGAGCCGTCAGCACCAGAAGAGCCATCGGCACCCACACAGCCGCAGGAACCGGAACCGACAGAGCCTGTTGAACCAATAGAGCCGGAGCCGGTAGCAGAGCCGGAACCGATACCGGAAAGCGAGCCGGAGCCGCTGCCGATGGAGCCGACCTGGGTTACAGAGCTGACGGGAGAGGGATAAAGAATAAAAGACATACAAAGCCTTGAGAATATGAATTATTCTCAAGGCTTTTGCTTTCTCCAGATGAAAAATATCTTTGTGCGGGGCGCCTGCGCGTGCAGGGTGATATCTGTTTCACAGGCTATTACGGTGTTTTTCCCAGGTTCCATGATGGAAGACTGTACTGTATAAAAGCCGCAATAGGATTATAATTCTTTCCGGTTTACAACAGAAAGGTATTCGCCCATACAGCAGCCGAGCACAGCCACGCGGCAGGTATAACATTCCCAGCATTCGCCTGTCCATTCCGCAACACCGTTTTGCAGGATGCGGTTGATACGGTCGCGGGCGTTCTCCGGTGTACGCATCGGGAACAGGCGGATGAAGTCCGCGAGGCTGCCCTCAAACGCCATGTCACCGGGGAATGGCGCGTCCGTCAGCAGGAAGGATTCCACCTGCCTTTGGGAGAGAATATGCGCCGCACTGCCGCCGGCGGCCAGCCATTCCGCTCGTGCCTGCGGGCTGCCGCCAAGGCAGCAGAAGGGTTCGCCTGTTTTACGCATTTGTTCCAGTTTTTCTTTCAGCATATTTTCACTTCCTTATTAAACCTTGAGGGCTTTGCCCTCAAATTCCCACAAGCCCAGGTCAGTACTTTGCTTCGCAAAGCCACGTGTTGCGTGTCCGGATTTCTTTCCGGTACTTTATGAAAAGGGCTTGACCCTGAACTTTGTTGCCAGCCGCACAAAAGTGCGGCTGAAAGCGGGTCAAGGGACGAAGTCCCTTGCAGGGGGCGGGACAGCGTCCCGCGGTCTTCCCTCTCATTATTTCGCCGCTTTTACCTTTATCCAAAGCTCCGCAAGCGTTTTTTTCAGCACCTGATTGTCACGGAATACCTCGTCTTTTGCGTAGCCCGCGCGCGGCAGATATGCCTCATTCTCCGCAAACAGTCCGCCTTCGCCGCTCAGTTCGTCCAAAACCTTCTGATTAGAGGACGCATAGCCCACAAATTCCGAATTATCCAGAGAAGCTTCATACGTCAGCACATAATTGATGAACTCATGCGCCAGCAGAGGGTTTTCCGCATTTGCCGGAACAACCATCGCATCGCTCCAAAGGTTTGTACCTTCGTTTGGCATCCAGAAACTCATGTCCTCATTTTCCTGCAAAATTGTGGTTGCATCGCCGCTGTAAACCACTGCAATATCCTTTGTACCTGTAATCATGCCGTCGATGACTTCATCTGTTACATAAACCGGCTCCATGGTGTTGTTCATATCCAAAAGCCAGTTATAAGCGTCCTGAATTTCCTGCTCATTTTCGGTATTCATGGAATAGCCCAACGCCTTAAACGCCATCATAAAGGAATCGCGTTCAGAATCATAAACATAAATGCGCCCTTTATAGTCTGTGTTGCGCAGAATCTCATAACCCTGCTCTTCTACCACGGCGGGGTCAACGTTGTTATGGTTGTATACAATGCCTACACTGCCCCAGAAATAAGGCACAGAATAGGTATTTGCCGGGTCATACGGCAGGGAGCGCACGCCTTCCGCCAGATTGACGATGTTCGGGATTTTCTCAATATCCAGTTCCTGAAGCATTCCGTCCGCAATCAGCCGTTCAATCATGTAATCCGAAGGGACAAGCACATCGTAAGCGTCGCCCGCCTGCAATTTTGTATACATCATTTCGTTGGAATCGAAATATTCCAAAATGACTTTTACGCCGAACTGTTTTTCAAAATTACTGATAAGGTCCTGACCCATATATTCGCCCCAGTTATAGAGCTTGAGCGTGTCAGAGCCGTATTTTTCCACAGCATTCTCCGCGGCTTCGCCGCCTCCGCCGCAGCCGGATAAAAGCATTGTACCTGCCAGAAGCAGTGCAAACAGTTTTTTCATTCTTTTTCTCTCCTTCGTTCTTTAATGATAGGTACCAGGTTCACGATGAGCAGGGAAACTGTAATCAGCACAATCACCAGCGTGGAAAGGGCGTTGATGGAAGGGTTGACGCGTTTGCTCATGGTGTACACCAGTATGGATATATTGTTGACACCATTGCCTGTGACGAAATAGGAAATGATAAAATCGTCAAAGCTCATGGTGAAAGCAATCAGCGCGCCGGAAACGATACCCGGCATAATCTGTGGCACGATGACCTTTGTCAAAGCCTGAAGCGGCGTCGCGCCTAGATCCAGCGCGGCATCCGCAAGGTTGGGGTCCAGCGAGCGCAGCTTTGGGGAAACCGAAAGTATGACGTAGGGTGTGCAGAACATGATATGCGCCAGCAGAAGGGTCAGAAAGCCCTTGTTTACGCCGAGCGCACTGAAAAACATCAGCAGCCCGATTGCCGTTACAATTTCAGGGTTCATAATCGGCAGGTTATTCACCTGTTCCACCACGTTCCGCAGGGCGCGGCGGGAGCGGGAAAGCCCGATTGCCGCCAGCGTTCCGGCGAGGGTGGAGATGATGGTCGCCAGTATGGCAATGACGATGGTGTAAACGATTGCCTGCATCATTGTCCTGTCTGAAAACATACGCTCATACCATTGCAGGGAAAACCCGCTGAATTTCGTCAGGGAGCGGGAATCGTTGAAGGAAAACACGATGATATACAGTATCGGCAGGTAGAAAAATAATGCCGTCAGGCCGAGTATGATTTTTCCGCCAATGCCTGTTCTCTGTTTTGGCGCCATGTTATTCCCTCCTTCCGCTTGCCGCAGGGTCGGTATCCACCTTGCGGGTCAGGTACATTGAAACCATGATAATCACCGCCATAATCAATGAAATCGCGCTGCCGAAATTCCAGTCACCACTGGTCAGGAACTGCGTTTCAATGACGTTGCCGATGAGCACATACTGCCCGCCGCCCAGCAGCTTCGGGATAAAGAAGCTGGAAACCGCAGGCAGGAATACCAGCGTGATGCCGCTCAATACGCCCGGCAGGGAAAGCGGCAGTGTGACGCGCAGGAAGCTCTGCACGCGGTTTGCGCCGAGGTCGCTGGCGGCCTCCAGATAGCTTTTGTCCATTTTGGACAGCGAC
>Ga0073908_1000199_pt1 | contig 97393 bp, 55 predicted proteins | sample MucameincwithD2O_FD_65484 | JGI IMG/M metagenome (GOLD analysis project Ga0073908, IMG submission 65484) | Mouse cecum microbial communities from Vienna, Austria - Mucus amended microcosms incubated with D2O | ecosystem: Host-associated > Mammals > Digestive system > Large intestine > Cecum... | reverse complement strand
TCTTTTCACCCGCATAGCAGGCAAAATAGCAGCAATGACGTTCATGCAATATGTCAATTTCGTTAATCATCGTCCGATTGGGCGGATAAAATATTCTCTAATTTAATTCAACCAACAGGTATTGTATAGTAAATAATATTATTTTATTAACCTTTTTTATTTATATTATGAAATATTTCAAAAGAAATGGTTTCGTGGCATTGGTATCAATGTTATCATTGACAGCTTATGCAGGGGATAGTTTACCTCTTTCTGTGGCTGTATCGGAGACAAAAGAGTTTATTCAAGTATCTGGACATGGTATAGATACTTCTAACGTGATTCAACAAGAGAGGATAATACAAGGAACGGTTTTGGAAGAAGGAACGAATGAACCTCTTATTGGAGTGAATGTTGTTGTTAAAGGAACTACTATCGGTACCACGACTGATATTGATGGAAAATACTCTATAAAAATACCTTCTGATAAGGCTATATTAGTCTTTTCTTATATTGGTCAAAAAACGGAAGAATATTCGGTTAAAGGCTTAAACTTTTTGAATGTTATCATGAAGAGTGATGCTACAATGTTGTCAGAAGTTGTGGTATACACTGGTTATATGACACAGAAGAAAGCGGATTTGACAGGTTCTGTTGCAATGGCAAATGCGAGTGATTTAAAGAAAAATGCTTCTGCCAATGCCATGAAGTCATTACAAGGAAAGATGGCTGGTGTGCATATCACTACAAATGGTGGTAATCCTGCTGAAGGAACTACGGTGCAGATTCGTGGATTGTCTTCTCTTTCGGGAGGAGTTAAGCCTTTAATTGTTTTGGATGGTATGCCTACTGAAAATTTGAATCTTCGTGATATAAATTCTGGTGATATTGAATCTATTCAAGTTTTGAAAGATGCAGCATCTGCCTCTATTTATGGTGCAAGAGCTTCCGGTGGTGTTATTTTGATTCAGACAAAAAAGGGTCAAGCAGGTAAGACAAACATTGAGTATAATGGTAGTGTTTCTATCAATACTGTATTGAACAAACCTACTTTGATGAATGCTGAACAATATGGTAGAGCAGCATTCCAAGCTCAAGCTTATGATGAAAGAGTATATGGTACTTCTATTTCTTTGCCTTCAGCGTATAATTATACATGGCATAGAGGTGATAATGGAATAGCTGTTTTGGACGAGGTTAAAGTTGCTGAATACCTTAATGCAGACCAAACTGTAAGAGGAAGTAATACAGATTGGATGGGAGAAATTTTTCAGACTGCTATTTCCCATAATCATCAGTTGACCATTTCTAATGGTTCTGAGAAATCCAAAAGCTTGTTCTCGTTGGGTTATTTCAATAATGAAGGTACACAGATACATACATTCTTCAGACAATATTCGATACGTGCTAATACTGAATATAGTTTGATAAAAAATCATTTGAAAGTTGGTGAAAATCTTGCAGTATCTTATTTGCAGTATAGAGACCAAAGTGAAACATGGTGGGCGATGATTAATCCTCCTGCCTCTCCTGTATATGATGAAAATGGTGGATGGGCTGGTGCTCCGGGTTTTGATGATTTTACCAACCCTGTTCGATTATTGACAATGAATAAGGATAATATCAATAATTATGTGAAGATTATTGGTAATATTTTCCTCGATTTGAATATTTGGAAAGGCATTTCGGCAAGAACCCAGTTCGGTCTTGATTATGGCAATGCTTATAATCGTGCTGTTGATGGTGTTTGGTCGGAAACTGGAGGAAGAAATAGCGATGGAGAAAACTATGTAGGCAGTTATCAATCACATCCGTTGAGTTATGTATGGACTAACACTTTGTCATATACATTGAGTACTGGTAAACACAATTTGGATGTTGTGTTGGGTACTGAGGCAACCAGATTCGTTCAAGAAGGATTTTCTGCAAGAAGAGAAGGTATTTATTTGGAAGATAGAGATTTTGCACATATTGGTGTAACTACCGGAGAGAAATATAACTTAGGTAGTTCTGCAGATGAATATACCTATTTCTCTTTGTTTGGTAAGGCCAACTATGTTTATAACGGAAAGTACTTGCTGTCTGCTACCGTTCGCCGTGACGGTTCTTCTTTATTCGGTGAGAATAACCGTTATGCTACTTTCCCTGCTTTCTCCGTTGGTTGGAGAATCAAGGATGAAGCTTTTATGGAAGATTTTGACTTTCTGTCCGATCTTAAATTACGTGCTAGCTGGGGAGCAAACGGAAGTGTGCAAGGTCTTCCGAGAGGATATACTACCACTCCGTTTACAACAGATTATTTTGGAACATCTTATCCTATTCAGGGTAATGAGAGCGGTCCCTTGTATTCCGGTTATAACAGAACTTGGCTTGGTAATCCTGACTTGAAGTGGGAAACTACTACGCAGACGGATTTGGCTGTCGACTTCGGATTTTTCAACCAACGTCTTACAGGTTCTTTAGGATACTATTTCAAGAAGACAAAGGATATTCTTGTACAGACTCCTTATATTGCTGTGATGGGAGAAGGTGGAGAACCTTGGATTAATGGTGCAAATATGAATAATCAAGGTCTTGAATTTGAAGTTAGTTTTAGGAATGACCCAAGTGCCGAATTTCAGTATACTATTTCAGCAAATATAGGTACTTATAAGACGAAATTGACAGAGCTTCCTGAAAACGTAATTAATAAATATCCGGGAGATGGTGTCCGTGACTTCGTTATTGGTAGGTCTCCCAATGTATTTTATGGTCTTGTAGCTGATGGAATTTTCAAGACACAAGAGGAAGTGGATAACCATGCCGAACAACCCGGAAAAGCTGTTGGCCGAATTCGTTATAAGGATTTGGATGGTGATGGTCGCGTGGATGAATTGACCGACAGGACATATATCGGTACAGCCGATCCGGATTTCTTTGGAGGAATCACTTTCGATTTCAGGTATCGTAATTTTGATTTGAATATGTTCTTCCAAGGTGTATTCGGCAATCAGGTAAGTAATGATTGGAAACGTCAGAGTGATTTCTGGCATATATCAGGTTCCGTTCCTGTCGGAAAAAATCATCCGACCAGATTATTGGATGCCTGGTCGTTCGACAATCCAGATTCGGATATTCCGGCTATGACAAATGTGATGACCAATAATGAACAGAGAATGTCTACTTATTATATAGAAGACGGTTCTTACTTGAAGTTGAGAAATATAGAATTGGGTTATACTTTTCCTGCTAAAGTCACCAATAAGATGATGATGAAGAATCTGAGAGTATACGCTTCTGCAAGAAACGTCTTTACCTTGAAGAAATTCTGGGGAGGTGACCAATTTACAAGTTTTGATCCGGAAATGTCCGGCTATGGATATTTGACCCCGTTTACAATGACTTTCGGGCTTAATGTTACATTTTAATTAGAAAAACACAATGAAAAAGTTTATATCATCATTATTAATCTTAACCGCAGCATTCGGTATGACCGGATGTGAGGACTTCCTACAAGTAAATCCCAAACAAGTTTTGGATGAGAACCTGCTTGTCAAGCCAAGTGATATGGAAGGTTTTGTAACAGCTGCTTATGCAAGAATGACAGATATTCCGTCTTGGGATTCACCATTCTCACCTTGGTGGTCGGGTTCTCTTCGTTCTGACGACTCTTATAAAGGCGGTGGCGGTGTCTGGGACGGCGGCGACGGATGGGGATATATGGAAACCTTTGTGAATTTGACTCCTAACGGCTGGCCTATTGATTTCCCTTGGTATGTTTCTTATCAGGTTATCCAGAGATGCAATACTGCAATCCAAAAAATGCAGCCCATTTCCGAAGACGATTTTCCAGTGAAGAATAGTCGAATGGGTGAAATGCTGTTTCTTCGCGGATTTACTCATTTCAGACTGAAGGAGTTTTTCAAATATATGCCTTACATGGATGAAACCATAACGGGTACTTCTGCCGATTTTGAAGCTGTACCGAATAGGGACAAGAACTATCCGAATGACCAGTATTTGTGGGAGAGAATCCTCAAGGATTTCAAGGATGCAGAGTCATACCTTCCGGAAGTACAGATAGATAAAGGAAGAATCACTAAGAATGCGGCAACGGCAATGGTTGCAAGGACATTGATGTTTATGGCTTATGAGCAAGATGAGAGACATCAGGTGATTAATGTAAACAAAGAACGGCTGAATGAAGCTTTGATTTATCTGAACAAGTTGACGGAACAAGAAGGTAAAGCTTTGGACTTATGTAGCAATTTTGGTGAGAATTTCATGATTGAGTCTGATAACAATACGAAAGAATCCATTTGGGAGATTCAGTATTCTATCAATGATAATAGTTCTACTGGGGGTAAAATCAATAGAAGTGAAGGACTGAATCATCCGTGGAATTGGGGAGGTTTTCAGTGTTGTGGTTTCCATCATGCAAGCTATACAATGGGTAATGCTTTCAAGACTGGTGAAAATGGATTACCGTTGTTTGATACCTATAATGATGATTGCTATGGTGATTACATAAAGAAAGCCGATGGTTCGGATGATATTACACTTGTAGATGCCGGTAATAAGGCTTTCTTCGACCGCTACACTTTCGACCCTCGTTTCAGTCATACGATATGTGCACCCGGACAGCCTTGGAAGTATGACCCTTATTTGATTTTTGAGGCTCGTGGTATTCGTAATGGTGTTGAGTATGGTTATTTGAAATCTGTGAAGGAATTACCGCATCCTAATTGTGACTGTTTGCTGTACGATGGTTGGCAGTTTAACTCTATGAACAAGAGATTAATCAGATATGATGAAGTGATACTATGGAAAGCAGAAGTCCTAATTCAATTGGACAGACAAGATGAAGCTTTGCCTTTGATTAATAAAATTCGTCAGCGTGCCGCCAATAGTCTTGAGAATCTGAAAACTGCGGATGGAAGCTATATTCTGAACTACAAATGTGAGTTGTATAAACCTGGTGTGAATTGTACATGGACCAAAGAATTTGCATGGAAGGCCATGGAATGGGAAAACCGTCTTGAACTAGCTTGTGAAGGACGCCGTTTCTTCGACTTGCAGCGTTGGGGAACTCTGGAGAAAACGATGAATGCTTATTTTGCAGTGGAAAGAAATAGATTTGACTGGATGAATATAGCACGCTTTACTGCTGGTAGAGATGAATTCTTCCCCATATCACAGGCTCAGATGAAGTGGGCAAAAGGTAATTATACACAAAATCCGGGATATTAATATTAAACTTTTAGAATTATGATTATGAAAAATATAGTAAGAATATGCATGGTAATATTTACTTGTTTATTGTTTACTGGTTGTTACGACAGAGATGTTGTAGGCAGTAAAGGAACACATTATATTTTGCCTAAAGTGGAAAACCTTGATTATTCAGTACAAGGGAATACAGTGAAGTTGACATGGCAAATTCCAGATAATATACCTGATGAGTTTTTGAGGCCTCTTGAAGTAAGTATTCAGAAAGTGGAGAATGACATCTATAGAGATGTGATAACCATTGGTAATGAAGGGACATTTGCCGAAGGCATTGCAATCGATGCGAATAAAAGGTACAGATTCGTTGTAAAATTGGTAGGAAACTTGACAGACGAAGTTGTAGAAACCGGAATATCCAGCAGAATATACTCCGAAGGTCAGGTAATTGACATTCAATAATTAAAGTTTGCTGTATCATAGATGCAGTCCGGTATTTCTATGCTTCCCGTGTACTGCATCTATAGATACAGTAAACTGACTTAAAACAGACGTTATGAAAAATATTCTATTTATGGTTCTTTCTTTCTCTATATTCTTGTTGTTTTCTTGTTCGGATAAAGAGGAAAATGAGCCTTTTATACCAGTTGATGAGATTATCTCTGCGAAAACTTTTCTGATTCCAAATAAAGACACGAAGGTTGTTTCAACGATTCTGAATTTTAAGAATATAGATGCCATAGATTATCTGATGGTTCGAAAAAGTGGAGGAAATAGTTATTCAGTCAAAATAGATAGAAATGAGTTAACTGCAGATTATGTATTTAATTATGTGGTTCAGAAGACGGATCCCCAGAATTTTAGATTGATATTGGTAGCAGTTTATAAAGATGGAAACAAATCGAATGACCTTTCTTTGAATGTGGATAACCGTTGGGGATTCTTTATCCGAAGCGTCAGTCGTACTGCTCGTGTAACTGGTAGTTCTATGGACGGAGAAAACTTCCCAAACCCTAATAATACTGCGACAAAATGGAATGTAGGAGGAACAGATCTTGGCATTATTTGGGAGATGCAGCCCGGAAAATATGGAATTTTCTTTGGTGATACTTTTGGGTATGACTTTAAGCCTAATCTGGCTAATCCTGGACCTAACGGAGGGAGTTGGCGTAGTAATGTGCTGGCTTTCTCGGAGGATAATGATTTAGAAGATGGATTGTCATTCAGCAATATGGCTACTGATGATAAAGGGTATGCCCGCGAGATAGTATATGGGGGAAAAGATTCGTCAGGTAATGGTGATTGGACTTCTATCCCAACAGCTGCTATTCGTGCTAATGGAATAGATTATGTGCATTATTTTAATATGAGAAATTGGACGGGATGGATTACAAATTATTCGGGAATATATAAGTCGGCTGATAATGGTTTGACATGGGCTAAATGTAAAGATATAACCTTCTCATCTTATAGTTTTTTTGGTCAGGTAGGGTACTTTAAGAAAGATGGATATGTTTATATGATAGGTACTCAAACGGGGAGGGATAGCAATGCTAAATTAGCACGATTTCATGAAACAGATATTGAGAATAAGACAGCTTATGAATATTGGAATGCTTCTACTAATCAATGGATAAAAGGCAATGAAAATGAGGCAACAGTATTAATAGAAGATAAGGTTGGTGAACTTTCTTTTATATATAACGAGACACATAAGAAATGGATAATTGCTTATTTCAATGCAGATAGATATAATATAACTATGCGTACGGCAGAAGACATAACTGGCCCATGGAGTGAACCCTATGAGCTTGCTAATGGTAGAGAGTATGCCCAATTGTATGGTTCTTACATTCATCCGTTGTCGGTAACTGGTGATAATTTATATTTTACGATGTCAATGTGGATGCCTTATAATGTTTTTTTAATGAAGGCTGAATTGGCTGATATGGGAGAGTTTTAATTATATTGATAAATATAATATCATGAACACACGCACATTAATTATAACTTTTGTTTGGATGATAATGTCCAACATAGGCATCTTTGCTCAAGAGCATTGGGATGCACAAGAGAGAATTGAGTTGAATAAGGGTGTTTTTCCGAAGAATTTTAGTAAAGCTATTGATATTATACAGTATGATTTATTAGGAATTGAGAGAGGAAAAAGCCATGTGAAAGTGATAGATAACAACACTTTGTACATAAACCTTTCTTTTTCGCTTAAAAACTCTGTTCAACAAGGTGATTGGCGTATAGCGGTAAAGCCGGATTTTTTACCTTCATTCCATTGGGCGCCACATCTTACTCCTACTGATAGAAATGTCATCGATCAACATGTATTCCGTTCTCCTGCCCTTATCGTAGCAGACGATCATCAAACTCTTATTCTTATCCCCGATTTGGATATTATGCAGAAGGGGACTCCTGTACGATGGTATATGGATATGGACGCATCCTCTAATACACTTATTCTCGGAATGTGTAATAACCATGTATCCGAACACGTTCTGTTTGAGCGTGATCAAGAAACTACTTACCCAAAAGGAGATATTGAAATAGGCTTTTATTTGATGTATTCTGATAGCAAGGAAGTATTGCGGAATCCTTTTAAGAAGCCGTTAGAATTTATGTGGAGTCGATGGGGGCATGCTGCATATGAGAAAGGTAATCCGGTGAAGGAAAACCTAGAAACGTATGTGAAACATACTTATAATTGGGCTTTTAATTCATGGTCAGAAAATGTGTGGCAGCAATTTGAGTTAGATGGGAAAAAAGTGGGTGCTCCCGTATTCATTGTGAATGTTACTCAAAGTCCTAATTATCCGGGAGAGATTAATGAACGTGAATTTCGTTCTATCTGGAATCAGGCATGGTTCAGTTCATTGCGTTCTGCAAGTGGATTATATCGATATGCAAGAAGAACCGGTAATAGGGAGCTTCTTGCAAAAGCAAATTTGACAAAAGAACTGGCTCTGTCATTTCCGCAGAGGAATGGTTTTTTCTATGGACTTATCGGTACGGAAATGCATGAAGTAGAGATTGATGGTAAAAAGTATAATCGGAGCAAGGGGTGGAATACCTATTATTGGGGAAATTCCAACAGAAATCCTTATACCTGGAATCCGAAAGAATCTCCGTATCATATTCTTGATATGAGTTGGACAGCATTGTTGATGCTTCGGTGGTATGATGAATTAGAAAAAGATGCCCGTCTTTTGGCTTATGCAGAAGATTATGCGATGGCTTTACTTGGAATACAGTATGAAAATGGTTTTTTCCCTGGCTGGCTTGACTTAAAGACAATGCAGCCGATGAACCATTTGAATGCTTCTCCTGAAACATCTTTATCAGTTACTTTTTTACTTAAACTGTATGAGCTTACACATAAGGAAGAGTATAAACGGACAGCATTTAGAGCTATGAATGCAGTTATCCATGAAATTATCCCGGTTGGGAAGTGGGAAGACTTTGAAACCTATTGGTCTTGTTCTCGTTACGGTTCGGATAACTTGGTAGGTAAAAAAGTTTTGCGGAACAATATGCATAAACAGAATAATTTTTCAATGTTCTGGACAGCTGAAGCCTTACTGGAGTGCTATCGTCTTACCTCAAATAAAGAATATCTTGATTATGGACAGCGTACACTTGATGAATTGCTGATGACCCAAGCATCGTGGCAGCCGCCATACATGTATGTAAATGTATTGGGTGGTTTTGGTGTGTTGAATGCCGATGGTGAATGGAATGATTCACGCGAAAGTCTTTTTTCCGAACTCATCATTCAATATGGAAAACTTCTTGATAAGCCAGAGTATATAGAACGGGGATATGCTGCACTTAAGGCATCTTTTGTAATGATGTATTGTACTGAAAATCCTCAAACCAAACAGCAATGGGAAAAAGTTCATCCGTTCTTTGCTTCAGAGGATTATGGATTCATGATGGAAAATTACGGGCATGGCGGCCGTACAAATCCGGCAGGTGAAGGTATGGGTGAGTTTACAATCTATGATTGGGGAAATGGAGCAGCGGCTGAAGCGTACAACCGCATCCTTGATAAATTTGGAAAAATAGAATAATGATTCGTTAACATTAATAATTCAACTATGGTAAGATCAACTTTAACCTTATTGGCCCTATTTAATGTGGCTATACTGTTTCCGGGTAAAGCAATGTCCCAGAACAGTGAAGGGCGGGAGTTTAACGGTAAGTATCAAAAGGAATATCTGGATAAGATTGCATTTCCTATAGGGGGAATCGGCGCCGGAATGTTCTGTTTGGAGGGAACCGGTGCCATTTCGCATGTGTCTCTCAGACACCATCCTGATGTGATGAATGAGCCGTATACCTTTGCTGCGATTTATGTAAAGGGGGTTGAGAACGGAGCAAAGGTATTGGAAGGGCAGGTTCCGACTTGGAAGTTATTTGGTCCTGCACAGAGTGGTTTAGGTAGGGGAGACAAGACGTACGGTCTTCCACGCTTTGAAGAGGCGGTATTCCAGGCACGTTTCCCTTTTGCAACTGTAGATTTGAAAGACAAGGATATGCCTTTGGCTGCAAAGATTACGGGTTGGAGTCCTTTCATTCCGACGGATGCGGACAATTCCAGTTTGCCGGTTGGAGTACTGGAATATCAATTTACAAATACTTCCGGTAAGGCTATCGAGACGGTATTTTCTTATAATACCAAAAATTTCATAGATGGTCAGGGTACTATCCGAGGGGTAAAGAACGGGTTTGTTTTAGAATCCGATCAGAACAACAGTGGGCTAGCTATTTATGTGGACAATGCTGCTGCTGTTGTAGACCATTGTTGGTTCCGTGGTGCCTGGTTCGATCCGCAGACTGTGGTTTGGGATAATATTCGCTATGGGCGGATTGCTGATAAGCAGCCGGTTAAGGGTGTTGCTCCGGGAGCATCTGTTTATGTTCCGCTGACGTTGCAGCCGGGAGAGACAAAAACAGTCAAGGTAAACTTCTGCTGGTATCTGCCCGATTCAAACCTTTCTATCGGTGGTGCCAGAAAGGTAGGACAGGCATTTACGGGAATGCCCTGCAAGGGAACGGCTTCCGGTCAGCAACCTGTGAGCGGCTTTGTCGGCAAGCAGTTGCTGAACTCGTTCGATAGGGGTGGAGATGGACTGACGGGTATTATTCAGTCTCCTGAGTTCAATATTGGGAAAAGATATCTGAAGTTTCTGGTAGGTGGAGGCAGTCAGGCTGACCGTACTTCTGTAAATCTTGTAGTAGACGGAAAGATTGTAGAGACGGCGGTCGGAAATCAGACGGAGACTCTGAGTGAAACCGTATGGGATTTGAAACCTTATCAAGGAAAGAAGGCTTTTGTGAAAGTCATTGATTTGGATGTTTACCCGTGGGGACATATTCTGGCCGACCAGTTTGTGTTGACAGACAATAGGAATGAAGATATTTACAACTTGTCTTCTACATCCACCTTACTTGCCGATTTTGAAAATAACAGTTGGGGAGATTGGCAGGTTGTGGATTCTTCTGAAGAAGAAAAACAATTTCTGGCAGATGAAGGAGATGTCGAAGCTACCTACAGACCTTGGTACTCGGAGCGCTTCAAGAGTTTGAATGAGGTTATCGGCTATTGGGATGCAAACCAGGCGATGCTGGAAAAGAACAGCCGGCTGTTCAGTGATGCATTCTATAGTTCCTCTTTGCCGGCAGAAGTACTGGAGGCTGTTGCTGCTAATTTAACTATATTGAAATCTCCTACGGTATTACGTCAATGGGATGGAAGATTTTGGGCTTGGGAAGGATGTCAGGATTCTTTTGGCTCTTGTCACGGAAGTTGTACGCATGTGTGGAACTATGCACAGGCTTTGCCCCATTTGTTCCCGTCTTTGGAAAGAACCTTGCGTGAAACGGAATTCAGGGTAAGCCAGAATACGGAAGGACACCAGAATTTTAGAGTCAACTTGCCTATTTCGGCACCGCCTCACAACTTCCATGCTGCTGCCGACGGACAGTTGGGTGGGATTATGAAAGTTTACCGTGAATGGCGTATCAGTGGGGATACACAGTGGATGAAAGACCTTTTCCCGGCAGTGAAAAAGAGTCTTGACTATTGCATCCGTACATGGGACCCCTTGCATAAGGGCTATCTTGAAGAGCCGCACCACAATACTTATGACATCGAGTTCTGGGGACCGGACGGCATGTGTACAAGTTTCTATTTGGGAGCTTTGACTGCGTTTATAGAGATGGGCAAGGAGCTGAAGCAACCCGTTAAGGAATATACGGCCCTGCTGTCAAAAGGCAAGAAATACATGGAAACTGCACTCTTCGATGGAGAATATTTCATACAGAAAATTCAGTGGGAAGGGCTTCAGGCTCCCAATCCGGTTGATGTAATGTCTTTCGGGGGAAGTTATTCCGAAGAGGCCCTGAAATTGCTGAAGGAAGAAGGGCCAAAATACCAATACGGTACCGGTTGTCTGTCCGATGGAATTTTAGGGATGTGGATGGCTTCCGTATGCGGACTGGATGAAGTGCTGGACAATGAAAAGGTCAGGAGCCATCTGGTGGCCGTACACAAATACAATCTGAAACATGACTTGATAGACCATTTCAATCCTCAAAGACCGGTGTATGCTTGTGGTAAGGATGGTGGATTATTGCTTTGCACATGGCCGAAGGGTGGTATGCTGTCACTGCCTTTTGTATACAGCAATGAAGTCTGGACCGGTATCGAATATCAGGTTGCCAGTCATTTGATGATGAAAGGTGAGGTGGAAAAGGGCTTGGATATTGTCCGTGAATGCCGTGAGAGATATGATGGAAGAGTAAGAAACCCATTCAATGAGATAGAGTGCGGGCATTGGTATGCACGTGCCATGGCAAGCTATGGAATGTTGCAGGGGCTTACAGGAGTGCGGTATGATGCTGTTGACAAAACCATGTACATCAATTCTAAGATTGGTGATTTCAAAAGTTTCATCAGTACTGATACCGGTTTCGGAACCATTGAATGGAAAGCAGGAAAGCCTGTGTTGAATGTGGTTTATGGCAACATTGATGTGAAACGCTATAATGTTTCGGGCAAGATTGTGGATTGAGGTCAATTAGGATAGGATGTACAATCAAAGACAGATTAAGATGACAGAGAAGAAGAAACTTTTTGTTTTGTGTGTTGCACTATTTTGCTTTATGGCTGTTTCTGCACAGCAGAGAATGTCTGTATCGTCTCCTGACGGAAAACTTAGATTTTCTCTGAAAGTGACGTCGGAGAGTGTTTCATATGACATCGACTATAGGAAGCAGCCTCTTATAACAAATTCTTTGCTTGGTTTCAGCTTTGATAGCGGAGAGTTCGGAAGGAATCTTAAAGCAGGAAAGGTGCAGCGTAAAAAGATTGATGAGACATACAAGCTCATTGTCGGCAAGACAAGTAGTGTACGTAGCCGTTGCAATGAAATGACCGTTCCCATGCAGGAACCGTCAGATTCCGGCCGTCTGATAAACCTGGTTGTAAGGGCATTCGATGACGGGATAGCATTCAGATATGAATTTCCGGAACAGAAAGCATGGGATTCATACGTGATGTATGATGAAAGGACACAGTTCAACTTGCAAGGAAACCCGATGGCGTTGCTCATGTACCTGCCCGGGTATGTGAATACACACGAAGGGGTATACAGTCATGTAAGATATGACAAGGTGGCAAGGAAAAGGCTGATAGAGATGCCCGCCACATTCGAGTTCGACAACGGGGTGGCAGTGGCCATAACCGAAGCGGCCATACGGGACTATGCGGGGATGTACCTGATGAAGGAGAAGGGTGGGCTGACTGGAAAGCTCTCGCCAAAACTGGGGCAGGAGAAGATAAAGGTCGAGATAGACAACTTCCCACACCGTACCCCGTGGCGCGTAATCTCCGTTGCAGACCGGGTGGGAGGATTGCTGGAGACGAATATACTAACAAGCCTGAACGAGCCCTGCAGGATTGAAGACACTTCATGGATTAAGCCTTGCCGGACCACGTTCACATGGTGGAACGGGAATGTCGTGCCGGACAGCACGTTCTCTCCGGGGAACAACTTCGATACAAACAAGTACTACATCGATTTTGCAGCACGCAATGGCTTGGATGCACATGGAATCTACGGATATGCGGAGACTCCTTGGTACTATGATGACAACTTCAATTTCGGATGGGCGGGACCCAATGCGGACGTTACAAAACCGATACCGTGCCTGAACATGCCGAGAATTGTGGAATATGCAAGGAGCAAGGGGGTTGGCATACATCTGTGGGTACACTGGAGACCGTTGTACGACAAACTCGAAGAAGCCTTTGCGCTCTATGAGGAATGGGGGGTCAGGGGACTCATGGTGGACTTCATGGACCGCAATGACCAAGAGATGATACGTATCCAAGAAGAGATACTGGAATGTGCGGCAAGACACAGGCTCTTCATACAGTTCCATGGGTCGAGCAAGCCTTCCGGACTGGTAAGGACGTATCCGAATGAATTCACACGGGAAGGGACACTCAACTATGAAGTATGCAAATGGGACACGCTGGTGAATGCGGACCATGACATTGCGATACCCTTCACCAGGATGCTGGCGGGAGCGACGGACTATCACCTGGGAGGGTTCAGGGCACTGCCGCGCTCGGAGTTCAAGATACAGTATGTAAATCCTCATGTAATGAGCACACGCTGCCATATGTTGGCCATGTATGTGGTTTTGGAAAACCATCTCACCTCGTTGTGCGATACGCCAAAGGCTTATGAAGGTCAACCGGGGTTCGAGGTGCTCCGTACCGTGCCGGGAACGTGGGATGAGATAAGAGTTCCGCTGGCAAGGATGAATGAGCATGTCACGGTGGCCCGCAGGAGCGGTTCGGACTGGTGGGTAGGCTCGCTGAACAACGGTACGGAAAGGGATCTGAAATTGGAATTGGACTTCCTTAGTGAGGGGGACTACCAGGCAACGATCTATACCGATGCGGAGGATGTGGAGCGGAATCCAAACAATCTGGACAGACAGGTACGGAAAGTTACAAGGAAGGATATCATTGAACTGAATCTGGCAAAGGATGGAGGAGCGCTATTACATATCAGAAGGTTATAAGGGTGATGTTTATCAGTTGAAATTGTATTTCAATCAGTTGTTAGTTTGTTAGGATAAGAAGATTGTTCCAGGATAATATTTTTAATCAATGGATTTATAACATGAACAGAAGAAATTTTATAAAGAGAGTGGGCCTTTTGGGGGCAGGATATGCGCTGAATAAAAACTTGATGTTTGCGAATTCAGGCGTAGCTTCGACAGCTACCTCTTTTTCGTCGTTTCCAACAGTAAGGAAGCCTATATCGGAAAGGAACTTCAAAAGTCCTGCCATTGAAAAGGCCATTACTACTTTTAAACAGAAGGTCAAGAATGAAGAACTGGGCTGGCTGTTTGGGAATTGTTTTCCGAATACGTTGGACACAACCGTTTTTTATTCAGAAAAGGATGGCCGACCGGATACATATGTGATTACCGGTGATATTGATGCCATGTGGTTAAGGGATAGTTCTGCCCAAGTATATCCGTATTTGGATTTCATGTCTGAAGATAAAAACCTGCAAAGACTGATAATTGGCGTTATCAATAAGCAGACCTCCTTTATATTGAAGGATCCGTATGCCAATGCCTTTTATGATGATGATACGAAGTATACAAGATGGAACAGCGATCATACGGAGATGAAACCGGGTATTCATGAGCGTAAATACGAGTTGGATTCGCTTTGCTATCCCATTCGCCTGGCATATGGATACTGGAAAAAGACAAATGATGCTTCTCCTTTCGATGCGCAATGGAAGAAGGCGATAGAAACCGTTTTAAGGGTCTGCAAGGAACAGCAGAGAAAACATGGTAACGGGCCTTATAGCTTTCGCAGAACTTCGGAATGGGCTATAGATGCTGTTCCTATGGGTGGAGTGGGCTATAAAGTAAATCCGGTCGGATTGATTTGCTCTACTTTCAGGCCTAGTGATGATGCCACTATCTTTCCTTTTCTCGTCCCGTCCAATTTCTTTGCGGTGGCCAGTTTGAGGCAGGCTTCCGAAATGGTTCAAAAGATAACCAAAGACAATGTACTGGCTGATGAACTGTTGGCGTTGAGTAAAGAAGTTTATAATGCTTTGCAGACTTATGCCGTGGTGAATCATCCGAAGTTCGGTAAAATCTATGCTTTTGAAATAGATGGCTTTGGATCGGCTTATCTTAGTGATGATGCCAACGTCCCTAATCTGCTGGCGTTACCCTATCTGGGTGGTGTTGATAGTGATGATGCAATTTATGCCAATACCAGAAGATTCGTGTGGTCGGAATACAATCCTTATTTCTTTAAAGGTTCTTATTTTGAAGGGATAGGAGGACATCATATTGGTACGGACATGATATGGCCGATGAGCCTGATAATGAAAGCCCTGACTGCTCAAGACGATAAAGAGTTACAGCAATGTATCCAGATGCTCCAGAAAACGCATGCCGGTACCGGGTTCATGCACGAGTCATTCCACAAGGATGACCCCAAGAAATTCACAAGGAGCTGGTTTGCATGGGCCAATACATTGTTTGGAGAATTGCTGTGGAAAACATTCAATGAGAAACCATATTTATTGGAATATTAATCATCTAATTAATCAATGTAAACAAAAATTTATGAGAAGAATTACAAAATTCAGTTTGTTACTCTCCCTTGTTCTGGGATTGTACTTTCCTACTGTTTTTGCACAGTCGAACATGACGAACGAAATGTTTGACTTGGCAAAGTTGAAGTCGGGTGTAAAAAACAAAAGAATCTCCAGTACAGATCCTACCGGAGGTAACAGAGATCACTTGGAGCCCTTCAAACCAGGTGAGAAACGCATCATTGCAGACATCAAGGGAATGGGAGTCATCAACCACATTTGGGTGACGATTGCGCCTCCACCTCCCACTTTGAGCAGAAACGACATTATCATTCGCATGTATTGGGACGGCAACGATTATCCTTCGGTAGAGTCTCCCATCGGCCCTTTCTTCGGACAAGGCTGGGATGAGAGATACAACTACGCATCCTTGCCTCTTTCGGCCGGTCCTGAAAACGGTACCGGTCTGTCGTGCTATTTCGCTATGCCTTTCGAGAAGGGCGCACGCATTGAAATTGAGAACCAGAGCGACCGCAACATAGATGCTTTCTACTTCTACGTGGATTATCTGGAGATGGCGAAGCTTCCCAAGGACATGGGCCGCTTTCATGCCTGGTATAACCACAACCTGACTGAAGCACTTCCCGAAGGCGAGACGGAGTGGGGAGTTACCGGTGCCCAGAAGCCGAACACCACCGGCGAACGCAACTATGTGTTCATGGAAACCCAAGGCAAGGGACACTTTGTAGGTATCAATTACTATGTGCATTGTCCCACTCCCATGTGGTATGGCGAAGGTGACGACATGTGGTTCATTGATGGAGAAAAGGTTCCCTCGCTGATAGGTACAGGTACGGAAGACTTCTTCAATACGGCCTGGTGTCCTAAAGAAGCCTTCTCGCATCCTTACTTCGGTTATCCCCGTGTGAACAATGATATAGGCTGGCTGGGTCGTACCCACGTTTACCGATTCTTCATTGAAGATCCCATTTTCTTTGAAAAGAGCCTGAAGGGAACCATCGAACATGGCTCCAACAACAACTTGACGTTGGATTTGTCTACCGTGGCTTATTGGTACCAAGATTCGGCTGTGGCTCTTCCCGAAGCTCCTACAAAGGCACAGCGTGCTCCGAAACCTTTCATCAACCATGTTGATATACATCGTTGGCGGGATGCCTGGCGTAAGTCCAAGGGTAACAAAGCCACTCTGTGGGGCAACGAGTAAACTTTTGTAACGCTCTTTTTTTATACGTTCATAGGCTGATATTTATATCCGGGGTTTTGCCATTATATTGGCAAAACTGTGTCTCTATATTGGCAAAACTGTGCCACTATATTGGCACGACTATGGAAAAATAGTTCTACGGAGCAGCAAATTCAATAAATCATTAATAAAGGTACGAAATGAAGAATATTCCCAAAAAGCAATTTGCGGGCTGGATGCTGATGCTACTGTTGTGCATCAGTATCTCGGCATTTGCCCAGTCGCCTAAGAAGGTGACCGGACGTGTGATGGATGCACAAGGTGAGTTACTCATCGGTGTGAATGTGACGGAGGCGGCAGACCCTTCTAATGGTGTGGTGACGGACATCAACGGTACGTATACGATTACGTTGAAAGGTAATAAGCCGTCATTAAAATTCTCTTATATTGGCTTTAAGGATAAAGTGGTAGCGGTAGGCTCCAAAGGAGTGCTTGATGTAGCTTTGGAAGAAGATGTGGCAGCCCTTGACGAAGTGGTGGTAGTGGGCTTCGGAACGCAGAAGAAAGCTTCTGTGGTCGGCTCCATTACCAATATAGAGCCGGCCAAACTTGCCGCGGCTCCCAGCCGTTCGCTTAGTAACAACTTGGCGGGTATGGTTCCCGGTGTGATTGCGGTTCAGCGTAGCGGTGACCCTTGGTTCAATAACTCCGACTTCTGGATTCGTGGTATCAGTAGCTTTACTGGCAATACCAATCCGCTGGTATTGGTGGACGGCGTCGAGCGTTCGCTCCACGACATCGACCCTGAAGAAATCGCCTCCTTTTCCGTGTTGAAGGATGCTGCCGCCAGTGCCGTCTATGGTGTGCGCGGTGCCAATGGTGTAGTGATGATTGAGACCAAGCGCGGCAAGATTGGAAAGCCGCAGGTGAACGTCCGCTTCGAACACTCCTTTACGCAACCCATCAAGATACCCGACTACATCGGCAGTGTGAAGTATCTGGAACTGATTAACGAAATGTATGCCGAGCAGGGTAGAAACCCGTTTGTAAGCGAAGCCACCCTGCTGAACTACAAGAACCAGACCGACCCGGAACTCTATCCCGATGTGAATTGGTGGGATGTTATCTCCAAAGACCATGCAGACAACACAAAGGCGAACGTTAGTGTCAACGGTGGTACGGACATTCTTCGTTATGCGTTGGTGGCAGGATATTACAATGAGAACGGTATCATTGAACGCGACAAAAACCAGGAGTGGGACTCTTCCCTGAAGGTGAGCCGATATACGGTGCGTTCCAATGTAGATGTGAATGTGACTCCCACCACTTTGTTCCGCGCCAATGTGGGCGTATTCCTGCAAACTCGTAACGCTCCTCCGGGAGACACGGAAACCAACCAGGGCATTTTCTATCAAGCCATGCGTGTACCTCCCTACGTGCATCCGGCTATCTATGCCGATGGGCGCATTCCACGTGTGATGTACAAGGAGAACCCTTGGGCGTGGGCCACGCAGCGTGGATACGAAAAACTAAATCATAATAAGATTGAATCCTTAGTATCGTTGGAACAAGATTTGAAGTTCGTTACACCGGGATTGAAGTTCAAAGGAACCTTCTCTTTCGACAAGTTCTCGGCAACTTCCGTAACACGTTCCAAGAACCCCTATTACTACAATCCCGCCACCGCACGCGATGCAGAGGGCAACATCATCACTGATGTGCAGACCACCGGACAAGAGTTCCTGGGCTATGCAAAAGGAGCTGAATGGGGCGATCAGTCCATCTATCTGGAAGGAATGTTCTCGTACAACCGCATTTTCGGCAAAGTGCACGATGTGAACGCCATGTTCCTCTACAACCAGAAGGAGTATGACAATGGTGATGCGCTTCCCTATCGTACCCAAGGCATAGCCGGAAGATTCTCTTATACTTACGACAGCCGCTATGTTGCCGAGCTGAACTTCGGTTACAACGGCTCCGAGAACTTTGCCAAAGGCAAGCGCTTCGGCTTCTTCCCCGCCGTGGCGTTGGGATGGATTGTATCTTCCGAGAAATTCATGGAGCCGGTTTCCGATGTCATCTCCAACTTGAAGCTGAGAGCTACTTGGGGTAAGGCCGGTAACAGTAACATTGGTGGTAACAGACGTTTCGCCTATATTTCTACCATTGTCAATACCGGTTCGTACAGATGGGGTACAGATGCGGAAATCTATCGCCTTGGACGTTCGGAAGGCGAAATCGGTGTGAACAACTTGACATGGGAAACCGTGACCAAGATGAATGCCGGTATCGACTTAGGTCTATGGAATGGTAGCGTGAACCTCGTAGTGGATGTGTTCAAGGAAAAGCGCGATGACATCTTCATGCAGCGTAAGAATGTGCCTGGTTCTGCCGGATTCAACCGCCCTGTTTGGGCCAATTATGGCAAGGTCGAGAATCAGGGATTTGATGTGTCTTTGAATGTCAACCATAAGTTCAATAGCGATTGGGCCATTTCCGCTATGGCAAACTATACCTACGCACACAATAAGGTTGTGGAAATAGACGAACCTGCCGCCATCTTGGGTACATACCGTTCGCAAACCGGTAAGCCTATAGGGCAATTGTTTGGCTTGATAGCCGAAAGGCTCTTTACGGAAGATGATTTCGATGAAAACGGTATGCTTAAGGAAGGAATTCCGGCACAGAAGTTCAGTGATATGAGTAACCTACGTCCCGGTGACATTAAATACAAAGATTTGAACGGGGATGGTGAAGTGACCGCAGTAGATAAAACAGCCATTGGTGGTACACGTATTCCCGAGATTGTCTATGGTTTTGGAGCTACAGTAAGCTATAAGTCGTTCGATTTGGGAGTATTCTTCCAAGGAACAGGTAAAACCTACCAGCTCTTGGGCGGAGAGACCTGGTTGCCGGGTTCTTCCTTAGGTGCTGGTAACATCTATTCGAACATTGACGACCGTTGGACACCCGAAAATCCGAGGCAAGATGTATTCTGGCCCCGTATGGGAGACAAGGCTGTGGCAAACAATGAACAAGCTTCCACATGGTGGTTGCGTGACATGAGTTTCCTGCGCTTGAAGAATCTGGAACTTGGATATACCCTTCCGCAACGTTGGACTACCAAAATTGGCATCCGCGGCTGCCGTTTGTTTGCAAGAGGAACCAATCTGCTGACGTTCTCCAACTTCAAGCTTTGGGACCCCGAACTGGAAACTACCGATGGATTGAGATACCCACAGATGAAATCTGTATCAGTGGGTTTTAGCATCAATTTCAACAATTAATTAAGATACGAAGAAAATGAAAAAATATAAATCTATAGCAAAAGCTGTCTTATTGTCGTGCACCCTGGCATTGACAACGAGTTGCAACGATTTCTTGGACAAGGCTCCCGACGACCAGCTTACCATGGAGATGATTTTCACGGACAAGATAAGGACTGAGGACTGGTTGGCAGGTGTTTATTCATCCATTCCCAGCCCCATGTGGGGGTATTTCAAGGCACAAGGTTATAACATTATGGGCGATGATATCACTATTCCCCAAGATTGGTCGCCGTATGGATGGAGCAATGTGTATGCCTACACCACCGGAAACTGGAGTCCTATCTCAACATGGGACCCCTATTATTGGGTAGAATTACACAAGCGCATACGTTCCGGCCTTATCTTCTTGCAAGAGGCAAAAGTACTTCCGGAAAAAGACCTGAAGGAATCTTATGTCAACCAGATGAAGTACGAAGTCCGTTTCCTGATAGCCTACTATTACTCTTTGATGATTGAGTTGTATGGTGCCATACCGTTTACTCCCGGTGTGCTTGTTTCCGTCGATGCGCCCGAATCGGAGATGATGACTCCCCAAAGACCCTATGCCGAAGTGGTAGATTGGATTGACAAAGAGCTGCTGGAAGTGTCAGAGCATTTGCCCGCTGTCTATCCCAATAATACCGATTGGGGCAGGGCTACCTCTATCATGGCTTTGGCAATACGTGCCAAAACACTGTTATTTGCCGCAAGTCCATTGTTCAACGGCAATCCGGATCTCAAGGACTGGAAGAATTCGGAAGGAGAATTCCTCTTTGATGCCGAAGCCAAGCCGGAAAGATGGGAAAAGGCTGCCAAAGCTCATCTCGACTTGATAAAGGCAGCCGAAGCGGCCGGACATAAGCTGTACTATGAGTATAATGTGGATGGAAGTATCGACCCCTTCATGTCTTACTACAACATGTCGTTGAAACGCTTCTCAGAAGGCAACAAGGAGATTCTTTTCGGACGCCCCGAAAATGTGGACCTGAACTACTGGCAGGCTCATCATCTGCCGAAAGGTATCGGTGGAAATGCCGCTATGGGTGTTACTCAGGAACTGGTGGACGCTTTTTATATGAAGAACGGTGAAATGCCTATATTGGGATATAACGAGGATGGTTCGCCCATTATCAACCCGGAATCGGGGTATGTGGAAAACGGATTCTCTACCAATACAGAGTATAGAACCACGAAGTGGCCGGGCGGTGGACCTTCGAACCTTGCCAATAAAGAAACCGGTGTAAGCCCGGTAACAGAAGAAGGTACCTACAACATGTATTGCAACCGGGAGCCTCGCTTCTATGTTTCCGTCATCTATAATGGCGCATGGCTGGGAGTTGATAACCGTCGTGTGGACTTCCTTCAAGGAGGCCGTGATACGGATATGACTTTCGACTCTCCGCAGAACGGTTATAATGTCCGTAAGCGAATCTCTTTGGATGTACTTCCCAGAGATGGAAAGTATGTATATCAGCCGGGTATCTTATACAGAATGGCTGAAGCGTATTTGGGCTATGCGGAAGCATTGAACGAGTCTTCGCCAGCTCCCACTCCCGATGTATATAAGTATGTGAACTTGATTCGTGAACGTGCCGGAATTCCCGCTTTGAAGGAAGGGCTGAGTAAGGAAGAAATGCGTGCCGCCATTCAGCAAGAACGTCGGGTAGAGTTCAATTGTGAAGGTATCCGTTTCCATGACCTCCGTCGTTGGAAGATTGCCGACAAATACCTGGGCGGCAAGCTTTATGGTATGAATCATGACGGTTCTGAGAAGAGCGATGATGTGAACAATCCGAAGGCTTTTTATAAGAGAACTTACTACAAGAGCCGTACCTTCAACAAAAGAATGTATTTATGGCCCGTTCCGCAGGCTCAGATGGACATCAACCCCAATTTGAGACAAGCTCCCGGATATTAATAAATAATTAGAGAACAAGTATGAAATCAATAAAATTCATTTTTAGTGCGATGACATTGGCATTTGCTGCATTGACATCCTGTTCGGATGATAACAGTGTGGACTTGTCCAATCGTAAGTTTGTACGTATTGACCAATCATCGGTTTATTTGGAGATTGACGAAACTGCCACAGTTACCGCTTCTGTTGATGACCTGGCAGGCGATTCCTATCAGTTGAAGTGGAGTGTCCTCAACTCCGATGTGGCTACCATTGAAGGTGTGGAAAATAATGCAGCTGTAATTACACCTGTTGCTGTTGGAAAAACGGTCATCAAGGTAGAAACGGCTGATGGCAAGTTGTGCTACTTTAGCGACTTGACTGTTACCAAGACTCCTAAGACGTGTTACATTGACTTTGGTGTCATTGATTCTCCGGCTCCGTTTAACAACTATAGGAATCCCAGAGACCCCGGATTGGTAAATATGCTCGACCATAGAGGTCGTCCTACTACTTTCGGCATCGAGGTGGACAAACCGTTTTCCGGAGAATTGGCTCGCGGTTTGAATAATAATTTGGGTCTTCCAAAAACAGCTTCTGAGGATATGTTTTTCAGCGACGGTATTGCTATTCCGCTCAGTGGATTTAAGGTGACAGGTCTCTCTCAAGGAACAAAATATACGTTCAGTTTCTATGGTCACATCAATGACCGTGGAACTGAAACCGAGTTCCATGTAATCGGAAAGAACGATGGCGTTGCTTATTTGGTTAATGACGATAATTTCGATAGAACGGTAGAGATTAAGGGTATTGAGCCTAATGACGAAGGTGTTGTTTATATCGAAATGAAACCGGGCCCGAACAATGTACAATGGGCCAAATTCTTTGGCGTAAATACCATGGTACTTTCAGAAGAGTAGAATTGATGTGGTTTTATAGACCATAATCTTTTCTATTGAAATAATACTGTCAGTGAGGAGAGATACCGTTTAAACAGGCATTCTCTCCTTGCCTTTTTAAAAAACATATAGTAAAATAGTTTATGAAAATTAATTTGAAAGAAGTTTCTGTTTTCTTGTCTGCCATTCTATTGGCAGGCTCGTATGCCGTGGCTCAGAATCCATACAGATGGACGGATGAGCTGGAGTTATTGAAAAGAGTGGATAAATTGCCGGAGTATCGCACTGGCTCTTATGTGGAGCAGTTCTCGAGTTACGACCGTACCGGAGGCAATGATGATGGTTTTGCGGGTACTTATTCTTTCCTTCGTAAGGAAGGTGATAAGTTGGTGATTGCTGAGATGGAAGGCCCCGGAGTCATCAACCGAATCTGGACTCCTACACCGACGGACAATATGCTCTATTTCTATTTTGATGGACAGAAAGAGCCCGGTCTGAAAATAAAGTTCTCGGATTTGTTTTCCGGTAAGGTTTATCCGTTTACAAAGCCCGTTTGTGGTAATGAAATCGGTGGTTTTTATTGTTATCTGCCCATTACGTACAAAAAGTCCTGCAAAATTGTTTTCGATGGACCTAAATTGGAATTCATTCAGATACAATACCGTAACCTTCCGGGAAAGAAGGTGGAAACCTATACCGGTGAATTCTCACAGCAGGATAAGGAGTTGCTGGCCGAGGTGAACAAGGTATGGGCTGATTTGACTCCCGCCGTCACCAACTATACGTTCGGAAAGTCTGCCGTCACGCAGACTATGGAGAAGACATTCACCATCAATCCGGGCGAAGAAGTTTCTTTCTTTGAGATGGAGGAGCCGGGACGTATTGTCGGTATGACGATTGACGGCGGTAGCTCTTTCGAAGGCTTGTACAAGGATGTGCTTCTTTCTGCCAGGTGGGACAATGAGAAAGTGGAGGCTATCTATGCTCCCGTTGCCGACTTCTTTGGCTACGCTTATGGCAAAGGAGCCATGCGCAGCATTCTGATGGGTAAGCAGGGTACTTCCAACTACTGTTACCTGCCGATGCCTTTCGATGAATCGGCTTCCATGAAGATAATTTATAAGAAGAGAGAAGACATTCAGCAATCCCCTGTTTCCGTAAATGTGAAGGTGTATTATAACAGTAACAAGCGCAATGCCAAGCAAGAAGGTAAATTCTATTCTACATGGCGCAGGGAGAAGACTCCGCTCGGCACCTTCCATAAGTTTGCAGCACAAAAAGGAAAGGGACACTATATAGGCACCATCCACCAAGCGCAGGGATTGCGTCCGGGTATGACCCTCTTCTTTGAGGGAGACGATACGACCTATGTAGATAAGAAGGCACGCCTGCATGGTACCGGTTCCGAAGACTATTATAACGGCGGTTGGTATGCCTGCCTGGACCGTTGGGACAGAGGAAACAGTCTTCCTCTTCATGGTTGTCTGGACTATTCGCTTCCGATGGCGCGTACCGGCGGTTACCGCTTCTTCTTGGTCGACAAGATGTCTTATGAAAAGGAAATCTATCATGGAATGGAACACGGTGAGGTAAAAAATAACTTCCCGGTGGATTATATTTCCATTGGTCTCTTTTACTCTGACCGTCCTTTGCAAAATAGGGAAGAACCTTCTGCGGAACAACGTGTGGTTTACTTGCCTACCGAACATATTTATTTCCCTCAGTTGATGGAAATGACAGTGGGTGGAGGCATTCAGGTATCCAATGATCGTGGCATCCGCATGAACACCTGTCACAGAGGTGTGGTTCGTATCAATCTGACCGATGTGCCCGAAGGCAGGTACCGTTTGCTGATTAACTATTTTGAAAAGCCAAATGGTGCGGATTTTCAAATTTGGCAGCGACAGAAACAGTTATCCGATTGGATTTCCACTAAGAATGGTAAAGAAGTAGAAAAGACGAGAGTACATGTAGGTGATATCAATCTGACGGAACAAACCAATACTATTACTTTCCATGTGAGAAACAACCAGGGTGGAGATCAATTTGAATTGGGATTGATTATTCTGGAAAGAATAAAAGAATGAGATAGATAGAGTTGGTCTGTCCACGAAACAAGGCAGTGGCTGTTTCGTCGGCAGCCCCATTTGATAAATGTGAATTGGGAATGGAAACAAAACAAGTTTTACTGTATAGTATTGTAGCTTCCGGCTTATTGGGAGTTGCGGGTTGTAAAGATGCCGATGCAGGGAAGGAATTGCCAAACGTGACGGATGGATTTATATGACGTGGTGATGCTGCGTATCTGGCGCGTTTCCTTGAGAACAATCTTCTGGATATGAAGGCCTATGAATATTGGGACGAGCCGAAAGTATTGGCGGAAGCAGATAGGTATCCTGCTTTGTATTGCGCTTACATACATCCGCAGAAGGACAATGATGAGCAGCTTTGGTTCATCATGTCCATGTGGGGGCCGTACAATGCTTTCCTAATGTGTGCCGATATGAAACCGGAATCTCCAGACCACAAGCAAGGATTCTATATTATAATAAATTAGCAGTATATGTACTGCTCTTCTGATTTATTCTTCTTCTCTTTGTATGACAGTATTGCATGAATATGAAGGGGGAAGATATATGCGCATGAAACGGAAAGTCTGTATCTCTTGTTTGGGTGTCCGTAGATGCCACCGTTACGATAAGGCAAGTATAAATCCACTTGTTGCAGAGACAATTTCATTTTTTTGGAACGTCATACCATAAATTTTCCGCTAGTTCTGATATCAGACAATTTACTACTGTTACATAATATTACTGCCAATGTAGAAATGTTTTCAATATAAAAGAGCCAAGTATCGTGAGGTGAGATACCTTTGATACTTGGCTTTTTTTCGTTGAGGAAATGTATTATTGTTTCTCTGTTATCAGTCCGACAGCATAATTCAGGACTGTATCTTCATCCTTCATGAAATCTGCTACGGTTTGGGATGCTTGATGATGGGGTGGTATGCCTATACCTTCCATAGGGAAACCTTTGGGAGAGACATCCGGCTGGCGGGTAGGAATACGGAAATAGGTTCGCTGTTTAGTGCAGAAAGGACGGGGCTCATTGCCGGTATCCCCTCCAGTGGCTTCACCGATGAGGGTGACATGGCCGCTTTCCTTCATGTCAAGTGTGAAGCTTTCGGCAGCAGAGAGTGTATAAGTGTCGGTCAGCAGGTAGATTTTACCTTTATAGGCGTCGGTTTCGGGTTGCATGATGTAGTTCTTGCTGACGCAGTGTAGTTGTGCTTCGCGGATGAAGTACTTGCAGATGTCTACTCCATTCATGCTGTTTCCTCCTCCGTTTCTACGTACGTCTATAATGAGGTATGGTAAATCCTTGACTTTGGGATAAACTGCCTTGAAATCTTCCATGACGGGGTTCATCATGGTTTTGATGGTAAGGTAACCGATGCTGTCTTGTAATATCCTGCTCTCCACAGTTTGTTCTTCGTTATCCGGAAAATAGTCCCTTTGTTTCAAGGGAAGGGTGACGGTCAGGGTATCGCTCCCTCTCAGCAATGTATAGTTTCTTAAGGTGTCTGCATAACTCCGGAACGCATCATAGGCTGTACGGAGCCGTCTGTAGGGGATGGTAGATGCTTCGGTATATTTTTCGTTCTGTTCAATCCATTGTTTATAGGGGAATCCGTTGATAGCTATAATCCGGTCTTTGTCCTGGAATCCGTATTCTGTCAGATAGTCATTGGGTTTGTCAACGAACAAGGAATCCTTTATAAAGGCTACGCGCTGATTGGCTGTGTACCTCTTGTAGCAGGTAATGGCGTGGGCACATTGTAAGGCAGAGATGTATTCCTGCACTATCAGTCCGTAGTCTGTGGGGGTCTGCGCCTGGCGAACGCGGGCGTCACAAGCTTGATACAATGAATCCATATTCAGATGCTTGGCTTGGTATAATGAATAATTCTCCATGACAATCTGGTGTATTTCTTTGAAATCTTCTTCAAACTGCGAGGGGGTTAACGGTAGTTCCGCGATGTAGAAGTTTTCTACATCAATCTGCTTGTCATTATAGAAATAGTTGGCATAAACATACAAACCACACCAAATGGTTGCCAGTACAGCCATTACGATGACTATTACTTTTGAAATTTTTTTCAGAATCTTCATGTTTTATAGAGTTTAGTCGATATTTGCTTTTTCGGCAAAAATAGTAATAATTTTCGTTAATCTTATTTTTCTAACTCCTTATTTGCCAATAATGGTAACATGGAGGTAACTAACTGAGCTTCAAGTGCCTTCTTGTACGATGTCTGGTAGTTGGCTAACTTTGCAGCCGTAAATCAAAACATACTAAGGAGAAGTGATTATGAAGAACTATCAGAAAGTAAATGTGCCCGCAGGCGAGGCACGTGTCGAGTTGCACGATTCATTGAATCTGACTGGTGCAGAAGTATCTATCAGCAATTTGCCGGCTGGTGCAGGAATACCTTTTGTGCATTCGCACAAGCAAAATGAAGAAATTTATGCCGTCCTCTCCGGACATGGCACCATGGTGATTGACGGAGAAACCTTAGAGCTGCAGGCGGGTGACTGGCTTCGCGTGGCTCCGGCAGGAGAACGCCAATTGTCGGCTGCGGCAGATAGTGCTATCAGTGTGATTTGTATTCAGGTGAAAGCCGGTTCGCTGGAAGGCTTTACGATGACGGACGGTGTGGTGAAGTAAGAGGAGAAGTCACACAAGTAAAATTAAGGTGATAGGGGATGGGCTGTGGTGCAGGCTATTCCCTATTACTATATGATGTGCAGTGATTTATTGACTACGATTTGTTTTAAGTTAAAATTGTCAATAAGAAAAAGGATGATACCATACTTTTCAAACATTAATTTTTGATACTTACCGACTTTTTTGAACCCTATTTCGACTTTTTATTTGTACTTTTGCACCGGATTTCTTAATCAATAGTGCTCGAAATTCGGTTCTCATCTTTTTTATATTCCCTGATGAGGTCGTTTGTAGCGCATTGTGGCAGATGTTGTGCTGTCCGGACTCTTATGGTTCATTATTAGTATTTCCGAGGGAATGAACAGAGGTTAACGGCTTATAGTTAACGGTTAGAGGAAAAAATAATGAACAACAATACATTTATTTTTATTTCATGAACAAACTTATGGTTTATTCAGCTCTGGTTGTCGCTCTGATGGCCGGAGAGCTTTGTCTTATGCCTATATATGCACAAGACAAGGCTGTGCAGGCGATGACACTCACGGCACTTTACAATCTTGCTGACCAACAGAGTCAGAAAGTGAGGGTGAGTGAAGTGGCTTTGCAGGCAGCCAGCGAAGGGGTGGCAGTAGCCAGATCGGCTTTGCTGCCGAGTGTGGATTTGAGCCTTCAGGGCAGTTATACGGGCAATGCCTTCATGCTGTCGCGAGGTTTTTCGACCGATGGAGTGACAGACTACATCGTGCCAGGGTATGGGGCTATTCCTGTGGCAAACGGCAAGCAGGACACCCCCCATTGGGGAAATAGTTTCACGGCTCGGGTGTCGCAGGTTGTGTATGCCGGTGGCGCTATCCGTTCGGGCATCCGCATGGCGGAATTGGGCAAAAAGATGGCAGAACTCGATGTGGAGAAAAACCGCCAGGAGGTGCGCTTCTTGTTGACGGGTTACTATCTTGACCTCTACAAGTTAGGCAATCAGATAGAAGTGGTGCGTCAGAATATCGCACTTACGCAGAAGGAGATTGACCAAATGAAAGCCCGCCGTGAGCAGGGTACTGTTTTGCAGAACGACATCACTCGCTATGAATATCAGTTGCAGAGTCTTGAACTCACACTGACAAGGCTCACCGATGCTTCTACCATCATTAACCATCAACTAGTTACAACGCTTCATTTACCGGAGCAGACGGTTATAGTTCCCGATGAGAATGAGCTAAATACAGAAATAAATGCACTCTCGGCAATCGCCGTTCAAGACACATGGCAGCAGACGGCAACGGAGAACAATCTTGGTATCAGCCAGGCAACAATTGCCACAAATCTTGCAGAGCAGAAGGTGAAGCAAGCAAAGGCGGAATCATTACCTTCTGTGGCTGTTGTGGCAGAGAATCATCTCTTTGGACCTTATACACAAGACCTCATCCCGAAGGATTGCAATGTAAATTTGTGGTTTGTAGGGATAGGCGTAAAGTTCAATCTTGGCAGTCTTTGGAAGAACAAACACCACATCCGCAAGGCACGTACTGAACATCGGCAGTCGAGGGAAGTGCTCGCCTTGGCCCGTGAGGGTATGGAGAATGCTGTAGAGGCAAACTACATCAACCTCCTTACGTCCTACACCGAGGTGAAGACACAGCAGAAGCAGGTGGAACTTGCCAATCAGAACTACTCTGTGGTGCAGAATCGTTATCAGAACGACCTTGCGCTCCTTACCGACATGGTCGATGCCTCCAACATGAAACTTTCTGCAGAAATGGCGCTGGTTAATGCCCGCATCGGCATGCTTTATAATTTCTATACACTCAAATACGTAACAAATACTTTATAATAATGGAAAAGAACAAGATACATATCTATTTATACAATGCGCTTATCGTGTTTTGCCTCTTGGGTGGAGCTGTTTATGTGGTGAGCCAGTTTATGCACTTCGGCAGTGGAGAATTTACCGACAATGCCCGTGTGCGCCAGAACATCGTGCCTCAGAGCAGCCGTGTGCAAGGCTTCATCCGTGAGGTACGGTTCGCGGATTTTCAGCAGGTAAAGAAAGGTGATACGCTTGCCATCATCGAGGATGCCGAATTTCGCTTGCGACTGGCCCAAGCCGAGACAAATCTTCTCCGTGCCGAACAGGGTTCGCAGGGAACGGCAAGCAGTATCGTTACCACCAAAACAAGCATGACCGTTACCGAGGCAGGCATCGAATCCGCACGTGTGCAGATGGAGAATGCCATGCGTGAGGATGCTCGTTTCAAGAAGCTCCTCAGTCAGGATGCTGTTACCCGACAACAGTATGACAAGGTACATACGGTTTATCTTAGTGCCAAGGCAGCCTACGAGCAGGCGGTTCGTTCACGTCAGATGCAGTCGGCTGTCGTGGTCGAACAGGGGCATCACCTTTCCGCTTCGGAGCAGGGCATCGAGCTGGCTTGTCGTGCCGTCGACCTCGCCCGTCTCAACCTCTCTTATTGCTACATCATTGCCACTTGTAACGGTACCGTTGGTACGAAGGATATTCACATAGGTCAGCTTGTCAATCCGGGCCAGACGCTGGTGAGTATCGTTGACGATGGTGAACGTTGGGTTGAGGCGAACTACAAGGAAAGCCAGTTGCCTCATATCAAGGTGGGCAGTAAGGCCGAGATTACAGCCGATGCCGTTCCTGGTGTACAATATACGGGTACGGTGGAACGTATCTCTGATGCTACCGGCAGTGCCTTCTCACTTATTCCCATCGACAATGCCACGGGTAATTTTGTGAAGGTCGAACAGCGCGTCACCGTACGTATCAAGCTCGATGAGAATGCTAATGTTGCCAGACTCAAAGGCGGTTATAATGTGGAATGTATCGTTGAAGAATAATGGGACAATTGACTGAATTCTTTATGAAGAGCGCCGGTGGCCCTCCACCCGGCATGGGCTTTTCCATGCCTATGATGAAGGGGTGGGTGCCTCGCCGGATACAGCCGTGGCTGTACGTGCTGACCGCTCTTTGCTTCCAGTTCGGCGGCAGCATCTACCTTGGTGCGCTGGATGGCATTCGTGGCACCACCGACTTCATGATTGAGGACGTGCTCTTTCTGCTTTATGCCACCCTCGCGGGCATGGCAGTCTATTTTCCTATGCTTTTCCGCATGAAGTTCCGCTTTACCAACAAGCAGTTGCTCTGCGGTTCTGCTATTGTTCTTGCTGTATGCAATGTGCTGACGATGCATTGCCAGTCGATGCCTGTGCTCATGATAGTGTGCTTCATGGCCGGGATGGCTAAGATACAGGGCACGTTCGAGTGCATGAGCAACATCCAGCTTTGGATTACCCCCCGACGCGATTTTGCCGTTTTCTTCCCCGTGCTTCACATCATCCTGCTCACCGCCATCGAGGGTAGCGGATGGCTTGCCGCTTGGTTCGGTCATCATTTCACATGGCAGATGATGCATGTCTTTACCATCGGCACTATGTTGTTCGTATTGCTCACGCAGAACGTCTTCTGCCGTCCGTTTTGTCCCATGCCCCAGCGTCTGTCGCTCAAAGGTATCGACTTTCAGGGAGCATTGCTCATCTGCGGACTGATGCTCGTGGTGTCGTACATTGTGGTGTACGGCGACTATTTCATGTGGTTCGATACCCTCCGCATACGTCTTCTGTTCGGTGCTGCCATTGTGCTTTTCGGCATTGTGCTCTACCGCCTGCGCTACTACCGTTACCCCTACATCGAGCTTAGTCTTTTTAGATATCGCAACGTTGTTCCCATCCTCATCGTCACCTTCTTTACCGAACTCGCTTTCGGTGCTGAACACACGATGGAAGAGATACTTTACAGCGAGGTCCTCCGGCTGGAGGAACTGACCAAAGAGATGCAGTATATGTGGGCGCTTCCCGGCATGTATCTCGGTATCCTGCTCGATCTCTATTGGCTGAAAATCAAGAAGTGGAAGGTGTGGAAACTCTTCGGCATTGCCTTCATCGGTATCGCACTCTATGGCATGCTGATGTACTTCACGCTGGACATAAACGTCCATATCGAGCAGTATCGCTTTGCCATCTTCTTGCGAGGATTTGCATATGCCATCCTTGCCCCAACATTGATGTGGGCTTTAGACGAATCGGTACCGAGTCTTGAGCAGTTCTTCATGAGCTTGTTCGTGTTCAACATCCTCCATATGTATCTGGCAGGAGCAGCAGGTTATGGCATTTATACCACTATCTTCTCGCACTTTATGAACGACAACATGATGAGCTACGGACAGCAACTCACTCTCACGCACTTGGATATGGCGCACTTCAACCTCGGGGAATACGTTGGCCGCAACTTCCTGCACTCCATGATGATGGTGGCAATGAAGCAGGTTTATGGCTATGTTATCTGGTTCGCTTTAGGCCTTGCCGCCCTCTTCCTGCTGTGCGACATTCCTGCTGTCCGTACAAATATCCGCAAAGTTCCCCGCTGGTCAGTTTATGCCATCGAGTATCTTGCGAGAAGGAAATAAAGCTTTGCAAAAAAGGGATATCCTGCGATTGCTTATAAATGCAGCAATCCGGCAAAACAGAAAGAGGTGGCAAAGGAAATCAGTGTCATGTCCGGTGTGAGTGAGGGTAATTCCTACAGTACGCTGAAAGATTTCCGTACTTATCTGAAGAAAGCATTGCTGGCAGGTCGTATCGTGAACATTGCTGGGCTGGGTAAATTCTGAAAATATGGAGACTATGGGTCTCCTTTCTACACTATGTGCGGGAGGGAGGCCTTTCCTCTCCAAAAATGACCGGATTGCCTTTCTTGGACAAACAATTATGAATATCTTTGTAACATTATTCATTAAACTAACAGAAAACGCCATGGGAATTACAAACAAATCAACAGTAAAAGTAGGTGCGGCAGGAGTCTCAGTCATTGGAATTATAGTATTGTTCTTGGTCATGTTTGCTGTGGAGCGTATTGACTCGGGACAGACGGGTATCATCGTTAACCTGGCAGGCAGTGAGCGCGGTGTGGACGATGCCAAGGTGGAAACGGGTTGGGTGGTTTACAACCGCTTTGCCAAGCAGCTTTTTGAGTATCCCGCTTTCGCGCAGATTGTGGACTACGAGCCTTTTGACATTCAAGATAAGAAAGGTACGATTTTCAAGACAGACCCTACTATTGAGTATTATATTGAGCGCGACAATGCCAAGGTGGTCTTTTTGCGCTATCGCAAGACTACCGAAGAATTGGAGCAGAGCGTCATTCTGACGGAAGTGAAGAATGCCTATAAGGACGTGGCAGGACTCTATGAGACGGACTCGCTCATCAACAACCGTCCCGCTTTCGAGAAAGAAGTGGAGGAACTGCTGAAAGAGCGTCTGAGCAAGCGTGGCTTTACGTTCACTAATATCCAGTCGTCCGTGAAACCCAATGAGACTTTGCAGGCGGCCATTGATGCCAAGAACACTGCTGTGCAGAATGCCCTGAAGGTGGAGAATGAAAAGAAAGCTGCCATAGCCGAGGCAGAAAAGGTAGTAGCTGCCGCCAAGGGTAAGGCGGATGCAAACCGTATTCTTCAACAAAGCATTACGCCGGAATTGATTCAACTCAAGGCTGTGGAGAAATGGGACGGGAAGTTGCCGCTGTCAACGAGCGGGAATACGCTGCCGTTCTTGAAGTTGCAATAACAATCTCTATGAGAACTCATTAGCAACTTGATTCTTTTGGAAAGGAACTGATTGTGCGCGCGGATAATCACTTAGTAAGCAAGAATTTGAAATGCAGTATTGCAGGATACATGTAATTTGCATGCAAGTAAAATAATATTATGCAAGCAGAAGTGCAGAAATGCTGAGAGCCTGTTTAATTCTTTTTCAAAAAATTTGTTCAGCGTTTTAATATGAGAATGAAATCATGAAGCCCCTTTAGCTCTACTTTCTTTTGTTTTCCATACAAAAGGAACAAGACAAAATATGCTGGCAAAAAGTGAATTTATTCTTTTTGCCAGCACTATTTAATTGGTATTTAAATTCTTGAACGATAGAACCTATGTATAGCGACCATTAACTAAAGAGTGAAAAGGCTCCAATAGACCCGACGACGAACACAACGACAATCACCCATATAAATGAGATAATGAAACCTGCAATGGCGCAGCCGCGCGGACTTTTGAATAATCCGATGAAACTAAAAAGCGCACCGAAGAACCAGATAATCCACCCAAGAATAGGTATCCACCCAAGAAAGATTCCAAGAATGGCGAATACCAGCCCGGTAGTACCGATACCATTGGACTGCTTGCCGGGAACATTTACATAAACCGACTGTTGTGTAGCATTCGTGTTCTGCTGGAACGGTTGTTGGGCTGTTTGAGGTTGAACCTGAGGTTGTCCTGCTTGCAGGACTGCATTACAATGAGGGCAGGTGGTGGCTTTGTCCGAAACCTGCTTTCCACAATGGGAGCAAAAAATGAGTGCCATAATACAAAATATTTTAGCGTTAATAAATAAGAAAACTATTCTAGGTGAGTATGTTGTTTGGAAACGTATAGTACAAGTCCTTTATAATCAATTCTATAAAAGTCTCCTATGTCTCCTAGATAAGGAAACCGTTCACCTTTCTCCGGGTGGCGGTTAGTTCCGTCAGCCCACTTGTATGTTTCTGCATCCGGCGATGGTGCATACCGTAAACGTAGGTTGACACCATCAGTCACTACTTGCTGCGAAGTACCTACGATAGATTCCAATGTGGTGGTCTTATCCTTAAAATAATCGGTCGTATAATAAAATATACCGAAACTTACTAACAGCACCAATACAATACCACCAATAAACCAATATAAAGCTCTGCTCCTTGGGGGAAGGGAAAGTTCCTGCTCTTCAACCTCTATAGGAGATGTTGTCTGTGTAATGGATACCGGAGGGATGGGTGAAACGGCAATCGGTGCAGCTGGTACAACGGGACATCCGCATTGCGGACAAACGTGTACGCAATCAGCCAGTTCAGCGCCACATTCATGGCAATGGCGATTTTTCGTGGCAGATATGGGGCACCCGCATGTGGGGCACGATGTTGCACCGTTAGGAATTTCAGTTCCACATTCACTACAGACAATAAACTGTTCTTCTTCTGCACAACGTTCACTGGTGTTGCCACACTTCGGACAGAAACATTCTTTTTGATAAGCATCATGTTCAAATATGTGTTGGCATGAAGTACACTTGAATTTCATTTTCGTACTCATAATAGTTATTTTTAGTTGTTGAAATACTTAAGGGATTGTGTCTCGATACGTTCCGGCTCTGTTTTGATAGAGAATGACTCACCATTCTCCTTATACTCCTTTACCTGATTGGTGCGGATTACTTTCCGCTTTAACCAATTCCCGTGTTCGTCCGCTTCCAGATACTCATACCTGTCTGTGGTAAGATAATCTCCGGTTTCATCGTAATCGTGTACACTTTTACTATCAGGAAGAAGGTTCGCTCCGGTGTAAGTAAATTTTTCTGTGAGGTAAATCATTTTTACCTGATTTTTACGTTCTATGATTCTGTCCTGCTCGTCAAAAAGATATTCTACAGAACCTTCCATATCAGACTCATCTGAACTCATATCGCTCCTCTTATGGTCACTGTATGTAATGATATAAGAACCCCAGTTACTTCTGTTATATTTTGTACGTTCGGTATTATAACTGTAAGTTGTAGAAGATTCATTCCCTTCACTGATTTCCAATATATTTCCTACTTTATCAAACCGAATAAATTTCCCTTCACTATCAGCCACACTTTCTACATTCACATATATACAGAGACCTTTGCGTGCCGACAAAGGATGAGGAACTCCAGTATCTTCATTAACTGAAATCGTATTCAAGTCTTCATCCAAATCTACAGCCTTGAACAGTGCTCCTTCAAAAATAAATCCTCTTTCTACGGGTGAATAATACGCAGTGTAAGGCTCTATTTCCTCCAGCTCCGATGGAGCAAGGGAGTCCAAAGTCAAATCAAAGCGTGACAAGCTACGTGTGAAGACCAGTCGGTTTCCTTCTATCTTTCCATAATAGATTGTTGCTCCTTGGTAAACCGATTTCCAAAGGTCTCCATCTTCTGGCACGGAATTGTAGGCCCTCGCCATAAATACATTATTTCCATCTACCCTGAAGGACAGGTCGCCATACTGAACTCTAGGCTCTGCCAAAGGGCAATACGATTCAAAAGCCTCTTTCGGAATAGAATCGTGGGATAGCACTTTGGAGAATTCGCTGTTGACATAGCCCTTTTCACCTGTACGTAGCCGCACTTTATACCATCCGTTGACCGAATCTACCAGTTCGCATATTTCTCCACGTTCAATGAACCCTACCAGCTTGCCTTCCACCGGTTCTTTTTTGACACTAATGTCCGACTTTATTGCAATTACATACGAGTGGTTTGGATTCTTTGAGAAAGAGGGAGACTTTTGCTTGGGAGAGTCTTTGCAGGCCATGAATAACAAAAACGTACCGCATAAAATCAATAGGTAACGCACATTCATAATATTTCGAATAAATTTACCTCCCTCAGCCTCTCCGGGGGCCATTCAACATAAAAGCGTGAGACTGCATGCCACGTTCTGGTTGGAGGTCCTAGGAAAACCTTGTACACGGATATGGGTATAGCAGCCCACGCTATATGCGTGAGAACCACTATGCTATCCTTGTGTACAATTGTGAATTTCCTAGGTTCCCAACCACAAGATAAGCATAACGCTTCTTCAAATTCTAAAATGTCTTGGAGGGAGCTTCCTCTCTCCAAATGCAAAAATATGAAAAATGTAGGAAGTGCAATAACATTTCCTGCATTTTTTATGTTGGCACATAAGTATTTATAATCATTACAGTTTGAATTCCTTGTTTTTTCGTTGTGGTTGCTGTATTGTTGGAGTAGCCTCTCGAACTGCTTCCTAAACCAGTCGAGGATGTTCTTCCCGTTGATGCGCAGGACGAAGCATTTCCTTTTCCTGTTTTTTTGATGTAGTCGGTCTGCACCGTGGTCGCGGTAATGCTGGGCGGTGGAAAATGCCGGCTACCGTGCCATCAAGACAGCATAAATACTACGAATATGTTTGGTATATAGAGCAAAAGAAACAGTAATCCTGAACCGTTTATAGAAGCCATCATCAATGATGCTGAGTATAGGCATAAAAAAAGGAGTACCGCTGTACTCCAACCTTTGTTAACCTTAAATCTAATACTATGAAAAACACATTGCAAAGGTACGGACTTTTTGCTTATCTCCAAATAAAGCAAATAAAAAAGGCTGTTTTATAACATGTTTTAGGAAAATGCGTCTCTTTGTTAAGGCTTGCTAAGGTTTTGAAGCCTCTCCGTGAGTGTTTTCTAAAAAAGAATTATCTTTGTCACATTAAGTTTTGGGCTTTACTTGGCGGTCTTCTGTTCTCTTGGCTCAAAGCTTTGGAAATTAAAAACTAAAGACCCGTATGCACGAAGATATTGTCCTTACCCCGATGATGAAACAGTTCCTTGACTTGAAGGCAAAGCATCCCGATGCTGTCATGCTGTTTCGTTGTGGTGACTTCTATGAAACCTATTCCACCGATGCTGTCGTTGCGTCCGAAATTCTCGGTATTACCTTGACCAAACGTGCCAACGGCAAGGGGAAGACCATCGAGATGGCGGGTTTCCCACATCATGCGCTCGATACTTATCTGCCTAAACTGATACGTGCCGGTAAGCGTGTGGCTATTTGCGACCAACTGGAAGACCCGAAGCTGACGAAGAAGCTGGTGAAGCGCGGCATCACGGAACTGGTGACGCCGGGAGTATCCATCAACGACAATGTGCTGAACTACCGGGAAAACAACTTCCTGGCTGCCGTCCATTTCGGCAAAGGAGCTTGCGGGGTGGCTTTTCTGGATATATCTACGGGCGAATTTCTGACGGCTGAGGGACCGTTCGACTATGTGGACAAGCTGCTGAACAATTTTGCTCCGAAAGAAGTGCTTTTCGAGCGTGGCAAGCGCTTGATGTTCGAGGGAAACTTCGGCAGCAAGTTCTTCACTTTCGAGTTGGACGACTGGGTGTTTACCGAGACCTCGGCCCGGGAGAAGCTGCTGAAGCATTTCGAGGTGAAGAACCTGAAAGGCTTCGGTGTAGAGCATCTCAAGAACGGCATCATAGCTTCGGGAGCCATCCTGCAATACCTCATCATGACGCAGCATACGCAGATTGGGCATGTTACTTCGCTGGCACGCATCGAGGAGGATAAGTATGTCCGCCTGGATAAGTTCACAGTGCGCAGCCTGGAGCTGATGGGCAGCATGAACGATGGCGGCAGCAGTCTGCTGAACGTGATAGACAAGACCATCAGCCCGATGGGTGCCCGCTTGCTGAAACGTTGGCTGGTATTCCCGTTGAAAGACGTGCAGCCGATTAACGAGCGGCTGAATGTGGTGGAATACTTCTTCCGCCAGCCCGATTTCAAGGAACTGATAGAGGAACAGTTGCATTTGATAGGCGACTTGGAACGTATCATCTCCAAAGTGGCGGTAGGCCGTGTCTCTCCGCGTGAGGTGGTGGCGCTGAAGGTGGCTTTGCAGGCCATTGAACCCATCAAGGCGGCTTGTATGGAGGCCGACAATGCCAGTCTGAATCATATAGGCGAACAGTTGAACATCTGCCAGTCCATCCGCGACCGCATCGACAGGGAGATAGACAATGACCCGCCGTTGCTGATTAATAAAGGAGGTGTCATCAAGTCCGGTGTCAGTGCCGAACTGGACGAGTTGCGCCGGATTGCTTACTCCGGTAAGGATTATTTGTTGCAGATACAGCAGCGCGAGAGCGAGCTGACGGAAATTCCCAGCTTGAAGATAGGCTACAATAATGTCTTTGGCTACTACATCGAGGTGCGCAACACGCATAAAGACAAGGTGCCGGCAGAGTGGATACGCAAGCAGACCCTTGCCAATGCCGAACGCTACATTACCCAGGAATTGAAGGAGTACGAAGAGAAGATTCTCGGCGCGGAGGACAAGATACTGGTGCTGGAAACACAACTCTATGCAGAGCTGGTGCAATCTCTGAGCGAGTTCATTCCTGCCATTCAGATCAATGCGAACCAGATAGCGCGTCTGGACTGCCTGCTCTCCTTTGCCACGGCAGCACGCGAGAACAACTATATACGTCCCGTCGTTGCCGACGACGATGTGCTGGAAATCCGCCAGGGACGGCATCCGGTGATTGAGAAACAGCTTCCCATCGGCGAGAAGTATATTGCCAACGATGTGATGCTGGATAGCCAGACCCAGCAGATTATTATCATAACAGGTCCCAATATGGCGGGTAAGTCCGCTTTGCTGAGGCAGACGGCATTGATTACGTTGCTGGCTCAAATCGGCAGTTTCGTACCTGCGGAGAATGCCCATATCGGGTTGGTGGATAAGATATTCACCCGTGTGGGGGCCAGCGATAATATTTCCGTGGGCGAGTCTACCTTTATGGTAGAGATGAACGAGGCGGCAGACATCCTGAACAACCTTTCTCCGCGTAGCCTGGTACTGTTCGACGAGCTGGGACGCGGCACTTCCACGTATGACGGTATTTCCATCGCCTGGGCAATCGTGGAGCACATCCATGAGCATCCGAAAGCGAAAGCGCGCACGCTCTTTGCCACGCACTACCATGAACTGAACGAGATGGAGAAAAGTTTCCGGCGCATCAAGAATTACAATGTGTCGGTCAAGGAGATAGATAACAAGGTCATTTTCCTGCGTAAGCTGGAGCGGGGTGGCAGTGAGCACTCCTTCGGTATTCATGTGGCAAAGATGGCAGGTATGCCGAAAAGCATTGTAAAGCGTGCCAACGACATTCTGAAACAACTTGAAACGGACAACCGCCAGCAGGGAATTTCCGGCAAGCCGATGCCGGAAGTGGGAGAGACGCGCGGCGGCATGCAACTCAGCTTCTTCCAGCTCGACGATCCGGTGCTGTGCCAGATACGCGACGAGATACTGAATCTGGATGTGAATAACCTTACGCCGCTGGAGGCGCTGAACAAGCTGAATGATATAAAGAGGATAGTGAAGGGGAAATGATTCCACCCTCTTTCAAGTAAGGGGCCAGGTTGAATTGGGCATTGAGATAGCTGTTTGGCATGCCTTGTTCACGCCCGAAATATTCTGGTCATTTCATTTGGGTTGTTCGTGAGTTCGTGTTGTTGCGGCTGCGGTAGCAAGCCGCCCGGTGAATGCGATACTCAAAAAAATAGCTTCTTCTTAATAAATGCAGATGGTATAAGATGATTAGGCATTAGTAATTTCCTGCCCTTCTTTCACGTTCTTTCTTTGCTGTTCGCTGTATTGACGGGGCGGCATTCCGTAACGTTGTGAAAAAGCTTTATAAAAAGTGCTTCGGTTGGTGAATCCCGTGCGGTCCATCAGCTCTTCGATGGTGAAGTTGCTGGAGACTAACAAGCGTTCTGCCCTAGAGAGGCGGTATTCTTTGATGATGTCGGCAGGCGATTTGTCGGTAAGTGGTTTCAGTTTGCGGTAGAACTGTCGGCTACTGTAGCCCATTTCTTTACTCAAGAGTTCTACTTGCAGGTCGGGATTGGCCAAGTTCTTTTCAATGACTTCTGTCATTTTTTCTAAGAATTCCTGTTCTTCTTTGTGCAGGCAGCTTCCTTCTTTCCAGGTAAAGGTGCTGAGTGCCGAACTATAATATTCCTTCAGGTTTTCTTCGCGGCGGATGAGATGATAGACCATCTTTTCCAAGTATTTCACGTTGAAAGGCTTGGTGACATAGGCATCCGCTCCCGATTCCAGTCCTTTTACTTGGTCGTCTTCGTGATGCAGTGCCGAGAGCAGGATGAGGGGGATATGGCTCCACAGCTTATGTTGCTTGATAGCGGAGGTGAAGGATAGCCCGTCTATATTGGGCATCATCACGTCTGAGATGATGAGGTCTGGCTGTCGCTGCTCCAAGCTGTTTAATGCCTTTTGGGCATTATTGAAGGAGAGTACATTGTATTTCTCCGTGAATATTTCGGATACGAACCATAGCATGGAAGGGTCATCATCTATCACCATGACTGTCTGCTTGTTTGTGTCGAATTCTCGGGTGTATTTTTCGGGCAGTTCTTGCGCTTCTTCGGTGAGAATGCTTGGAGAAGCCGTTTCGTATGCGGTTTGTGGTACCTCTTGTCCGTTGGGAGATAGCGAGGGCAGGCTTACAGTGAAGGTGGTCAGTTCGCCCGGTATGCTTTCGATGTTTATCTCCCCTTCCAGCAGCGTCACCATGCTTTTGCAGATGGCCAGTCCCAGTCCGTTTCTTGAGTTTTTGCCGTTCATCTCCACGGAATCGAGAATCTTATAGCGGTCGAATATCTTTCCGAGATTTTCGGGTGTGATGCCTTTGCCGGTATTGGCTATCTTCAAAATGAGACGTTCGTTTTTTGCATACAATGTTATGCAGATGTTCCCCTTGTCGGGTGTGTACTTGAAAGCATTGGATATGAGGTTTCCGGCTATTTTGTTGAAGCAGCTCAGGTCGGTGTTCCATATCAGTTCGGGGGCGATGTCGAGGCGGTAGTTCATTTCTCTGTTTTCTGCCATGTCGCCAAAGGATTCGGCGATGTCCCTTAACTTTTCGGAAACAGGCTGTGGCTGTATGGAGAGCATTTTGTTTTCCGTTTCCAGTCTTCTGAATTCCAGCAGCTCCACAATGAGTCCGTTCAGCTTTTCCACATTTTGCTGAATCATCTTGGCGTAGCGGTGCGTGTAGATGTCTGTCTCCTTGTGGGTGAGTATCTTTTCGCACGGTCCCTGAATCAGGGTGAGGGGGGTGCAAAACTCGTGGGTAATGTTGGTGAAGAAGCGTAGTTTTGATTCATAGATTTCCTCTTTTTTCTGTCGTTCCATTTTCTTCATCATGTGCTGCCGCTTCAGGCGGTAGGTATGGAATGCATAGGAAACTATGCCTGCACATAGTAGTAATCCTAACAAAAAGTAGCCCACATAGGCCCAGGAACTGAGATACCAAGGCGGAGCGATGTAAATAGTGAAGGCTTGCGGATGGCTTTCTTTACCGTTGATGTTATTGCGGTATTTCACAAACAGAGTATATTCTCCGGGGGAAAGGTTGGAGAAGATGGCATTGGGTGAAACTCCGTTTTCTATCCATTGGTCGCTTGCTTCCTTTAGTTTATAGGAGTAGAAATAGTCGTTTCCGTTAATGTAGTCTGTTATCCGGAAGTTCAGCTGGAAGAAGTTGTGTTTATAGTCCAGTTGTAGCACGGGTTTTCCGTTTTTGTTATGTAGAAAGTCATGTAGGTTATATTCTTTACCAAAGATGGAAAGTCCTTTCAGGCTGATGTCGGGCATATAGTCTGTGGTAATGTAAGAATCGGGCCTCACGGTGACGAAACCGTTTACACCTCCAAAGAAAAGAATTCCCGTGGCATTGTCTTTGTAGAAGGCTCCATCACTAAATTCGGTCACGGCCAGTCCGTTTCCGTTGTTGTAGGTTTGCTTGGTCTGTTCTTGGGGGTTGAGTCTCATTAATCCTTGATTGGTGCTTACCCAGAGATTGTCCCGGTTGTCCTCCAAGATACCATGTACGGTGCTGTTGGTGTAGAGCTTTGCACTGATGCTGTCTGGGTTTCCGCCTTCGTTCGGGTGGAAGCGGAGAAGCCCCGATCCGGTGCCCAGCCAGTAGCCTTGCTCGTTTTTGTGTATGGCGAACACATCGTTGGCGGTTTGGCTGTTTACCAAGTTGTTGAAGCGGAACTGTGCCATCTCTCCGGTATGCACGTCAATACGGTAGGCCCCGAGCCCTCTGTTCCCGAACCACAGCGCAGAGCTGCTTTCGCGGTAGGAGGTGAAAAAGTAGTTTGATGCCATGTGTCCGTTGCTCACCAAAGTCCGTGTGGCATGCTTCACAGTAGGATCTTTTCTCTGATTCTCTAGTGTCACCTTTACGATTCCTTCGCCCACGGTGGAAATCCACAGTGTACTGTCATTGGTTTGGTCGATGGAGTGCACATATTTCACTTTACTCCCATTGGCTTGTACCGCCAGTTCTTTCAGTTGATGGGTAGAATAAGAGTAATAATTGATACCGTTTTCCGTGCCTATCCAAAGTCGGTCTTCTCCACCGGGTGCAAAGCAGTAGACGGAGTTGTCGGTCAATGTACTGTTACCGGTGATGAGACGATCATGTTTTTCGGGGGTACTGTCGACAAGATAGTTCGGTATGCGCAATATGCCGCTTCCCTTGGTTCCTATCCATAGGGTTTGCTGTGGGTCGAGGTAGAGGCTGCGTACCGGGTTGTTCACTTGATATGCGGGAGTATTGAGCAGAGTGTTGGTCATGGTGAACGTGTCATTGTAAAGCATGTATAGTCCTTCTCCGTCGGTAGCTACCCATACGATGTCTTGGAATTTGTCTTTCATCAGGCAGAAGATGCCCGACTGTATTTCGGTGTACTCTATACGGTATTTAATCTTTTGGTTCGCTTCATATTTCAGTATTATCAAGCCGCTGCTTTTGAAACCGATGCAGAAGTCATTTTCTCGTTTGATGATGGAAGATACTTCACCCCGTTTTTCTATTTCGTCCTTCAGGTCGGCAATGTAGTAACACTGTCGGTTACTGAAACTATATTCGTAGAGGGCATAGGTTTCATCAATGAAGTAGGCTGAATCTTTTCCGATAAAGGCATGCTTCAGACCGTGATGTCCAAATGGTTTTTCCGGAATCAGAGTCACGCTTTTTCCCGTGTGATTCAGCCGATAGCAACGAGTGTTGTTTCCGGTTGCGAATATCCAAAGCAAGTTGTTGGAATCGATAGTCATGGACAGTACTTTATTGAAATCCATGGAAGAGGTGTTCAGCTGTAAAAATCTCTGGTTCTCTTGTTGGTAGTGATACAGATTCCCGTCATCTTTCAGCACTAACATGCACTTGTTGTTGCTTTGTGCCAAGAAGATGTTGTCCTTGAATTCGGTAAAGGTTCGGCAGGTCTGTCGGTATGTATCCAATCTGTCCAACCCGTAGTTGGTTTGTAACCACAGTATGCCTGGCTCTGATTCTACGATTTGGCTGATGATATTGCCTGACAATAGGTTACGTGACACATCAACTGGTGTATATAGGTGGATATTGTTGCCGTCAAACACGTTCAGTCCGTCGCATGTTCCTATCCAGAGTACACCTTGGCTGTCTTGGTAAAGGGATTGGATGGCACTATTGGAAAGACCGTTCTTGTTGGAGAATTGCCGTAGACTGTAGGCGTGTACAAAATCCGGAACACAGCATAAGAGACTGACGAGCAATAAAATTGTATGGCCTTTCCAGTATATGTCTTTCATGTGGCTTGTTGTATTGATTTTAGCGTGCAAAGATATATTTTAAGGTGGAAACAGTCAATATTCGCAATATATTTCTTCAGTTGCAGGATTACTGTTTGCTTTGTATCTGCTCCGTATTTTTTAGAAATGTATTTGTACGGAGCAGGTAGGTATGGATATGATCAGCGGATGACCGCAGCGAATCCGCCGTTGCGTGCCAAACGGACTGTGATACGGTCGCCTTTCTTCAAGGTTCGTTCTTGTTTGCGGTAGTCCATGGCCTGGTGGTCAGCGTTGATGCCGTCTTCAAAAGAGGTCATGAGATAGTTTTTTCCTTCTTGCAGAAAATCGAGGGAGATGTTGAAGACCCGTTCACGTTCGCGGTTGTTGGTCATGCCTCCTATATACCATTGTTCTCCTTTGCGTTTGGCCACGACGGCATACTCTCCTGCTTCGGCTTCGAGGGCGATGGTTTCGTCCCATGTTTGAGGTACTTGGGTGATGAAGCGGGTGCACTCGTCGTTGCGGTAGTAGAGGGTAGGGTTGTCTGCCATCATCTGCAGGCCGGTTTCAAAGAGAACAAAGAGTGCCATCTGATAGGCACGTGTGCCGATGCTGGCAGAATTGGGACGTTCGGAACGGTAGACCTCGGGCTGCATGCTGAGCATGGCGCCGGGAGTATAATCCATGGCTCCTACTGCGTTGCGTATGAAGGGGAAATAGACACTGTTGTCGGGACGGCATCCACCCATCTGCTCCATGCCTCTCACGCCTTCGTAGGAGAGTACGTTGGGGTATTTGTATTCTAATCCGGCAGGTTTGAAGGCACCGTGGAAGTCCACGAAGAGATGGTGTTTGGCGGCTTCGCGTGCCACGCGTTCATAGAAGTTCACCATCCATTGGTCGCTACGATTCATGAAATCTATCTTTACGCCTTTCACGCCCCATTTTTCGAAGGTTTCGAATAGGTCGAAGTGATTTTCTACCGTAAGCCAAGTGAGCCATAGCACAATGCCTACGTTTTTCTCTTTGCCGTAGCGGATGAGTTCGTGTATGTCTACCGTGGGATTGGGTGTATAGGGGTCTCGGGTGTTCATGGCCCAACCTTCGTCCATTACTATATATTCTATGCCATAGTGGGATGCGAAGTCGATAAAGTACTTGTAGTTGTCAAGGTTGCAGCCAGCCTTGAAGTCTACGTCGGGGCCGTAGGGTATGGCTCCGTTCCACCATTCCCAGCTGGCCAGTCCGGGTTTAATCCAAGAGGTGTTTTCTATGACATTCTTTTCAGCGAGGCGATAGGATAGGGTGTTTTCTATAAGTTTGCGGTCATCATCGGTAATGACGAAGTAACGCCACGGATAACTGCGCTTTCCTGCAGTACGGGCTATGCAGTTGGCTTCTTTCAGAATCTTGAGACTGCGGTCGCCGTCTTCTCCGAACTCAAGAGGCAGACGGGGGAAGACGGAGGCAATACCGCCTTGTCCGTCGTTTTTCAGGAACATGGCGGGATAGTCTGTCAGATTGGTTTCACTCATGAGGATTTTGTCACCTTCGGGTGTGCTGGCTAAAAGGGGAAGCAGAGCCATACGATTGGAGTTTTTCCACTCACTGCATGTTTGGTGGCGATATTCTTCTTCATAGGAAGTCTTAAAGCCGTCAGGTTGCTGAAGATGTAGCAGGCAGCCATCCACAAGGTTCAGTCGCAGGATTTCATTTATTATTTCTTGCTCGCCTTTCAAGTCAGTGAGGAAACGGTAGGCAAATCCGTCGTCAAAGGCGCGGAACTCCACCGAATAGTCTCCTTTGAATTTCAGCAGCAACCGATTGTAGCGGTTGGTTACGGTAGAGAATTTCAGGGGCACCACGGGAGTCAGCTCCTCGTTTACGCTTTGGCGTACGGCCTTGTCCAGTTTGGGATGGATGCCCAGCTGACGGTTGGCGGTTTCCAAGCCGATGACACAGCTGTCCATCAATGTTTGGTTTCCTTGGGCTACGTCATATCGGATTTGGTCGGTCAGCTCCAGCGAGATGCGGATGTTCCCGCTAGGTGAGGTCAGTTGATGTACTTTCTGTCCGAAAATGGTCAGTGAAAGGCAGAGGGCTGCCGGGAGTAGGAGTTGTTTTTTCATGCTATTGGCTTTTCGATTTTTTACTGTATGCAAAAGTAGTCCGTGGTCTGCAAGAAGTGTGTTCTATTTATGACATAAATGTATGAAATCATGCCATGGACGGTTTTTTACATATCTATGTCGCGAATCTGTACAGTACGGGAGTGGAGCCCGGGCTACCTTTGTGCTGAGGCCGGGCATCGGATTCTTGTACTTTGTCTCAAGGTTGCGGATGTCTGTCCCAAGGTTGCGGATGTCCGTTTCAAGCTTTGGGATTTCTATCCCAAGGCTTGGGATAGAACCGAATCTATGTTTTCTCAAACTTTTGTATATGTTCTTCCGAACTTTGCAACAAGTATTCCGGAACTTTTTCACTTGTGTCCGGTATGTCAGGGAATTATCTTTTATTCAATGAAAACCAATAATAGCAGAACCATGAAAAGGAGACCAATGCTGGCGGGGAAGGCCCGCCTGATAGCGGGAGCCGTAATGTTGGCCGTTGCAGGCGGACACTTATCGGCCCAGACCGCTGCACCGCAGAAAGCGAAAGCGTATATGGTGGCGGATGCCCACCTGGACACACAGTGGAACTGGGACATCCAGACCACCATCAAGGAGTATGTCTGGAATACCCTGAACCAGAATCTTTTCCTCTTGAACCAGTATCCCGACTACATCTTCAATTTCGAGGGTGGTGTGAAGTATGCCTGGATGAAGGAGTATTATCCTCGTGAATACGAACTGATGAAGGCCTTTGTAAAGGCAGGCCGCTGGCACGTGAGCGGGGCCAGTTGGGATGCTACCGATACTTTGGTGCCCTCCATCGAGTCGTTCATCCGCAATATCATGCTGGGGCAGGAGTTTTACCGCAAGGAGCTGGGTGTGGAGAGCACCGACATCTTCCTGCCCGATTGTTTCGGGTTCGGATGGACATTGCCCACCGTTGCCGCCCATTGCGGGCTGATAGGATTCTCTTCACAGAAGCTGGACTGGCGTAACAATCCTTTCTACGGCAAGAGCAAGCATCCTTTTACCGTCGGACTGTGGAAAGGGGTGGATGGAGCGTCCGTCATGCTGGCTCACGGATATGATTACGGTCGTCGTTGGGATAATGAAGACCTTTCAGAAAATAAATATCTGATGGAACTCTCCAGATGTACTCCCCTGAATACCGTTTACCGCTACTATGGAACAGGTGATGTGGGCGGTTCACCTACCATCGCTTCTGTGGCTTCCGTGGAGAAAGGCATCAAGGGAGACGGCCCGTTGAAGATTATCAGTGCTACCAGCGACCAGCTGTTTAAGGATTACCAACCATATGACGCTCATTCCGAGCTCCCCGTATTTGACGGCGAACTGCTGATGGACGTTCATGGCACCGGCTGCTACACTTCACAGGCCGCCATGAAGCTTTACAATCGCCAGAATGAACTTTTGGGTGATGCCGCCGAACGTGCTTCTGTAGCTGCCGCCCTTTTAGGCACTGCCGAATATCCCGGGAAGAGTTTGACGGAATCTTGGCAACGCTTCATTTTCCATCAGTTTCACGATGACCTGACGGGTACCAGCATTCCTCGTGCCTACGAATTCTCATGGAACGATGAGTTGCTTTCTCTGAAGCAATTCTCCGGCATCCTGACTCATGCCGTGGGAAGTGTGGCAGGCAAGCTTGATACTCGTGTCAAGGGGATTCCCGTAGTGCTCTATAACGCTTCGGGATTCAAGGCTGCCGATGTGGTGACTATGGAGGTGAAAGCACCCCGTTTTCCCAAAGGCGTGGCAGTGTACAATGAACAAGGCAAGCAGGTGGCTTCGCAGTTGGTTTCATACACCGATGGAAAGGTTCGTTTGTTAGTAGAAGCCACTGTACCCGCCAACGGATATGCGGTTTACGATGTCCGTCTTTCCGGCGAAGGCAGAAAGGTGTCCGCTGTTGAAGCCACAAGTATCGAAAATTCGCTCTACAAGCTGACACTGAACGAGAACGGTGACATCACTTCACTGCTCGACAAGAAAAACAACAAGGAACTGGTGAAAGCCGGCAAGGCCATTCGCCTGGCTCTCTTCACTGAAAACGAATCGTTCGAGTGGCCCGCATGGGAGATATTGAAGAAGACTGTGGACGCTACTCCTATCTCCATCACCGAGGATGTGAAAATGACCCTCTGCGAAAACGGGGCACTGCGTAAGACTCTCTGCGTGGAGAAACGCCACGGTGATTCTTTCTTCCGCCAGTACATCCATCTGTATGAAGGCATATTGGCCCACCGCATCGACTTCACCAACGAAGTGGACTGGCAGTCTGCCAATGCCCTGCTGAAGGCCGAGTTCCCCCTCAATCTGAACAACGAGAAAGCTACTTACGATTTGGGTGTAGGCAGCGTGCAGAGAGGAAACAACAGCTTGACCGCTTACGAAGTATATGCCCAATACTGGGCCGACCTGACAGACGCTAACGGTTCTTACGGTGTTTCCATTATGAACGACAGCAAATATGGCTGGGACAAGCCCGACAACAATACCCTGCGTCTCACTTTGCTACACACTCCGAAGACAAAAAGTAACTATGCTTACCAAGACCGTCAAGACTTCGGCCGTCATACCTTTACTTACAGCTTGGTAGGTCATACAGGCGCTTTGGACGTAGTTCGGACCCGCGAGAATGCCGAACTGCTGAACCAGCGCATCAAGGCATTTGCTGTTGGAAAGCACCGCGGCGAATTGGGCAAGAGTTATTCATTGGCTTTTTCCGACAACCGGAATGTCCTTATTAAAGCCTTAAAGAAAGCCGAAAGTTCAGATGAATATGTGGTACGCGTGTATGAAGCCGGAGGCAAGCAGGCGCAGAAAGCCTCGATTGTCTTTGCCGACAACCTTGTGGCTGCTGTAGAAGCAGATGGTACGGAAAAGACCATCGGTAAGGCTGCATTCAGTGGAAATCGCTTGGAAGTGTCAGTCAATCCAAACGGCATTAAGACCTACAAGGTACGTTTCGCTTCCAATAAGAAGGTGCAGACGGTGGCCCGGCCATTGCCGCTTGCTTATGACAAGAAGTGTTTCAGTTGGAACGAGTTCAAGGCTGCTGCCGACTTTGAGGCCGGCTATTCTTACGCTGCCGAGTTGATACCTACCGAGATGAATGTGAATGGAGTGCCTTTCAAATTGGAGACGCGTGAAGAACTGAATGGCATGGCTTGCAAGGGCAATGTGCTGAAACTGCCCGCCGACTGTGCTTATAACAGACTCTATATCCTTGCTGCCGCCGCTTCTGATAAAGATGTGAAGGGGATATTCCGCACAGGCAAGTCCGTGCAGGAGATTATTGTACCTTCTTATACTGGCTTCATCGGCCAGTGGGGGCACACCGGACATACGGAAGGTTATCTGAAAGATGCTGAAGTTGCCTATGTAGGTACGCACCGTCATTCTGGTGAAGGCGATCAGCCGTATGAATTCACTTACATGTTTAAGTTCGCCATCGACCTGCCTGAGAAGGCTACTGAAGTGGTATTGCCCGATAATAAGGATATTGTTATCTTTGCCGCCACTTTGACTAATGTTGCAGCTGCTTCCGTTTGCCCCGTTTCCGAACTGTTCCGTACGGCAAACAAGTGCAATCGCTATCAGACGGAAAGCTCCACAGAGAGAGTGAACATTCTGAAGCAGGACATGGTAATGGGCTATTCAAGCTATGTGAACGAGAAAGAGAAGCCGGCTTTCATGGTAGATGGCGACGAAAACACAAAGTGGTGTGCTATTGCTGAAATGCCCCACTACGTAGACTTTGATTTGGGCAGTGAAAGGAGCATTAACGGCTGGAAGTTACTGAACGCTGCCGGCGAAAACCATTCCTACATCACTTCCTCCTGCTTCCTGCAAGGTAAGACCGACAAGAACAGTGAATGGCGCACACTGGACTATGTTTCGGGCAATGGCAAGAATGTACTGAACCGCACGCTAAATAAGCCTGAAAGTGTCCGCTACCTGCGTCTTTTAGTGACACAACCCATGCAATCGGCTTCCGGTAAGGATGTGCGCATTTATGAAATGGAAGTGTATGCAAAATAAATAGGAGTCGCTTCTTTATCTCTAAAGCGGGTACGTTTTAGTACGTATCCGCTGATTTTTTAGATGCGGGTTTACTGTATTCATTTTGTGACAAACTTGTTTCAAAATTCTGCCATGTCCGGAATGTGGACGGTAATGTCATGGATTTATAGTTGGCTTTTAGTCTTACTGCCTATTTTTGCAATCGTTTTTAATAGGGTTTATATAGAAGGCTCCCGTGATGGAGTGAAAAACAAGTCAAACAATTTAATGCCGTTGAAAAAGATGAAAAATTCCAAGAAAGCACTTTTCTGCCTGTTGGCATGCGCCCTGGCAGTAACCGGATGCAAGACACAGAAAGAACCGGCTGTAGCGGACAACGTAATGCTGGTCAGATCAACACAAACACTTGATTCCTTATATGCTCACTATTCTGCACCGGGCACTTGTCTGTTGCGTGAGAATTACCCTTCGGACGTGGAAGGCTATACCGCCACTTATCTGGCTTCCGAGGAACAGAAGAACCGTCCCAATCTCTACTCTTATTTGTGGCCTTATTCCGGTACCTTCTCCGCAGTGAATGCGCTGATGGAGGCTACTAAAGATAACAAGAAAGATTTCGGGAACTATCAGAAGTTACTTGATGAGAAAGTGCTTCCGGGACTTGCTGAATATTTCGATACCTGTCGCATGCCCGAAGCATATGCTTCTTACATCAAGGACGCTCCGTTGTCCGACCGTTTTTATGATGACAACGTGTGGCTCGGCATCGACTTCGCGGACGTCTATCAGATGACCCGCCAAGAGAACTATCTGCAGAGCGCCAAGCTTATCTGGAAGTTTATAGAAAGCGGTATGGATGATTGTTTGGGAGGGGGTATATACTGGTGCGAACAGAAGAAAGAATCAAAGAACACTTGTTCCAACGCCCCAGGTTCCGTCTTTGCCCTGAAACTTTTCAAGGCTACGCGAGACAGCTCTTATTTTGAGAAAGGGAAGAGCTTGTACGAATGGACTAAAGCAACATTGCAGGACACAACAGATTGTCTTTACTTCGACAACATGCGTTTGGACGGTGAGATAGGACGTGCCAAATTTGCCTATAACAGCGGTCAGATGATGCAGTCGGCTGCCTTGCTCTATCAGCTTACCGGCAATGAGCAGTATCTGAAGGATGCGCAAGCGATTGCCGCCGCTTGTCATAATTATTTTTTCATGGAATTCACCCCCGAACAGGGAGCCCCGTTTCATATGCTGAAGAAGGGCGATGTGTGGTTCACCGCTGTTATGTTGCGCGGTTTCATGGAGCTCTATCAGACAGACGGAAACAAGGCTTATCTTGATTCCTTTGCCCGCAGCCTGGACTATGCCTGGATACATGCTCGTGAAGATAACGGCCTTTTCAATACTGATTTCACCGGCAAAAGCCGCGACAATCGTAAATGGTTGCTGACACAGGCCGCCATGGTAGAGATGTACGCGCGTTTGGCCGTGTCCGCTAATCAGCCTTTATAATTAAAAAAACGAATCATACCTAATGAAAAAGAGAAACATTACCTTGTGCGCTGTTGCCATGCTCTGTATGCAGGGCTATGCCAAGGCAGACACTTTTACCTTGAAAGGTGACAACACTTGTGTGGAGAACTATGCTCAGATGACCGCTGCTTATAAAAGCAATCGTCCAAAAATGAAGAAACGCCTTTTCACCTCAAAAGCCGTGGAAGCTGAGATTCTTCGTGTGAAGAAGCTGCTTACCAATCCTAAGTTGGCGTGGATGTTTGAGAACTGCTTCCCTAATACGCTTGACACTACTGTGCACTTTCGTATGCTGGACGGTAAACCCGATACTTTTGTTTATACCGGTGACATCCATGCTATGTGGCTACGCGACTCCGGTGCGCAGGTGTGGCCATATGTGCAGCTGGCCAACAATGATGCGCAATTGAAAGAGATGCTCGAAGGTGTCATCCGCCGTCAGTTCCTTTGCATCAACATTGATCCGTATGCCAATGCTTTCAACGACGGACCTACGGGTGGCAACTGGATGACTGACTTGACAGACATGAAGCCTGAACTGCACGAGCGCAAATGGGAGATAGATTCTCTTTGTTACCCGCTTCGTCTGGCCTACCAGTATTGGAAAGTAACCGGTGACAGCAGTATCTTCGACGGTGAATGGATGAGGGCAATTACTGCTATCCTGAAGACTTTCAAGGAACAGCAGCGTAAGGACGGTGTCGGTCCTTACCGTTTCCAACGCAAGACGGAACGTGCCCTCGATACGTTGAATAACGACGGCTTGGGTGCTCCGGTCAAGCCGGTGGGACTGATCGTTTCCGCTTTCCGCCCATCGGACGATGCCACTACGCTTCAATACCTGGTTCCTTCCAACTTTTTCGCTGTCTCTTCTTTGAAAAAGGCTGCTGAAATTCTGACGGAAGTAAACAAGGAAACATCTTTGGCCAAGGAATGTACCGATTTGGCTGCTGAAGTGGAGGCAGCCTTGAAGAAATATGCCACTTACAATCATCCCGAGTTTGGAACAATCTATGCATTTGAAGTAGATGGATTCGGCAATCATCTGTTGATGGACGATGCCAATGTCCCCAGCCTTCTTGCCATGCCTTATTTGGGTGATGTGGACGTAAACGACCCTATCTATCAGAATACACGTCGTTTTGTGTGGAGCGACAGTAACCCTTACTTCTTCAAAGGCAAAGCCGGCGAAGGTATCGGGGGGCCGCACATCGGTTATGATATGGTATGGCCCATGAGTATCATGATGAAGGCATTCACCAGCCAGAATGATGAGGAGATAAAGACTTGCATCAAGATGCTGATGGATACGGATGCCGGTACGGGATTCATGCACGAGTCTTTCCACAAGGATGACTCCGCTAACTTTACCCGAGCATGGTTTGCTTGGCAGAACACGCTGTTTGGAGAGCTGATTCTGAAATTGGTGAACGAGGGTAAAGTGAATTTGCTCAACAGTCTGTAAAACAGAAATCATTTAAAATCAATAAAGTGCGTTAGAATAAAGATTGGAACACAGATTACATGAATCGGTTACTCATTGATGTTGTTTGTGTTCTTCTCTTATCGCAATTTATTATAATGTTTAATCTTAAAAATATGAAAAAGAATCGAGTGTACACAGTAAGTTCATTGCTGGCTCGGATAAGCGGGAACTGTAAGTTCTGGCTTATTGCCTTGCCCGCTGTGACTATGCTGGCGCAGGCTCCCGCTGCTTATGCCCATGTGGAGAGTGTTGCCGTGGCGCAGCAAAGTAATGCCACGGTGAAAGGCTCCGTTAAGGATGCCACCGGCGAAAGCCTGATTGGAGTAAGTGTTACTGTCAAGGGTAAAGAAGGTGTGGGTACCATTACAGATGTGGATGGAAACTATTCCATTGTTTGTAGTGTCCAAGATGTTCTCGTCTTTTCCTATGTGGGGTATGCCACTCAGGAAATTGCTGTGAAAAACCAAAAGCAACTGAATGTTGTCTTAAAAGAAGATACCAAGGTGCTAGATGAAGTTATTGTCATCGGTTATGGTACTACTACTCGCAAGAGTGCCGTGGGTGCCGTAGACCAGGTGAAAGCTTCCATGATTGAGGATCGTCCCGTGGCAAATATGACCGAAGCCCTGCAAGGAGCTGCACCCAATGTGGTTATCCAGCAGCGCAGCAGCAATCCGAACGACCGCAAAACCAATTTCAATATCCGTGGTATCAGTACGGTGAACGACAACAGCCCGCTTTTCGTTATCGACGGATTGATAGCTGATGGCGGTAGCTTCGATAAATTGAATCCCAATGATATTGAGAATATTTCTATCTTGAAGGATGCCGGTACAGCCGCTATTTATGGTTCGCGTTCTTCCAATGGTGTGGTGTTGGTTACTACTAAGAAAGGTAAGAAGAACCAGCGTGCGACAGTCCGGTTAAGTGGCATGATGGGATGGCAGAATCCGGATATCTTGTTTTCGCCGGTGAAAGGTTATCAGAATGCTACTTTGCGCAATTTGGCTGCCACTAATGCCGGAGAGGCTCCTTTGTATACACCCGATCAAATCCGTGACTTGGCTGCCCATCAAAATGAAGAAAGCTGGTTTTTTGATCAGATAGTCCGCACAGCCTTACAGCAGAATTATAATCTAAGTGTATCCGGAGGTAGTGATAAAACCACTTATATGGTATCCATGGGCTATTATGACCAGGAAAGTAATTATGTGGGCAACAGTGACTTTGGCGTGTAGCGTTATAATTTTCGTACCAATGTTAGCACAGAAGTGGGACGTTTGAAACTGAATGCTATTTTGGCTTATACACGTAATAATAGTGTAAGTACCACCGGTGGAAGTTTGGAAGTGGATGCTGCCCGTGTACCTACTTATTATTATTACAAAATGAAATCGGACGATGGAAGATATTTGTTAAATGATGTATTGAGTGAATTCAACCCATTGGGAGCATTGGAAGCCGGTGGCCGTAACAAGTTCCGTAACAATTATCTGAACGCTAATGTCAATGCTGAATTCCGGCTTATTGACGGATTGAAATTGCGTGGAGTGTTGGGTGCGGATGTGATAAACGACATGCGCTCTACCCGCAATTTGGGTGTAGCCTATTACTTGAATGAAGAGGCCACCGAACCGCGTCCGGTGAAGGATACCGACTACAAAACTAGCAACTGGAACCACACTGCCTACCTCATCAATACCCAATTATTGCTGGATTACAACAAGACATTCGGCAAGCACAATGTCACCGGACTTTTCGGGGTGACCAACGAATCCTTCACTTCATTCAGCAATGATATTGAAAAGAAAGGTGTAGACCCTGACTTGGGTATTGGTACAGACATTACCAACAGTACTGTAGGAAATATTACCGGAAGTACTTTCGTAGACGGATCCAATCGTACCAGTCTGACTTCTTTGTTGGGACGTGTGGGCTACTCTTACGCAGACAGATATTATGCTGAATTCAGCTTCCGTTATGATGCCTCTTCCAAGTTCCATAAAGACTACCGTTGGGGTTTCTTCCCTTCTGTTTCGTTGGGCTGGCGCCTGAGCGAGGAGAACTTCATGCAGACCTACAAAGAACGTGTGGGCGATTTGAAGTTGCGTACCTCTTTCGGTATACTGGGCAATCAGTCTATCGGTACTTATGATCGCTTTACCGTCTACGAACTATACAACAACTCTTACGCATACAACAACCAGACAGTGTCGGGTGCAGGTTTTAAGTTAGGTAAAGATAATTTGACTTGGGAAAAGACCAAGACCTTCAATATCGGTGTGGATGCTTCGTTCTTCAATAACGCTTTGAATGTGACGTTCGACTATTTCTACAAGCGTACGAGCGACATCTTGATGAAGCCTCTCGTACCTTCGGTATTCGGTACGGATATGGCGATGGACAACATTGGTGAGATGCAGAACCAAGGTTGGGACTTCTCTATCAACTATCGTTTGAAGACGGGAGCCGCAAACCATAACTTCAGTTTCAACCTTGGTGACTCTTGGAATGAGGTACTGAAATTCCCCGGTCACGAAAGAATTTCGCAGATAGAAGAGTTGAGCCGCATCACCCGTGAAGGTTGTCCGCTGGAGTCTTACTACGGCTACAAGATGGACGGTTTCTTCCAGAGCTATGAAGAGATTGAATCATCGGCTATCCCTGTAGGTGGAAAGGTACAGCCGGGTGACGTGAAGTTTGTAGACCGTAACGAAGACGGTATCATCGATTCGAAGGATAAGTTCATCTTGGGTAACGCCTTCCCTCGCCTGACTTTCGGTTTCAACTACAATGTGGAATGGAAAGGATTCGATTTCGGTATGTTCTGGCAGGGTGTGGGCAAGCGAGACATGATGCTTCGTGGTGAATTGGTTGAACCGTTCCACGCCAACTACTCTTATAACATCTATAAGCATCAACTGGATTTCTGGACTCCTACCAACATCGATGCACGCTGGCCGAGACTTACTGCTCCGGGTTCTACTTCCAACAGAAACAACTACGGAAACGGACAAGGTTCCGACCTGTTCTTGATGGATGGAAAATACCTGCGTCTGAAGAACTTGCAGATTGGTTACACATTCCCTAGAACATGGAGCCGCAAGGTAGGCATGGAAAAGGCACGTATCTATGTAAACGGGCAAAACTTGCTGACCTTCAGTAACAATTCGTTTATTGACCCCGAGTCTTCTGAGTTTGACTCTAAGATGGGTAACAGTGGCGCCAATTCCGGTAGAAACTACCCGACGCTCCGTTACTACGGTTTCGGTATAGACATTGAATTCTAAAAACAACAGATAACTATGAAACTAAGAAAATACATAGCTTTTGCCGGAATGGCTGTTCTGATGCTTTGCAGTTGCAACGAGATGGAGAACGCACCGACAAACAAATTTACGGATAACTCCTATTGGACTTCCACCACCAAGGCTCAGTATGTGGTGAACATGGCTTATAGCCAGATGTACAATGCAGGCCGTATGTGGAGCGATGAAAGTTTGAGTGACAACGCTTACGACGGTCGCAGTGTGGACGATCAACGTGCCATTCGCAAGGGTATGGCCACTCCCTCGCTCGACATCTTCAAGAACGAATGGAAAGACCTTTACGGAGGTATAAAGACCTGCCACGTGTTTCTTGAAAAGGTGGATCTGGTACCCAACATGGACGCATCTGTTAAAGCGCGTATGATTGCTGAGATACGTTATATCCGCGCAAGCCTTTACTTCCGCCTGACTAACCTTTATGGTGCAGTACCTTTCTTTACGGAAGACATCACGCTGGAAGAATCGCGGAGTGTAAGTCGTACGGACCGCGAAACTATTATCAGCTTCATTCATCAGGAATTGGAAGACATCAAGGATGCGCTTCCCACTCGTGACCAATTACCCGAAGAAGACAAGGGCAAGATTACCAAAGGTGCCGTTTGTGCTTTGCAGGCCCGGGTCTACCTGATGGATAGCGACTGGAGCAATGTGATGCTTTATTGCAACAACCTGATGAATAAGCAAGGCGAATATGGTACTTACGCTCTGTTTTCTGATTATGCCGGGCTTTTCGATGAAGCCAATGAGTACAATGAAGAGATTATCATGGACCGTTCTTATGTACCCAATTTGATTACTTGGGGTGAGATGGTAGACATGATTCCTTTGTCAAGAGGCGGACGTGCCGTGAGCCGTGTACCGCAGCAATCGTTGGTAGACACCTACCTGATGCTTAGCGGAAAGACCATCAGCGAAGCCGGGACAGATTATAACGCTGCTTATCCTTACGACAATCGTGACCCACGTCTCACAGCCACTATCATTTATGATGGCTATGACTGGAGCGGCAATGTGGACGATGGTAGCAAGGACGTAGTCATCAACATCCGTCCGGGTTCGGGAACCGATGCCTATGATGGTGGTGGAAACGGCACTTCTACCGGTTATTTCACCCGTAAGTACTATAATCCGCAGGCTCCCGGTGACCAGAATTCCGGTATGAATATCATTGTCATGCGCTATGCTGACATCTTGCTGATGTATGCTGAGGCTGTTCACGAAACAAGCGGTATGACTGAAGAGGTATGGAACAAGACCATCCGTCCCATCCGTGAGCGTGCCGGATTCACTGCCGATGCAGCCTTGAACTTTCCTGCCGGAAAGAGCAAGGAAGAGATGAGGCAGATTATTCGCGACGAACGTCGTGTAGAAATGGCGATGGAAGGTTTGCGCTGGTATGATATTAAGCGTTGGAAGGCTGGTAACGAATACTTGTCGGGCAAGGTGCGTGGTGCAAGCTTCGTGGACGAGAACAAGCTTGACACCCGCAAGTTTGAGGAGGCAAGAGATTACCTTTGGGCAGTTCCTATCAGTGAAATAAATTTGAATCCTAATCTGGCACCTAACAATCCGGGATATGGAAATTAACGTGTGTCTAAACTCATTAAAAACAAAAGAACAATGAAAACTATATTCTCAACAATAGCTCTTTTTTCGGCAGTCCTCTTTGCTACGTCTTGTACGGAAGACATGGAATACAAGGACTCCAAAGTTTCTTCAGTAAATCAGTTGTATGAACCCACTGACGGCAAGGAGGTGGTCTTGCAATCGTCGGCCAGCGCCAGCCTGTTCTTTGAATGGGAATCGGCCAAGGCCGAAGATAGCGGCGCCCCTCTTTATGAAGTGGTATTTGATAAGGAAGGAGGAGATTTTTCTAAGCCTATTTATAAGGTGCTTTCCGACAATGGCGGTTCTTTGAGCTATGCTACCGTCAGCCACAAGACATTGAACAAGGTTGGTGCGGCTGCCGGATTGAACAGTGGCGAGACGGGTACTCTTGTTTGGACGGTAATGGCGTCCAGAGGTTTGAATTCTGTAATGGCGAAAGAAAGCAAGAAGCTCACCATCACTCGCTTGGTGGGATTTGAAGAGATTCCGGCACAGCTTTACCTGACCGGAAGTGCTACTGAAGGTGGTATGGATGCTTCCAAGGCTGTGGCGTGTGCTTCACCCGAAAAGGACAAGTTCGAAGTCTTCACGAAGTTAGAAGGTGGAAAGACTTACAAACTGGTAGATAGAGCAGCCGAAGGTGCCAAGACATTCTACATCAACGGCAACCGGATTATGGAAGGCGAAGGCGAAACAACAGTGGAAAAGACGGGTGTTTACCGCATCGAAATGGATTTCTCCATTGCATCTGTAACCGTCAAGGAGGTGAGCAAGCTGGAATTCTATTTCTGCCCGAGCGGTTCTGCTACCTTTGAGTTGCCTTATGTAGGAAACGGTGTGTTCTGCGGTCAGGATAAAATAGAGTTCAAGCAAGAAGGATGGGGGCGCGACCAACGTTACAAGTTTCTGATGACCTATGCCGACGGCAGCATACAGTTCTGGGGAACCAAGAATACCACAGACTCCAATCCGGGCGCAGCCACTCCCGAAGATCCTTATTTCTATATCATGGAGACTCCCGACAACCAGTGGGATCAGAAGTGGAAGTTGAATAACGAGTTCGACGGTGCGGCCGATGGTCACAATCCGGGTGCCATCACCAAAATCAGCGTGATATTCAATGTGGAGAACTATACTCATAAAGTGGAATTGGCCAACTAATTTAAGAAGAGATTATGAAAAGAATATTATTTTGTCTGCCCCTGCTTCTTTTGGCACTTCAGTCGTGCGAGATAGAAGATGAGTACATGTATGACAAGGGGGGGTACACCATAGACTGGGAAGCGGCTGCCGACAGTAGTTCCGTGACCCTGATAGACCGTTTCTGGAATGCGAGCGAGCACTACTTCAACTACGGAAATGATGGTTCTATCAAGGATTTCCATTACTGGCCTCAGGCGCATGCCATGGATGTGATGATAGATGCCTATAATCGTACTGCCGACAGCAAGTACAGTGATTTGTTCGATAAATGGTACACCGGCATCAAGGCAAAGAACGGTGGCAGTTATTGGAACAATTTCTACGACGACATGGAGTGGATTGCCCTCACCATGATTCGTCTGTACGAAGCTACCGACGACAGCAAGTATCTGCAAACCGCTCAAGAAATGTGGAATGAGATAAAGACCGGCTGGAACGACTACGCAGGGGGTGGCATCGCCTGGACTCACGACCAGCCTTGGAGCAAGAATGCCTGCTCCAACGGTCCTGCCAGCCTGATTGCCGCACGGCTCTACAATATCAACAAGAACGAGGAAGACCTGCAGTGGGCCCTTGAGATTTATAATTGGGAGCGTGAGCACCTGTTCAACCCTGCCACCGGTGCCATCTACGACAACATCAACGGTGAGAGTGGTGAGGTCGGCTCCTTCTCTCTCTCTTACAATCAGGGAACATTCCTGGGTACCGCCTACGAGCTGTATAAGATTACCAAGGAGGTCTCTTACTTGAAAGATGCCCGCAAGGCCGCTAATTTCGGAATCAGTAACAGTGACATGATAGATACCGGAAACAACCTGTTGCGCGATGAAGGCGACGGTGACGGCGGACTGTTTAAGGGTATTTTCATGCGCTACTATGTGCAACTGATTATGGAGCCGGGCTTGGAACCTGCATACAAGAAAAAATTCATCACCTTCTTCAACAACAATGCCGAGACGTTGTGGCGCAAGGGCATCAACAAGCTCGACCTGTTGTATAGCACCAGCTGGGCGATGAACAACAGCGGCAACAACCACCTAACCACACAGACCAGCGGTTGTACATTGATTGAAGCCAAAGCCCTTTTTGAGAAGAGTCTGAAATAATTTGTGTAATTTGGAAACTGTTCAGGTTTTCTTTCGGCTTCCTTCTGAAAGCAAGTTCGGAAGGTGCCGGTAAGATTGAGAAAAGAAAATAGAAACGGTTTCTTAAAGAAGAGGATGCGTCAAGACTCTCTTATTCAGGAGTATTTTGATGCATCCTCTTCTTTCTTTATGAGCGTTTGATAAAGTGGAAACAGTAAAACAATACTTATAAAAAATGCAATCGATGAGACAGAACCGATACCTATTCCTGCTGTTTGTCCTGATGACTTTGACGGGTTGTGGCGGCACGCAGAAGAAACTGACAAGCTATGTCAATCCTTTTTTGGGAACGGCTACCTTGTGGGAACCCGAAGACCTGGGATATGTACGTAAGATGAAAGCGCGTACCTGGGGCGCTGAAACCTATCCGGGCGCTACGTTGCCCAACGCAATGGTGCAACTCACTCCTGTGACCCAATTCCGCAGCGGTGCGGGATACCAGTACGAAGATACCGTGATTTATGGTTTCTCGCACACCGCCAAGGGACACTGGAACCTGCTGCATGTTCCCATGTTGCCCGTGGTGGGGAATATCGCTCCGGGCGATTACTGCTCCGGGTTTAGTCACGAGAACGAGTCCGCACATCCGGGGTATTACCAGGTTTATCTGGAACGCTATAAAGTGAACGCCGAGTTGACCAGTACCTTGCGTTGTGCCTACCACAAATATACCTTTGCCAAGGAAGATGACAAGTCACTGTTAGTAGATATCCGCCGTTCCAACAATCACGTTCGCGATTGGAAGATTGAGAAGGTTGACGACAATACCTTCACGGGTTATCAGGATGGCGATGGTAAAATCTACTTTTACGCTAAGACCAACTATAAAATAGGCCAGGTGGAAATGGTAAAAGACGACAAACATGAAGTGGCTGTGCTGCGTTTTGTCGGCAGTAAAGGTGTTGAACCTTTGGAAGTGAAGGCTGGTTTCTCGTTTGTGAGTATAGAGAATGCTCAAATGAATTTGAAGGCCGAAATGTTGAACAAAAGTTTTGCACAAGTGGCAGAAGAAGCCGATGCGGCTTGGGAAGCACTCCTCTCCAAGATTCAAGTTGCAGGTGGCACGGAACGTGAAAAGAGATTGTTTTATTCTACTTTCTTCCATGCTTTTAAGTGGCCGGCTTTGCGTAGCGATGTGAATCATGAATATACTGATGTCCGTGGCGAGGTAGTGAATAACGGCTTCCACTATTACACTGACCCTTCTTTTTGGGATGATTACCGCAACAAACTGGTGCTTCTTGGCATAATTTCTTCCGAAGTGACTTGTGACGTCATCAAGTCCATCACCGACAAGGGCGAGAAACGCGACGGCTACATGCCCACCTTCTTCCACGGCGACCACGCTTCCACTTTCATCTCTGGTTCCTGGTTGCGAGGCTTGCGCGACTTCAATCTGGAGCGTGCTTATAAGCTGATACTGAAAAATGCTACGGTGCCCGGTAAAGGAGGACGCCGTTATTTGGACGAATATATGGAAAGAGGCTGGATTGCCGAGAAAGACACGGTGAACGTGCCCACGTGGGATGAGTACAAGGGAGCAGTGACAAAGACCCAGGAGTATGCCTACGATGACTATGCCGTGGCATTGGTGGCCAAGGAGCTGGGAGATGAGGCCAACTACAAACTGATGATGGAACGTTCCAACAACTACAAGACGCTATTCGACCCCTCTACCGGCTTTTGGAGAGGTAAGATTGACGATGGAAGCTGGATTCAGGATTTCGATCCGTATTATCCCTATTACCAGTACATGTACCGTGAGGCTAACGCATGGAATGCCCTCTTCTTCGCACCCCATGATCCCGAAGGCATGATTAAGCTCTATCCCGGTAAAGAGGCAGTGAACGATAAGCTGGACTCCTTATTCAGTGAACCGTGGAGAGGCTACGAAGCTCATAATCTGACCGGGTTCATCGGAAACTATTGCCACGGAAACCAGCCGGGACACAGCATTCCTTACACCTATTATTTCATAGACAAACAAGAGAAAGCCCAGTGCATTCTCGACAGCCTGATGAACCACTACTATGATATGGGTGCCGATAGGCTGGCCTATGCAGGGATGGACGATGCCGGCGAGATGTCTTCGTGGTATGTGTTCAATGCTATTGGACTTTACACTTATTCGCCTGCCGATCCGGAATATATTGTTACTGTTCCCTTGTTCGATAAAGTGACGTTCAATCTGGATGGTCGTCCCTTTACCATTGTGAAGAAAGGAAGCGGCAAGAAGATTATTGACATTACTTATGACGGTAAAAAGATTGACGGTTACTTTATCACCCATGACCAATTGAGGGAGGGCAAGGAACTGGTGATTACTACGGAATAGATAAACAATGGAGTTATGAAAAGAAATATGCTGCTTCTATTTACATTCTTTGCTTGCATTACTGTACAAGGGCAGAATCCGGTTCGTCTGGTTGATCTGAGGAGCGAACATCTTGACAGACCTATAGGTGTGGACAATCCCGCCCCACGCCTTTCTTGGCAGATGGAAGATGGTAGGCAAGGAGCTGTGCAGACTTCCTGGCGGGTTGTGGTAGACGAAGACTCGTTGAATGTAGCCAACGGCTGTGGCAGGATGTGGGATAGTGGAAAGAACAATTCCCGTAATCAGCTTGTGGCCTATGGGGGCAAGAAACTGCAGCCTTTCACTAAATATTATTGGAAAGTAATCTGCAGTGACATGAAACATAAGGAGACTGCCTCTCCTGTCTCTTACTTTGAAACGGGCATGATGGGGATGCAACATTGGCAAGGTGCTTGGATTGGCGATGGAAAGGATATTCATTATGGGCCTGCCCCTTACTTCCGAAAAGAGTTCAAGACCGGCAAAAAGGTAAAGTCGGCGCGTGCCTATATTGCCGCTGCCGGGCTATATGAGCTTTACATCAATGGAAAGAAGATAGGAGACCACTGCCTTGCCCCTCTCTATACCCGCTTTGACCGCCGTAACCTGTATGTGGCTTATGATGTGACCTCGCAATTACAGAACGGTGACAACGCCATTGGCGTACTTTTGGGCAACGGTTGGTATAACCATCAGTCCAAAGCTGTGTGGGACTTCGACCGTGCTCCTTGGCGCAACCGTCCCGCTTTCTGTCTGGACTTGCGCATTGCCTACACCGACGGAAGCGTGGAAACTATTCCCACCGATCTCAGTTGGCGGACAGCCTCGGGTGCAATCACCTTCAACAGTATCTATACTGGCGAGCACTACGATGCACGTCTGGAGCAGAAAGGCTGGAGTACTCCGGAATTTGATGACTCCAAGTGGCGCGGAGTAGGTTATCGGAGTGCACCCTCTTCCAATGTCACTGCCCAGCAAGTACGCCCCATCCGTAATGTAAAGACTTTCCCCGCCGTCTCTTTCCGCAAAGTGGACGAGAAAACATACATCTATGATTTCGGGCAGAATATGTCCGGTGTGACTTGTATTCGTCTTTCGGGCGAAAGGGGAACGGAAGTCAGAATCAAACACGGCGAACGCTTGCATCCGAATGGTCGCCTCGACCTCTCGAACATTGATGTCTACTTCCGGGGCGATAAAGAGAAAGAGCCTTTCCAGACGGATATTCTCGTTCTGAGTGGAGAAGAGGATGAGTTCATGCCCCGATTTAACTACAAGGGATTTCGTTATGTGGAGGTAGTGGCAGACAAGCCTGTTGAGCTTCACCAAAACAGCTTGACTGCCTGCTTCGTGCACAGTGATGTGCCGGCAGTGGGTAGCTTGGAATCTTCAACCCCACTGATAGGCAAGCTGCTCCATGCCGCCAATCACTCTTACCTTTCCAACCTCATGGGCTATCCCACCGATTGCCCTCAGCGCGAGAAGAACGGTTGGACCGGTGACGGTCATTTCGCCATTGAGGCAGCATTTTATAACTTTGATGGAATTACCGTTTACGAAAAATGGCTGGCCGACCATCGTGACGAGCAGCAGCCCAACGGAGTGTTGCCCGATATCATTCCCACCGGCGGATGGGGGTATGGCACGGACAACGGGCTGGACTGGACTAGTACTATTGCCATCATCCCTTGGAATATCTACCTCTTCTACGGTGATAGCAAGCCCTTGAGCGATTGTTACGAGAACATCAAACGCTATGTAGATTATGTGGAACGTATCTCTGACAATCATCTCACTACCTGGGGGCGTGGAGACTGGGTGCCGGTAAAGTCAAAATCCAATAAGGAGCTGACTTCTTCGGTCTACTTTTATGTAGACACCAGGATTTTGGCCGCTGCTGCCAGACTCTTCGGCAAACAAGCCGATTACGAATATTATAATGCCTTGTCGGAGGAAATAAAGCAAGCTGTCAATGATAAGTTCCTGAATCGGGAAACAGGCATCTATGCCGAAGGTTCACAAACCGAATTGAGCGTTCCCTTGCAATGGAAGATTGTGCCCGAAGAGTTGATAGGAAAAGTGGCAGCTAACCTGGCACATAAGGTGGAGGAGAACGATTTCCACTTGGATGTGGGTGTATTGGGAGCTAAAGCCATTTTGAATGCACTCAGCGAAAACGGCTATGCTGAAACAGCCTATAAGGTGGCTGTACAAGACACTTATCCTTCATGGGGTTGGTGGGTGGTGAACGGTGCCACCACGCTGCTCGAAAACTGGGACCTGCAGGCTACTCATGACATCTCGGACAATCATATGATGTTCGGTGAAATAGGTGCCTGGTTCTACAAGGGGCTGGGAGGTATTTTCCCTGATTCCGCGCAACCCGGTTTTCAAAATATTCTGCTTCGTCCCCACTTCATAAAGGAATTGAAGCGGTTTGAGGCCCGTCATCGCTCACCTTACGGTGAAATCGTTTCTCGCTGGGAATGGAAAGGGAAATGTGTGCATTACGAAGTTACAGTACCCGCTAACAGTACGGCTACACTCACTCTACCTGACAAGGCCAAGAATGTACGGGTGGTGAAACTGACGGCAGGAAGATATGAGTTTATTGTAAAGTGACCTTGTACTTCATTAATGTTTGCAGATACGTAGATGAGGTGTGTCAAAACCCTCTTTTTAACAAAATCACCCACCTTTCCGGTCTGGTAGTCTATTAAAGCTATTGGAGAATCCTCGCCGGAAGGGAATTGTTGCAACGCTGCTTTCACTGTTGACTGGGGAGATGATACTACGGATGTTATCGGTTTTGACACACCTTCATGTTTTATTTTGCTTTCTTCTTTCCGTAGAAACACATGAAATATACTCCGACAATCACAAACGGGATACTGAGCCATTGGCCCATGTTCAGCGTCATGCCGTCTTCAAAGTTCACTTGGTTTTCTTTTAGGAACTCGATGAAGAAGCGGAAGGTGAAAATCTCCGTCAGGCAGAGTCCGAAGAAGAAACCGCGGTGATAGGGCAGGGAAGCTTCGGCCTGCACGGCAGTTGATTTTCTGTGGGTGGTGCTGAAGTCTGTTTCAAGCTTGATTTCTTGTTTTTTCTGTCCGCGTTTGTATAGCCAGACCATTCCTAAGAAGAAGATGAAGTAGGCGATGGCTTCGTAGAGCTGTGCCGGGTGGCGAGGCAACATGTCTTCCCGCTCGAAGATGAATGCCCAAGGCACGTCGGTCGGTTTGCCGATGATTTCGGAGTTCATCAGGTTGGCAAGGCGGATACAACAGGCTGTGATGGGGGTGGCAACGGCTATCGTGTCGAGCACGTCTATGTAGTGCATCTTCGTCTTGCGGCAGTACATCCAGAGGGCGATAATCAGTCCCAGCGTGCCGCCGTGACTGGCAAGGCCGGTGTAGCCTGTCATTTTCCATCCCGCGGCGGTCTGCTTGATGGGGAGAATCATCTCAACGAAGTGGTTCTGGTAGTAGGCCCAGTCATAAAATATGCAGTGACCCAGTCGAGCGCCTATCAGTATGCCGAAGAAACAATAGAAGAAAAGAGGTTCGAATTTCTTTTCGTCTATTCGGCGGTCGCGGTACTGGCGTTGCACGATAAGGTAGGCAAAAGCAAGTCCGATAATCCATAACAAACCGTAGTAGCGGATGGATATGCCGAAGAAGTTGAATAGTTCGGGATCGGGATTCCAGTTGATGGTGAGTAGTGATAACATATTTATTGAAGAATTAAATTACTGAATTACGGGGTTGTTCGGGACAAAGGTATGAAATAATCTCGTTAGGCAATTCATCGTGGCGGTTTATTTGAACTTCTCCGCCACCATCCTATACGTCGGCACCTCAATCCCTTGTTCCTCTGCAGCCGTAATCATGTCAAACAACAAGCCTTGTACCTCGCTCTGATGTCCTTTGGCCATGTCTTTCTGCATGGAGGCGGTGCTTTCGGGAGCGAGTTTGTCTATTACTTTGAGGTTATACTCTACCATGTCTTCCTTGAATTCTATACCCGATCTCTTGCCCAAGGCTGCGCTCTCTTGTGACAGTCCGATAAAGGTATCGCGCACCTTGCCCGGTTTCTGGACTTCGCCCATAGGAACGTCGTAATAGGCTCCGGTGACAGCCATTGCCGAGATGAACGACCACTTGACGAATGTATCCCGGTTGATGTCGTCGGAGATTTCGGCTTTGATGCCGCTTTCCTGCAAATCGCGTTGTACGGCTTCCAATGTTTCACGGGAAACAATCGTGTTGCGGTGTGCTCCGTAGACGAGCCGGAAAATCTTTCCCATCTGCGTGATTTCTCCCCGTCCGGATACGAAGCCTACGATGTAGATGCAGCCGTCGAGCACCGTGACGCCGGGTACCAGCCGCTGGATACGCGGACCGGTTCCGTAAACATTCAGGATGGGGATTACCACTGTACGGTCGTGTGAGGCACGTTTGATGAGTTCCGTGATGGAGTCTACGGAATAGCCTTTGACGCAGACGAAGATGATGTCTGCTTTGCCTTGGAATTCTTCTGCGGTAAATGCCGCCACTTTCAGAGAATGTTCGCCTTTCAAATCGGAGTGCAGTTGCAATCCGTTTTCGCGTATGGCGGCAAGGTGTTCGCCACGTGCAATGCAAGTGACGTCTTTGCCGGATAATGAAAGAAAGGCGGCGATGCTTCCGCCTACGCCGCCGGTACCTGCTATGAGGTATTTCAGATTACTGTTTGCCATCTGGAATGAATATCATTACACATTGAACCTGAAGTGCATGATGTCTCCGTCCTGCACCACATACTCCTTGCCTTCCACACCCAGCTTTCCTGCTTCGCGCACGGCGGCTTCGCTGCCATACTTGATATAGTCCTCATACTTGATGACCTCTGCCCGGATGAATCCTTTCTCGAAATCCGTATGGATAACGCCGGCGCATTGCGGCGCTTTCCATCCCTTGCGATAGGTCCATGCCTTTACTTCCATCTCTCCGGCAGTGATGAAGGTTTCGAGGTTCAGCAGGCTGTAGATAGCTTTAATCAGGCGGTTGCAGCCGCTCTCTTTCAGCCCCAGGTCTTCGAGGAACATCTGTTTTTCCTCGTATGTCTCCAGTTCGGCAATGTCGGCTTCGGTCTGTGCGGAGATGATGATAAGTTCGGCATCCTCGTCCTTGATGGCTTCGCGCACCTGTTCCACGTACTGGTTGCCGCTGGCGGCGCTTACATCATCCACGTTGCAGACGTAGAGCACGGGCTTCGTTGTGAGCAGGAACATCTGTTTGGCGCATTGTTCCTCGTCGTCGTTTTGCGGAATGACGGTGCGGGCGCTTTGTCCTTGTTCCAGAGCATCTTTATAGCGGAGCAGGAGTTCGTATTCTATCTTTGCTGTCTTGTCGCCACCCACCTTGGCTATTTTCTCCACGCGCTTGATGCGGTTTTCCACGGTGTCGAGGTCTTTCAGTTGCAGCTCTGTGTCGATGATTTCCTTGTCGCGCACGGGGTTCACCGAGCCGTCCACGTGGACGATGTTGCCGTTGTCGAAGCAGCGCAGCACGTGGATGATGGCATCGCACTCGCGGATGTTGCCCAGGAACTGGTTGCCGAGTCCTTCACCTTTGCTGGCGCCTTTCACCAGCCCGGCAATGTCGACAATGTCGCACACGGCGGGTACGATACGCCCCGGGTGAACCAGCTCGGCGAGCTTCGTCAGCCGTTCGTCGGGTACGGACACTTGCCCCATTTGGGCGTCGATTGTGCAGAACGGGAAGTTTGCCGCTTGTGCCTTTGCGCTGCTCAAGCAGTTGAAAAGAGTGGATTTTCCTACGTTGGGAAGGCCCACAATACCAGCTTTTAATGCCATAGTGTTATCTTGTTTTTTAGTTATTGTTCAGTTAATTGGATGCAAAGATAATGCAAACCGCGGGCAGAATAAAATGAACTTGTTCATTTTTTGTGCCGAGGGGTGGCTTAGCTTCGCTTTTCGGGTGTTTTTCATCTGCCCGGGCGGCGGGTATCTATGGGTAAGGAAATCAGGAATGAAGTCTCGCAATAAGGCTGTGAGGTAACGGACAGTTCTCCGCCGTGCATGCGTATGATTTGGCGTGAGAGGCTCAGGCCGATTCCCGTTCCGGTGGTTTTGGTCGTAAAGAAAGGGATGAAAATGTCTTCTGCCAGGTTGGAGGGGATGCCGGGTCCGTTGTCCGTTACGGTTATATACAGTTGCTTTTCTTGGGTCTCCACTCTTATCCGGATTCTTCCGTCGGTTTGCTCGTCAAGGGCCTGCATCGCATTCTTTATCAGATTAATCAATACCTGCGACAGCATTTTCTCATCTGCATGAATCTGTATCTCGGGTGGAAGGCAGCATACCGAGAATCCGATATGCCGAAGTTGCATCTCTTCCTGATACAGTGTCCGAATGTCCAGTATCAAGTCTGTCAGGGAAAAGAATCTGGCTTCGGGCTGTTTCAGGCAAGCAAACTGCCTGTAAGATTCGGTGAGATACATCAAGTTTTGTCCTTGGCTTTTTATTGTCTCCAGCCCGCGTATCGTCTTTCCGATGGTGGCATCAGTCATATCCTTTGCGCATTTGCGGACATTGTCTGCCTGAAAATAAGAAAGAAGCGTATCTGAAAGTGATACGACGGGAGTGATGGAGTTCATGATTTCATGCGTCAATACGCGCATCAATTTCTTCCATGATTCATATTCTTTTTGATAGAGTTCGCGTTCGAACTCTTTTTTCTTGCAGGCTGTCATCAATGTGTATATCCTGTTGAACGAGGCATGCAGATGGAACTGTTCGCGGTTGGCTGCATGCTCTGGAAAATAGAGCGTGGATTCGTTGTCGGCTATGGAATCCAGAAACAGTCTTATTTTTCTGTTGTAGGCGTTCAGATAATGCACAAGAGCTCCGATGAGCCAGGCGGCTGTGCAAAGGGCCACTGTTCCCAGGATGACGGCTCGTCCGGAAATGATGCCGGCAAATCCCGATGTGGCTGCCAGGACAATGAGTATTACGTATGATAGAATACGTACGTATAGACGAGTGCTGAACATATACGGTCAGAGATTGAAACGTTTTATCTTGTTGTATAGCGTTTGCCTGCTTACTCCCAATTGTTCCGCTGTCGCTGTCAGGTTTCCTTCGTTCTGGGAGATGGCTGCCAGAATGGCCTGCCTTTCCACTTCTTCCAGATTGGTCACTTTGTCGAAAGAATGGGTCCTGCCGACGTGTAGGGAAAGTTCGGAGGCTCTGATTACACTCTTTTCCGTCAGAATCACCGCTTTCTCAATGGCATATTGCAATTCCCTGATGTTCCCCGGCCAAGGGTGGCTTTCCAGTTTCTTAAGGGCTTGGGGATGCAGGGTGAGTCCTGGCCGCTTATACAAGTCGGCATATTTTTTCAGGAAATGATTGGCGAAGAGAGCGATGTCCTCTTTCCGGTGCCGCAAGGGGGGGATTTCTATTTGTATCGTGTTGATGCGGTAGAACAGGTCTTCACGAAACTGCGACTGCCTGACCATTTCTTGCAGATTGCGGTTGGTGGCTGCAATCAGCCGTATGTTAATCGGGATTTTCTTGTTGCTTCCGAGGCGCATGATTTCTCTGTTCTGCAAAGCGACCAACAGCTTTGCCTGCAGTCCCAGCGACAGATTTCCTATCTCGTCCAGAAAAAGCGTGCTTCCGTTGGCTGCTTCGAATTTGCCCACCCTTTTTTCATGTGCATCTGTAAAAGCTCCTTTCTCATGCCCGAACAGCTCGCTTTCGAACAGTGACTCGCTGATGGCCCCCATGTCTATCTGATACATCTCATGCGGACTACGGAGCGAGAGGCGATGAATTTCACGCGCCAGCATTTCTTTTCCTGTTCCGTTTTCGCCATAGACTAGTATGTTGGCATCGGTCTTTGCCACTTTGGTTACTGTTTTAATCAGTTTCATCATCGCAGGCGAACGGCCGATAATCATCGCAGGTCCGTGGGTGCTTCGTACGGACTTGGTGGGCGACTTGAGCCTGCTTTCCTGTAAAGTGGTATGTATCTTATTGATTAATTGTTCGTTGTCCCAGGGCTTCAGCACAAAATCCGCGGCTCCGTTCTTCAGTGATTTCACGGCTAGGTCAATATCTCCATAAGCCGTCAACATGATGACCGGCAATTCCGGTACGGTTTCGTGGATGCGCTGGAGCCAGAATAGTCCTTCATTGCCGGTATTGACTCCCACGGAGAAATTCATATCCAGAATGACCAGATCGATGGAATGTTTGTCCAGGACAGTGATTATCTTGTTGGGGTCGGATATCGTTTCCACTCTTTCAAACTCACCTTCCAAAAGCAGTTCAAGGGAGGTCAATACGCTTTTATTGTCGTCTGCGATTAGGATTCTTCCGGGGTGCATAGGTTCTTTTTGGGAATAAAGGTATGGGTTTTGCAAGTGCCCGGCAAAAAAACGTCTAATTATTTGACACTTTTGCAATTTAAACTGGTTATGTTCTTCGTAAAGACAGAAAGGCATTCTCAATATCGGGTATTTTGTTGCTGTTTGTATAGCGGTGATAATCAATCACTTCTAACTTTACACTTCTTTATTAAGAATAAAGTGTTACTGTAATGCTGATAAAGTGGTGCTGTAACACCGATAAAGTGTTACTGTAATACCGATAAAGTAGTCTCTGATACTCGGAATGAAGTGTCGGTTAAAGAATGTGTCAAAAGATTGGACGGTGCGGCGTCAAAATGATAGACGGTTTTTTGTTTGATTGATTTGCAATCATCTATTTATTAGTATGTTGTATGTTTGGCATGCGGTTTGTATTGTGGAGATAAGTCTATAAGTAGCGAGTTGTTGGATATGAATGCGAGAATAACAATCAAACGTGGTTTATGGGTTCTGTTGTCAATCGGTATTTGGATGCCGGAGGTTGGCAGGGCACAGTCCGGTTGGACCGTAGAGGAGTGTATGCGTTATGCCGTCGAACATAATTTCCGGATACGGAACCGTCGGTTGGATTCGAAGATGGCCCGCACGGATGTAGCGGCGGGCTACGGAGATTTCCTGCCGTCGATACAGATTACCGGTGCGTCGGGCAAGCGGGAGGGACGTTCGGTGGATCCCCGCACGAACCAATATACTTCCGAGTCTTTTTTTGAGAACTCCTTTGGCCTGAACCTTTCTCTCTCTTTGTTTGAAGGGTTTGCGCGCATCAATAGATTGCAGTTTTATAAGCTGAATGGAAAAATGAGTGCTTTTACGGAAAAAATGGAAGAAAATGGGGTAGCCTTCAGGGTGCTTGAAGCGTTTTATTGCTATTGTTTCGACGAGAAACTGTATGAACTCGCCATGAAACAGCGGAAACAGAGTGAACGTTATTACGAGCAAATGCTTGCCTACATTGACTTGGGGTTGCGTTCCCGCTCCGACTTGCAAGAAGTGAAGGCACGTTTGCAAGCCGACATTTATCAGGAAACGGTGAAATCAAACAATTGTCGTCTCTCTCTATTAACCCTGAAGGAGTTGATGGGGCTGAAAGATACGGATACCTTGTCAGTCTGTGTGGCAGACGGGCAGGGCACACCGGATGCTTCCCTTTCTCTAAGCTTGGATGACCTCTGTGCAAGCGCCGAGTCCTCCCTTCCGGAGTTTAATGTAATGAAGATGAGAGAGGAGGCCTCTCATGAACTGGTGGCCGTGGCATGCGGTTCTTTGTGGCCTTCCGTCCGGATGGAGTTTAACCTTGGTTCCGGATATTATGATACGGAGAAGGAAGAGTCCGGAAAAACGGTGCCGTTCTGCGAACAATGGAACAATAACAAGAGCCGGTATATCGGAGTATGCGTATCTTTACCCTTGTTTGACGGATTGTCCCGGCTCAAGAATATAAGGAAGGAGAAACTCCGCTTGCAGCAAGTGCGCAATGAGAATGAACAGCAACGCCTGTCCCTTTATAAAGAGATGCATGATGCTTATTTTTCCTTCCGGGCTACGTCCGACGAGCGCCTTCGGGCCGACGAGCAACTCCGCGCAGCTGCTATCACGTGGGAAGAAAGCGAGGAGAAATGGAAGGAAGGCATGGTGTCGGTGTTCGAGTTGCTGGAAAAGCGGAACAGGTACATGCAGGCCAAAGCAGAAGTGGTGCGAACGGGCTTGCAGCATGACTTGAAAAGCAGGATGGTACGATTCTACCAGGCAGGGACATTTTTAGAATGAGTAACAAATTTCGGAAGTTGCTTGGATTTTGTTTAAACTTGGAAAATGCTTATAAGAAAATCCAAACAGCTTCTTATATTCAATAAAAAAAACGAATGATGAATTCTAGTGATTTCAACGGAATGGATACGAAAATAGAGCGGAAGAAGCGTTTCCCGTTTCAAGTCGTCCTAGGTTCGGTTCTGGGTTGCATAGGCTTGTTGTGGATGGTTTTCCGTGACACTTCTTCTTCCATGAACGTGGATAAGGATAGTGTGACGATTGCTGCGGTGCGAGAAGACGAATTCAACGATTACATCCGTGTGGTAGGGCAAGTCATCCCCGATCATATCATCTATCTGGATGCCATAGAAGGCGGACGTGTGGAAGAGCGACCGGTCGAGGAGGGAGCACAAGTGAAGGCCGGAGACGTGATTCTTCGGCTGAGTAATCCGTTGCTGAACATCGGCATCTTGCAAAGCGAGGCAGATCTGGCTTATCAGGAGAATGAACTCCGCAACACCCGTCTCAACATGGAGCAGGAACATCTCCGCCTTCGCCAGGAGCGTATTACTTTGAACAAGGAACTGGTGCGCAAGGAACGCCGTTCCGGGCAGTACGAACGATTGTACCGGAAAGAACTGGTGTCGCGCGAGGATTATCTGCAGGCCCGGGAAGACTACCGCGCGGCTTTGGAGCAGTTGGGAGTCGTGGATGAAAGAATCAGGCAGGATTCCTTGTTACGCGACAATCAGTTGCAAAGCCTGAATGAGAATATCCGGAACATGAAGAAGAGCCTTGTGCTGGTGCGCGAACGTCTGGAGAACTTGAATGTCAAGGCTCCCGTTGACGGGCAGTTGGGAAATGTGCAAGCTCAGGTGGGGCAGTCTATTTCGCAGGGCGAGCGTATCGGACAAATCATTACTCCGGAACTGAAAGTGGAAGCGCGGATTGACGAGCATTACGTGGAGCGCATCGTGCCCGGACTCCGTGCCCGCTTCGAACGTGAAGGGAAAAGCTATGACATGGTAATGGCAAAAGTATATCCGGAAGTGCAGAACGGCCAGTTTCGTACAGACCTGCACTTTGTTGCCGACCGGCCCGGCAATATCCTTGCCGGGCAGACCTGCCATATCGACTTGCAGCTAGGCGACCCGACGCAAGCTGTTATCATTCCGCGTGGAAGCTTCTACCAGACCGGTGGAGGCGGGTACGTCTACGTGGTGGACGAAGACGGAACGGTAGCCCACCGTCGTCCGATACGCATAGGTCGCCAGAACCCTTTGTACTACGAAATACTGGACGGGCTGCATTCGGGCGAGAAAGTCATAATCTCGGGATATGACTTATTTGGTAAGAACGAACGATTAAATTTACGATAATGGACTATTTCTCTCAGATTATGAAGAGCCAGCGGGTCAGAAAATCGCTTTCTGCCCTGAATGTATTGGGCCTTTCCGTGTGCATCGGTGCGGCTTTGCTGATTTTGTTTTATGTACGGTTTGAGTTGAGCTTCGATTCGTTTCACGACGGTGAACGAATCTACCGCGTGGAAAGCCGCCTTTATGAAGGAGAGGTGTTGACGGACAATTGGGCCACAACGGCATTTGGCCATGCACCCGTGATGCACCGCGAGATTCCCGGTATCGAGCAGTATGTAAGGGTTACCGCACAAGACCGTGAGCAGGAAGTGACGTACGGTGACCGTCAGTTCATCGAAGAACGTTATTGCTATACGGAACCCTCTTTTTTTGACCTGTTCAATTTTTCTGTCATTAAAGGAAAAGAAGAGGGACAGCTGGTTCGTCCGCATACGGCCGTGATTACGGAGAGTGCTGCACGTCGCTACTTCCGCGACAGTGACCCTATAGGCAGAATTCTCTCTTTCAAGACCCCTTCGTCGGAACAGCATTTCGAAGTTACGGGAGTCATGGCAGACATGCCCTGCAACTCTCATTTGCGTTATGATTTCTTGCTTTCCTATTCGTCCATTCCCGAAGCCCGGCGCGACATCTGGTATATTCACGGGGTATATACGTACGTGCGTTTGGAGCCGGACAAGAATCCGCGGGAGGTGGAAGAAGCCTTTCGTGCCATCTCCGGGAAATATAAGACGGCGGCCTTGAAGCACAAGGATTGGCGGGTGGAGCTGATTCCTCTGAAGGACATTCACCTGACCCCTCGCAAATCGTATGAAAAAGAGGAAAAAGGAAGTCGGACAGCCGTTCGTATCCTTTCGGTGATGGCCGTGGCCTTGCTGCTGATAGGGTGGGTGAACGCGCTGAACCTGACTATTGCCCGCTATCTGGAGCGTGGCAGGGAGTTCGGGCTCCGCAAGGTCTTCGGGGCTTCGCGCCGCCAGATTGTGGTTCAGGGCTTGTTGGAGTCAGGGTTGTTGAACCTGTCGGCTTTGTTTTTGGCACTTGGCTGGTTGGAAGTCTTGCTGCCGGTTGCTTGTCGCTGGGCCGGGCGGGATTTTGCTTCCGGTGTGTCGGCATCGCCGGAGTGCTGGGCCATGACAATCCTGATATTTGCCGTCGGGGTTCTGTTCATCGGGTTCTATCCCTCCTTTTTGCTCACGCATATCAAGCCTTCGGATATTATGCGGGGAAAGCTGTTGCATAGCCGCAAAGGCAACAGGATGCGTAAGTTGCTGATTGTCGTTCAGTTCATGGCTTCTTTCATGCTGGTATCGGGTACTTTTGTCGTGGCCCGTCAGATAGACTATATGCAACAGGCGACCGCTTCTGCTTCGTTGAGCCGGATATTGGTCTTGAAACATCCTGCTTTGGCAGATGAGATGACCGTCAGGATGCAAAACTTCAAGAAAAGGCTGGAGCAGGAATCCTACATCAGCGGAGTGTCCGTGTCAGGTGCCGTGCCGGGCGTGGAGGTGGCGAATTATTTTACCAACCGTCCTTACGGAAGCGACATTTCGGAAGTGAAGCTCATACAGATGTTTGCCGTCGATTACGACTACCTGACGCTTTATGCGCCGGAATTGCTTTGTGGACGTGGATTTTCCGAGGAGTATGGTAATGAACTCAACAAGGTAGTGCTGAATGAAGAGGCTGTTCGGTTGCTGGGATATACTTCTCCCGAGGAGGCTTTGGGCAAGCAGCTGGCCATGGAAGTGCTGAAAGAGCCGCTCGAAGTGATTGGTGTGGCAAGGAATTACCATCAGCAGTCACTTGCCGAACCCTATAAGCCCATCATGTTTTTCATGAAGGAGCGTGTTCCGATTATAGCCACTCCTTATATATCGGTCAAAATGGAGGCTGGGATAACTCCGGAAAGGTTGGCCGGGATAGAACGGATTTACCGGACCTACTTTCCGTCGGCGGTCTTCTCTTATTTCAAATTAGACGATTATAACTACGAGTTGTATAAGTCGGACCGCAATTTCAGTTGGATATTCACGTGTGCGGCTTTGTTGGCGATATTCGTGGCTTGTTTGGGCCTGTGGATCATGGCTCTTTTTTCTACCCTGGCCCGTGTCCGTGAGGTGGGGATACGGAAAGTGCTGGGGGCCGACAAGAAGAGCCTTTTCAAGCTCCTGACCCGTGAGTTGCTGCAACTTACCGTATGGGCCGCAGTGTTGGGGACTCCTGTTTCTGTCATACTGATGAATGAATGGCTCAAGAGCTATGCCTTCCGTGTGTCGTTGCCTTGGTGGGGCTATGCCGTTGCCTTTGCAGGGATGCTGGGTATTGCCTTGCTGACGGTCAGCTATCAAGTCTGGCGTGTAATCCGGTTGAAGCCGATGCATATTTTGCGGAATGAATAAACTAAATACATAAAAAAATGATTAAGACAGAGAATCTATCTATGGTCTTCACAACCGAAGACGTACAGACCAGAGCACTGAGCGGTGTGAACCTGGTCATCAAGCCTGGTGAGTTCGTGGCCATCATGGGGCCGTCGGGATGTGGGAAGTCCACGTTGCTGAATATTTTGGGAACCCTTGAACTCCCGACCTCCGGCCGTTATCTTTTTGACGGCAAGGAGATGACCGGAATGAGTGAAGGCCGACTGACCGATTTCCGCAAGAAGCATATCGGTTTTGTTTTCCAAAGTTTTAACTTGATAGATGAGTTGACGGTATTCGAGAATGTAGAGCTACCTTTGATTTATCTGGGGATGCGGAAAGCGGACCGGAGGCGGAAAGTGACGGACGTGCTGCAACAAATGAACATCGCTCATCGTGCCGGACACTTCCCGCAACAGCTTTCCGGAGGGCAACAGCAACGGGTGGCCATTGCCCGTGCCGTCGTGACGGACTGTCCGCTGATTCTGGCAGACGAACCGACCGGCAATCTGGACTCCGCCAATGGACTCGAGGTGATGTCCTTGCTGCAAAAGCTGAACGAAGAAGGAACGACTATCGTTATGGTCACACACTCGGAAAGGGATGCGGGCTATGCCCATCGAATCATTTATCTGCTGGATGGCAGAATTGTGGAAAGGCAGTGATTGGTTTGCATTTATTGCTTCTCTTCTTCGAACATCCGGTTGAAGATCTGCCTTAACACATCTTTGTCCGCAAGGATAGCCCGGAGTTTCTTCAGCTGTTCCGCATTCTTGCCCTCGGGAAACCGGAGCTTCAGGTAACCGCCGGGGGCGTACTTCTCCGCAAGATGCCGGCAGAACCGCCGGTAGTGCCACTCTCTGTCTGCAGTGGGATTCGGGTATCATGCTTTTTCTGATTTATATGATGTCACGACGTCTTTCATTTAAAGGAATCAGAAAAGTTACAGGAAAAAATTGTAATATACTTTGCAAAAGTATGTATTTTCAGCTGTTTTCTGTTAATTTTGCGTGGGATATTTTGTATTTCGTGTTACATTAAATTTATAGATAGTATGAATAAACTGACATCAATTCTCATGTATGGCCTTACGGGAACGGTGGCAACCGCCTCATTTTCTTCCTGCAAGAACATGAAAAAAGAAGAGGTTAAGAAACCTATGAACATTGTCTACATCATGTGCGACGATCATTCGTTCCAGACAATCAGTGCCTACGACCGGCGTTATATGCAAACACCTAACATTGACCGGATAGCTAACGAGGGAGTGCGCTTCACCAACAGTTTTGTAGCCAATTCGTTGAGCGGACCTAGTCGTGCCTGCATGCTTACAGGCAAGCACAGCCATGCCAACGGTTATACCGACAATGCCGACGGAAACATGTTTGACGGTAGCCAGCAGACCTTTCCCAAGCTTCTGCAACAGGCCGGCTACCAGACAGCCATGATTGGGAAGTGGCACTTGGGCTCCGAGCCTACGGGGTTCAACCATTGGGACATCTTGGTAGGGCAGGGAGATTACTACAATCCCACCTTCATACGCAATGGCGAGAAGCTGAAGCGCGAAGGCTATGCAACAAATATTGTTACCGATGTTGCCCTCAACTGGATGGACAGTATTCGCGATGAGAACAAGCCTTTCTGCCTCTTCATTCACCATAAGGCACCGCACCGCACCTGGATGCCCGACCTCTGCGACCTCGACCTTTATGAAGATGTGACGTATCCTATGCCCAATAACTTCTATGACAAGTATGAGGGGCGTATTCCGGCTTCCAAGCAAGAGATGAGCATTATCGAAGACATGGATTTGGTCTATGACCTGAAAATGGCCGACAAGGAGAATGAAATACATACCAATACCGGGCTGGAAGGCTACGGTCGCTATCTGTATAACGCCTTGAACCCCGAACAGAAAGCTGTGTGGGACAAACATTACGACCCCATTATCGCCAAGTTCAAGAAAGACAAACTATCAGGAAAAGCGCTGGCAGAGTGGAAGTACCAGCAATACATGCACGACTACATGCGCGTCATACATTCCGTAGACCGTAACGTGGGCCGCGTACTTGATTATCTGGAAGCACACGGTTTGCTGGAGAATACCATGATTGTCTACACTTCCGACCAAGGCTTCTATATGGGCGAACATGGATGGTTCGATAAGCGATTCATGTATGAGGAGTCATTCCGTACTCCGCTTCTGGTGCGTCTGCCCGGTGGCAAGAAGGGGGATGTTGACGAGATGGTGCAGAACATAGACTACGGTCCCACTATTCTTGACCTGGCGGGCGTACAGGTGCCCGAAGATATGCACGGAGTTTCCTTCTTGCCGTTGCTAAGGGGAGAAGAAGTGCCCGAATGGCGTAGTTCCTTGTATTATCATTTCTATGAATACCCTGCCGAGCATTCCGTTTGCCGTCATTATGGCGTGCGCACCGACCGTTATAAACTGATTCACTTCTATAATGATGTGGATTGCTGGGAACTGTATGACTTGCAGACCGACCCGAGCGAGATGAACAATATCTTCGGAAAGCCCGGTACGGAAGAGATTACGAAGCAGTTGAAACAGGAGATGCTGAAGTTGCAGGAGCGGTATGACGACCCGATAAGGAACCAATATAAAGACTGATATCACCAGCCTTCGGGGTGAACGGAAAAGGTAGAGAGCCGGAATACTTCGCGTACTCCGGCTCTCTATGTATAAAAAGGTTTTGGTTGGTTTAGGACTCGAATATTTTACTTTAAAAGAGAATTTGTCTGTTACATGTTGGGGTTGTCCATGATTACCGTCATCTCGGGAACCAGTACATATTCACCCTTCTTGCTGTTCCATTTATAGTACGTGGTAGTCATCGTCTTGCCTTGGTAGGCATAACGGATGCATATGTCGTTACCCCATGCATTCTTGGTGCTGTTCCATTTCAAGGCTTCGCTTTCTGTCATGCGGTTCTGGTCGTCGTACTTATAATTATACTTCATATAGTTGGCGAGCGTGTTTCCGTCCATCTTGTATACGGTCTCTGCCACTTTCATGCCATTTACTTCTTCCGAATTGTAAATGAAGTTGCTCTTATTGTCGGCTGATGCATTTAATCCGCAAACTAAGAGGAGTGCTGAAATAATCACTGTTTTTAAAGATACTTTTGCTTTCATGGCCTTATGTCTTTTTCTGTTTAACTTTCTATTTTCTATCAATATGTCATTTATTTCGCTGCAAAGGTACGTATTAAATTGACATAAATATAAATATTGGATTAAATTTTATCAATTTGTTATTATTGAGGAGCCCGCTATGCTTCCCTTTTGGCAAGATAGGTGAACAAAAAATATCCGGTAGCGAGGTTACCGGATATTCTGATGAGCAAACTGTATTTGGAAAGGATTGCTTCTGTTGCTTTCTGATTGTAAGTTAAATAAAGTTATTGGGCTGTTTAGTGTGCCTGTAACCAGTTATTTCCCCACCCGCAATCGGCTTTCAGGGGTACGTGCATGCGATATGCCTGCTCCATCTCTTCGATTACGATTTTCTGCACAAGCTCCTTTTCCGCCTCTGGAACGCTGAAATTTAATTCGTCGTGGACTTGCAAAATCATCTTTGCTTTCAGATTGTAAGCTTGGAAACGTTGATAGATGTGTGCCATGGCTACTTTTATGATGTCGGCGGCACTTCCCTGGATGGGAGCATTGATGGCATTCCGTTCGGCATAGCCTCGGACTACTCCGTTTCTTGAGTTGATGTCCGGCAGAAAGCGCTTGCGGTGGAAGATGGTTTCCACATAGCCGTTTTCGCGTGCCACCTGGATACTTTTGTCCATATACTCCTTGACTTGCGGATAGGTTTCAAAGTATCCGTCTATCAGCTCTTTGGCTTCCTGGCGGGAAACATCCATGCGCTCAGCCAGTCCGAAGACGGAGATGCCATAGATGATGCCGAAGTTTGCCGTTTTTGCCTTGCGGCGCATGTCGGCGGTTACGTTGCCGATATCTACCTTATATATCTTGGCAGCGGTGGCGGCATGGATGTCGTGCCCGCTGAGGAAGGCGTCTATCATGTTCTTGTCCTCGCTCAGATGGGCCATGATGCGCAGCTCTATCTGCGAGTAGTCGGCAGAGAAGAACTCGCAGCCGTCATCGGGGATGAACGCCTTGCGGATTTCCTTTCCGTCTTCGTCGCGGATGGGGATGTTCTGCAGGTTGGGGTTGCTGGAGCTGAGGCGTCCGGTGGCTGTCACCGCCTGGTTGAACGAGGTGTGGATGCGTCCCGTGCGTGGGTTGATGAGTTGGGGCAGGGCATCTATGTAGGTGCTCAGCAGCTTTTTCAGTCCGCGGTACTCGAGTATCTTTCCGATGATTTCGTGCTTGCTGCGGTAGCTCTGCAGCACTTCTTCGGAAGTGACGTACTGCCCGGTTTTGGTCTTTTTGGCTTTCTCCACGATTTTCAGCTTGTCGAAGAGCACCTCGCCTACCTGCTTGGCAGAGCTGATATTGAACGTTTCTCCCGCCATCTCGTAGATTTCCTTTTCAATCTCCTGCAGGCGGACGGTGAAGTGCTGGGACGACTGCTTCAATGCTTTCGTATCGAGCAGTACTCCATTGCTCTCTATATTGACAAGTACGGGCACGAGCGGCATCTCTATTTCGTAGAACAGATGTTCGGCACTTTGCTTTTTCAGCTCCTTTTCCAGTACGTTCTTCAGTTTGAGGGTGACGTCTGCATCCTCGCAGGCATAACGGTAGACGTCTTCGGGCGGAAGGTCGCGCATGTTCTTCTGGTTTTTGCCCCGCGCTCCAATCAGCTCGTCGATGTGGATGGTCTGGTAGTGCAGATAGATTTCCGCCAGATAGTCCATGTTGTGCCGGAGTTCGGGTTGAAGCACGTAATGGGCAAGCATGGTGTCGAAAAGCTTGCCCTTCACCCGGACTCCGTAATTCTGGAGGATAATCATATCGTACTTGATATTTTGTCCTACTTTCATGGATTTTTCGTTTTCGAGGAGTGGGCGGAACTCATTTACAATTTTTAAGGCTTCCTCTCGTTCAGCAGGCACGGGTACGTAGTACGCCCGATTTTCAGCGTCGCTGAAGCTCATTCCCACGAGTTCGGCATCCATCGGTTCGGTTCCGGTGGTTTCGGTATCTATTGAGAGAATTTTGCTTGTAAGTAACTTTTGAATAGTTTTCCTTCTTTTTTCTTCTGTATCAATGAGTTGATAATCCACATCGAGCATTTCTAACCGCTTCAGATTTGAATTTTCGGAAGCGCCCGTCCACTCGCCCGCCAAATTTGCAAACAAATCGCCTTGAACAGGGACACTGTTTTCGGGAGTGGAGATTTGCGGCTGGGCAAACAGAGTTCCGGCAAAGGGGTCGGGGGCCGGAGAGGTTGGGGTGGGGGAGGAAGAGTCGCCGTTTCCTTTTTTGAGTACTCGGTCGATAAGCGTACGGAATTCCAGTTCCTCGAAAATCCTGCGGAGTTCTTCTTCGTTCGGCTCTTCCCGGACAAGCGAATTCATGTCGAGTCGGATGGGGACATCCGTTTTGATGGTGGCAAGGAATTTGGAGAAGGTAATCATCTCCCGGTTTGTTTCCACTTTCGTTTTCAGTGCGCCTTTCAGTTGCCCGGTGTGTTCCAGCAGATTCTCGATACTGCCGAATTCGGCAATCAGTTTCTGTGCGGTTTTCTCGCCCACACCCGGACAGCCGGGGATGTTGTCGGAAGCATCTCCCATCAGCCCGAGCATATCGATGACCTGCTCCGTGGACTGTATATTGAACTTCGTCTTTACCTCTTCCGTGCCCATAATCTCGAATCCGCCGGTGTGCTTGGGACGGTACATGAAGACATTGGCTGATACTAGTTGTCCGTAGTCCTTGTCGGGAGTCATCATATAGGTGGTGATGCCCTGCCGTCCGGCTTCGGTGGCAAGCGTGCCTATTACGTCGTCCGCTTCATAGCCGCCCACCTCGAGGATGGGGATGCGGTAGGCGCGGATGATATCCTTTATAATAGGTACGGAAAGGCGGATGGCCTCGGGCGTCTCTTCGCGCTGTGCCTTGTATTGCTTGTAGGCTTCGTGGCGGAAGGTAGGTCCCGACGGGTCGAAGGCCACCCCTATGTGTGTGGGATTCTCTTTTTTGAGTACTTCTTCCAGGGTATTCACAAAGCCTAGAATGGCCGAAGTGTTGAATCCTTTTGAGTTGATTCTCGGGTTCTTGATGAACGCATAATAAGCCCGATATATCAGTGCGTATGCATCGAGCAAAAACAGTTTATCGATTGAATTCATACATTTAATCCTTTTTTTTCATGGTAAAAGTACAAAAAAATACCGTATTAACCGTTTTATTACTATTTTTGTGGGCAAATAGAGATGCATGGACTACTCATCACTTATACAATCTCCGATTTCTGAGGAATTGGAGGACTTCAAGAAACTTTTTGAAAGTGCCCTCACCAGTTCCAACCTTTTGCTGAACAGCGTGATTGCGCATATCCGGCAGAAGAATGGAAAGATGATGCGCCCCATTCTGGTGCTTCTGGCTGCGAAGCTTTTTGGTAGGGTATGTCCTGCAACCCTGCATGCTGCGGTTGCGCTGGAACTTCTTCATAATGCAAGCCTTGTGCACGATGATGTAGTGGACGAAAGTACTGAACGCCGTGGACAACTCTCCGTTAATGCCGTTTTCAATAATAAGGTAGCCGTGCTGGCAGGCGATTATCTGCTTGCAACAGCGTTGGTGCAAGTGGGCATGACCCGTAATCATGACATCATTGACATTGTCTCCTGTCTGGGGCAGGACTTGGCGGATGGTGAACTTTTGCAACTCTCCAATGTCAGCAATCTCCATTTCTCCGAGGATGTCTATTTCGACGTTATCCGCAAGAAGACGGCCGTGCTTTTTGCGGCTTGTACGAAGGCGGGAGCTCTTTCGGTGGGAGCCGGCGATGAAATGGCGGAATCTGTACGTCTGTTCGGTGAATATATCGGGCTTTGCTTTCAGATAAAGGATGATATTTTCGATTACTCCGAGAGCAAGGAGATAGGCAAGCCTACCGGAAATGATATGGTGGAAGGGAAGTTGACTCTGCCCACGCTCCATGTACTCAATACCGTGAAGGATAAAACAGCGGAAGAGATAGCCGTGAAGATAAAGAACGGGGAGGCAACGACGGATGAAATAGCCCATTTAATCGAATTTACCAAACAGCATGGTGGTATAGAGTATGCCTCGCAAGTGATGTATGAATATAAGGAAAAGGCTCTTTCTTTGCTGGCTTCTTTGCCCGATACGGAGGTGAAGGCGGCGCTTGCCGGGTATCTGGACTATGTGGTGGAGCGGGAGAAATGACGGAGCTGTTTCCGGCCGATGATAATGATAAAGCCTGATGGAATCCAATCCGTCAGGCTTTATTCATAGGTAGATGCAGCTTCTTCTTAGAAGAATTTCATCTCTTCACCCTTGATTTCCGAAAGCAGCAGGTTGGCAAGACGGCTGGTTCCCAAGCGGAACAGTTCGTTGTTCAGCCATTCTTCGCCGAGCACTTCCTTGACGATAGTGTAGTAAATCAGTGCGTCATTCACGCAGTTGATTCCTCCTGCAGGCTTAAAGCCTACCTTGATACCCGTCAGCTCGTGATATTCCTTGATGGCCTGGCACATGACCAGAGCGGCCTCCGGTGTAGCTGCAGGCTGCTGCTTGCCGGTGGAGGTTTTGATGAAATCGGCACCCGAATACATGGAAAGGATAGAGGCTTTCTTGATGTTCGAAGCCGTTTTCAAGGCTCCGGTTTCGAGGATTACCTTCATGTGGTGCTCCTTGCAGGTAGCCTTGAGCTCCTGTATCTCCTCGCACATGCTTTCGTAGTCGCCTGCCAGGAACTTGCCCACCGAAATGACGATGTCTATCTCGTCGGCGCCTTCCATCAGGGCCATGGCGGTTTCTGCCACTTTCACTTCGATGAAAGTCTGGGAGGAGGGGAACCCCGCTGATACACATGCTATTTTTACATCTTCCACTTCCAGCGTGTCTTTTACGACTTCTGCAAAATTGGGGTATACACAGATGGCTGCCACATTCTTCAGGTCGGGGAACTCTTCGTCGAATTTATTCACTTTCTGGGTGAACTTCATGACGCTTTCGTCGCTGTCCGTACTGTTCAGCGTGGTGAGGTCGATGCAGCTGAAAAGGAATTTCTTTACTTCCGGTGTATTGTTTGCCGGCACTTTCTCTGCAATGATTCTGGCAGCTTGTGCAGCTATTTCCGCATCATCCAGCTGGGTGTTGTACTTTGCCAGGGCGGCATCGTACTTGCTTTGGGTAGGCTCATTTTTCTCCATAATCTTTCAATTTCGGGTTATTGATATGTCTTGTCCGGTCACGTCCGGTTTTCTTCTCGAGGTTGCGGTGAAAGGCTTCGGTAAGGTTCACTCCGGTCTGGTTCGCAATGCAGAGAAGTACCCAGAGAACGTCTGCCATTTCATCGTCGAGGTTGTCTTTTTCTCCCTCCTTGAAGGACTGGTCTCCATACTTGCGGGCCATGACACGGGCCAGTTCGCCCACCTCTTCGGTCAGGATGGCCATGTTGGTGAGTTCGCTGAAATAGCGTACTCCGTATTCCTTTATCCAGGAATCCACTTGTTTCTGTGCTTCTTCTAGCGTCATTATTCCTTGTTTTTTGTATCCACACAGATGGTCACGGGGCCATCGTTCATCAGTTCTACCTTCATGTCGGCGCCAAATTCGCCGGTACCTATTTCTTTACCTAAAGCCAGACTCAGTTCTCTGCAGAATTGTTCGTACAGCGGCACGGATATTTCCGGCCGTGCTGCCCGTATGTAGGAGGGACGGTTGCCTTTCCTGGTGGAGGCGTGGAGGGTGAACTGGCTGATGACCAGTATGTCGCCGCCTGTATCAAGAATGGACTTGTTCATTACGCCGTTTTCGTCGTCGAAAACGCGCAGGTTGACTATCTTCTTGCAGAGCCAGTCGATATCTTCCTTTCCATCGGATTCTTCGATGCCTACGAGTATCATGAGGCCCTTTCCGATGGAGGCTTTGCAGGTTCCGTTGATGGTGACGGAAGCGTGTCCGGCACGTTGTATCACTACTCTCATGTTTTTCTTGTCTTTTTGAGGCAACAAAGTTACGAATTAATTCGTTGCGTACATGGCTTTACGGGCCGATTTATCAGGCATTATCCGCGGCTTTTTCATTTGCAGCAGTTAGAGGAGCTATCACTTCGCTCCGTCAGGAGCTAAAGAAGTTAGAGCCGGTACTCTTGCGTATGTACTTGCAGAAGTATCGGCTTAACTCCTGAGCCCGAAGGGCGATAACTCCCTTTACCTCCTTTAAATGAAACAGCCTTTGAATGAAATAACCGTGAGCATTATCAGGCGTTTTGACAGATACTGGACTTTGTCGTCTCAGACGCCAGTGTCTGTCCGCTTGAACACCAGTGTTTGTCCGCTTGAACACCAGTGTCTGATAATGGCTGCTCAATACGCTGTAAATCAGTGCTTATTTTTCCGAAAAATAGGTCTGTATGATTCTTGCCTTTGCTTCTCCCACTACGGTTGCCAGCTCTTGGGCAGATGCTTCGCGGATACGCTTCACGCTTTTGAACTCCTTGAGCAACGCACTTTTTGTCTTTTCTCCGATGCCTTTTATCTCGTCCAGTGCAGAGGCTATCTGCCGTTTGCTGCGTTTGTCGCGGTGGAAGGTGATGGCAAAGCGGTGTACTTCATCCTGAATCTGCGTCAGCAACCGGAAGAGGGGGGTGTTCTGTTTCAATCCGATGGTTTGGGGAGGGAAGCCGTACAGCAGCTCGGAAGTGCGGTGTTTGCCATCCTTGGCAAGTCCGGCGATGGGGATGTTCAGACCAAGTTCGTCCATCACCTCTTTTACGGCGCTCATTTGCCCTTTCCCGCCGTCGGTGATAAGAAGGTCGGGCAGGGGAGCTTTTTCTTCTATGGCGCGCTGATAGCGCCGTTTTACGACTTCTTTCATGGAAGCATAGTCGTCCGGCCCCTCTACGGTCTTGATATTGTACTTGCGGTAATCTTTCTTGGAAGGTTTCCCCTTGACGAAGACCACGCACCCGGCCACGGGGTCGGAACCTTGGATATTGGAGTTGTCGAAGCATTCTATCTGCATGGGCAGGCGGTCCAGGTGCAGCTCTTGCTGTATCTCTTTCAGCAGACGTACGGTCCGTTGTTCCGGATTCAATTTTTCGGCTTGTTTCAGACGGTCGGCTTTGTACTGCTTCACGTTGAGGATGGAGAGTTCCAGCAGTTTCTTTTTGTCTCCCCGTTGCGGTATGGTGAAAACGACGTCTTTCAGTTCCATATCCAGCTCAAAAGGCACGATGATTTCGCGCGAAAGGCTTTTGTACCTCTCCCGCATTTCGATGATGCCGAGTGAGAGCAGTTCTTCTTTGGTCTCGTTCAGCCGCTTCTTGTATTCGAAGGTGAAAGCCTGGTTGATGGCACCGTTCGTGATGTGCAGGTAATTGATAAAAGCAGACTTCCCGTCACTGTCTTCTTCGATGGAGAATACGTCGATATTGTGCAGCACGTTACTTACCACTTCCGATTTCGCCCGGTAGTTTTCAAGCAGCAGGTATTTCTCCTTTATCTTCTGTGCTTCTTCAAACTTCATTTCGGCTGCCAGTTCCTGCATTTGTTGGAAAAGCATCCGTTCTATCTCCTGGGTATTCCCTTTGAGTATTTCCTTGATTTCAGCGATGTTTTTCAGATACTCCTCCTGACTTTGTCTGCCGATGCAGGGTCCTGCACAGTTCTTGATGTGATATTCCAGGCAGACATTGAACTTTCCGGCACGTATGTTCTCCGGAGAGAGGTTCAGGTGGCATGTACGCAAAGGGTACAGGTGCTTGATGAGGTCGAGTAATGCGTACATGGAAGGTATATGGCTGTAAGGGCCATAATAGGAGGAGCCGTTACGGATTATCTTCCGGGTTCTGAATACGCGTGGAAAGTATTCGTTCTGCACGCAGATGCTGGGATACGTTTTGTCGTCTTTCAACAGCACGTTGTAGCGTGGCTTGTATTTCTTGATAAGATTGTTTTCCAGCAACAGCGCGTCTTCTTCCGTATTCACCACGATATACCGGATATCTGCAATCTTGCTTACCAATACCCGTGTCTTTCCCGGTTCGTGCTCGCGGTTGAAGTAGGAGGATACTCTTCGCTTCAGGTTTTTGGCCTTTCCTACGTATATGATGGTTCCTTCAGTATTCAGATATTGGTAAATACCGGGGCTTTCGGGAAGGTTGGATACAATCCCTTTGAGGTAGTCGTTGGTTCGTAATTCAGAACTGCTTTCCATAAATTATCTTGTATCTATAACCTGATTTTGATTTCTTGTTCTCCATGATTGTTCTATCCCGTCCTTTGGTTCCCCTCCTTCCGGAAGGAGGGAAATTGGAGATGGCTTAAGGAGACGATTTGCTTATGACGATTTGCTTATAATGAAAGCACCGTCTCTACCTCTACATCCTTGCCGAACACTTCTCTCCCGTGGAGGTCTTTCAGCTCGATGATGAAGTTTACATAAGTTTTCTTGGGATTTGTCTGTTTCACCAGCTTGCAGGCTGCTTCCATTGTTCCGCCGGTTGCCAGCAAGTCGTCGTGCAGCAATACTACATCGTCTTCGGTGATGGCATCCTTGTGCATCTGTATGATGTCTTTGCCGTATTCTTTGTCATAGCTTTCCTCAATGGTTTCTGCTGGCAGCTTTCCCGGTTTGCGGATGGGAACGAAACCTGCCCCCAGTCTGGTGGCGAGAATTGGCCCCATAATGAAACCTCTTGATTCGATACCTGCTACTTTGGTTATCCCTTTGTCCTTGTACATCTCATACAATATGTCCGAAAGTTCCTGCAAGGCGGCAGGTTCTTTGAACAAGGTGGTTACATCGTAGAATAGTATTCCCGGAATAGGAAAGTCGTTTATTTCCCGAATGCTTTTGGCAAGTGTTTCTTTACTCATAATCAGTTTATTTAATACATTTGTTGAATTCTTTGTTTCACGTGGAACTTCGTGTGCTATCGTCCGCAAAGCACCAGCAGTACGTTGATGTCGCTTGGAGATACTCCCGGAATGCGGCTTGCCTGGGCTATTGTTTCCGGGTCGATCTTCATCAATTTCTGTCTGGCTTCGGTAGAAAGGGATTGGATGGAGCTATAGTCAAACTTCCCTTTTATTTTGATGCTTTCCAGCCTTGCCAACTTATCCGCGATAATCCGTTCGCGTCCGATGTACCCCTCGTATTTGATAAGTATTTCTGCCGCTTCCAGAATCTCTTCCTTTCTGTCGGAGATTTTATCCAGTTCCCGCTTAAAGGCGTTGACGTGTTCGGCAATATTATCAATCGTTACTTGCGGCCGGTTTATCAAATCAATCAGTTTGCATCCTTGGCGCAGTGGAGTAGTGCCAAGCTGTTCCAATGCCGGATTGATTAATGCCGGCTTCATCGAGTAATTTCGTGCGAAGTCTGTAATCCGGCTCACGGCTTCACGCTTTTCTGTCAGCAGCTTGTACCGTTCTTCCTTGGCGAGTCCCAACTTCCATGCTTTTTCCGTGAGTCGCATGTCCGCATCGTCCATACGGAGCAGGATGCGATATTCGGCACGGGAAGTGAACATGCGGTAAGGCTCGTCCACGCCTTTTGTTACCAGGTCATCGATTAAAACGCCGATATATGCTTCATCCCTTGCCAGGACAAACGGTTCTCCGCCGTGGCAATTGATGTGGGCGTTGATGCCTGCCATGATTCCTTGGCCGGCAGCTTCCTCGTAACCGGTAGTTCCGTTTACTTGTCCGGCAAAGAACAGATTCTTTATTTTCTTCGTCTCCAGCGTATGCTTCAGTTGCGTAGGGTCAAAGAAGTCGTATTCGATGGCATAGCCGGGGCGGTAGATGACCAAATCTCTGAATGCCGGTATCTTTTTCAACGCTGCAATTTGGATGTCCATGGGCAATGAAGAAGAGAATCCGTTCAGGTAGAGTTCTTGGGTTGTTTCTCCTTCGGGCTCCAGAAAAAGCTGGTGCTGCGGTTTGTCGGGAAAGGTCACAATCTTGGTTTCTATGCTGGGACAGTAACGCGGACCGATACTTTGAATCTGTCCGTTGAAAAGGGGAGAATCGGGGAGCCCTTCGCGAAGGATGCGGTGCGATTCTTCGTTGGTGAAGCAAGTCCAGCATGGAAGCTGTTTGAGGTGGCGTATGCCGGTGTTCATGAACGAGAATTTGTGGAAGTCGCATTCTCCGTCTTGGATTTCCATATCCTCATAATGCACGCTGCGTCCGTCTATGCGTACGGGGGTTCCCGTCTTCATGCGTCCGAATGTGATGCCATGTTTGGCGATGGACTCGGTTAATTGGTAGGATGCAGGTTCTGCCATGCGTCCGCCCGGAAGCATAGTGCGCCCCACGTGCATCAGTCCGTTGAGGAAAGTGCCTGCGGTGAGTACTACACATTTGGCACAGAACGTTACTCCCCAGAGGGTCACTACTCCCGTAATCTCACCGTTTTCAACGAGGATTTCCTGCACGGTATCCTGCCAGATATGCAGATTGGGGATGTTCTCCAGAATATCTCTCCATGCCCAGATGAATTTGTTGCGGTCGCACTGTGCGCGCGGGCTCCACATGGCAGGGCCTTTGGAGCGGTTCAGTATACGGAACTGTATGGCTGTCTGGTCTGTCACCAGGCCCGTATATCCTCCCAGGGCGTCTATTTCGCGTACTATTTGTCCTTTGGCGATGCCTCCCACTGCCGGATTGCAACTCATCTGACCGATTTTGTTCATATCCATTGTGATGAGACAGGTCTTTGAACCGAGGTTTGCGGCAGCAGCTGCTGCCTCGCATCCGGCATGTCCGGCACCGATTACAATAATGTCATACTTAAACTCCATTCGTTCCGTGTAATTTAAAACTGTGCAAAGTTACTAAAAAGTTGCGGTTTCGTCATGTGTTATCTTACAGAATACTTGTCTGTTTTCAATGTGTGTGAGGGGAGACTCCGGATGAAATATCCTGTAATGGTTAAAGAATTTAAATGACGGTGGGATAATTAAGAAAGCATTTGTCTGGTAACTTTATTATCAATTTCTTTACGACAACAAAAAGAATTTATTCCTCGTTGTCACGTCCGCAAGCGTGTTACTCCGTAGCAATTCATTCCTTTGTTTGCCTTTTAATCAGTGATACATAAATTTTGAGTGGATGAAGAACAAACAGCTTTCCGTTGTCCCTGCCTGGAACCTGCAAATTTAGGATAATCCGGAAGTTTTAAGCGTCAGAAGGGATAAATGTGGCATTTATTGGCTCGAAATTTCTATTCTTTTTTTCAGAATCGGCTTATCTTTGCTTTCGTAGAAACCAATAAAAAGTTATAATACAATGAGAAGACTTTTCCTCATATCGTCATTCTTGACGTTGTTTGCAATCGGAAGCTCGGCACAATGGAAGCCGGCAGGTGATAAAATCAAAACAGACTGGGCGTCTCGGATTAATCCCGCAAATGTGTTGCCCGAATATCCTCGTCCCATCATGGAACGGAGTGACTGGAAGAACTTGAACGGACTGTGGAATTATGCCGTTATAAATAAAGGTGAGCATCTTCCGGCAGAGTTTGAAGGGCAGATACTTGTTCCTTTTGCCATCGAATCCTCCTTGTCCGGAGTTGGAAAAAGAATCAATGAAAACCAGGAACTGGTCTACCAGCGCAGTTTTGATATTCCTTCTGCTTGGAAGGGAAAACAAGTGCTGTTGCATTTTGGTGCTGTCGACTGGAAAACGGATGTATGGGTGAATGATGTGAAAGTTGGCAGCCATACGGGTGGATTTACCCCGTTCTCCTTCGACATTACTGCCGCCCTTTCCGCCAAAGGTGCCAATCAGTTGGTTGTAAAGGTTTGGGACCCGACGGACAAAGGACCTCAACCTCGTGGAAAGCAGGTCAGTAATCCGGAAGGTATCTGGTATACTCCCGTAAGCGGCATCTGGCAGACGGTATGGATGGAGCCGGTTGCCGGAAAGCATATCGAGAACCTCCGTATCACTCCCGATATTGACCGTAACATGCTGACGGTGAAAGCTGAACTGAATGCCGGATGTCCATCAGACCTTCTGGAAGTGAATGTGTATGACGGCAATCAACTGGTAGCCACCGGCAAAAGTATCAATGCAGAGCCGGTGGAGGTGTCCATGCCCCGGAATGCCAAGTTGTGGAGTCCGGATTCCCCCTTCCTTTATACGCTGAAAGTGACTCTGAGAAGTGGAGGCAAGGTAGTGGATAAGGTGGACAGCTATGCTGCCATGCGTAAGTACTCCACCCGTCGTGACGCGGATGGCATCGTACGCCTGGAACTGAATAACGAGGCTTTGTTCCAGTTTGGACCGCTGGACCAGGGTTGGTGGCCCGACGGACTGTATACAGCTCCCACGGACGAAGCCTTGTTGTACGATGTACAGAAGACGAAAGATTTCGGTTTCAATATGATTCGCAAGCATATCAAGGTGGAACCGGCACGTTGGTACACACATTGTGACCGTTTGGGTATCATCGTATGGCAGGATATGCCGAGCGGTGACCGTAATCCGGAATGGCAGAACCGCCGCTATTTCGACGGAACAGAACTGAAACGCTCCGCCGAATCCGAAGCCTATTATCACAAGGAATGGAAGGAAATAATGGATTGTCTCTACTCTTATCCGTGTATCGGTACATGGGTACCGTTCAACGAAGCCTGGGGGCAGTTCAAGACGGTAGAGATAGCCGAATGGACGAAACAGTATGACCCGACCCGTCTGGTGAATCCGGCAAGTGGCGGTAACCATTATACTTGCGGTGACATGCTCGACCTCCACAACTATCCCCAACCGGAAATGTATCTGTATGATGCACAGCGTGCCACGGTTTTGGGTGAGTATGGCGGCATCGGCCTTGTCTTGAAAGACCATATCTGGGAACCGAACCGCAATTGGGGATATGTTCAGTTCAACTCTTCCAAAGAAATGACTGATGAGTACGTGAAATATGCCGATATGCTGTATCAGATGATAAAAAGAGGTTTCTCGGCAGCCGTCTATACACAGACCACGGATGTGGAGGTGGAAGTGAACGGCTTGATGACTTACGACCGCAAGGTGATAAAGCTGGATGAGAAGCGTGTGAAGGAGATAAATACGCGTATTTGCAATGCGTTGAAAAAATAACCGGGCAATAATTTCATAATGATGAGTGATTGGCGTAAATTGCCGGTCACTCATCATTGTTGTTGGGCTTAAAGCATATTGTTGTTATGAAACGATTGATTATAAAGCTTTTCCTTTGTTTGTGTATGGGAGCGGTGTTACCGGTCTGTGCGCAGGATGCCGTTCATTACTATTTCCGAACGATGGATATCCGGAACGGTCTTTCGCAGAACACCGTGTATCAGATTTTGCAGGATAGGAAAGGCTTTATGTGGTTTGGGACCAAGGACGGTCTGAACCGTTATGACGGATTGTCTTTCCGTGTCTACAAGAAGGAGAATTCCGGTTTAGGAAAGAACTTCATAACTGCGCTCTATGAAGACTGCCGGGGCAATATCTGGATTGGTACCGATGGAGGAGTCTTTATTTACGATCCCGTACTGGATTTCTTTACCGCTTTCGATGAGGCCAGTGATAGCGGCAGTGTTATCAGGGATTTTGTCACCATGATTGGAAGTGACGAGGACGACAATATCTGGATATCGGTAGAAAACCAAGGGCTGTTCTGCTATAGACTGGATGAAGGGAAACTTCTGAACCGTCTGCATGATTCGGGACTGCCCAACGTCACCCGCTTCTGGCTGAATGGGAATACTTGTTGGCTGGCTTTGTATGCGGATAATCTTTACTATACGAAAGCTGATTTTGAGACTCCTCTGCAGCCTTTCAAGGATGCGGAAGGAAATGAGATTTTCAAGAACGACATTATCAACTGGCAGGTCAGCGGACTCCATAACTGCGTATATATCGCTTCGCTGAACGGGTTGACAGAGATAAACCAGACTACAGGCAAGACGCGGAAGCTGCTGGACACCTATGTGAGGACTTTGCAGTTCAAATCTGACGACGAACTGTGGGTGGGTGCAGAGTCCGGTTTGTATATTTACAATCTGACGAATGACAAGATTACCCATTTGACCGTTCCCGACCAGGATGATTCGTATGCATTGTCGGACAAAGCCATTTATTCGCTCTGCTGCGACAAGGAGAACGGTATGTGGATAGGGTCTTATTTTGGTGGAGTGAACTATTGTCCTTATCAATGGACTTATTTCGAGAAGTTCTATCCGAGAGACAATCTCAGACATTTCGGCCGTCGTGTACGGGAAATCTGTGAAAGCAATGACGGCACCTTGTGGATAGGCACCGAAGACAAAGGCTTGTTTAATTACAATTCGGAAAACGGAAAGATAGTGCCCTTTGAGCATCCGGGTATTTATCAGAATATTCACGGCCTTTGCCTGGACGGGGATGATTTGTGGGTAGGTACGTTCTCTGGTGGCTTGAACCGGGTAAATCTTCCTACCGGGCAGGTGAGACATTATGCCAAGGGTGAGAGTGAGAATTCCATGGCCGCCAATGACGCTTTCACCATTTGCAGGACTACTACGGGAGACGTGTGGATAGGCACTACATCCGGTCTGTTGAAGTACAATCGTTCCACAGACGACTTTGTCCGGATTCCTCAGTTGAAGAATCTGTTTACTTACGACATTCTGGAGGACTTCAACGGGAATCTGTGGTTTGCCACGTTCTCTAATGGAGTGTTCTGCTACAATGTAAGAAGTCGGCAGTGGAGGAACTATCTGTCTAATGAGAACGATTCGACCTCTCTTTCCTACAATAAGGTCATCAGTATCTACGAAGACAGTAAGAAGCGTTTGTGGTTCACGACGCTGGGTGAGGGCTTTTGCCGCTACAATCGGGAAACGGACAACTTTACCCGTTATGACATGTCGAAAGGTTTTCCGAGCAATACCATCTACAAGATGGTCGAGGACAAGCGGGGAAACTTATGGATTACTTCCAATTATGGCCTGGTCTGCTTCAATCCCGATACGGAGAGCAAACATGTCTATACCACGGCAAACGGGCTGCTGAGCAACCAGTTCAATTTCCAGTCCGGTTACATTGACAAGAAGGGGCGCATCTATTTAGGTAGTATCAACGGATTCATAGCCTTTGACCCGGAAACTTTTGTGGAGAACACTTTTCTCCCTCCCGTAGTGATTACAGATTTTTATCTGTTCAACAAACGGCTTTCGGTGGACAGTCCGGATTCTCCTTTGGAGAAGAGCATCACCTATGCGGATGAGTTAGAATTGGATGCCGACCAGAATTCCTTCTCTTTCCAGGTTGCGGCCCTGAGTTACCAGGCACCCGAAATGAATGGTCTTGAATGTAAGCTGGAAGGCTTTGACCGCGACTGGTATACGGTAGGACGGAATTCTATCATCAACTATTCAAACCTTCCATACGGAAGCTATACATTGCGTATAAAAGGTTCCAATAGCGATGGCAAGTGGAACGTGGCGGAACGTGTGCTCGACATCCATATCCGTCCTCCTTTCTATCTTTCCACTTGGGCGTATGTCGGTTATGCGGTATTGGTGCTGTGTTCGCTGGTTGGCATAGTTATCTATTTCAGAAAACGGACTCGGCAGAAGCACCAGCAGGCTATGGACAAGTTTGAGCGGGAAAAGGAGCGGGAGTTGTATACTGCAAAGATAGACTTCTTTACGAATGTAGCACACGAGATACGTACTCCGCTTACACTGATAAAGAGCCCGCTTGAGAATGTACTGGCTTCCCAGTCTGTTTCGGATGACATCAGGGATGATTTGGAGACCATGGAGTTGAACACCAACCGGCTGCTCGATCTGGTGAATCAGTTGCTGGACTTCCGGAAGACAGAGACACAAGGTTTCCAATTGAATTTTGTGGAATGTGACGTGTCTGAGCTCTTGCAGAAGACGTATAAGCGCTTCAATCCCCTGGCACGTGAAAGGGGGCTGGCATTGAGTATAGAGACTCCCGAAAGCTTGTATGCTTCGGTTGACAGGGAAGGGCTTACCAAGATTATCAGCAATTTGCTGACCAATGCGATAAAGTATTCGGAGACCTATATACGCATCAGGTTATATTCGGAAGGTGAAAGACTGCTGCTTTCCGTATGCAATGACGGCCTTGTCATTCCGGCAGAGATGCGCGAGGAGATTTTCAAGCCGTTCATCCAGTATAAAACCGGTACGTTGCGCTCTGTGCCCGGCACCGGTATCGGGCTTGCGCTTGCCCGTTCATTGGCCGAGCTCCATGAGGGTACGCTGTGCATGGAAGATTCGATGGAAAACAACTGTTTTCTGCTGTCACTTCCGCTAAGGCACGAGCAGACGGTGGTCGTAGAGCATAAAGAACCGGTAACGTGCGGGGAACCCTCCGAGGAAAGTGGTGCAGGTACTGCCTTGGAACAGCACCGGTATACCCTTTTGGTGGTGGAAGACAGCCCGGAGATGCAGGCATTTGTTGTAAAACAGTTCTCTTCGGAATATCGTGTGCTGACTGCCATGAACGGAGTGGAAGCTTTGAAAGTGTTGAAAGAGCATACCGTAAATCTTGTCATTTCAGACATAATGATGCCCGAGATGGACGGACTGGAGTTGTGCGAGCATCTGAAGTCCGAGCTTGATTGTAGCCATATACCGATTGTCCTGCTTACGGCGAAGACGACCCTTCAAGCCAAGATAGAGGGAATGAAGCTGGGGGCTGACGTATATATAGAGAAACCTTTCTCCGTGGAATACCTGAAAGTTTGTGTGGCCAATCTGCTGAATAACCGTGAGAAGCTACGGGCTTCTTTTGTCAATTCTCCTTTTGTGCAGACGGGCAGTATGGCAATGACAAAGGCAGATGAGTCTTTCCTTAAAACATTGAAGGAAGTGGTGGTTGCCAATATGCAGAATCCGGATTTCTGTCTGGATGATATGGCAAGCCTGCTGAACATGAGCCGTTCGAGCCTGAATCGGAAGATAAAGGGCATATTGGATATGACTCCCAATGACTACATCCGCTTGGAACGACTGAAGAAAGCGGCGCAGCTTTTGAAGGAGGGGGAGTGTAAAATCAATGAGGTTTGCTATATGACCGGCTTCAATACTCCTTCCTATTTTACCAAGTGTTTCCAAAAACAATTTGGTATTCTGCCCTTAAGTACATGACAAAAATTTGAAAACATCGAATTTTGGGGTATAAGTCGGACGCATAAGTATGGTCGAAATCTCTTCCAATCCATATTTGACAAGCGACTTTGCCTTTCTTCCATG
>Ga0073908_1000192_pt1 | contig 98745 bp, 98 predicted proteins | sample MucameincwithD2O_FD_65484 | JGI IMG/M metagenome (GOLD analysis project Ga0073908, IMG submission 65484) | Mouse cecum microbial communities from Vienna, Austria - Mucus amended microcosms incubated with D2O | ecosystem: Host-associated > Mammals > Digestive system > Large intestine > Cecum... | reverse complement strand
GAATGCGCTGAACTGCGCATTCCGTGAGAAAATGTGCAGCTTGAAAAGCAAAAATCCATTTGCGAAGCAAATTTTGTATGGTTTTTTGCCTGTTACTGGAACGGAGTGAACAGTAACAACTGTTGCGGGTAAACCTATCATACAGCCAAATTATAATGGACTTTGCACCCTGAGCATGGTATACTAAATGTAACCAAACAACCGTTTTTTGCTCGGGAGGTGATAGGGATGCCAACAGGTGTAGAAGTAGCAAAAGCTGCTATTGATGATTTTAAAAAAATTCAAGAGTATATGCAGTTAGCAAAAAAGGAAAACGCCGTTGAAACATATGCTAAATTAAAAGACGAGTATTTATCATTAAAAGCAATTCTACAAGTATGCGGTGTAAACTTGACAGATATTGACAAGATTAAAGAATAAATAACCAGTAACTGAATAGTAAGCAGATCAGGGCGTAAGTCTATTATATATAGCTTACGTCCTTATGTTTATGCGCAGGGGCGCACAGATGAAATTGCTGCTTACGCAACATGCGCTCCGCGCGGCGAGTAGGGAGAAAATCTTCCCTGCGCAATAAAGTAGGTGAAAAAGGCCGGATTCGCGCTTTAGTGCAATGAGAAAAAGGGAAAGAATATGGGGGAAATGATGACAATTTTATTAGTAGAAGACGATTTAGAGATATGTACGATGCTGAAAAATTATCTGGCAACGGAGAACTTTACGGTGGTAACGGCCAATGATGGCAGGGAAGCTTGCAGGAAATTCAAAGAAGGGAACTTTGAACTGGTTCTGCTGGATTTGATGATTCCCTATATCAGCGGGATGGATGTGCTGCAATTTATAAGGAAGGAAAGTGTGGTTCCGGTGATTATCCTTTCTGCCAAGGACACGGATTCTGATAAAACGCTGGGGCTTGGGCTGGGGGCGGACGACTATATTTCCAAGCCCTTTTCCGTGACAGAAGTGCTGGCCCGGATTAAGGCGAATATCCGCCGGGCAACGCAGTACGGTGCGGCAGCCGTGAAAGAAAAGGAAGTGCTGACAGCGGGGGATATCGTGATGGATTTATCGGATTATACGGTGAAAAAAGCAGGGCAGGATATTGACTTAACCGCAAAGGAATTCGAAATCTTGAAGCTTCTTATGAAAAGCCCCAAAAAAGTGTATACCAAAGAACAGATTTATTCGCTGGTATGGAACGAGGCATATTTTGGGGATGAAAATGCGGTAAACGTACATATCAGCAGGCTGAAAAACAAGATTGAAGACGATTCCCGCAGCCCCAGATATGTGGTGACGGTCTGGGGAATCGGGTATAAGCTGGGGGAAATGCCATGAATAATGAAGCGGTGATTGTCTTTCTTATTTTATGTATTGTCCTGCTGATTGGGGCGGTAATTGGCCAGAAAGCAGTACTGCAGGCCCGGATAAACAGGGTGCTTTCACGGATGGCAGGGGAACTGAAAGAAATTTTAGATGAAGAGCGCGACAGTGCGCTTATGGTCTTTACCGACAACCAGGAACTGATGGCATTGGCGGGGCAGATTAACCGGCTGTTAGAGAAGCAGCGGAGAGCCAGGGCGGATTTTTTGCACTCAGAAATATCTTCGAAAAAAATGCTGTCCAATATTTCCCATGACATCAAAACCCCCATGACTGTAGTGCTGGGATATTTGGAAATTATCCGGCTGCAGGGCGATGCGAGCGGCGAAATGGTGAAAAAGGCGGAACAGAAGGCGCAGGATGTGATAGAGTTGATAAATCAATTTTTTACTTTGGCCAAATTGGAGGCTGGGGATATGGAAATCGAACTGACCAGGCTGGATATATGCGCCATATGCAGGGAAACGGTTTTAAGCTTTTACGAAATACTGACGGAGAAAGATTTCCAGGTGGATATTCACATTCCAAAACACGGGGTTTATGTGTGGGGCGACAGGGAAGCTTTGCAGCGTATTTTAAATAATTTGATTTCCAATGCGGTAAAGTATGGCGCGGAAGGGAAATTCCTGGGGATTGCGTTACGGGAAGAACAGGAAATGGTGCTGGTGGATGTGACGGACAAAGGGAGGGGAATTGACAAAAAATTTGCGGAAAATGTGTTTGAGCGCCTGTTCACCATGGACGATTCCCGCAGCCGACAGGTGCAGGGGAATGGCCTGGGGCTTACCATTGCCAGAAACCTGGCGCGGCAAATGCAAGGGGATATCCTGCTGGAAAGCATTCCATATGAAAGGACCACATTTACTTTACAGCTAAAAAAGATGACGGCCTATGGAAAAAATGTGCAGGACGAAAGAAATTCGTAAGATTTACGCAACAGTTTTGAAAATCGAAGGCATTACAATATATTTCAGTAAGGCGAAGGCAGTTCTGGAAGGGAATTGGCGGAACTGTAACAGCCAGTGAACGGACAGAGCCACAGAGAATTTACGGACGCCGCGCGGCCGGAAATTGCTCTGGAAAGCTTTTGGGAATAGGGTTCTGGAAGGGAACTGGCGGAACTGGAATAGAGAAAAAAGGAGGAACTAAAATGCCATATGTAATTCAAACGAATCATTTGACAAAAAGTGTTGGAAATAAGGAAATTGTAAAAGATATCAGCCTGCATGTAAAGAAAGGGGAAATTTATGGGTTTTTGGGTCCCAATGGGGCGGGGAAAACTTCGGTGATGAAGATGATTACCAATCTCTGGAAACCTACCGGGGGAAATGTGGAGTTGTTTGGGGAGGTTTTGACGCCCAAATCTTATGGGGTGCTGAAAAGGATGGGCAGCATCATAGAATTTCCGGTGTTTTACGGGCATATGACCGGCCGGGAAAACCTAAAAATCCACTGTGAATATATGGGGTATTATGCCCCAAGAGCCGTGGAGGATGCGTTGGAAATGCTGGAATTGACAGCAGACGCCGACCGCCCGGTGAAAAATTATTCCCTGGGCATGAAAGAACGGCTGGGAATTGCCAGGGCAGTTCTTTGCCGGCCTGAATTGTTGATTTTGGATGAACCGACAAACGGGCTGGATCCGGCAGGGATGAAACAAATCCGCAGCCTGCTTAAAAATCTGTGCGCAGAATATGGCGTGACAATCATGATTTCCAGCCATATCCTTTCGGAAATAGAAAGCATTGCCGATACGGTGGGTATCATAGCCAAAGGAAGGATGATAGAAGAAATCAGTATGGCAGCGGTGGAGGAGATGAACCTGGCTTATATTGAACTGGGCATAACGGATGTGAAACGGGCCGCTTTTGTGCTAAGCGAGAAATGCGGACTGAATAACTTTAAGATTATGGAAGGCGGGAAGATACGCATTTATGATAAAAAGGCAGTGCCAGGGGAAGTATCCAGAACGTTGGCGCTTAATGATGTGGAAGTAACGGAAATTGGGAAAAAAGCGGAAAATCTGGAAGATTATTTTTTAAAGCTAACGAAGACGGAAAATGGAAAGTCTGTAGGTGGAAAGTAGAGTAGAAATGGGATAAAGATTGAGAATGAAAAATTTTTGCTTACAAGTTTGTGTCTGCACGGCCTCCACAAACTTACCATGCGAAAAGCCCCGGCAAGGCCGGGTCACATAAGCCGTGCAGAAATGAGGAGAATGATGGGTAAATTAATGAGTTTAGAGTGGAAAAAGAATCGTGGGGCAAAGTATATCGCGAAAGCGGCAGGAATTACAGCTATTATTTTTCTATTGATAGTGTCAATGTCCAGGGAACTGGGCAGTCAGGAAACATTGGAGATGTATGGGAAAAGTATGGTGGATGCTACGGTAGAGTTATTTGCAAATATGTGTTTTATGCTTTTGACAAGCGTAATGCTTTCCACCTTTATTGTCGGAGCGTACAGGGATAAGATGATGGATTTAATGTTTTCCTATCCGATTAAGCGCAAGAAAATCCTGCTGTCAAAAATGTTGGTGGTGTGGGGATTTAACTTTATCGCATTGGTACTGTGTAAATTGTTTTGCTTTGGAGGCTTTGGGGTGGTAAAATTGTTGACCGGCGGCAGATTCTTTGGGGATTTTGGCATGGAAATATTTACGGATGCGGCCTTTTACGCCAATACGCTGCTCAATTCGGCAGCTATGGTGGGCATTGCCTATGTGGTGCTGCCCATTGGCCTAAAGCTGAAATCTTCCAAGGCAACGCTTGTGGCGGCATTCATAGTCATTATGCTGACCCAGGGGAATATCGGTTCTTATACCCTGTTCAATAACCTGCTTTTGTATGCCGCCCTGCTGATTTGCGCCGCCGTTTGCGTATTCCTTTGTATTTTCCGGGTAGAGACGGAGGATGTGGGATAGAGCTATCTTATGGCAAAAATCGGACTTTTCTTAATTTAATGATGTTGGGGCAAAAGGCCTGTCTGGCTACCGGCCCCAGCGTCCTCAGCGTCATTTAATAATAAAAAAGAATTGGCCCAGCGGCCAATTCCTATAATATAAAAAACAATCCCGATTTTTTCAGCGCAGGCCGTACCGCCATGTAGATTGCTACGGATACAATGGTGGAGGTCACCGCGTTGATGGAAGTGGATGCCACGTTCCAGGCCAGGGTGAGCTCTGCAGCCGGTTTGCCTAAAATGGCCAGTTTATAAAAATATCCGATAAGCGGGTCGAAAATTACGTTGAACAGCAAGCCGCCTATGGCCGCGATAACGGTCCATTTCCATACTTTCCGGTTATCCGTTTCCGTGGTGACATGCCCCAACTTGTGGGCAATGAGGCCCGTGACGAGGCCGATACACAGCTTAAGGAAAAATGTTTTCGGAGCATAAACAACGTAGATGGGGTCAAGCAAATCCCCGATAGTCATGCCGATAGCTCCGCCTAATCCGCCATAAACCCCGCCAAGCAGCAAGGCGCCCAGCACACAGACCGCATTTCCCAGATGAATGGAAGTGGCATCCCCGCCGGGAAGGGTGATTTTAATTTGCAGGAAGGTAAAGACCACATAGGACAGAGCAGCCATTACCCCGGTAAAAATAACTTTTCTGACATGTTCATTTTTTGTATTTTCATTATTCATATCGATATTCATATCCTTTCCATAACGTTAAAATTTATTATACATAGAAATGGCTTATATAAAAGAACCATTTTGGGATTTTTTGACCATGCCAGTTTGTGTCTATACTTTGTATCATTTTACATACCTCATTCCTTTTCAATTTTGTAGTGATAACTTCGTTTCTAATGTTGTTTATTTACAACATATTTGTAACAGTTCAGCCTTCGGCTTCCCCTGTTACGGAATCTGCCCATTCCAAATCGCCTTCGGCGAGGGGCAGATTCTTTCTTGGCTAAATTGACGTGCTTGTACGGACTTTGCAGCAAGTGCAAAGTCCTGGGCTGAACTGTTACACATATTTTCTTGTTAGTTGCATTTTTTGTTGTCATTTGGACATAATTATGCTATAATTGTGCCAAAGAAAGGAGTGAAGCACTATGCCGCTTATTATGCCTATTAAGGATTTACGCAATACAACCGAGATTTCTAATATCGCACACAAGGAACAGGAGCCTATTTTTATTACTAAGAACGGATATAGCGATTTGGTTGTAATGAGCAGTGAATTATATGATAAATTTGCAAGAATGAACCGCATTGACCAGGCCATATTTGAGTCCGAGCAGGAAATTGCTAACGGAGCAGAAGCAGTTGACGCAGAGATAGTTTTTGCAGAATTGGAGAAAAAACATTTTGGATAAATACAAGGTAAAAGTCAACCCCAGAGCAATCCATGAATTGGACCACATTTACGAATATATAGCAAAAGAGAAATCGGCTCCTGAAAATGCCAAAGGACAGGTCGACAGAATTAAGAAGTCTATTTTAAGCCTAGACACATTTCCGCAGTCCCATCAAGAGCGTAACGAGGGTAGATATGCCGGAAAAGGCTACCGTCAGTTACTGATTGATAATTATATCGCCATTTTCCGCATTGATGAACCATGCAAAACAGTATATGTAGTAACCATACAGTATCAAGGACGAAATTTATAAAATAAGCGCCAAATGACACGATAAATCATTTGGTGCTTATTTTGACTTAAGAATTATCTGCCATAGTTCCAACGAATCCTCTGTATCCACCCACATCTGCATATTTCCTTCAGGAATATTTATCGGCAAAAGGGGATTTGAAGGAAAACGATTTATACGTCTGGTAGTGAAAGATGCGGAAAGCAATGACCAGCTTTTATGCGCAATAGAAAATATTAGATAATTTGCTTCATTCCAGGGTAAACTAATAGCCGTAATACCGGAAAGAAGGTAAAATGATGGACAGAAGCAGAAATTACGGCTTTTTCTTTTATGTATTATTGTTTTTCCTGCTTTCCCTGGCTGGATGGCTATGGGAAATTGGCATTTATCTGGTGCAGGACGGGAAATTTGTGAACAGGGGTATACTGCTTGGGCCATGGCTGCCGGTTTACGGCATGGGTGGCCTTTTGCTGGCAATTTTGCTCAAAAGGTGGGAGTATAAGCCGGTGAGGACGTTCTTTGCATCTATGGTGCTTTGCTCAGTGGTGGAGTACTTGGCCAGCTATTTCCTGGAGAGAGGGTGGGGAGTCCGCTGGTGGGATTATAGTGACCAATTTTTAAACATTAGTGGGAGAATCTGCTTGTGGGGATGCCTGCTGTTTGGCGTGGGCGGATGGCTGCTGGTCTGTTATGTGATGCCGTATCTGCGGATGGCTTTCCGTAAAATATGGAAGATGGACAGGGGAAGAAAAGCCTTGCAGCTGGCCTGCCTGCTGCTGATTCTGATATTTGCAGCGGACGCGGCCTGGGCAGCGGATTTCCCAAACAAGGGGGAGGGTATTACGGCACGTGCGGCGAAAGACTTATAAACGATGGAATAATAGTTGACTTTATACGCAGGATTCCATACAATGATGCTGGGGGCAAAAGATTTGTCAGGTGGCGATGCCTGGCATATTGGCCAGACATTATACAATTGGATATAGGTAAATAATTTTCAAAATGGAGGATGATTATGTTAGAAATAGGAACGAAGGCTCCGGATTTTTCTCTGCCGGATCAGAATGGAAAACTTCACACATTGGAGGAATATAAAGGGAAAAAGGTGATTTTATATTTTTACCCGAAGGATAATACGCCGGGCTGTACGAAGCAGGCCTGTGCTTATTCGGAGAGGATGCCCCAGTTTATGGAAAAAGGGGCGGTGGTTCTGGGAATCAGCAAGGATTCGACAGCATCCCACAAGCGCTTTGAGGAAAAACAGGGGCTGCAGTTTACGATTCTGTCGGACCCGGATTTGAATGTGATAAAGGCGTATGATGTATGGCATGAAAAAATGAATTATGGAAAGGTTTCTATGGGCGTTGTCCGGACAACCTATCTGATAGACGAGAATGGCATGATTGTAAAGGCAAATGATAAGGTGAAGGCAGCGGAAGACGCGGAAAAGATGCTGGGTGAATTGGCGTGAAAAAAATGAAGTTTCACTAAGGCTGCCAAATACGCAGCCTAAGTGAAACTAAATCATTTCTCGAAAAATGCCCGAAAAGCGGCATTTTTCATCTGGATTTGAGTCGCAGCAAAGCTGTGACATGGAGGTTAATGTGAAAATAATATTATCTCCGGCAAAGAAGATGAATGTGGATTCGGATACTTTGTCTTACAAGGGTCTGCCGGTTTATCTGGAGCAGACGGAAGAGATTGCAGCATGGCTGAAAGAAAAAAACTTTGAAGAGTTGAAACAACTCTGGAAATGCAATGAGAAAATAGCCGGGCAGAATATGGAACGGCTAAAGAATATGGATTTATACAGGAATCTGACACCGGCGGTGCTTTCTTATGAAGGCATCGCCTATCAGTATATGGCGCCTGCGGTATTTGAGGATAGGCAGCTTTCTTATGTACAGGAGCATTTGCGCATTTTATCCGCTTTTTACGGTGTGCTCAAACCTATGGATGGGGTGACGCCCTACCGTCTGGAAATGCAGGCCAAGGCATCCATCGGCAGTGCAAAGGACTTGTACGAACTGTGGGGCAGGATGCTGTATGAGCAGGTGAGGGATGAAAGCGGAATCATTATCAACCTGGCATCCAAAGAATATTCCAAATGCGTGGAAAAATATTTATCGGATGCGGACACCTATATTACATGTGTTTTCGGGGAAAAAGTTCAGGGAAAGTTTGTCACCAAAGGAACTTATGCCAAGATGGCCCGGGGGGAGATGGTGCGGTTTATGGCAGAAAGGAATGTGGAGACTCCAGAAGAGATGAAAGAGTTCCGCCGTTTGGGGTATGTGTTCCGGGAAGAAATGTCCGGGGAGACGGAGTATGTGTTTGAGAGGGCGGAGGGCCGAAGAGGATACGGAGGGGGTGCTTAAGATTTGCGGGAGGGGAAAGGTGGCGGAACTGGCCAAAGCGAAATCGTTATGAGACTTCATAAAGGGGAAGCGTGATAAAAAATTCATCTTGACAAAACTCTGACCCATGGCTTATATTAGGAACATAGCAGATAGGAAAAAGGTAAAGACAAAGAGGAGTACATGCAGTTCCCTTAAAAGAGAGAATGGCCCACCGGCTGAAAGGCCATTTGAAGGAAGGCGCATGGAAGGTAGCTTTGGAACCGGAGAACTGAACGATATGCAGGAATGGAAAGTGCAGATATGTAAGTTCCCACGATTTATCCCCGTTACCGGATAAGGTCTGATAGGACTGGTGAGTGAAAAAAAAGGTGGTACCGCGTAAATAACGCCCTTTGCTGATAGATAAATGTCGGCAGAGGGTTTTTTTATGCACACGGGCGTCCAAATGAAATGTGTCAGCACGCTGACGGACGCCCGGCGCGCGAGTAGGGAGAAACTCTTCCCTGCTCGATTATATAAGCAGGAAATTGCCATAGCAGAAAAGGAGAAACAGAACATGGAAAAAGAATTAGCAAAGACTTACGACCCAAAAGGAATCGAAGATAAGATTTATCAGAAATGGATGGAAAAGAAATATTTCCATGCCGAGGTGGACAGGAGTAAAAAACCTTTCACGATTGTGATTCCGCCTCCAAATATCACAGGGCAGCTTCATATGGGGCATGCGCTGGATAATACGATGCAGGATATCCTTATCCGCTTTAAAAGGATGCAGGGATATAATGCCCTTTGGCAGCCGGGAACAGATCATGCCTCCATCGCTACAGAGGTGAAGATTATCGAAAAACTGAAAGAGGAAGGCATTGATAAAGAGGACTTGGGAAGGGAAGGGTTTTTGGAAAGGGCCTGGGAGTGGAAGAAAGAATATGGCGGAAGGATTATCGGACAGCTGAAAAAAATGGGCTCTTCCTGCGACTGGGACAGGGAACGGTTCACCATGGACGAGGGATGCAATAAAGCAGTGACGGAAGTGTTCTGCAAGATGCACGAAAAAGGCTGGATTTATAAGGGGAGCAGGATTATTAACTGGTGTCCGGTATGCAATACCTCCATTTCGGATGCAGAGGTAGAATATGAGGAACAGGCCGGGCATTTCTGGCATATTAAATACCCGCTGTTAGAAGAAAACGGGCAGCCCAGCACAACGGAATTCCTGGAGTTCGCTACCACCCGTCCGGAGACCATGCTGGGGGATACGGCAGTGGCGGTAAATCCGGAGGATGACAGATATAAACATTTAATCGGAAGGAAGGTGCTGCTTCCGCTGATAAACCGCGAAATGCCAATTGTGGCAGATTCCTATGTGGATATGGAGTTCGGTACCGGTGTAGTAAAGATTACCCCGGCCCATGACCCCAACGACTTCGAGGTGGGTAAAAGGCATAATCTGCCGGAAATCAATATCATGAACGATGATGCCACAATTAATGCCAATGGCGGAAAGTTCCAGGGGATGGACCGTTATGAAGCCCGCAAGGCCATTGTAAAAGAATTGGATGAAATGGGGCTGTTAGTGAAGATAGAGGACTATACCCACAATGTAGGCACCCATGACCGCTGCAAGACAACCATTGAGCCATTGATTAAAAAGCAATGGTTTGTAAAGATGGATGAACTCATCAAACCGGCAGTGAAGGCAGTAAAGGACGGGGAAATCAAGCTGGTTCCCGAGAGGATGGAGAAGACATATTTTAACTGGACGGACAACATCCGAGACTGGTGCATCAGCCGCCAGCTCTGGTGGGGACATCGGATTCCGGCTTACTATTGCGATAAATGCGGGGAAATTGTGGTAGCAAAGGAAATGCCGGGCGTATGCCCGAAATGCGGCTGTGAACATTTTACCCAGGATGAGGATACACTGGATACCTGGTTCTCTTCCGCCCTGTGGCCTTTTTCTACGCTGGGATGGCCGGAAAAAACGGAAGAACTGGATTATTTTTACCCTACGGATGTGCTGGTAACAGGCTATGACATCATTTTCTTCTGGGTTATCCGCATGATATTCTCAGGATATGAACAGATGGGCAAAAAGCCGTTCCATACAGTGCTGTTCCATGGCTTAATCAGGGATTCCCAGGGGAGGAAAATGAGCAAATCCCTGGGCAACGGCATAGACCCACTGGAGATTATTGATAAATATGGGGCGGATGCCCTGAGGCTGACTTTGATTACGGGCAATGCGCCGGGCAACGATATGCGTTTTTATTATGAAAAGGTGGAGGCAAGCAGGAATTTTGCCAATAAAGTATGGAATGCTTCCCGGTTTATCATGATGAATATGGAGGGTAAAAGTAAAGAACCGGCGGCTATAGAGCAGCTGGAGCCGGTGGATAAATGGATTTTATCCAGGCTGAATAACTTGATAAAAGAAGCTACGGACAATATGGAGCACTACGAACTGGGGATTGCGGTGCAGAAGGTATATGACTTTATCTGGGATGAGTTCTGCGATTGGTATATCGAAATGGTAAAACCAAGGCTTTATAGCAGCGATGACCAAAACAGCCAGAATGCGGCCCTATGGACATTAAAGACGGTGCTGAGCCAGGCGTTAAAACTGCTGCATCCCTATATGCCATTCATTACAGAGGAAATTTTCTGTTCCCTGCAGCAGGAAGAGGAATCCATTATGATTTCTTCATGGCCCGAATACCGGGAAGAATGGTGTTTTGCAAAAGAAGAAAAAGACATTGAAACGATAAAAGAAGCGGTGCGCGGAATCCGTAATGTAAGGACGCAGATGCAGGTGGCGCCCAGCCGCAAGGCCAAGGTTTATGTGGTGAGCGAAAATGACGGAATTCTTGCAGCATTTACAGAAGGGCGGCTTTTCTTCGCATCCCTGGCTTATGCATCCGAAGTGGTGATTCAGAAAGATAAGCAGGGGATCGAAAGCGATGCGGTGTCCGTGGTGATTCCGGGGGCAACCCTATACATCCCTTTTGCGGAATTGGTGGATATTGCCCAGGAAATTGCCCGTCTGGAAAAAGAGGAAAAACGCCTGCAGGGGGAATTGGCCCGCGTAAACGGAATGCTGAACAACGAAAAATTTATTTCAAAAGCACCTGAAGCAAAAATTGCGGAAGAAAGAGAAAAGCTGGAAAAATATACACAGATGATGGAACAGGTACGGCTTAGGCTGAAACAGCTGAAGGGAGTATAAGAACCTGGGTGGAAAGCGGCACGGTTTGGAGCGGAAAGAGGATTGCTGCTTGGACAAAGAAGATGACATGAACGGTCAGGAAGGACTATAGCCTATGGTTTTGGCGGATACCTATGAAAAGGCACAGCAGTATATTCTGGAGATGCCCAAATTTACCAAAAAGAATAGCTTAGACGATACCAGGCTCTTTTTGGAAATATTGGGATCTCCGGAAAAAGATAAGAAAATCATCCATGTGGCAGGCACAAACGGAAAAGGCTCTGTTTGTGCCTACTTGTGTTCCGTCCTTACGAAGGCCGGATACCGGACAGGGATGTTTACATCTCCTCATCTGGTGGAGATGAGGGAACGGTTTCGGATAGGAAAAACTTTGATTACGGAGGAAAGATTCCTGCAAGGCTTCCTTATGGTAATGGGAAGGTTGGAAGAAATGCGGGAGAAGTCCGGGAAAACGGAATACCATCCTACTTTTTTCGAACTTTTATTCCTAATGGGAATGGTGATTTTCCGGGAAGAAAAAGTGGAATATATCGTGCTGGAAACCGGTCTGGGAGGGAGGCTGGACGCGACAAATGCAGTGCAGACGCCGGTGCTGACGGCAATTACGTCCATCGGCTATGACCACATGGAATATCTGGGGAACACGATAGAGGAGATTGCCGGGGAAAAAGCGGGGATTCTAAAGCAGGGGATTCCCGTCATTTTTTGCGATAAAAGAAAGGAAGCGTCCGAAATAATACAAAAAAGGGCGCAAGGCCTTGGAAATAAGGCGATTGGGGTAAAACCGGAGGAGTACTTTTACAATAAATTAACAAATAAAAGCATTGATTTTTTCATGCATTCTTTGTATTATGGTTATATTAGGCTGAAATTGGCAACCGCTGCCCTTTATCAGGCGGAAAATGCGGCGCTGGCAATCCGCTGCATAGAGCAGCTGCCGGATTGCAGGGGTATGAGGGGAGAGCAGATACAGGAAGCTTTGGAAGAGACTTTCTGGGAAGGAAGGATGGAAGAGATTCTTCCGGGGGTATTTGTGGACGGAGCCCATAATGAGGACGGCATCCGCGCATTTGTCCGGTCAGTGGAAGCTGATGGCTGCAGGGGCAGACGATATCTGCTGTTTTCTGCTGTCGGGGATAAAGATTATGAGGGTATGATAGATGTTCTGAAGGGCAGCCGTTTGTTCACAGAGGCTGTGGCAGTAGGGATTCACGATATAAGGGGAATAAGGCCGAAGAGCCTGGCAGGGTATTTCGATGGAATGGACTGCAGCTTTGCGGCAGATGTAATAGAAGCGCTTTATGATTTACTGTCAAGGAAAAGGGAAGAGGATTTCATATATATTGCTGGTTCGCTTTATCTTGTAGGTGAGGTGAAAGCATGGTTTAGGAGGAAATCGGATGATTAATTTTGAAGAGGAATTGAAGAAATTCCATCCAAGTCTGGAAGTGGAAGATGCGGAAGAGGCGATTTATAATCAGGATTTAACAGATATGGCGGATATATTGGTAAGAATGATTAAGGATGCAGGGCAGACGGCATTTAACGAACGCCCCATAGGAAACGATGAATTGCAGGGCCGTGAGGAAAACGGTTCTTTTGAAGAATAGAGGTGACGGCATGTTATGTTATAATTGCGGATGCCGTTTGTCAGAACATGATTTTTGTACGTCCTGCGGGGCTGAGGTAGGGCTTTACAAAAAAGTTATGTTTTTATCTAACCGTTTTTATAATGACGGGTTGGAAAAGGCCCAGATTCGGGATCTGACAGGAGCGATAAACAGCCTGCGGCAGAGTTTAAAACTGAATAAAAATAATATCAAGGCCAGAAACCTTTTAGGGCTGGTATATTTTGAAATGGGGGAAGTGGTTGCGGCGCTCAGCGAGTGGGTCATCAGCAAGAACCTGCGTCCGAAGAAAAATATTGCCGACATTTATATAGATATGATCCAGACAAACCCCTCCCGGCTGGAGTCCATTAACCAAACGATTAAAAAATATAATCAGGCTTTGTTTTACTGCCGTCAAAACAGCCAGGATCTGGCTGTGATACAGCTGAAAAAAGTGCTTTCCTTAAACCCTAAATTCGTACGGGCCCATCAGCTGCTGGCCTTGCTGTATATCGAAGCAGGCGAATGGGAGAAGGCGCGTAAAGAATTATATAAATGCGGCCGGATAGATTCAAACAATACTACGACCAGGCGTTATTTAAAGGAAGTGGAAAGGATGCTTGCCCCGGAAGAGGGGGGGAAGGTATCCGGTAAGAAAAAGGTGCAGTCTTCCGGCGATGTGATTAAGTACCAGAGCGGGAATGAAATGATCATCCAGCCGGTGAATGTGAAAGAGAAAAGAGGGATGTCAGTCTTTGTCAATATGGGGATTGGCATTGCCATCGGCCTGGCGGTGGCCTGTTTCCTGATTCTGCCGGCCAGGATACAGGCGGCAAAGGCAGTGAGCGATGATGAGGTGCGCGTTGTCAGCGAACAGCTGGATGCAAAAACGGCTACTATAGACGAGATGGAGCAGCAGATTAAGGGGCTGGAGGAAGAGAAAAACGGGCTGAAGACACAATTGGATGGTTATGTGGGAACAGATGGTGCTATAGAGTCCTCCGATAAGCTGATTGCGGCGGCGAACACTTATCTGACCGGTGAGAATAATGTGGCCGGCGTATCGGAATATCTGGATCAGATAGACCTGGAGGAACTGGGGGATGCCGCATCGGAAGAGTTTGTGGCACTGCATGGCACCCTTACCGGCCTGATAGGCCCGGAACTGGCAAAGACGGCTTATGACGAAGGGTATCAGTCTTACAGACAGGGGCAATTTGCGGAAGCTATCCCCAACCTGGCCAAGGCATATCAATATGACGAGACGAACGGGGATGCACTGTTCTACCTGGCCAATAGTTACAGGGAGACCGGGAACCTGGAAAAGGCCAGGGAGGCATATGCCCAGGTCATCGAACTATTCCCTGGTACTTTGAAAGCCAGCAATTCAGAGGGATACCTGGCTCAGATGAATAATGGCGGGAATTAATGCATATATGGCAGATACGAAAGAGGACATAGGGATATGTCCTCTTTTTGCCATATAGGATTCGGGTGTCAAAAGCCCGAAAGGCTATTATTTTAGCCGATGCCCCAAGTTTCATTTTTCAGAAAGGAGAAGTGTATGATTGAAAAATTTAAGGTGATTGATAATTATTTAATGGTGAAGATGCCGGAAGAAATTGATCATCATCAGTCATTATACATAAGCGAAAATGTGGACAAGTATATTTTGGGAGAGCAGGTTAATAATGTGGTTTTTGATTTTGAAGGAACGAAATTTATGGATAGTTCCGGGATTGGGATAATTTTGGGGAGGTATAAGAAAATTGCGTGTTTTGGCGGGAAGGTGTTTGCCATAAATGCGGATAGCAGGATCAGGCATTTACTGATGATTTCGGGGTTACATAAAATTATGGAAATAATGGACTAGGGTGCTGACAGAAAAAGAGAGAAAGGGCATGGTTATTAGGATGAAAAACGAGATGAAGATGGAGTTTGACGCCATATCGGCGAACGAGGCATTTGCCAGAGTGGCAGTAGCGGCTTTTGTTTCGGAGCTGGACCCTACGCTGGAAGAGGTTTCGGATATTAAAACTGCGGTATCGGAGGCGGTGACGAATGCGATTATCCATGGATACGATGATATGGATGGGGGGAAAGTGAACATAAGGTGCGTGATTGAGCAGGATGTGCTGCATGTGGAAGTGATGGACAAAGGAAAGGGAATAGAGGATATCGAAAAGGCGATGGAGCCGCTTTATACTACGAAACCGGAACTGAACCGCTCTGGGATGGGATTCCCATTTATGGAAGCTTTTATGGATGATTTGGAGGTCCTTTCGGTGCCGGGGGAAGGAACTACTATCATAATGAAAAAGAAGATAGGCTGTCTCCCATGGATAGGGGATGAGGAATGAAAGATTGCAAATTTTCAATCATAAGTTTGTGGCTGTGCTGCATTCACAAACTTGTGACGGGTAAAGCTTTGGCAGGGCTGGACCACAGAAGCAGTGCAGAAATGAGGTAGATATGGAAGAAGTTGCAGTACTGATTGCTCGTTCACAGGCTGGGGATAAAGAGGCGAGAGAGGTACTGATAGAGAAAAACCTTGGCCTGGTGCATCACATTGTGAGGCGCTTTTTGGGCAGGGGATATGATGCGGAAGATTTGTTTCAGATAGGGAGTATAGGACTGATGAAGGCCATTGATAAGTTTGATTTGGCCTATGATGTGAAGTTTTCCACTTATGCCGTTCCTATGATAAGCGGTGAAATCAAGCGCTTTTTGCGGGATGACGGGATGGTGAAGGTGAGCCGTACATTGAAGGAGAACGGATGGAAGATACGGCAGGCATCGGAACGGATTGCCCATGAAAAAGGGAGGGAAGCCACTTTGGAGGAAATTGCATTGGCCACAGGGATATCAAAAGAGGATATCGTAATGGCGATGGAAGCTAACGTGGAGGTGGAGTCCATTTATAAGTCGGTCTATCAGTCCGACGGGAATGAAATCTATCTGGTGGACAAGCTGCCGGAAAAAAAGGATGACAATGAGAAGCTGCTAAACCATATGCTGTTGGAACAACTGATTGGGGAACTGGGGGAAGAGGAACGGCTGCTGATAAGGCTGCGCTACTTTCAGGATAAAACCCAGGTGGAGGTGGCCAAAAACCTGGGGATTAGCCAGGTGCAGGTCAGTAGGATGGAGAAGAAGATATTAGTGAGGATGCGAGAAAAATTGCTGTAAGGGCAGAAGGGAAATACGCATTGAAAGATAAAATAATATCCTGTGGGGAATCATTCTAACAAGCTTGGAATTCCACAGGATATAGTCGCGTTCTCTTAAAATTTCTATGTCTCACGACCGCCACCGCGGGCGGATCACTCCGTCAGTTCGTTAAAATTGTAGCCTGTTTGTATATAACCTTAACCTCTATCTAACTAAAATGAAATGGAACTAACAAATTGAGTATAACGGCAATCACAACAGCACTTAATATCATACACGCTGTCTCCTTAATGGTATTACGTTTTAGAGCCACTAAGCCGCAGCAAAAGACTATCACTTCTAAAATTGAATATATATCAAAATAAATCCAGCCATAAATAAATGTAAAATTGAATAAAATAGCAATTATTATCACTGAAAGCATAAAAGATATTTTGCTTTCTCCCTTAGCGTACCAACAAATAAACGCTAATAATGGAGAAATGACTGTAAAACCAACCCAAACCATTGCATAACTTTTCGGAAAAAAGCCTGCGACATAGTTGGAATATATATAATAGCTGGAAACCATTCCAACAAAAAATATAAATACATTTAACGACGCTCTAAGTGAAGAATGACTATAAATTGCTATACATAAGGCAATAAGTAACCATACAGCAAAACGACCAAGAAAATTTCCAACATCTAAATATTCAAATATAAACGGCAAAGCATTGCTTGCTGTATTATCTAAAAATTTTGAAAAAGTTCCTAGAACTATTCCAAGACACAGTATAAGTATTGTATTTCTGATTTTTCTGCTAACGGGTATTTCATTTTCTGTACTTCTTATATTATTCAAAAACTTGTTCATAATACACCTCTAAACTCAATTTTCCCTATTAAAGGTTAAAAATCTTGTGCCTTGAAACGTCAGATTTCCTTTATCTCCTTCTGCAAGTGTTCCGTACTCTGAGCCAGATACAGACATTTTCTTTTATAAAAATGAATATAATCATTATAAAGATTAGTATGAATATTACTGGAAATAGCATTTCTATTATATTAAACATTTTTCCCTTACTCAGCAATATACTTTTTAAATCATCTGTTTTAGAAATATTGAATGTGTAAAGATTTTCCACTGTAATTTATTATATCATATGTCACCAATTTCCGGCAGGAAATTGATGACCTGCTTGCGCATCAGCGCAATTCATTATATCATATGTCACCAATTTCTGGCAGGAAATTGATGACCTGCTTGCGCATCAGCGCAATTCATTATATCATATTGCTTTAAGTATTACCATTCCGTTTCTGCTTTTGAGAGATTACTTGTAACAGTTCAGCCTTCGGCTTCCCTGTTACGGAATCTGCCTATTCCAAATCGCCTTCGGCGAGGGGCAGATTCTTTCTTGGCTAAATTGACGTGCATGTACGGACTTTGCAGCAAGTGCAAAGTCCTGGGCTGAACCGTTACGGTTTCCGTGCAGATTTTGGATTTATAATGGTAAAAATTAGTGGCAGGTGATATAATGAATTGCGCTGATGCGCATGTAGATGCATATGCAAATTTATTATGAGCGAAACAATACGCAGAAATGAGGAAAAATGAAAGCTTTTGATTACGTTGTGGTAAGTATAGAAGGGGATTATGCGAATTTAAGAAGGACGGATATAGAAAGCGATGAACTGAAGCTGGTGGCCCGTGCACTTTTGCCGGATACGATAGCGGAAGGAACGAAGCTTCACTATGAGTATATGGAATACACGGTAGTAGAGTGAGGAGGCATTTTTCATGCGGCAGGAATATGCTCCTATGAAATTCTGATTGCATGTACTGCTGTTTTTTTGCCAACAGTTCAGCCTTTTGGCTTCTCCGTTACGGAATCCGGCCTCTTGCCGTAAGGCAACTTTAAATAGGCCGGATTCTTTGCTGTGAACAGTAACTTAGTTGTTGTAAGACGATGATGTTACATCTGTACAATAACCTCCACTTCATCCGCACTGCCGATGGGAACGGTATTCCCGTCCACTTCTTTGCCGTCTACAGTCATTTTCTTTACCCCTTTTCCCGCGTTATCCGGGTTCAGGATGGTGATGTGGTAGACGGTATTCCGGAAAGTGCGTGAAACCGTACATTTTTTTATGTGCTCCGGAAGGCAGGGATCAACCACTAACCCCTCAGAAGAAGGGCGGATACCCAGGATATATTGGGATGCACTTAAATAAGTCCAGGCCGCAGTGCCTGTCAACCAGCTGTTTTTGGCTTCCCCATGCCTGGAAGCATCCTTGCCGGCAATCATCTGGGAATATACATAAGGCTCTGTCCTATGGATATCGCTGATATCCTCAATATAAGCGGGGCATATTTTCCGGTAGGTGTCAAAAGCCCGTTCCCCATTGCCCATGACCGTTTCCGCGATGGTAATCCAGGGGTTGTTATGGCAGAAGATGCCGGCGTTTTCTTTGTATCCGCAAGGATATGAACTCACCTCCCCCAGTTCCAGGTGGTAATCTTTGTAGGCAGGCTGCAGCAGGACGATGCCATATTTTGTATCCAGCAGCTTTTCTACCGACTTCAGTGCCTTTCTGGCATGCCCTTCTTTTACCCCGATACCGGCCAGGACACAGAACCCCTGGGGCTCAATATAAATTTGCCCGTCGGCACATTCACTAGAACCTACCTTATCTCCGTTGGCATCATAAGCCCGTAAAAACCATTCGCCATCCCATCCCTTGTCCAGCACGGTATCATACATTTTCTGAACTTCGCATTCCGCTTCCAAAGCCTCTTCAGTAAGCCCTTGGAGACGGCAAAGCCGGGCATACTCCGCCCCATACTTTACGAACATCCCAGCGATAAATACGGACTCTGCCACCGGCCCTTCGGAAGGCCCGGTAGTCTGGAACGGCTCTCCCGGCTCTTTGGAAAAGCAGTTCAAGTTCAGACAGTCATTCCAGTCCGCACGCCCGATTAAGGGCAGATTATGAGGCCCCAGATGGGTGAGGGTATAGCGGAAAGAACGGCGCAAATGCTCCATCAGAGGAACAGACTTGGCAGTATCGCCGTCAAAAGGTACCATTTCCTCCAAAATCCCCAAATCCCCGGTTTCACGGATATAAGCCGCAGTACCTGCAATCAGCCAGAGCGGGTCATCATTAAATCCGCTGCCGATATCCGCATTCCCCTTTTTCGTCAAAGGCTGATATTGATGATATGCGCTGCCGTCTTCGAACTGCGTAGATGCGATATCCAGAATCCGCTCCCTGGCCCTGTCCGGAATCAAATGCACAAAGCCGAGCAAATCCTGGCAGGAATCCCGAAATCCCATCCCCCGTCCTATGCCCGATTCATAATAAGAAGCCGAACGCGACATGTTAAAAGTAACCATACATTGATACGGATGCCAGATATTTATCATTCTGTCCAGCTTTTCATCCCCCGTTTGGGCATGGAATTTACTAAGCAGTGCACCCCAGTGCTCCTTTAAAGCTAATAAAGCCAAATCAGCTTTGTCTGCCGTATTATACCGATCTAACATAGCCAGTGCAGGAGCTTTGTTTATAATACCCGGTGCCTCCCATTTCTCTTCCTGAGGGTTTTCGGCATAACCCAGCACAAAAACAAAAGCCTTTTCTTCCCCCGCTTCCAGTTCCAGGTTAATCTGATGGGAAGCGATAGGCGCCCATCCATCCGCCATGGAATTGGAGGCATGGCCGGCTACGCTTGCCGGACATTCAAAACCATTATATGCCCCAAGAAAAGCATCCCTATCCGTATCAAAGCCATCGATGGGACAGTTTGCCCCGAAAAATGCAAAATGATTCCTCCGCTCCCGATACTCCGTCTTATGATAAATAACCGAACCGGATACCTCCACTTCCCCAATACTCAGATTCCTCTGAAAATTTGTCATATCATCCATAGCATTCCAAAGGCAAAATTCCACGAAAGAAAACAAAGCCAGCCGCTTCTTTGAACCCGTTTCATTGCGGATAGACACTTTATGTACCTCGCAATTATCTCCAATGGGAACAAAAGCACACACCTCCGCCTTTACCCCATTTTTCTTTCCGGTAAAAATACTATATCCCATCCCATGCCTGCAGGAATACTCGTCCAACTCCGTTTTAGAAGGCTGCCACCCCGGATTCCAGACAGTACCCCCATCGTTAATATAATAATAATGCCCCCCTGTATCATAAGGCACATTATTATAACGATACCTGGTCAGCCGCAGAAGCCTGGCATCTTTATAAAAACTATACCCCCCGCATGTATTGGAAATCAAAGAGAAAAAATCCTCGCACCCCAAATAATTGATCCAGGGCAGCGGCGTTTTCGGCTCCGTAATCACATATTCCCTGTTCCCATCATCAAAATACCCATACTTCATAGAATCCTCCATTCCCGCCTGCCATACAGGCAAATAAACAATAAAACCCAATACCCAAAGAAGAACAGCAAATGCTGAAACAAAAGATAAACGATACATAAGCAAAACGTACTAACACATATAATAAAATCATAAACGAAAACGTTTAAGCACAACCATCCATCCCGCCCATTTTATTCACCTCCCTTGTTTCTGCACCTCACCCTTACTATATAAAATATTCCATATAAAATCAAGGATTTTTGATATAAGAAACAATAAAATTTTACATGAAAAAATACGGCAGATTAATTAAAAAAACCAAATATACGAAAACGATTAAGAAACAATAATTAATTAACAACACTGTAGAATAATTTCCTATCTAAAAATCCTACTTTGCAGCAAATACCAAGTTCCAGACTAAACTGATACCGGAAAACCACACAAACGTAACAGTTCAGCCTTCCGGCTTCACTGTCACTGAATCCGCCCATTTTGAAGTTTGCCTGCGGCAAAGGGGCGGATTCCTGGCTGTTCCAATTCATTGGCTGCTAACTGCGTAGCACGTGCGCAGCCGCAGGCTGAACTGTTACACACAAACCACAAATACATCATCCAAACTATACAGAAATCCCCCCACATGCTATACTATACCAAACACAAAACATAAAACACAAATATGAAACACAAATTATAAAACACCAAATATCCAACAAACCAGTGAGGATTCGTGAGACAAAAGCCAAGGGCGGGGCAGCGGTACAGGGCAGGGGGGCGCTCGCAAAAGATTGCGCGAATGACTTTTGTGCAATGGAGAGGAGACTCATTTATGAGGCTCATCGGAATGCCCTGCACAATGGAATGAGCACAACTTTTGCGAGCGCCCCCCTGCCCTGTACCGCTGCCCCGCCCTTGGCTTTTGTCTCACGAATACGGCCCCTCCCACCCCCAGAAAGGAACATTCATGCCATGGTATCCGTAAAAGACATCGCATCCAAATGCCACGTATCCGTAGCCACAGTCAGCAAAGCCCTAAACGGCTACTGCGACATCAGCGAGAAAACCCGCGCCAGAATCAAAGCCGCCGCAGAAGAAATGGGATACACCCCCAACATGGCTGCAGTTGCCCTAAAAACAAACCGTACCTACAGCATTGGCATCCTCTTCGTAGATGCTGCCAACAACGGCCTGACCCACGAATTCTTTGCCGGAGTCCTGCAAGGAATCAAAGCGCAGGCCGAATCCATGGGCTATTGCATTACCTTCCTCACCAACCGCATCGGCAACAGGGAAGTCACCTATACGGAATATTGCAGGAACCGCCAATTTGACGGCGTGATAATCGCCTGCATTGATTTCGGCTCTCCCCAGGTTTTGGAACTGATAAACAGCGGTATTCCCGTGGTAACCATCGACCACGTTTTCCATAACACCATGTCCGTAATTTCCGACAATGTGAAAGGGATCCAGGATTTGATGGAATATATATACTCCATGGGCCATAGAAAAATCGCCTATATACACGGGGCGGATTCCGCGGTAACCCAGGCCCGCCTGACCAGCTTCTATCGAAGTGCGCAGCAGCTGGGGCTGTCCATTCCACCGGAATACGTTTTGGAATGCGAATATCACGACACGGAAAAAGCCAGGGAATGTACGGCACATCTTTTGGATTTGAAAGATAGCCCCACCTGTATCTTGTATCCTGACGATTATACAGCCATTGGCGGCATCAACCTGATAAAAAGCCGTAATCTGAGTATACCTGATGACATTTCCATTGCGGGATATGATGGAATACGCTACGCATTCGACCATGAGCCGCCCATTACAACCCTGAAACAGGATGTTGACGCTATGGGAAAAGAAGCGGTTATCCATTTAGTGGAATTGATTGAAAAGCCAAAGACAACTTTAAAAGAAAGCTTCGTTATAAAGGGAAGCATTTCCCCAGGCCGCTCGGTGAAAAGACTGAAAATTTAAACCGTGTAAAAATGAGGAAAAAATGCTGTGAATAAATTACCTTTTTCATGCCATACTATTCCGAATAAGAAACAATAGGCGCAAAGGAGCAATTGCATAAAATGGCAGGAGAAATCGTTTATTTAAAGGCAGAGAGGAATGTGGAAGTGAAAGACGACGATGTTTTTTTAAAAGACATTGCGAAGGTATACTGTGTAAACGGAAATATTGCAGCCAAGGTAAAAGCGATAAAAGTGCACCGCTTTGCCGCACAGGAGTCAAAAAGGCAGGTGCTGGGCATTTTAAAATTAATAGAAATGATTCAGCAGGCATGCCCCAATGTGACGGTGGAAAATCTGGGGGAAACGGATGTACTGGTGGAGCGGGTCAATGTAGATAAGCATAAAGGGGGTATCCAGTGGCTGAAAATAGTATTTGTGGCGAGCATCAGCTTTTTCGGCACGGCATTTACGATTATGGCGTTTCATAATGATGTGGGAATAACCAAGGTATTCGGCAAAGTGTATGAACTGGTGATGGGCCAGCCTTCCCCGGGATACTCCATATTGGAGGTGTCTTATTCCATCGGGCTTGCGGTAGGGATTATCCTATTCTTCAACCATATCGGGGGAAGAAGGATCACCAAGGACCCCACCCCTATCGAAGTGGAGATGCGTATCTATGAGAGGGATGTAAACGATGCATTGATAGAGACTGCCGACAGGGAGGGGAAGACAATTGATGTTTCTTAAACATATTTTTTTGGGGATAATCGGCTTAAGCTTCGGCATGTTCGCGGCGGGCGGTGTTTTTACGGTTTTGATATCGGTAGGCCTGATCCCCCGTTTTGCGGGAAAAATGCATGTCAGCAGCAAGGTTTTCCTGTTCGAAGAGGCGGTAGTGCTTGGCACTTTGCTGGGAGATTTTATCAGTGTGTTTGAAAGAAGCGGCAGGCTGGGGGATTTTATTTTAAAAAATGAATTGTTTGGAAGCGGGAGGACGGAGGTAGTCTGGCATGCTGCCGGCACGGTTATTATCGTGGCTTTCGGCCTTTTTGCCGGGATTTTCGTGGGCTGCCTTGCGCTGGCAATTGCGGAAATGCTTGATACGATTCCCATTTTTTCCAGAAGGATAGGCTTCCGCCACGGGCTTGGCATCGCCGTGCTGGCGATGGCCTTGGGAAAAGTGGCGGGAAGCCTGCTTTATTTTGCAAAAGCCATGTATTTGTATGGCGGGATGTGAGAAACTTTTGGAATGAGCGGATCAGTCTTTTCTTAAGTAGTCAATAGCTGCGCCCATGTCCACTACGTGTTCGGCATATTCTCCCTCATAGGCGGCAGGATGGCTGGTAGAAATCAGGATTTCTTTACACTGCTGGGGTGTCAGTGTATTGTCTGCCTCTTTTAAAAGGGCGACAAACCCGCCGGTTACTACAGACATGGAAGAAACGGAGAGGAACAGTTCCTGTCTGTAGTTGGAGGCAAAATCCGCGTTTTCGGAGATCCTGGCGTAATTTTCTGTAAATAAAGTATTGTAGTCATATTGGAAAATATTGATATCCGCAGCCCTTTGGTAGTACCCCTCACCCTCGCTGTTCCAGATTCCCCAGGGCAGAATGTTGTCAGGGTTATCATAGTGGATAAAGGTAGTTACGATGCCGCTTGCGATGGCATCGTTTACAGCCTGGTCGAACCGTTCCCTGTTTTTGGAGGATATTGCCTGATGGGAAAGGGTGAGTATATCAATATCATTGTCCATGGACCAGTCAATCGCTTCTATCATTGCATCCACCCATTCCTCTTCATCATCCGGCGAATAGGTGCCTAATGCATAGATTTCCGCATCCGGCGCGATTTCTTTCAAAGTCTGTGCCATCCAGAAACCGTGCTCGCTGGCATGGTTGAAATTTTCCTCATGAAAAGAAAATTTCATAAAATCTTTGCCTCCGGCATAGAACCCTTCATGATCTGCAAAGCCGAAGCCCCAGTCAAGAATGCCCACCTTTATGCCCGAACCGGTAGCGGTTTTATGGGCTTCTTTCAGGTTATGGATGGAAGCATAAGTGTCCCGGGAATTAGCATCCGGAAAATGAATGTTCCATAAGTCGTTGCTTTGGGCATCGCTTTGGGTGTTGCCTTGTGCACCGCTTCCCAGTCTGGACATCAGGTAAAAATTTAGCAGGATGGAGCCGGATAAAAGAAGTGCAATGGCTGCAAAAAGAATTCTTTTAATATATCTGCGCATTTTGGGAATGCTCCTTTCTTTGGATGTAGTTTCAAAACTGTGCTTTTTTATTTTATATTTTTTTTCTTACAAAATAAAAGGGGAAAAACTTACAAATTGTTTAAGAAGATATAAAGCGGATTCCATAACAGGGAAGCCGAAAGGCCGTTACGAGTGTTTTTATTGTTTATTTTTATTTAATTTCTAAATGCGGCATTATATGTTATAATAAATCCTAATGTTTGATGTATACAAAGGAGAAAGCGGAGTGTTTTGCTCCTTTGGGAAAGCTGGCATTTAAGTGAAGAAATATTGGAGTATATTATTTAAAATTGTATTCAGCCGTACGATGATTACCGTGGCCTTGCTGTTAGTCCAGATATTCTGGCTCTTTGCCGGGTTTAAGTGGCTTGGGGAGTATTCGGAATTATCCCTTTTGCTTATGATTGTGCTCAGTGCAGTGCTGCTGGTTTATATCATCAATAAAGACGAAACGCCGGAATTTAAGCTGACATGGGTCATCCCTATGTGTGTTGCCCCGGTTTTCGGGGCACTGCTTTACCTGTTTGTTATGGGCAACTGGGGCAATATAGGGCTGAAAAAATCCCTGGACAGAAGGGTGAAGGAAACGGAATCCTTTATGCACACGGATGCGGGAACGAAGCAGGCGATGGACAGCATCAGCCCCCATATGTCCGGCCTTAGCCATTATGTGGAACAGATAGGGGGATTCCCGGCCTACAGGAACAGCCCGGTAACTTATTTCCCCACTGGGGAGGCAAAATATGAAGATTTGCTGAAAGAGTTGGAGAAAGCAAAAAATTTTATATTTCTGGAATATTTTATTGTAGAGCGGGGCAAGATGTGGAACAGTATTTTGGAAATACTGGAGCGGAAGGCAAAGGAAGGCGTGGAAGTGCGCTTTATGTATGATGGGATGTGTTCGCTTTTGCTGCTCCCATATTCTTATCCGAAGAAACTCCGCGCCTTGGGAATCAAGGCAAAGATGTTTTCGCCTATAAGGCCGCTGATGTCCACTTCCCAGAACAACAGGGATCACAGGAAGATTGTTGTGATAGACGGCCGGGTGGCCTTTACCGGAGGCGTCAACCTTGCGGATGAATATATTAATGAAAAGAAGAAATTCGGCCATTGGAAAGATACGGCCGTCAAAGTGGAAGGGGATGCAGTAAAAAGCTTTACCATAATGTTTTTACAGATGTGGAACAGTTCGGAATGGGGAACGGAAGAGTACGGGAAGTATGTACAGACAGAGCCGGAGGCGGAGTGGGAGGATGCGGGATTTGTGATACCTTATGGGGATGGCCCAGCCACATCGGAGAATGTGGCGGAGACGGTATATCTGGACATCATTCACAATGCGGTAAAGTATGTACATATTATGACGCCCTATTTTATAGTGGATAATGCCATGCTGGATGCGCTGCAGTTTGCGGCGAGGCGAGGTGTGGATGTGCGGATCATAATCCCGCATATACCGGATAAGAAGCCTATTTTTGCTATGTCCAGAACCTTTTATCCCGATTTGCTCGCGGCGGGGATCAAAGTCTATGAGTACAAGCCCGGGTTTATACACGCAAAAGTATTTGTGTCCGATGATAAAAAAGCGGTGGTGGGAACGATTAATATGGATTACCGGAGTCTGTACCATCATTTTGAGTGTGCCGCTTATCTCTACAAAAGCAAAGCGGTGGCGGATGTGGAAAAGGATTTTCAGGATACGGTGATGCAGTGCATTGAGGTGGATTTAAATTATTATAAAAAAATATTTTTCTTAAACCGCCTGATGGGGCGTGTGCTGAGGTTAATAGGGCCACTGACTTAAAGGGGCGGAAATGAGGTTTGAACGATGACCAGAATTGAATTTATGGATAGTTTGCGAAGGGCTTTGGCAGGAAGCCTGACCAGTAGTACAGTCAATGAAAACATGCGCTATTATGAGGAATATTTTGATATGCAGATTCGCTCCGGGCAAAGCGAAGAAGAAGTGGTAAACAGTCTGGGAGATCCCAGGCTGTTAGCCAAGACAATTATTGAAGCGGCAAAGTATCAGGCGAGAAACTATGGAGGGGATACCCCGGAATATGATGAAGTGTACGAGGACGGAAGCCAGGGCGGAAAGCAGGCGGGGGAAAGAGGGCATTCTTCACCGCATGTCTACCGGCTGCCGGGATGGCTGTTGATCGCTTTGTGCGTGGTAATCTTTTTCGTGGTGATAGGAATCGTAGGAACAGTTCTCTCCGTGCTGCTCCCTATAGCGGTACCGGTTCTGTGCGTGGTTATTTTAGTCAGATGGCTGCAGAGGCGGAATTGAAGGACAGGATTGCAGTATGGGGATAACGTGACGAAAGGCCAAGGCTTTTTGGTGCAGTAACATGAATAGAGAGCCAGAAAGGGTCTGGCTCTCTAATGAGGGGAGTATAAATAATTAATATAAGGGTCTATAAATAGAAACGATGAAGGGTTATTTCTATTTATGTACTTATTATAACATGGATGGAAAAAAAAGCAATATCGTAAATAGTACTAAAGTCCTAACGGTTTTTATGTGCATATTTGATAAAAATGCAGTACCAAAGTATTAGGAAAAAAGTTTGTATAATTTTTGAATGTATAAGGCATACTATTTCCGTAACTAAAAATCATTAGGAGGAATACGAAATGTCTAAAAACGATTATAACCAGAATGAAAAGCAGAACCAGGAAAACAAAGCTAATAACAGCAACAATGAAAAACAGAACCAGAAGAACAGCAACAGCAACAACTGTTCCAACAACCAGAAGAACAGCAATTACTAAGTGAGTTCATAAAAGGGGCTGCGCAAAAATGTGCAGCCTCTTTTATGTAAAAATCAATAATACGATTGACAAAGTACGGGGATAAGATTTATATTAAATGACATACAGTATCAATGTTAAAGAACGGACAGTTATAAACGGATATGGAGCATTTGGATGAGAAGATATGAATTGATCGCGCCCTGTCATTTTGGGCTGGAAGCTGTTTTGAAAAGAGAAATTATTGATTTAGGGTATGATATCAGCAAAGTAGAAGATGGAAGGGTAAGTTTCCTCGGCGACGAGGAGGCTGTCTGCCGTGCAAATATATTTTTAAGGACAGCAGAAAGAATACTGATTAAGGTGGGGAGTTTTCACGCAGAGACTTTCGAAGAACTTTTTCAGGGAACTGCGAACCTTCCCTGGGAAGAATTTATTCCTCAGAACGGGAAGTTCTGGGTAGCGAAGGCAGGGAGCGTAAAGAGCAAACTGTTCAGCCCCTCTGATATACAGTCCATTATGAAAAAAGCGATGGTTGAACGTTTAAGAAAAGTATATCATCAAAGCTGGTTTGCGGAGGACGGGGAATCATTTCCCATAAGGGTTTTTCTTTTGAAAGACGAAGTTACGGTAGGTTTAGATACTACAGGTGAATCATTACATAAACGGGGATACCGCAAAATGTCTGTACAGGCGCCGATTGCGGAGAACCTTGCGGCGGCATTGATTATGCTGACACCATGGCGGGGTGAGCGTACATTGGTTGACCCTTTCTGCGGCAGCGGAACATTTCCAATTGAAGCGGCGATGATGGCTGCCAATATGGCTCCGGGGATGAACCGGACATTTTCGGCTATGGAGTGGCATCATATTGTGGGAAAAAGGGTTTGGTATGACACTTTGGATGAAGCCAATGAAATGGTGGATTTGACGGTGGAGACGGACATACAGGGATATGATATTGATGAAAAGGCAGTGGCTTTAGCCAGGGAAAATGCCAGGCTGGCAGGGGTGGATGGGCTGATTCACTTCCAAAGAAGAGGAGTGGACATGCTAAACCATAGCAGGAAGTATGGATTTATTATTACCAACCCCCCTTATGGCGAAAGGATGGAAGAAGTGAACCTGTCCGAAATCTATGCAATGCTGGGGGAGCGGTTCGCTGCACTGGATTCCTGGTCGATGTACCTGATTTCTTCTTATGAGAATGTGGAAAAAGATATGAGAAGAAGGGCGGATAAGAACAGGAAGATATATAACGGCATGCTGAAAACCTATTATTATCAGTTTATTGGCCCTAAGCCGCCGATGAAGAAAAGGGCGGATGCATAGCAGCATAGCAGAGGAAAGAGGAGACGACAAAAGAATATGGCTGACAAAAAAATAGTCTTTGCCACAGGGAATACGGGCAAAATGAGAGAAATCAGGGAAATTCTGGCGGATCTGGATTTGGAAGTGGTATCCATGAAAGAAATTGGTTTCAATATGCCTATAGAAGAGAATGGAACCACATTTGAAGAAAATGCGCTGATAAAAGCCAGGGCGGTGGCCGGACAATGCGGGGAAATTGTCCTGGCGGATGATTCCGGGCTGGAAGTAGATTACCTAAATGGGGATCCGGGGATTTATTCGGCCAGGTATATGGGGGAGGAAACCCCCTATTCGATAAAAAATGCGGCTATTATTGAACGTCTGGCAGGGGTACCGGATGAGAAAAGGACGGCCCGGTTCGTATGTGCCATTGCAGCTGTTTTTCCGGACGGGCAGGAACTGGTCACCTTGGGGGAAATCCAAGGCAGGATAGATTATGAGGAAAAGGGGAAAAACGGGTTCGGGTATGACCCTATCTTTTACGTGCCGGAATTTGGCAAAACAACAGCGGAATTGACCGATGAAGAGAAAAACAGTATAAGCCACAGGGGAAGGGCGCTGCGCAAAATGAAAGAAAAACTCAGGGGAAGAATATAGAAAGGGGAATTATGCGAATATTGATAGTCAGCGATACACATCGTGAGAATAAAAATTATTTCAAGGCATTGGAGCAGGCAGGAACGGTAGATATGGTGGTTCATTGCGGGGATGCGGAAGGTACCGAGGTAGCTATTTGCAAAAGCGCGGACTGCCCGGTAAAAATTATCGCGGGGAACAATGACTTCTTTTGCGATTTGCCGAAGGAAGAAGAGTTTTTAATTGGCAGCTACCAAGTATGGCTGACCCATGGGCATAATTACTACGTTTCTATGGGAAATGAAATATTAAAGGAAGAAGCGGAAGCCAGGGGGGCGGATATCGTTATGTATGGGCATACCCATAAGCCGGTGGTGGATGTGGGCGAGAATCTGATTGCCGTAAACCCGGGAAGCCTTACATACCCCAGACAGGTAGGGCGGAAGCCCTCATATATAATAATGGATCTGGATGAGCAGGGGAAAGCGCATTTTGAGATTCGATATCTGTAAGCAAAACAGATGTGGGAGGAGTTATAAAAAATCACCCATAAAAAAATCGGTAAAAAATTCTACAAAAAATGTTGACATAAGTAAAATACTATAATATAATATGTCTTGCGCTGTGACAAAGCAAGATGTATGCCGGGGTGTGGCTCAGCTTGGCTAGAGCGCCTGGTTTGGGACCAGGAGGTCGCAGGTTCGAATCCTGTCACCCCGACTTCTCAAAACGGCAGATTATATTCTGTCCTTTGCGGGTGTAGTTCAATGGTAGAACACCAGCCTTCCAAGCTGGACACGTGGGTTCGATTCCCATCACCCGCTGTTATATCAATATGTGTTCGTAGCTCAGCTGGATAGAGCAACGGCCTTCTAAGCCGTGGGTCGGGGGTTCGAATCCCTTCGAGCACGTTTGAGATATATAGTTTATCTCACTATGGTGGGTATAGCACAGTTGGCTAGCGCGTCAGATTGTGGCTCTGAAGGTCGAGGGTTCGAGTCCCTTTACCCACCCTTTTTCTTTTTATAAGAAAGTCCGGTTTTCTCCGGAGCGGGCTTGGTGTTATGAAATGATGGGCTATCGCCAAGCGGTAAGGCACAGGACTTTGACTCCTGCATTCGCTGGTTCGAATCCAGCTAGCCCAGTTGAATATGGGGTATTAGCTCAGTCGGTAGAGCACTTGACTTTTAATCAAGTTGTCCGGGGTTCGAATCCCCGATGCCTCATGATAAAGCAACATCTTTATCCAATGGATAAAAGGTGTTCTTTTTTTGCAGTCATTGACTCAGATGCCAAAAGCCTGCCGCAGCCAGAGTGATCGGCGCTGAGCCGATGAATGAGGATAAGTAGGGGAAAAGATTGAAAATTTTCAATCCCAAGTTTGTGTCTGAACAGCATCCACAAACTAGACATGCACGAAATGCAGCGCAGAAAAGGAGGATAATATGGAAATACAAAAAGAAAACAAAATGGGCGTAATGCCGGTGAATAAACTTTTGCTATCTATGTCGCTGCCAATTATGATATCCATGCTTGTGCAGGCCTTATATAATATTGTGGACAGTATTTTTGTGGCAAAAATCAGTGAGAATGCTTTGACGGCGGTATCGCTGGCCTTTCCTATCCAGAGTTTGATGATTGCTACTGCTACGGGCACAGGGGTAGGCGTGAATGCGATTTTATCCAAGTCATTAGGGGAAAAGAATTTTGAAAAGGCGAATCGGACGGCGGTAAACGGGGTCTTTCTTGCTGTGATGTCATATATCCTGTTTGTTATCATCGGGCTGACTGTAACAATGCCTTTTTACCGCAGCCAGACTTCGGATGCGGAAATTCTTGCCTATGGAAAACAGTACCTGACCATCGTATGTGTGGCGTCCATAGGGCTTTTTGCACAAATAATATTCGAACGCCTGCTGCAGTCTACAGGAAAAACGATCTACACAATGATAACCCAGGGAACGGGGGCAATTATTAATATTATCCTGGATCCGATTTTGATTTTCGGGCTGCTCGGTTTCCCGGCCATGGGTGTGACCGGGGCGGCTGTGGCAACCGTAGCCGGACAGATTGTAGGCGGTATTATGGGGGTTGTGATTAACGAGAAGGTGAACCATGAGATTAAGCTGATTTGGAAAGGCTTTAGGCCTAGTCTGCAGATGATTGGTGCAATTTACAGGGTGGGTGTGCCTTCCATCATTATGCAGGCTATCGGTTCCTTAATGACTTATGGGATGAACTTGATTCTGATTTCTTTCACATCGACGGCAACGGCAGTATTTGGCGTATACTTTAAGCTGCAAAGTTTTATCTTCATGCCTATTTTCGGGCTCAATAACGGGATGATACCGATTGTGGCCTACAATTACGGGGCGGGGAAAAAAGAGCGCCTGATTAAGACCGTTAAGCTAAGCGTTGCTTATGCAATGGCGGTGATGGTAATCGGTTTTCTTATATTCCAGACTTTGCCCCAAGTGCTGCTGCAGTGGTTTAATGCTTCCGACAGGATGATGGAAATAGGTGTTCCGGCGCTGCGGATTATCAGTATCAGTTTTCTGCTGGCCGGCTTTTGCATTATCTGCGGCTCAGTTTTCCAGGCGTTGGGAAACGGGGTTTACAGCATGGTAGTTTCTATCGCGAGACAGCTGGTGGTATTGCTCCCGGTGGCTTTCCTGCTTTCTAAGCTGGGAAATGTGAATTATGTATGGTGGGCATTCCCTATTGCGGAACTGATGTCTTTGGCGCTGTCCACATTTTTCCTGTTCCGTATATACCACAAGATTATTAAACATATTGGCAGCCAAAGCACTTGACAATTTCCGGAAAAAGGTATAGGATAGGCTGGAAAACGATTTCTAACCGAAATGAAGTAAATGTACTTTTGGATTCTCGCAATTGGGAAATGATACACTGCAAAAACCAGGTGAGGAGAGATTCTGGGAGTAGAAGAGAAGGACGTGTCATCATGGTTTCGATTAAAGATGTGGCGAAACACGCAGGTGTGGCAATATCTACGGTTTCTAAAGTGCTGAATCATTATCCTAATGTGAGTGAGGAGACGAGAATAAAAGTAAACGAGTCGGTGAAAGAACTTCATTTTTTACCGAATTCGGTGGCAGCGGCGCTATCGTCAAAGCAGGCGGGAAGGATTGCCCTGCTGATTAACCTCAATACCAGAACGCAGGCTATTGACGAAATCGACATGCGCTATTTGTCGGGGGCTATTAATAAAGCGGCCAAACTTGGCCTGGACGTAAATACTTTTTTCTTTTCCATGTTAGAGGGCAAGTCGGAAGAGGAAATTATTCGTTATCTGGGCTCCCAGAGCATTGGGGGAATTATTATTTACGGTTTGTCCAAAAATGATACGGTACTTCAGTCGGTGCTCCAATCCCAGATATTCAAAGCTGTGGCGGTGGATGCCCCCATTGTGAATCAAAATACCTCCTGCATATCCATCGACCAGGAGAAGGCGCAGTATGATGTGGCTAAAAAAACAGTTTTGGACAACAAATGTAAGAGCATTTTATACATAGCCGGGGAAAAAAAGGGATATGTTACAGAAGAGAGGATAAGAGGGGTACGAAAGCTGGCAGAGGAGTTGAAACTGGAACTGCTCATCAGGGAGGGGAATTTTTCTGAACGGAAGGCAAGGGAAATTGTTTTTGAAGACGGGAAGAAAATGGACGCTATCGTATGCGCTTCCGATTTGATGGCAATCGGTGCCATCCGGGCGCTGACGGAACTGGATATTTTCCGCCCGGTATGCGGCTTTGACGGGATAACGTTGATGGGATATGCCGGGAAACAGATGAATACGGTCAGACAAGGCTTTTCGGAGATATCCGAAGCGGCAGTGGAAGAACTCCATTCCCTGCTAAACGGCGGGGAAGGCAGGCGGCTGACCTTGGATTACAGCATCGTCCGTATGCAGTATCTGGATATTATTTGCTAGAACATGAAAATTGCTTTTCATCAGATGTTTATAAGTTAGGTAAAATTGGAAGAATTACACAAATTTTTTTGAAAAAACTGTGGAATTTGACGGTTGATGAAAACGTTTTCCCGTGATAACTTATTAGATAGGAAAACTATACCATAGAATGTTGAGGCAAGAACCAGAGTTTGTGTCAGCACGGCATCCACAAACTCTGTTATGAATAAACAGCCGTGCAGAAATGGGGATAACAATGTCAGATCAAAAGAATATGCAGACAGATGTATTGATTTTAAACATGGAGCATCAGCTGGAAGAACTGGCAGCTGAAATGTTCGGAAAAGGTTTGGAAGAACTGGAAGATAAGCAAATGTATGATTGCCTTCTGGAGTTTACCAAAAGGCTGATGGAGGTTTCCGAAAGGATTGACGGGGAAAAGAAAGTATATTATATTTCCGCCGAATTTTTAATCGGAAAGCTGCTTTCCAATAATTTAATTAACCTGGGGATTTATGATAAAGCGGCATCCATTTTGGAAAAGAAGGGGAAAGACATTACAAAAATCGAAGAAATAGAGCCGGAACCCTCTTTGGGGAACGGAGGGCTGGGAAGGCTTGCAGCATGCTTCCTGGATTCCATAGCAACACTTGGCCTGCCTGGGGAAGGGATTGGGCTGAACTACCATTATGGGCTGTTTAAGCAGGTATTTAAAGACGGACTTCAGACTGCGGAAAAGAATGAATGGATTGAAAACCGTTCCTGGCTGAAAAAGACTGACATCACTTTTGATGTATATTTCGGGAAGAAAAAAGTAGTTTCCCGCCTGTATGATATTGATGTGGTAGGCTATGACAACGGGGTGAATAAGCTGCGTCTGTTTGACATTGAATCGCTGGACGAGAGCATTGTGAAAAAGGGGATTGACTTCGATAAGGAAGAAATTGAGAAAAACCTGACTTTATTCCTTTATCCGGACGATTCCGATGAAGCCGGCAATCTTTTGCGTATTTATCAGCAGTATTTTATGGTAAGCAACGCAGCACAGCTTATTTTACGGGAGATGAAAGAAAAGAAATACGATTTGCGCAGGATGTATGAGCATGCGGTTATCCAGATTAATGACACACATCCGACCATGGTGATTCCGGAATTAATCCGTATTCTGGTAGATGACAAGGCATTTACCATAGACGAAGCGATAGAAGTAGTCAGCAAGACATGCGCTTATACGAACCATACAATTTTGGCGGAGGCGCTGGAAAAATGGCCGCTGGAATATTTGGAGAAAGTGGTTCCCCAGCTGGTGCCGATTATTAAAGAACTGGATAAGAAGGTACGGGAGAAATACGATGACCCGAAGGTTCAGATTATTGATGAGGATGACCGGGTGCATATGGCCCATATCGATATCCACTATGGGTTTTCGGTAAATGGTGTGGCAGCTATCCATACGGATATTCTGAAAAACACGGAACTGAACGCATTTTATAAAATTTATCCGGAAAAATTCAATAATAAGACAAACGGCATTACGTTCCGCAGATGGCTTCTGTCCTGCAACCGGGATCTGGCAGGGCTTTTATCCCGGACAATTGGCGATGGGTATAAGAAGGATGCGGATAAACTGGAAAAACTCTTAGAGTTCGCCGATGACCAGAGCGTGCTGGATAGTCTGGCAGAAATTAAGGAAATAAAGAAAAAAGAGCTGGCAGCCTATGTAAAGGAGACGGAGGGTGTTACTCTGAATCCGGATTCCATTTTCGATATCCAGATTAAGAGACTGCATGAGTACAAACGTCAGCAGATGAATGCCCTTTATATTATCCATAAATATTTGGAGATAAAGAGGGGGAAAAAGCCTTCTACTCCTTTGACGTTCATTTTTGGCGCCAAAGCGGCCCCTGCTTATATTATTGCGCAGGATATTATCCATTTGATTCTCGTGCTGCAGGAAATCGTTAACAATGACCCTGAGGTCAGCCCTTATATGACCATCCTTATGGTGGAAAATTATAATGTGAGCTATGCGGAAAAGCTGATTCCGGCCTGCGATGTTTCCGAGCAGATTTCCTTGGCTTCCAAGGAAGCTTCCGGAACAGGCAACATGAAATTTATGCTGAACGGCGCCGTTACGCTGGGAACCTCCGATGGGGCAAATGTGGAAATCCATGAACTGGTAGGCGATGATAATATTTATATTTTCGGCGAAAAATCGGAGACGGTCATTGCCCATTATGCGGCTGCGGATTATAAATCCAAGAAATATTATGACAAGAGCCCGGTGATTAAAGAGGCAGTGGACTTTATTGTGGGCAAGGAAGCGCTTAAAGTAGGCCATAAAGAGAATCTGGAAAGGCTTTATAAGGAAATCTTGAATAAAGACTGGTTTATGACATTGCTGGATCTGGAAGATTATATAGAGACAAAAGATAGGGTATTCAAAGATTATGAAGACAGGCAGAAATGGAAGAAGATGATGCTTGTGAATATTGCAAAAGCCGGCTTCTTCTCCTCCGACAGGACGATTGAGGAGTACAACAGGGATATCTGGAAGCTGAAATAAGGCTGGCGGGGAATAGGGGGGGACTTTATAAGGCTGGGCGTATTGCCATGGAGTATTTGCCACCCATTCAGTGGAAAATGTGAATAAAAATTGGAAAAGGGCTGAACATTTTTAGTGGCGTTCAGCCCTTGCTGTTTTTTAGGGTATCACCTTCGGGGGATATCTTTGGCCGCCTGAAGCTGGTAACTCCAGGCGGGTTTTGTGTTATACCAATGGCACAGGTGCTGTACCTATAGGGCTTAACCCCATTCTATATCGTTTTCGTTTGTAAATTCATGGCATTCAGGGTCATTCTGGATTGCCTCAAGCATTTGATATCTATGCTGTCAGGCTCTTCTTCCTTGATGTCTTCCCAGGAAGGGGCGTACTTCTTTTCAATTAACCTCCAAAAACTTTCCGCATCGGAGTCAGCCATAACCGTAACGGCTCCGATGATTTTTTCTTTTACTGGTGTCATGCTATACCTCCTTGTAGGCCTGCCCTCTGTTATCAATTCTTCTATAAATAGTATGTGTCCGTTTCCGTCAAAAATAACCCTGTAATCGCCCACACTAAGGCAGTAGCCGTTCCTGCCTTTTAGTTTTTTACGTCTCCGGCCGGTAGGCTGTGGATGGTGGCTCTTATTCGTTTTCTTACGGATGCGGTCTGTTTTTTTAGGAATTTCTCAGCCTGCTTTGAATAATGGATTTCCAAGGTGGCTACTCCTTCCTTTCAATATTTTTATATGAATTCGCACATGCCTATGGATGATATGTAAGTAATAGTTGAAATTCTGGGCAAAAGTGTATTGAATTCTTGTTCTGACCGAGGAGAGTTTTCTATAGCTGGACTATACTCTAAAAGCTTACATATTGCAACATTTAAAGTAGATTATACTTTAAGTATTGCAACAGTTCTTACTGTTCACAGGCAATGTCATTTAGTTAACGATGGCGGACGCCGTGAGGAAAATAAAATGCTCCGTCGCCACACTCCCGCTCCAAAAAAAGCGTAGCGGGCACTAGGGGTCAAAATACCTTTTGGCCCCAACATCATGACATTGGTTCACAGGTCAGGAATGCGCCAAACTGCGCATTCCGCGGGAAAATGTGTATCTTGAAAAGCAAAAATCCATTTGCGAAGCAAATTTTGCATGAACAGATTGACCAGATGACAGAGATTGTGAAATTGTGCAGTTTGTATATAATCGAAATGAGAAGTTCGTTAATAACATACAAAAATAATAAACCTTATTGACAAAATAATTAATAGGTGTATTATAGATATATAAAGAAACATTTTTAGTAAATAGTTTTCGTAAAAATAATATGGAGAGAAGAGAAAAACGAGTGGAAAAGAGAATATTAATAATTGGAAGCCTAAACATGGACCTTGCGATAGAAATGAAACGCATGCCGGTGGCAGGGGAAACGGTTCTTGGGATGAAACTGGATTATATTCCCGGGGGGAAGGGGGCCAATCAGGCATGTGCGGCGGCGCGGCTGGGTGGCAATGTGAAAATGCTGGGATGCATCGGTGCAGATGAGTTTGGGGAAGTGCTGAAAAAGAATTTAATGACATGTGGTGTGAATGTATCAAATTTAAAAAGAAGTGATAGGAAAAGCACGGGAATCGCAAGCATATATGTGGATGGGCAAGGAAATAATACGATTGTTGTAGTGCCGGGAGCCAATATGGAATGTGATGTGGGGTATTTAAGGGAATATGATAATGTACTACAGCAGAGTGACTATGTCATTCTGCAGATGGAAATCCCGCAGGAAGCAATCTGCTATGCGGTAGGCAGGGCAAAAGAACTGGGGAAGACCGTAATTTTAAATCCGGCTCCGGCACCTGATTCCTTGCCGGATGCTATTTGGGAAAAGCTGGATTATATTACACCGAATGAAACGGAATTGATGAAGCTGAGTAAAAAGGAAGGGAACTGCCTGGGAGATTTTATAGAAGGGGCAAAAGTACTGTTGGACAAGGGGGTAAAGAATGTTTTGGTGACGATGGGGGAGAAGGGAGCTCTTCTTGTGAATGAAAACCTGTCGGAAGTTTTTCCGGCGAGAAAAGTGATTCCCGTGGATACTACGGCAGCAGGGGATTGCTTTAATGGGGCCTTTGTGGTTGCTCTGGCAGAAGGGAAGGAAGAGCAAGAGGCGGTGAGGTTCGCGAATACGGCTTCATCAATAGCAGTAACAAGGAACGGGGCGCAGACTTCGATTCCTGATAGGGAAGAAACAAATAGGGTACTGGCAGAAATGGATGGCTGGAAAGGGGATGCTCTGTTTGCATAGGAACAGGCAATGAAATAAGGAAAGAGAGGTAAGAGATATGAAGAAGTTAACGGCGTTATTTATGGCAGGGATTATGGTATTAGGGATGACGGCTTGTGGACAAGGCGGAACATCAGGTAATGGAGCACCGGATAGCCCTGTAGAAAAGGAAACGGATAGTCCGGCAGTGGAAGAAAGTGTTGAAACAGCACAAGCCGATGGCACAGATGGGGGAGGAAAAAGCGCCATATTGATTGTTAATGGGAACTTAGGAGATTTGGGTTTTTTTGATTCTGCGAATGCAGGGATGCAAAAAGCGAAAAATGAATTAGGGATTGATATTCAAGTAATAGAAACAGGGGATGACGAATCGAAATGGGAACCTGCCCTGGCGGATGCAGCAGAAGAAGATGCTGATTATATTATAGCAGTATCCCCATCCATGGTAGAACCGATGCAGAACATAGCTCCCCTTTATCCGGAGAAAAAGTTCTTCATGCTGGATAATACGGTGGACTACGAAGGCGGCGATTACAGCAATGTATATTGTGCAACTTTTAAGCAGAACGAGGGCTCTTTCCTTGCAGGGGTAGTAGCGGCTATCCTGGCGAAAGACACGGGTAAGCTTGGGTTTGTAGGAGGAATGGATATACCGCCTATCAATGATTTCTTGGTAGGCTATATAGAAGGCGCACTGGAAGTGAACCCGGATGTAAAAGTGGTAGCAACCTATCCTGGCGATTATTATGACCCGGCCAAAGGAAAGGAACATGGAATCGTAATGTGCAATCAGGGTGTGGAAGTAATGTTTGCAGCAGCAGGACCTACAGGGTTGGGAGTAATAGAAGCAGCTACGGATGCTGACAAATATATTGTGGGCGTGGATTCCGACCAGTCGGCAGGGTATGCTGCAAACGGCGATGAAAATACGGCAAACCATATTGCTACATCCATGATGAAAAATGTAGGGGATGCTATTTTCAGAGCGATTGATTTAGACCTTAAAGGCGAATTGGAATTGGGAACTTCAGAAAGCCTTGGTATTGCCGAAGGCGGTGTAGGGTTAGCCAAGAATGACGTATATAACGGCCTTCTCACTGACGAGGAAAAGAAAATGGTGGAAGATATTGAAGCAAAGGTAGTTGCCGGGGAAATTAAGGTAAGTACGGCGATTGGTATGACAACGGAAGACCTTGATAAATTAAGAAACAGCGTAGCTCCGTAAGTATAGAAGCTTAAGTGCCAGAGGGTGTCCGCGATATGATAGGGCACCCTCCTGCTTTACCTGCCGGAGGGCTGGCAGGTAAAGCAGAAATTGGGGAAAGTCTGTAAGGACGGATAGAGGTAAGTGAATGGACAAAAAAGTGATTTTAAAGGTTGAGAATATATGGAAAGTATATCCTAACGGTATTGTGGCCAATAAGAATGTAAATTTTGAGGTGCATGAAGGCGAGATACATGCTCTGATAGGTGAGAATGGGGCAGGAAAATCTACGCTTATGAAGATTTTGTTTGGAATAGAGACGCCGGAGGAAGGGCGGATTATTTTAAATGGCGAAGAAGTAAAAATAGAAAACTCCAAAAAGGCCATCAGCCTGGGAATCGGTATGGTGCATCAGCATTTTATGCTGGTGGATTCGCTGACGATTGCTGAGAACATTGTGCTTGGCAATGAGCCCAAGAAATACGGACTGCTCATGGATAGAGCCCAGATGCTGAAGGTGGCTATGGAGTGCAGTGAAAAATATAATTTTAATATTGATGTGAAAGAAAAGATTGAAAATGTAAGCGTTGGGGTAAAACAGAAAACGGAAATTTTAAAAGCTTTGGTGAGGGGGGCGAAGGTTCTTATACTGGATGAACCAACAGCAGTTTTGACCCCTCAGGAGACAAAGGAGCTCTTTATAGAACTGAACACTTTAAAAAGGCAGGGGCATACGATTATTTTTATTTCGCATAAGTTGAATGAAATCATGGAAATATGTGACAGGGTAACAATTATGCGCCATGGAACAACAGTGGACACAAGTTTCATTAAGGACACCAGCCCTCAGGATATTTCCAATAAAATGGTGGGCAGGGAGATTGTCCTGCATGTGGACAAGAAACCTGCCAAACGGGGTGAAGTATGCCTGGAGGCGCGAAACTTGGTTTATGTAAACAATATTGGAAAGAAAGCGCTCAACGGCGTGAGCCTGAACCTGAGGAAAGGGGAGATTTTAAGTGTGGCCGGTGTAGAAGGGAACGGGCAGGCGGAATTGGCAGCAGTTCTCACAGGCATGAAGAGGCCGGTGGCAGGAACTTTGAAAGTATTGGGGGAAGCAGTGGAAGAATTCGAGCCTGCCGTTTTACGCAAGAGAAAGCTGGCTTATATACCGGAAGACCGTATGACCAACGGATGCGCTCCGAAACTTAGTATTCTGGATAATATGTTTGCAGATAAGATAGAGCGGTTTTTAAAGAAAAATAATATTTTTCTGGATAAAAAGAAAATGAAGGAACAGGCGGAATTTTTAACCGATGACTTTAACATTTTATGCGGTTCGGTTTTACATCAGGTACAGATGCTGTCCGGGGGGAACATACAGAAGGTGGTAGCTTCCCGTGAACTGACAGAGGATGCGGAGATTATTATCGTAGAGCAGCCTACCAGGGGAATTGATGCGGGGGCATCGGAACTGATAAGGAGAAAAATTGTGGAATTCAGGGATAAGGGAGCAGCGATTCTGCTGATTTCCGCAGACTTGAATGAAGTGCTGGAACTAAGCGACAGCGCAATCGTAATGCATAACGGGAAAATTAACGCTTATTTTAAAGATACATCCACATTAACGGAAGAGGAACTGGGATATTACATGCTGGGCGTAAAAGAGCAGTCGGAGAAAGAGGTGAGTGAGATTTTATGAAAACAAAGAAAAAAATGACAGTAGGACAGTTCAATATATGGTTTGAGGTTATGCGGTTTGCATTGGCCGTTTTCATTGCCTTTGGGATTTCCTTTATTATCATGTCATTTTCTACGGATGCCCCGTTTACAGCAATCAAGAATTTGTTTGTAGGACCATTTACTTCCGTAAGAAGATTTAGTACGGTGCTGGAAACAATGATTCCGTTGACCTTCGCCGGGCTGGCAGTCAATGTGATGTTTAAGGCCAATCAGTTCAATCTGTCGGCGGAAGGGGCGCTGTTCATGGGAGGGCTGATAGCAGCAATTGTTGCAATTTATATGCCGGGGCCGCCGATTTTTGTAATTATAACAGGGATGCTTGCAGCAGGAGCGGTGGGAGCAGTGGTATGTGCTATTCCGGGTCTGCTGAAAATTAAATGGAACTGTAGCGAAATGGTAGTTTCTCTGATGCTGAATTATGTAATGCTTTATCTTGGAACTTATTTGTTTAATCAGGTAGCCAGAGACCCGGATTCTGCTTATAAGGCATCGTATAGCTTTCAGGACGGAGTGAACCTGGGAAACATCATACCGAGGACACGGCTTCATGCAGGTATTTTTATTGTGGCAGGATTTGTAGTGTTGGCATATGTTTTTATGTACAAGACTAAATGGGGATACAAGTTAAGGATGACGGGCAGCAATATCAACTTTGCAAAATGTGCCGGTATCAGTGTGGCAGGGGTTATCATGAGTTCACAGCTAATCGGCGGATTCATAGCCGGTGTAGGGGGGAGCACGGAAATGCTTGGGATGTATTCCAGATTTCAATGGTCTGCGCTTCCGGGATATGGTTTTGATGGGGTAATCCTGAATATTCTTGCAAAAGAGAATCCGGCATATATTCCCGTAGCAGCATTTTTCGTAGCATATTTGAGAATCGGCGCTGATTATATGTACAGACAGTCGGATATTGCGGCAGAAATCGTATCTATCATCGAAGGGCTGGTAATCGTACTCGTGGCAGCAACGGCATTCCTTGCCAGGTACAGGCATAAAATGACGGCGAAAGTATCCAGGGATTTATTGGAGTCAGGGGGTGCAAATTAATGGCAAGTGTATTGGACTCTATTTTAAGCACAACATTTTTATTTTCGGTTATTCGTGTGGCCACACCATTGCTCCTGGCCTCCATGGGGGCGGTTATTACTTCGAATGCGGGAATAACCAATATCGGTATCGAAGGCGTGATGCTGGTATCGGCTTTAGTGGGTGTATTTGCCAGCGCATTCGGCTTTGGACCATGGTTTGGCCTCTTTATGGCGATTCTTACAGGGGTGGCATGTTCGCTGGCTATAGGCTATGTATCCATGAGCCTGAAAGCGGACAGCGTGCTTACCTGTATTGCTTTTAATACTATGGCAGTGGGCGGTACGGTATATTTTATGTATGCGGTGGTGAAAGATAAAGGAACAACGATTGCCCTGGATTCCGGGAAACTGCCCAATGTGGAACTTCCCCTGATTAAGGATATTCCCATAGTAGGAGATATTATTTCCAATCATAATGTAATATCGTATTTAGCATTGGTGATGATTATTGCGGTGTATATCCTGCTTTATAAAACGCCGCTGGGACTGAGAATCCGTTCTGCCGGGAAAGCGCCGAATGCACTCTCTTCCGTAGGTGTAAGCCTGATAAAGACAAGGTATATTGCCTTGGGCATAAGTGGAATTCTTGGTGGAATGGCAGGAGCATTTATGTCCATGGGATATGTGACATGGTTTTCTAAAAACATGACAGCGGGGCGGGGCTTTATTGCGTTGGCAGCAGATGCTATGGGCAATTCAACACCGGTAGGGGCTGCGTTATCTTCGTTGTTGTTCGCAGTGGCGGAAGCTTTATCCTATTCCCTGCAAATTACCACGATTCCGCCAGAATTGGTACAGATGCTGCCTTATCTGGTAACGATAGTAGGGCTAGTGGCATATGAGGCAAGAAAAAACTCTCTGGATAAGAAAAAGAGAAACTTAAAAGGTGTAAAAACAACGTAGAAATGAGGTAAAGAGCCGGAGATTGGTGCTGCGCAGGTTTACGTTTGGCACAAAAGTCTCCGGACTTTGAAAGGAGCATGGTTATAAAGATGAGTAAAGAAAATGATAAGAAGATACCCGTTATTATAGATTGCGACCCTGGGCATGACGATGCCATGGCAATTTTATGGGCGTTATCTTCCCCCAGGATTGAACTTCGGGCGGTGACTACAGTGGCAGGAAACCAGACCATTGAAAAGGTAACAACAAATGCGATAAAAGTGCTGACTAAGGCGCACCGGACGGACATACCGGTGGCGATGGGGGCGAAAGCGCCTCTGATAAGAAAGCTGGTAGTAGGCGGCGAGGTAGTACATGGAGATTCTGGACTGGAAGGCCCGGTGCTGCCGGAATGCGGTTTTGATCCTTCTAAACTTACTGCGTTGGAAATGTTGGTAAAAACAATAGAGGAGTCAGAGGAAAAAATAACTTTAATTCCAATAGGCCCCTTGACGAATATTGCAACTTTATTTATTGTAAGGCCTGATTTAAAAGAAAAGATAGAGCGCATTTCCCTGATGGGGGGCGGGGCATATATGGGAAACTGGACTCCGGCGGCAGAGTATAATATATGGGCTGACCCCGAGGCGGCAAAGGTAGTATTTAATTCCGGGCTTCCTATTATTATGTCTGGGCTGGATGTTACCCATAAAGCTTATATTACAAGAGAGGAAAATGAGATTTTAAGAGCACAGGGAAATGAAATTTCTATTTTTGCAGCAGAATTGATTGATTATTTTAGCCGGTATCATTACGAAGTAGAAGGATTTCCGGGATGTACAATGCATGACCCGACAGCGGTGGCGGTGCTGCTTTATCCAGAAATGTTTACAAGTGTAAAATGTAATGTGGATGTGGAAATTACAGGGGAACTGACAACGGGCATGACAGTTGTGGATACGATTGGCTATAAAAAGAAAATTTTTGGAGAGAATCCGGATGAAAATACAACGGTACTGTTTAATGTGGACAGGAAGAAATATGTGGAAGCTTTTTTTGCTGCGATGAAATCCCTGGGGTAGAAGGGGGCAGAGTTTACTAATGAATTTGAACCGCAGCGTAACGGCGGTATGGAGGTTAAAGTGAGAAAAGACAAATTATTTATACGGATACTGATGGCAATTGCAGGTCTTATGATAAGCGGCGTGGGCGTGGGAATATTCCTGTATAGTAAGCTGGGAGTGGACCCGGCCAGCGTGCTGGAACTGGGGCTTGGGAATGTGTTTCACATAAGCTATGGTACGGCCTCCGCGTTGACAAATGTGGTAATTTTAGCAATCGTTTTGATTGTGGACAAATCCTACATTAGTTTATCTTCCCTTTTGGCAATTTTTGGAATCGGGTATACGGCTGATTTTATCAGCTATGTTCTGGATGCCTTAATAAAAGGGGAATTGAATATGATAGTCAGGATTATTATGATTTTAATCGGATGTCTGATTATGGCAGTGGGCATTTCCGTTTATATCCGTGCAGACCTAGGGGTGGGAGCTATTGATATGGTGTCGGAGATTATCAGCAATAAGCTGAAGTTTTCCTATAGAATGGTAAGGGTTGTATGTGATATTACTTTTGTAGTAGTGGGCTATCTGCTTGGCGGAACATTAGGAGTAGGAACGGTAGTGGCAGCCCTTATGACAGGTCCAGCCGTGCAGTTTGTAAGGCCTCATGTATATAAGGTAACAGATAAAATATTAGGGAATGGATAAGAAAGGAAAAAGTCTATGGTAGATATTATTTTGGATATTGATTCGGTAGGGGATGACATACTGGCAGTGATTTATGGCGCTTTGCATAAAGAAATGAACCTATTAGGGATTACTACGGTAAATGGCGCATGCGGCAGTATCGAACAGGCGGTAAATGTGGCACTTGCTACTGTGGAACTGACAGGAAAAGAAATTCCGGTGTACCAGGGGGCGGACAAAATGCTGGCATTGAGAAAATCAGAGGCAGAAGGAGACCCGGTAAATTTCGATGAAGAACTACGATGGAAGTTTGGCAACCGTTTGGACAAATTTAATGAAAAATGTCCAGAGACGAAAAGAAAAGCTGAGGAAATGAGTGCGGTAGATTTTCTGGTGAATTCCTTTATGGAAAGGCCGGGGGAAATTGTACTCGTAACAACAGGACCGCTGACAAATATAGCGCTTGCCCTGCAAAAAGAACCGGCAATAGCCAAAAAAGTGAAAGAGGCATTTATCCTTGGGGGAACATTTTGGACGCCAGGGAATATCACGCCGGTAACAGAATATAACATATGGGCAGACCCGGAGGCGGCAAAGGAGGTATGCAACTCTGGTATGAAAATAACGCTGGTACCTCTGGATGTATGTGAAAACAATCGGTTTGCAGACGGGATGCTGACACGGGACCATCTGGCGGATTTGCATTATGGCGGAACCGGGAAAGTGGTGGATTTTATCATAGATAAATATCCGATTTATATTGATATCTGGAGAGAGTATTTCCAGCTTGGGGGCTTTCCCATGGACGATGTGATTACGCTGGCACTTGCTGCAAACCCGGAACTTTGCGAATATACAGAAAATGTATTTGTAGATGTGGAACTGGACGGGGAGATTGCAAGGGGGCAGACAGTTGCATATTTTGGAAAGCAGATTGTGAAAAACCCTAAAAGGGAAAACCGAAATATTAGAATAGCCAAAAGCATAGATGGGAAAAAGTTTATGAACCTTTTTGTGGATACGGTGATTGGCTGAAAATATTGGAATGAGCGATTGGGAGAGAGGCAGAGACTTTGCCTCTCTGCTTGTCTCTTGTACTTCTTTTAGACCTGATATCTGGAATAGCGGTTCAAAGATTTTTGCTTGACGCATATAAACAGGTGGAATACAATGCATATATGAACAGCAATACTTTCGGATTAATAGCCACCAGCGGCAAAAAACGTGAGGGGGCGCTTACCAAATAGGCGATGATTGGCTAAATGGTTACATATAACTGATAGAGGGAAACTGGAATGAATATTAAAGACATTGCAAAGTTATGCGGCGTATCACCATCAACAGTATCCAAGATTTTGCATAAAAAGGATGCAGATATTAGTACGGAAACAAGAAAAAAGGTCTTGGAGGTTATTAAAAAGTACCAGTATGTACCATATTCAAAAGTAATTCATAGTGCGGCACCAAAAACAAATACAATCGGAGTGATGTTGTCGGCCGATGCATATGGCACACAGGATATTTTATATCATATTGAGGAGATGGCTGCTGAAAACGGTTATAGTATTCTGCTGTGCAATACGGCAGGGGATAGAAACAAGATAGTGAAATGCTGCCAGGTTTTTGAAAATAAAGGGGTGGATGGGATTATATCCATTAATCAGGATATAGGAACGAATATAGAAAATAACAAGATTCCTTTGGTATATGTTTTTGACAAGGATATTGGAAAGAGGAAAAATACTTCGGCAGTGGTCATGTATGAACTAAAGGAGGCGGGATATCTTGCTGCTTCCTATTTGATGGAAAGAGGGCATGAAAGGATTGGCTGCCTGCTTGGCGAGGAAGATGTGGAACTGGAGAGCGGCTATCTGAAAGCATATAAAGAAAAGTTCATGTCTCCAGACAGAGACTGGATTTTTAAAGGAACTGAAGAGGATATCATTAATATTGGTCTGGCAAAACACTTGAATGATGATATAACGGCAATTATCTGCAAGGATGTGGAGACCGGAAATATGATATATGGAAAACTGTGGGAATGGGGGGATGGCATACCGGATATGGTATCAGTCATTAGTGCCAGGGATAGCATGCTGGCTGAGAAACTATTCCCTAAAATGACAGCGGTTCATATGCCTGTAGAGGAACTTGGCAAAGCGGCAGTGGAAGCTCTTGTGAGTATTATGGAAGGAAAAACACCGGCTTATGAATGCAGCTGTAAGCTGATTCCAGATATTATAGAACGGGGAAGTGTTACAGAACCGCTGAAAAACAGACAGCGGGGAAAGATAGTAGTAATAGGAAGCATGAATACAGATTTCATGATTAATGTGAACCATATTCCAACGGGAGGAGAAACGGTAAGGGCAGGAAGCATTGCTTCCCTTCCGGGAGGAAAAGGTGCTAATCAGGCGGTGGGTGCAGGGAAACTGGGCGGTTTGGTATATATGATAGGACGTCTTGGTAATGACAGCGACGGGAAGGAAATCTATAATAGTCTTGTCGCCAGTGGGGTAAAGACGGATGGGGTTGTTTTTGATGATTCGATCCCTACTGGGAAAGCATATATTAATGTGGCAGAGGACGGGGAGAGTACAATTGTTATTTATCCGGGAGCCAATGGGAAGCTGAGCCGCAGTCAGGTACGTCAGTATGAACAGGTTTTGGATGAGGCTGTATATTGTTTACTTACGTTAGAGATTGCAGAAGAAATTGTAGAATATGCAATTCAAAGATGCAGAAGAAAAAATGTGAAGGTGATATTGAAACCTGCTTCCGCAGAGAAAATGAAAGAAAGCCTGTTCGGAATGATTGATTATTTTATCCCCAATGAAAAGGAAGTTGCACGGCTGATTCCTGGTGATATGACGGTAGAACAAAAAGCGGAAATATTAATTGGAAAAGGCGTAAAAAATGTCATTATTACGCTGGGAAGTGATGGATGCTATTTGAGGAATGGACAGTACCGGGGATATTTTCCGGCGGCTGATTTCCACCCTTTGGATACTACGGGGGCAGCAGATGCTTTTATCAGTGCATTTGCAGTTGCTTTAAGCGAAGGGGATGATATCCTAAAAGCCATTAGCTTTGCAAGTTATGCTGCGGGAATTAGCATTACAAGGCAAGGTGTACAGCCGGCGATGGTAGACCGAAAGGGACTTGCTATTTATCAGGAAGAGATTGAGAGCATGGCAGAAAAAATGCCGGAGATAGAAAGAGGGGGGAAGAATGCCTGAAATATGGCTTCTTCCCCGCTTTTTACATTTAAATGGTGTACTATTATCTGAAAAAGAGGTTTTACCAATGCTTTCTTGCAGCATGTTCCTTTTTACTCCCCAACCGCATTCACGCTCTCCCCTTGTATCAGTTCAAATGGAATCAGTTCATGAACCGGCTTCCGGTTCAATTCAATCTGCCCGAATAAAATTTCAATGCTTCTGGTGGCCAGTACTTTATACTGCTGCTTGATGGTAGTGAGCCTGGGATGGGAGTATTCCGCCAGCATGGTGCCGTCGAACCCGATGACGGAGATATCTTCCGGAACTTTGTATCCCATATCAATCAGAGCCCGGATAGCCCCGATGGCCATCACATCTGACATGGCAAATATTGCCGTTACTTCGGGGAACTTGGCCAGCAGGCGCTTCATCCCCCGGTATGCGCTGTCAAAGGAAAACCGCACGCTCTCATAACAGCGGCCGGCATCGAAGGCTACGCCGTGGCTTTGGAAACTCTCTGCGCATCCTACAAAGCGCTGATGGCTTGTAAAAGAAGTTTCGATATTTCCCCCAAGGATGCCGATTTGCCTGTGGTTGGCTTTAAATAGGGCGTCCACCGCACAGTGGGCGGCTTCAACGTCATCCGTGGACACGCTGGACAAATTGTCAAAGTGCATCCGTTCGGACTGGGTGGATACCATGACACAGGGAACATCTACCCGGGAAAAGTCTTGCTCGAAATATTCCGGGTTGCCCCCCAGGAACAGCAGGCCTAAAGGTTTCCTCTCCCGGCAGAGCAGGAGTGCCTGCTCCACCTCATTATCGTCTTCATCCAGATAAGAGACGATAACCGTATACCGGGTTTTTTCCACCGTCCGCTGAATTTCCTCCACGATGCTGGCAAAAAGCATATTGGAAATACCTTTCACCAGCACGCCGATGGACTCCGAATTGGTTTGTTTTAAATGCTTCGCATTGTTGTTTGGCACGAAATGGTATTTTTCAACAATTTCTTCTATCTTTTTCTTTGCATCCGGGCTCACGTCATTCCTGTGGTTGAGTACACGGGAAACTGTGCTGACGGAGTAGCCGGATTCTTTTGCAATATCCTTTATTGTAACCATATATGATTTCCTTGTGTTCCTGTATTTGTTGTATGAAAGGGGCAGATTAACCTTTTACAGCACCGGCGAGGACACCTTCAATAATATATTTTTGGCAGACCATGTAGAAAATAACAATAGGGATGATAGCGAGCACCAGCACTGCCATCATAGCGCCCCAGTCCAGCTGCCCATGGCTTTGCTTCAAATACTGGATGGCGATAGGAAGGGTTTTATACTTGTTAATATTCAGTACAAGGCTGGGAAGCAGATAGTCATTCCAAATCCACATAGCCTGTAGGATAGCGACGGTAACAGTCGTCGGCTTTAAAATAGGGAATACTATGCGGAAAAAGGTCTGAATGGGCGTACAGCCGTCTATCATGGCCGCTTCTTCAATCTCTATGGAAATCCCCTTGACAAACCCGGTAAACATAAATACGGCCAGCCCGGCACCAAACCCCAAGTATACGATAACAATACCCAAAGGGTTGCTCAGCTTCAGCATATTCGCAAATTTAGATAACGTAAACATTACCATCTGGAAAGGCACAATCATGGAAAAAAGGCAAAGTACATAAATTGTCTTTGTGGCCAAATTGTGAACCCTTGTAATGTACCATGCGCACATGGAGGTGCAGATAATAATTACGACTACAGAAGCCACAGTAATGAACAGGGAGTACCCAAAGGCATGGAAGAAATCTGTCAGTTTTACTGCAGTCGCATAGTTCTTCCATCCGTGCATCGCCCGTTCGATACCTTTTACATAAGAATCCCAGCCGTCAGACAATGAGTTTGCGCTGATGGAAAAAGGATTCCGGAAAATAAAGGCTTTCTTTTTAAAGGAGTTCATCAGTACTAAAAAGAGGGGTGCAATCCAGATAATACTCACAATGGCAAAGAAAAATGTGAGCAGGCCGCCATGTTTTGCACGTCTTACAGTACTTACGGATTCATTATTTTTTGCCATTAGCCTTGTACCTCCTTGCTTGTGGATATTTTATTCTGTGCCAGGGAAATCAGTGCTACCAAGATAAAGAAGATAACAGCTTTCGCCTGCCCCACACCCTGCCATCCGGTGGTGCCGTACATGGTATCATAGATATTCAGGGCTAACAGCTGTGACATTTTACCTGGGTTACCGCCGGTTAAAGCTAAGTTCTGGTCGAACAGCTTAAAGCCGTTGGTAAGGGTCAAAAATGTGCAGACAGTAATGGTAGGCATCAGCATGGGAAGTGTGACATTTTTAAGCAGCTGCAGGTTGTTGGCTCCGTCTATTTTAGCCGCTTCGATTAAATCCCCCGGGATATTCTGAATGCCTGCCACATAGATAATCATCATATAACCGATTTGCTGCCAGCATACTACAATAATCAATCCCCAGAAAGCGTACCACTGGGTGGAAACAATGGTTTTGGAAAAATGGGCAAGCACACTGTTGAATAGCATCAGCCAGATATAGCTCAGTACAATACCGCCGATCAGGTTAGGCATGAAAAAGACGGTACGGAATACATTGGTGCCTTTGATGCCCTTTGTCAATGCCATGGCAATGGAAAAAGATACTACATTGATAATAAGTACGGATACTGCGGTGAATAATGTAGTATACCACAGGGAATGTAAAAATGTGGTATCCAATTTCCCATTTACAAAAAAGATTCTCGTATAGTTGCTAAACCCGACCCACTCCCAGTCAACTACAGTAGTAAATTTACAGAAGGATAAAAAGATACCGTATGCGAAAGGGGCAATAAAACCGATAATAAATGCAATCATAGTCGGAAGTACGAATATTGGAAAATATCTTTTAATTGCTTTTTCCATAAATCCCTCACTTTCTTCTAAAAAAGGAGCGAGCAAATGATTACCCGCTCCCAGATAGATTCTTTTTTAAATTTCTTATTTAGCTTCTTCAGCTAACTGCCACTGTGTAGCCCAGCCGTCAACGAAAGCTGTCTTTACGGCATCCCACTGTCCGGAGCCATTGGTGTAAGCGGTAAGTGCGGAAACTACGTCGGCCCTCCAGTCATCTACGTTAGGAGTAGCGTTGAAGCTCCATGCAACAGCCGTCTTGCCGTCTGCCATGTAAGTGTTGTTATCTCTTACAAATGCGTTTTCGGATTCAAATTCACCGGTAAAGGTATCGAACGGAGCGGAAAGGCCCATTCCGTTTGTAATCGCATCGCGCCCTTCATCGGAGGTGATAACCCATTCCAGGAATGCCAAAGTAGCAGCGATATCTTCTTCGGAAGCTTTTGCATTAACAGCCCAGTAGTTTTCCGTACCTACGCACAGACCCTGGTTTGCATCGTCTACGCCGAAATAAATGGGCATCATACCCAAATCTTCATCGGTTACTTCATAGCCGTTGTCCGGGTTAACGAGCGGTGCATATTCCCAGTTACCGTTCTGGAAGAATACTGCTTCGCCCATACCGAATTCCATTTCTGCATTGTATGTGCCGCCTTCCAGAGTCTTAGGGTCTGCGGAAGAGGTGCCTACATACATATCCCATACGTTTTTGAAGTTATCCAGATATTTGCCTTCGATGGTACCCTGGCCGGCAACTAAGTCACAGCCTGCATCCAGGAATTCATAGTAGAGGGCAACGCCTGCAAGGTGTCCGGAGAATCTCCAGGAAGAACCGCCGTCTAAGCCTGCGGAGGAGAAAGCACCTGTCAGGTTGGTTCCCAGTGCATCATTGATTTCGTCTACGCGGCTGTTGATGTCTTCGGCAACTGCTTTTAATGTAGCAAAATCTTTGATGTCATCTACGGAAGAAATGACAGCGCCTTCCAAGGAGCAATAATCGTTAAGGATTGTCTTGTTATAAATGATACCATAGCATTCGTAGCAGTTTGCAATAGCGGCTACTTTTCCGTCATAGTTAATCACTAAGGATTTATCGGACAGATGGTCATATAATGCGGTACCGGAAAGATCATATGTATAATCATTCCAAGTCTGTGCTGCGGTTACGTTACCGATGTTGAAAATAGTAGGAGCTTCGTCCTTTGCCATCTCGGCCTGCATCGTGGTGCTGTAGGTTCCCTCTGCAGCGGTCAGCACATTTACCTCTACCCCAGTCTGCTCGGTGTAAATAGCAGCTAAATCTTTCCACTGCTGGTCAGATTCCGGTTTGAAGTTCAGCAGGTAAACGGAGCCGTCTCCGGCAGGAACGGCAGCTTCCTCTGTCGATTCTTCGGTCGTATCGGCAGCTTCTTCTGCGCTTTCCGTGTTTTCTTCAGTTGCACCTTCGGTAGTCTCGCTGCCTGCATCGGCGGCAGTATCCGGTGTGCTGCTTCCACCGCCACAGCCTGTGAGTAAAGCTGCGATCATAGCAGATGACAGGATTACGGATAATAATTTTCTTTTCATAAAATATCCTCCTTAAAATATTTGTTTTCAGAAACGTTACCGGGAATGTTACCGGTAACGTTTTCAAGCTACGGTTTCATTATATTTCCATAGGAGCCAAAATGCAAGGGAAAATTATATTTTCTATATTTTTCATAAGAATGAAGATGGGATTTTGGATGAATTGCACAAAATCGCGGATGTTTATGTAAGAATATCTTTCCAGTTTCTTTTACTGTAACCGACTCGGAGAATGATGACTACCTGCGTAATTTCAATAACTTCATAGAAAACATAAAAATTTTTATAAGGCATGCAGCGTATACTTTGATTTTGCAGGGAGTCATCTTGGATAAGTGGAAATTTGTAAGGTAGAAGTTTTAGCTGTGAAATAGAATGTCTTAAACCTTTGATGAAATTCTCTGAAGTGTCGGGTTGTAATAACTGGAAAGCGATATAATCGCCGATGCCAATGATGTCATCCGTGGCTCGTTGGGTAAGGGTGATGCGATATTTATCCATTGGCGGCCCTATACCTTTCTTCTAATGCATCGAAGACAGAATCAAAATCTAAAAGGTTATTTTGGTATACATCCTTTAAACCCTCTGTAATGAAACTATGCAATTCCTTTTCTGTAGCTTCCGCCGGCAAATAGTTAACAGAAGTTTTCATGAAAAACCTCCTTTTCTTTTTGTGTAATTAGAATACCATGATGGCGGTGTTTTTACAAGCAGAAATTTTATTTGCTTAATCCCAAAGGTATGTGTATACTATGAGTAAATAAAAAACAAGGACAGTGCAAAAAAGGGATGGAAAGGGTGTAAGTTAATATGAGGAAAAGCGGCATTTTATTACCGGTTTCCAGTTTGCCTTCGGAATATGGAATCGGTGCGTTTTCAAAAGAGGCATATGAGTTCGTGGATTTTCTGGAAAGTGCGGGGCAGGGGTTTTGGCAGATTCTTCCGTTAGGGCCTACCGGATATGGGGATTCTCCATATCAGTCATTTTCCACTTTTGCGGGAAATCCTTATTATATTGCCCTGGAGGAGCTGGTGGAAAAAGGCTGGCTTAAGAAGGAAGAGTGCGAGGAGTGCGATTTTGGCGGAGATAACGGGTATGTGGATTATGAGAAAATTTATCTGTCGCGATTTCGGATTTTGAGGAAAGCCTATGAGCGGAGTGGTATCGGAAAAGAGGAGGATTTTCGCCGTTTTCAGGAGGAAAATCGGTTCTGGCTGGAAGATTATGGGCTGTATATGGCGGTGAAGAATTCTTTCGGTGCAAGGAGCTGGACGGAATGGGAAGAGGATATCCGTGTGCGGAAGCCGGAGGCAGTAGAGGCTTACAAAGAAAAATATAAAGAGGAAATAGAATTTTACCAGTTCCAGCAGTACCTTTTTGCAAAGCAGTGGCTGGCATTAAAGGCATATGCCAATAAGAAAGGGATACAGATTATCGGGGACATTCCCATTTATGTGGCCCTGGACAGTGCGGACACATGGGCGGCGCCGGAACTGTTCCAACTGGATGAGGAATGCAGGCCCATAGGCGTAGCCGGATGCCCTCCGGATGCATTTTCGGCCACAGGGCAGCTATGGGGGAATCCGCTGTACCGTTGGGAATACCATAAGGAAACCGGATACGAATGGTGGATGCGGCGGATTGCCTATTGTTACCGTTTGTATGATGTGGTGCGGATTGATCATTTTCGGGGATTTGACGAGTATTATTTTATCCCTTATGGGGATGACACGGCGGAGTTTGGCCATTGGGAAAAAGGGCCGGGCTATGATATTTTTAAAACAATGAAAGAAAAAGTGGGAAAGAAACCCGTGATTGCGGAGGACTTGGGATATCTGACCCCCAGCGTCCTGAAACTGGTAAAAAAGACAGGCTATCCGGGGATGAAAGTACTGCAGTTCGCCTTTGACGACAGCGAGGACAGCGATTACCTGCCCCATAAATACAACGGCAATGCGGTGGTGTATACAGGAACCCATGACAATGACACAACGGTAGGCTGGTATAGTACATTAAACAGAAGGGATAAGGCTTTTGCAAAGCATTATCTGAACATAAGGTCTACAAAGGAAATCCACTGGGATTTCATACGGGCGGCTTTATCCAGCGTGGCGGATACGGCGGTTATCCCTATGCAGGATTACTTGGGCCTTGGGGCGGAAGCCAGGATAAATATCCCGTCCACATTGGGGGATAACTGGAAATGGAGACTGAAAAAAGGGCAGCTGGATGAAGGACTGGCAAAAAGGATACGGGAAATGACTAAGTTGTACGGGCGGTTGGGGAAAGTGTGAGAAACAAGGCTGAGAGATGTTCTGGCAATAAATTTTGCTCGAAGCCAATATGCCAGTAAGAGCAGTAAAGCGGAAAGCACTTGGGTAGAAGAGAGGTGTTATTTGGTTAACGATGGCGGACGCCGTGAGGGAAATAAAATGCTCCGTCGCCACGCTCCCGTTCCAAAAAAAGCGTAGCGGCACTAGGTTCGTGAACTACCTCACCAAGTGCCGACGTTTTTTAAGGGGCTCCTTAAGCATTTTATTTCCCTCACGGCTGGGCTGAGGTGCTAACTTAATGATATTGGCCTAAGTGCCGGCGTTTTTCAAAGGGCTTCTTGAGGGGGTTATCATTCTCGTGGCTGGCTCAAATAGGAGTTGTGGTAATGGTAATCGAAGGTGACGTCTTTTTCCAGCCATGGGGGAGGGAGGAAGGCGTTTGCTGCATTTTCAGTAGGGAATTCCACTTCTGCAATGATGAGCGGACGAAAAGGTTCGTCAAAAATATCCAGTTCTACTTTTAAAGGGACGTTTAGTTCTTCCGCAGAAAGCGTGACGGAAAACTCCGGCTTTTCCAGGGGAATCAGATATCTGGTTTTGGAGATGACATTGCCGTCCGCCTTTTTGCGAAGATGGTAATAGGAGGCAGCATTGAGGGGGAGATTATACTCTTCCCTTGCAAGCAGCCCCTTTCCTTTATAAGTCAGATAATATTTCTCATCCTCCTTCCGAATACGAATAACCGGCTCCGTATTCAAATAGGCCTGTTCAATATGATGGGCCTCATAAGAATCCAAATTGCCAGGCAATTCTTTTATCGTATACTTTCTTTCTATTTCCATAGTTACCCCATTTCTGCGCATCTTTTGCGCCTATTAAGTTTGCGGATGCGCCTTTTTTGCGCCAAAATATACTTTAGTTTATCAAGTCCTTTACCCATATCAACATCAAAAACCTTGGCTGAATATTCCGGTAATATAGTCAGTGAAAAGCCCTTTTGTGCCATGGAATCAAGACCATAAAAAGCAGGAGGGCCTCTGCCCGAGTGTTTTCTGCATTATTGGGCTTGATGGAATGTCCGGCACAATGGGATTTGAACAGACTATATTACCGGAATATTCTCACAACCTATATATATTATATATTCTACCAACCCCCCCCAAAGAATGCAACCCCCCCCCTGATTTATTCTTTTTTTATACTGTTATAAGATTTATTTCCTTTTAAATTCCCCCATAAAGTGGTAAAATAAAAGCATGAAAAAGTGGAAAAAAATTTCCGGGCGGGAAATATAATAATTTATAAAATAAAGCCGTTAGAAACGGCAGAATGAGAGGGACAAGATGAGTAAAGTATGTGTTTTTTTTGCGCCGGGGTATGAGGAGATTGAGGCTTTGGCCGTGGTAGATCTGCTTAGGCGGGCAGGGATTGAGACGGATATGGTATCCGTTACGGAAGAACGCCAGGTGACCAGTTCCCATGGGATAACTGTCCAGATGGACAAGCTTTTTGATGAAGTGGATTTTGGAACGGCAGATATGATTGTCCTGCCGGGAGGGATGCCGGGAACGAAGAACCTGGAGGCGTTCGGCCCATTGATGGATATGGTGGATGCTTTTTATGGGGAAAAGAAGCTGCTTGGCGCTATTTGTGCAGCCCCTAGTATTTTTGGACACAAAGGTATGCTGAAAGGACGTAAGGCGTGCTGCTTCCCAGAATTCGAAAGCCACCTGGAAGGGGCAGAAGTGACGAAGAACCCAGTGGAAAGTTCGGATTTTATCATTACAGGAAGAGGGATGGGATGCGCCGTGGATTTTGGCCTTGCCATTGTGGAGAAATTCCAAGGGGAAGATGCGGCGGCGGCTTTGGCGGAAAAGGTAGTTTATGGCCATTTTAAAAAATAAAGGGGCAGTGTGAAAAATAAATTCTTAATATAGTGTCTGCGCAATGAAGATTGCGGAAAGGATATGGTTGTTTGGATGAACATATTATTTTTTTTAACACCGAAAAGCGAAGTTACTTATATTTATGACAATGATACGCTGGGTGAGACGTTGGATAAAATGGAATATAATAAGTATACAGAGGTTCCCATCATCGACCATTTGGACGGAACGTACCTGGGAACGATAACCGAAGGGGATTTGCTGTGGGAAGTGAAGGAACAGTATGATTTGAGCTTAAATGAAGCCGAAGATGTGCCTATAATGGATGTGAAAAGGAAAAGGGATAATGAGCCGGTGGAGGCGGATGCCAATATAGAAGACCTGATTAGTAAGATTTTAAACCAGAATTTTGTTCCTGTCATCGATGACAGTGATTGCTTTATAGGAATTATTACAAGAAAAGATGTAATTCAATATCTGTCCAGGAAATGTGGGATGAAAGAAGCGGTATTTGTTTAGTCTGAATTTGTTTTTTGCTGTTTTTTTTGCTTGGTAAAACTTACCTTAATATTTCGTTCAGCTTCGTAAATACTAACATCAAGATAAGTGATTCGGTTCTGGCTTAGAACGGATGCAAAGTATTAAGTATTCGGGATAAGCATGTGGATTGAAACCGCTTATCTCGAATATAGATAGCGAAAGCTAGAAAGACGAAATTGGAGGTGAATTAGAATGGCAAGCAGCAAATCTAATAGAGTAGAAGTTCCTGAAGCTAAGGCAGCTATGGATCGTTTTAAGACAGAGGTTGCTTCTGAGTTAGGTGTTAACTTGAAAGAAGGTTACAATGGTGACCTGACTTCTAAGGAAGCTGGATCTATCGGCGGCGAAATGGTTCGTAGGATGATCAAGAAGCAGGAAGAACAGATGAAATAACAAAGTAAAAAAGCGGCCCGCCTGGAAACAGGCGGGTTGTTTTTACCTTATAGGAAATTACGCCACAATGTTGTAAGCTGCCAAGAAAGAATGCGAAGCATTCTTTGGAGTTGGCCGCCGGGCCAACTCTTTTTTATGCACAGGGGCGCACAGATGAAATTGTTGCTTGCGCAACGTGCGCCCCGCGCGGCGAGTAGGGGGAAAATCTCCCCTGCTCGATTATGATAAGAAATTACGCCGCAGCGCTATATGTCGCTAGGAAAGAATAGAATGCGAAGCATTCTTTGGAATAGGACGGCGGAAGAGAGGTAAAGGATGGAAAACAGTACAAATCATACGGAAGAGATTAAAGATATCTGGGATTGGAAAGTTATAGAGGAGGCTTTTCAGGAAGGCGGGGAGATTGTCCGGTTTCGGCGGATGATTATGCGGTATCAGTGCGCCATGCTGGAGGTGAAGACGAAGCTGGATGTGCTCAACGCGGAACTTTCGCTGCAGACAAGCAGGAATCCTTTTGAGACGATTAAATGCAGGATTAAATCGCCGAGAAGTATATTGGAAAAGCTGGAGAGGAATCATTTGACGCCGACAGTGGAAAATGCGGAGAATAATTTGAACGATATTGCGGGAGTCCGGGTAATTTGTTCGTTTCCCGATGATATTTATATGCTGGCGGACTGCCTGCTTGCGCAAGACGATATTACATTGATCGCCAAAAAAGATTACATAAAAAATCCGAAACCTAACGGTTATCGAAGTCTGCACCTGATTCTGGAAGTGCCTATATTTTTGACAGATGAGAAAAAGCCTATGAGGGTGGAGGTGCAGTTCCGCACAATAGCTATGGATTTCTGGGCCAGCCTGGAGCATAAGCTGAAATACAAGAAGCACATCAAAAAGGCAGAAAGCATCTCCAATGAACTGTTCTACTGCGCGGAACTGATTGCTCAGCTGGACGGGAGGATGCAGCAAATTAGGGAGAAAATCGAGGAAGAATGAAACGGGCAAAATTAAAAAGCCAATCCATTTGGGGGTTGCCTGGAGATATGCCCATACTAAAACAGAGAAATCACCGACTGCCTTTCCACCAGTTCCACATCCAAAGTAATCTGGCAGGGGTCATCATTGTTGCCTGCCAGGATTTTTTCTAACAGCAGCTTTATGGCAGTCTGGGCTTTTAACTCTACATTTTGTGAGATGGAGGTGAGTTTAGGCGTGGTAAACCGGCATAAACTCAGATCATCATAGCCAATGACGGATAAATCGATGGGAACCCGCAATCCGCCCAGCCGTGCTCCCTCCATAATGCCGATGGCGCAGATGTCGGCAGTGGTGACTACGGCAGTGATGCCTTCGTTCATAGAGGCAATCTTTTTCCCCGCAGCCAGGCCGCCTTCATAGGAAGGAATATTGTTGAGCACATATTCTGGCCGGAAAGGTATGCCGCATTCTAATCCCCTTTCGCTCCGTAGGAATCCAGAAGAATCCTGTGGAGTAACAGTTACCATGAGTTTCTAAATTAGATTGTTACTCACTTTGAGGCATAACTAGTTAAAGAATGGGCATTTGTATTAGGAAAAAAGAATGAGTGGTTAGGGGTGTTACTTTCCAAGGCATAACCGAAATGACAAGGGATTTGTTGTTTTATGCTTTGGGGAGTTTTTTTTATATCAAGATTAGGGCTTTTGGCATCCGAATCTTAATCAGGAAAATTCCCTATATTTCCCGGCGCGCGAGAAGTTCTGTTGTCAGGGGGTGACGAAGGTGCAGGTTGTGCGAAAAATAAATAACAATGCGGTTTTATGCACCGACAAAAGCGGACGGGAGTTAATCGCGATAGGGAAAGGGCTCGGGTTTGGGGCGCTGCCCCGGGAGATTGGGCTGGATGAGATTGAGAGGACCTTTTATGATGTGGACAGCGCTTACCATAAGGCGGCGGAGGATTTGCCGTTAGAAGTAATAAACTTTGCGGCGCGTCTGACTGACATTGCCTGTAACGAATTGGATTATGAACTGAATCCTAATGTGGCATTCCTGCTGGCGGATCATATATCCTTTGCAATCCAAAGAGTTCGGCGGGGGATTCATGTGCGCATGCCTCTGGCATATGATGTGCAGCAGATGTACCCGGTGGAGTATAAGTTTGGCTTGTATGCTTTAAAAAGAATCCGTAAGGAATTCAAAATCGGCCTTCCGAAAGAAGAGGCGGTGGGTATTGCCCTCAACCTGGTGAATGCCAGGGCGGCAGGGGATAAAATGCCGAAGGGGGATGGGAAGGAAGGTTACGCTGAGATGCTGGAGGATATTACGGAGATTGTGGAAGAATATTTCCATATCATCGTAGAAAGGGATTCCTTTAACTATTCCCGTTATGCTACCCATCTGCAATACCTGTTCCAGCGTGTATGCCAGCATAAGGAAATTAACAGCGATAACCTGAAGCTATACGAAAGCCTGAAAGAAGAGTTCGCAGACGTGGCGGCCTGCGTAGAGAAGATTGCCGAGCATATCCGGGGGAAGTGGGGCTGCCAGCTTTCGGAAGAAGAAAGGCTGTATTTAATTTTACATATCAACCGAATCTGCATGAAAGAAGGATTGTAACCATAATTGGGCATAACCTCCGCGGTTCGGACGTGCGTATACATCTGGGCTGACGGAGGTTTTTTACATTATAGGAAATTACGCCACAATGTTGTAAGCCGCCAAGAAAGAATGCGAAGCATTCTTTGGAATTGGCCGCTGGGCCAATTCTTTTTATATAATATAGAAAGGAGAAAAGAGAAATGGCGCTGAGTAATGAACAAATTGCAAAAACGGTATTGGAGGCCGTTGGAGGGAAAAACAATGTTACATTTGTAACACATTGCATGACACGGCTTCGTTTTAATCTGAAAGACATGGCAATTCCGGATCAGGAAGCGATGAAAGAACTGAAAGGTGTACTGGGGGTGGTTGTGTCCGGCGGCCAGTTCCAGGTGGTCATAGGACAGAATGTTCCGAAGGTATATGCGGCGCTCTGTGCGGAGGCGGGAATTGCACAGCAGGACGCAATAGATGAGAATCTGGATGGCCCCAAGGAGAAGCTGACGCTAAAGAGAGCTGGGAGCAATATCCTGAATTATATGGCAGCCTGCATGACACCGATGATTCCGGCAATGATGGCGGCTGCTCTGTTCCGTACGATACAGGTAGCGATAGGCCCGGATATGCTGGGGCTGGTTACGGCGGAAAGCAACTTTTATATGCTTTGCGACTTTGTGTATAACGCATTTTTTTATTTCCTGCCTGTTTATCTGGGGTATACGGCTTCCAAGAAGCTGAACCTGAATCCCGTGATGGGCATGCTGGCAGCCTGCCTGCTTATTGTGCCGGGCTTTGTAGACCTTGCCGATGCAGGGGCATCGTTTAGCGTGTACGGCATTCCATGTATTGTCAACAATTATTCCCAGAGTGTTCTCCCCATTGTGCTGACGGTGTGGATGATGAGTTATGTGGACCGGTTTTTCCGCAAGGTTATTCCGGATATCCTCTCAACGATTTTCGTTCCGTTCCTGACAATGGTAGTAATTGTGCCTGTTGAACTGTGCCTTTTGGCACCCATCGGCTCCGTGGCGGGCGATTTTATCGGCAACGGACTCCTGGCTTTCGGCAATGTGGGAGGTTTTCTGGCGATAGCCGTGGTGGCAGCGGTTTGGGAGTTTTTGGTTATGTCCGGCATGCATACGGTGTTGATTGTGTTCGGTATTTCCTCTATGATGACAAATGGGGTGGATAATTTCGTGCTTACGGCAGGGGGCTATGCCACCTGGGCCGCTTTTGGCATGGCGCTGGGCGCTTTTCTGCGCCTCCGCGACAAGGAGGAGAAGACGCTGGCATTGGGGTATTTTGTTTCAGGCATTTTGGGCGGTGTTACCGAGCCTGTGCTGTACGGAATCGGCTTCAAGTTTAAAAAGCCCTTTATAGCAATGGCTATCGGCGGCTTCTGCGGCGGCTTGTATGCGGGGCTGATGCACGTAGGGACCTATGTGATGGGGGCGACTAACTTTTTGTCGGTGTTGGGCTATGTAGGGGGCGGAACGGCTAATATGATTCATGGATGTGTCGGTGCGGTGATTGCCTTGGGCGTATCGGCGGCGCTTACTTATTTTATTGGATTTACGGAACAGGATTTGCTCGGCTGATGCGGCGAATCTGCCCGGCCAATACAGCGGGGCGGGAAAGAACGGTTTGAAATATATATGGAAGGAAGGTTTTTGGGATGATTCGGATGATAATACGTGCGGATGACGTGGGCTACTGTGAGGCGGTAAATTATGGCATTGCCAAAACGGTAAAGGAGGGGCTTGTAAGGAGCGTGGGCATTATGCCAAATATGCCATCGGCAGCACACGGCATTGGGCTGCTGGAAGGCACTGGTGTCTGCATGGGGCAGCATACGAATGTCTGCCTTGGAAAACCTTGTGCGGAACCGGATAGGATTCCAAGCCTGCTAAAGGAGGACGGTACATTTAAGAGCAGCCGGACTTACAGAGAGGCTTGGGCAAAGGGGGAAGATTTCGTTGTACTGGATGAGGCGGTATGGGAGATTGAAGCGCAGTATCGCCGTTTTGTGGAGTTAACAGGCTTGCAGCCCGGCTATTTTGAGGCGCATGCCGTAATGAGCGAAAATCTTTATAAGGGTTTGGCCATTGTGGCAGAGCGCCATCATTTGCGCTATAGCGATATGACGCCGGTATCAAATGTCGGCTTCTTTGGCGGAAAACCGGTGGCATGCTGTGCAATGGGCAGCATGAAGCCGGATTATGACCCCTTCCAGTGCCTGAAGGACGCTGTGGCGGATGCCCGTAAGGATATACCGAATGTGTTTGTCTGCCATCCGGGGTATGTGGATGCCTATCTCCTGCGCAGTTCGAGCCTGACGCTGAACCGTACGAAGGAAGTAGAAATGCTGTGTGCCCGGGAGACGAGGGAATGGCTGGCAGCGTGGGAGGTAGAACTGCTCTCCTATGATGAATACTAATCAGTGAATTAATCTTACATCATTCTTTTTTATATGTCGAAGATTCAGGAATCCCTTCCAAGCCAATGACCGTACGGCTTGAAAGGGATTTCGTTTCTGATGGGGAAAAGAAGTGGTTTTATTCCTGCAGGAAACGAGCCAAGCAGCCGCACTTGGGCGGATATTTGGCGGCTGCCGAGAGGGCCAATAACCTGCTGCCTGCAGCGGAGGTGTTGGATTGAAAAACAGTTCATCCGCAAATCCGCAAATCTTTTAAAGAAATACTGGAATTTCCTTTGCCGATGTGCTATAATCCTACAATGACTGCAATTATGTACTTTATTCCCGCAAACAATGCGCTAAGTGCCGTGCTTATGCGATACAGGGCAGCAAGAAGTGCGGGAGGGAGATAAAACCAGCGATAACACCCAATATTAAGGAGGAAATTAATAAAATGAGCTTACAGGTGGAAAAATTAGAGAAAAACATGGCAAAGCTGACAATTGAGGTATCTGCTGAAGAACTGGAAAAAGCGATTGAAAGCGTATACCAGAGAAGCAAGAAAAATATCAGTGTTCCCGGATTCAGGAAAGGCAAAGTGCCGCGCAAGATGATAGAGAGAATGTATGGCAAGGAAGTATTCTACGAAGACGCAGTAAATGATTTGCTTCCCGATGCATATGAGGATGCCCTGGAGGAGTGTGAGGAGGAAATCGTTTCTTCCCCGAAGATTGAAGTGATTCAGGTAGAAGCCGGGAAACCGCTTATTTTTACCGCAGAAGTTGCTACGAAGCCGGAAATTGGCTTAGGCAAATATAAAGGGGTGAAAATTGATAAAATAGATACGGAAGTAACCGAAGAGGAAGTAAATGCACAGGTGGACAGGGAACGTGAGAACAATGCCAGAAACATCGCAGTGGAAGACAGGCCTGTAAAGGACGGCGATATGACTGTGATCGACTTTGAAGGTTTTGTGGATGGCGTGGCTTTCGAAGGCGGCAAGGGTGAGGACTACCCGCTGACCATCGGTTCCGGCGCATTTATCCCAGGGTTCGAAGAGCAGCTTGTAGGTGCGGAAATCGGCAAAGAAGTGGAAGTGAACGTTACTTTCCCGGAGAATTATCAGGCAGAGGAACTGAAAGGAAAAGCAGCGCTGTTTAAATGTACGGTAAAAGAAATTAAGGAAAAGGAACTTCCGGAACTGGATGACGAATTTGCCAGCGAAGTATCCGAGTTCGAAACTCTGGCGGAATATAAAGAGGACATAAAGAAGAATCTGTCGGAGAGGAAAGCGCAGGAAGCAAAACGAGCAAAGGAAGATGCAGTTATTGATGCAATTATAAATGATTCCGATATAGAAATCCCTGACCCCATGCTGGAGACAGAGCAAAGACATATGGCGGATGATTTTGGCCAGAGGATTCAGATGCAGGGGATTAATCTGGAACAGTATTTCCAGATTACCGGAAGCAGCTACGATACACTGGTAGAGCAGATCAAGCCCCAGGCTGAAAAGAGGATTAAATCCAGGCTTGTATTGGAGGCGGTAGCAGCAAAGGAAGGCATCGAAGTTTCTGAAGAGGAATATGTAAAAGAAACGGAGAGAATGGCGGAAATCTATCAGATGGAAGCAGAAAAAGTAAGGGAAATGCTGGGTGAAAAAGAAAAGAAACAGGTTATGAAGGACCTGGCTATCCAGAAAGCGGTAGATTTTGTTGTAGAAAACGCAAAAGAGAAATAATATATTATGAAAAAATAAAAATTCTCTTAATTTAGCGTCCGTTTAGTTGCAAAATCGGATGCAAAGGACTATGATGAGTTCAGCGGAAATGGACGAAGTATAGAAACCGGAGGTTTGCAAGGAGGAACGAGCATGAGTTTAGTGCCTTATGTCATTGAACAGACGAGCAGGGGCGAAAGATCCTATGACATTTATTCAAGGCTTTTGAAAGACAGGATTATATTTTTGGGCGAGGAAGTAAATGATACTTCTGCCAGTATTGTGGTAGCGCAGCTGCTTTTTCTGGAATCGGAAGATCCGGAAAAGGATATTCATCTGTATATCAACAGCCCGGGCGGCGTAATTACGGCGGGGATGGCCATTTATGATACTATGAATTTTGTTAAATGTGATGTATCCACCGTTTGTATCGGTATGGCTGCAAGTATGGGCGCTTTTCTTCTTGCAGGGGGAGCAAAGGGCAAGCGGTTTGCCCTTCCCAACGCGGAGATTATGATTCATCAGCCTGCCGGAGGGGCTCAGGGCCAGGCAACGGAAATTGAAATAACGGCAAAGCATATTCTGGCCACCAAAGAAAAGATGGCGAGAATCATGGCACAGAATACTGGGCAGGATTTTGAAGTGATTATGGCGGATACGGAAAGGGATAACTGGAAGACCGCCGAGGAAGCATTAAAGTATGGGCTGATTGACAGGATTATTGAAAATCATGCCAGCTTTGGGAAGTAAACGAAAAGCAATGTAAAAGAGCGGAACTAGTGTACTGAAATGTGAACGTGCCAGTGCACTAGGCGGGTTATGGAAAGGGCATGGTTATTAACATGGCGGGAAAGAATTCTGACGATATCAGATGCTCGTTCTGCAATAAAAGGCAGGAACAGGTGAAAAAATTAATCGCTGGTCCTGCGGGAGTCTACATCTGCGATGAATGCGTGGAAATATGTGCGGACATTATTGAAGAGGAATACGAGGAAGAGCCGGTAGAAGATGAATTTGATATCAATTTATTAAAACCGGTAGAAATCAAAGATTTTCTGGATGATTATGTAATTGGACAGGAAGCGGCAAAAAAGGTGCTCGCCGTTTCCGTTTATAATCATTATAAAAGAGTTTTGGCACCGAAGGATGATGATGACGGGGTAGAACTTCAGAAAAGCAATATTATTTTGGTGGGGCCTACAGGCTCCGGAAAAACTTTTCTGGCACAGACTTTGGCGAAAATCATCAATGTGCCTTTTGCAATTGCAGATGCCACCACTTTGACAGAGGCAGGCTATGTAGGCGAAGATGTGGAGAACATTTTATTAAAATTAATACAGGCGGCTGATTATGATGTTGAACGTGCTCAGTATGGAATTGTCTATATTGATGAAATCGATAAGATTACGAAGAAAAGCGAAAACGTATCCATTACCCGTGATGTTTCCGGCGAAGGCGTGCAGCAGGCTCTCTTGAAAATCGTGGAAGGTACAGTAGCCAGTGTGCCGCCCCAGGGAGGGAGAAAGCATCCTCATCAGGAACTTATCCAGATTGATACGACCAATATTTTGTTTATTTGCGGAGGGGCATTTGACGGACTGGAAAAAATTGTGGAATCCCGTTTGGACAGAAGTGCGATTGGCTTTAACGCAGAGGTTACTTCGAAGCATACGAAGAAGATTGACGACCTGTTAAAGGAAGTGACTCCTCAGGATTTGGTAAAGTTTGGGCTGATTCCGGAATTTGTAGGGCGTGTTCCGATTAATGTGACTTTGGAAGGGCTGGATAAAGATGCCCTGGTGAGAATTTTGAAGGAGCCGAGAAATGCCCTGGTGAAGCAGTATAAGAAGCTGTTTGAGTTTGATGGGGTGAAACTGGACTTTGAAGAAGACGCGGTGGAAATGATTGCGGATAAGGCGTTGGAACGCAAAACTGGGGCGAGAGGGCTTCGTTCCGTTATGGAAAACGCAATGATGGATGTGATGTACCGGATACCTTCCGATGAATCCATTACCAAATGCGTGGTAACAAAAGGGGCGGTAGAGGGAACGAGTGAACCTTTGCTTATCCATCGGGAAGCGATGCGCCCGGCTAAATAGTAACGAGAAGTGAGGCGTCGCCGTGGAAAGGCGGCGTTTCTTTTATATAATTAGGAAATTATGCCACAGCGTTGTCAGTCACTAGGAGTTGGCCGCTGGGCCAATTCTTTTTTAAATTATAGGAAATTACGCCACAGCGTTGTAAGTCGCCAGGAAAGAATGCGAAGCATTCTTTGGAATTGGCCGCTGGGCCAATTCTTTTTTATACTATTTTTTTATATAATAGGATTCGGATGTCAAAAGCCCTGGCTGTGGGGGAAGCCTGGCAATTAGCACAAAAAGTAATATAGAATAAAGAAACGGGAATAAACAGGGAAGAGGAAATGGACAGGATGGAAGTATCAATAAGAGCGAGTGAGAAGATATGTATTCCTACAGTGGCGCTGCGGGGGATGGTGATTTTACCCCGTACGATTATTCATTTTGATTTGAGCCGTAAAAAATCAATTGCGGCTGTAGAGCAGGCCATGGTGGTGAACCAGAGGATTTTTTTAGTGACGCAGAAAGAGACGGAAGATAAGGACCCGGATTTTGAAGGGGTTTATCATATAGGAACGGTGGCTCTTGTAAAGCAGGTTATTAAAATGCCGAACAATATTGTACGGGTCATGGTAGAAGGGATTTCCAGGGGCAAACTTTTAGGACTTACGGAAAATCAAGTGTATCTGGAAGGGGAAGTGAAGGAAATCGATGAGCCGGCCAATTTGAGGGGAACCGTACAAGAAGAGGCGATGGTGCGTCAGATTAAGGAATTATTTGCAGGCTATGCGGCATTTTACCCGAAGACAGGGGCGGCAGTGGAACGACATATTCAGGATGTTGGTGAACTGGGCTGGGTTTTGGATCAGATAACGATTAATATGCCATTGCAGTATGAAAACAAGCAGAATGTGCTTTCGGCGATAGACCTGGAAGAGCGTTATGAGATGCTAGCCGGAATATTGAGCAACGAAATAGAGGTTGCAAAAATCCGTACGGAACTTTCCGAGAAAATAAGGGGGAAAGTAGAAAAGAATCAGAAGGAATATCTTTTGAGGGAGCAGCTCCAGTTTATCAGGGAAGAACTGGGGGAGGAGAATTCCTATTCCGATGCGGAGCAATTCGAAGCAGATTTAAAAAAGCTGAAGGCCGGCAAAGAAGTGAAGGAAAAAATCAGCAAGGAAATCGCCCGTTACCGTAGATTATCCCAGAACAGTTCGGAGAGTGCGGTGGAGCGGGGGTATATAGAAACGTTGCTGGAGCTGCCCTGGGATAAGTATACGAAGGACAATACGGATATTAGCCAAGCCGAAAATATCCTGGAACGGGATCATTATGGCCTGAAGCAAGTGAAGGAAAGGGTACTGGAGGCATTGGCGGTACGCTGTCTGACAAAACAGGGGCAGGCACCGATTATCTGTCTGGTGGGCCCTCCCGGAACGGGGAAGACCTCCATAGCGAAAAGCGTGGCGGAGGCTATGAATAAGAAATACGTGCGTATCAGCCTGGGCGGTGTACGGGATGAGGCGGAGATCAGGGGGCATAGGAAGACCTATGTAGGGGCTATGCCGGGACGGATTATTGCCGGGCTAAAACAGGCCGGTGTGAAAAACCCGTTGATGCTGCTGGATGAAATCGACAAGGTGAGCAGCGATTATAAAGGGGATACTTCCTCCGCTTTACTGGAAGTACTGGACGGGGAACAGAATAATAAGTTCAGGGATCATTACATAGAGATTCCGGTGGACTTATCGGAAGTATTGTTCGTCGCCACAGCGAATTCGGTGGCAACCATCCCCAGGCCGCTGTTGGACCGCATGGAACTCATAGAGGTGAACAGTTATACGGCCAACGAGAAATACCATATTGCCAAAGAGCATCTGGTGGCCAAACAACTGCGCAGGAACGGCCTGGAAGGCGGCCAGCTTTCCATTAGTGACAGCGCATTGAAGAAAATGATAGAGTGCTATACGAGGGAAGCCGGTGTCCGCGATTTGGAGAGGCAAATCGGCAGCATTTGCAGAAAGGCAGCAAAAGAAATCCTACAGAAGAAAAAGCAGGGTATTAAAGTGAGTGCTTCCAATCTGGGGAAGTATTTGGGCAAGGAAAAGTATAGTACTAATCGGGTCAATGAAAAAGACGAAATAGGGATTGTAAGAGGCCTGGCCTGGACTAGCGTAGGCGGGGAAACCTTACAGATAGAGGTGAACGTAATGCCTGGGAAAGGAGAGGTTGACCTAACCGGTCAGATGGGCGATGTGATGAAGGAGTCGGCAATTACCGGTTTGAGTTACGTTCGCTCTATCAGCAATAAGTATGGAATTTCCCAGAAAACATTCAGGGAAAATGATTTTCATATACATATCCCGGAAGGCGCTGTGCCTAAGGACGGCCCCAGCGCAGGGATTACCATGGCTACCGCCCTTTTCTCGGCCATAACCAATACGCCGGTAAAGGCGGATGTAGCGATGACAGGGGAAATTACTTTACGGGGCAGAGTGCTTCCTATCGGCGGGCTGAAGGAAAAGATTCTGGCTGCCAGGACCGCAGGGATCAAAACAGTGCTTGTACCGGAAAAAAATAAAAAAGATATCGAAGAGATAGAAGGGGAAATCAAAGCCGGGCTTTCCATTTATTTTGTGGAGAGCATGGAAGAAGTACTCCCCCATGCCCTGGCCGGAGAGATTCATAAAGAAGCTTTCATTGGGGCAAAGAAGCAAAAGAAAAGGGACGGAAAAGAGTGAAAGCCCAGGCCGGGAGAATACTCTGCCAAGGGTATGAAATTCGTGAATGCCTAAATGAAACATGGTGAAGAAAGGAATTATATATGGTAATTAAGAATGTGAATCTGGAGACAGTCTGCGGGATTACCAGCAAGATGCCAGAGAACGAACTGATAGAATTTGCATTTGCAGGAAAAAGCAACGTGGGCAAGTCCTCTCTGATTAACGGCCTGATGAACCGAAAATCATTGGCGAGAACCAGCGCGCAGCCGGGAAAGACACAGACAATAAACTTTTACAACATCAATGACCAATGTTATTTTGTGGACCTGCCCGGATACGGCTATACTACGGCTAATGTAAAAGTAAAGGAACAATGGGGAAAGATGGTAGAGCGCTACCTCCACGGAACAAAGATGCTGCGTGCTATTTTCCTCCTCATTGATATCCGCCACGAGCCCTCTGCCAACGATAAAACAATGTATGAGTGGATGCTGCACTACGGCTTCCACCCCATTATCATCGCTACCAAACTGGATAAGCTAAAAAAAACCCAGGTACAAAAGAATATAAAAATGATAAGGACAGCGCTGAATATGGATGGGGACAGCATACTTATCCCATACTCATCCCTTACCAAACAGGGCCGGGAAGAAATCTACGCCCTCCTGGATACGCTTTTGGAAGGGGAAGGCCAATAGCCCCGGCAAAATATTCAGATACTATGTGCCATGAAAAGAATCAACAAACCTTTGACCACCCAAAACATCAACGAAGGGAGTCCTGATTACCAAATGAAACAACTATCCAGAACATATATAAAAGCCCTGATGAACCTGGGAATTGCAATACTGATCTTGCTTCTCATGGTATTCCTTCTTCCGAGAATGATTCTGTTCTTCATGCCTTTTGTTATCGGCTGGATCATAGCATTAATAGCCAATCCGCTGGTACAATTTTTTGAAAAAAAGCTGAAAATCAGGAGAAAGGCCGGAACCGTATTCGTAGTGGTGGCCGTTATTTCTTTAGTAGTGCTGGCAGGGTATTTGCTTGGCAGCAAAATAGTGCAGGAGACAGTAGGGCTGGTGAATGAACTGCCCCAAATATGGAATTCTTTGGAGGAGGATTTTCGTACCATAGGTCAAAATCTGGATATTTTGTACAGCCGTTTCCCGAAAGAGATGCGCGAGAGCATTGTGGGAATCGGGGAGCAAATGGAAGGTTTTGTAGGAGACATCGTAAGCCGTGTAGGTTCGCCTACTATTGAGGCGGTGGGCAATTTTGCCAAAAATCTTCCCACTATTATAATCGGAATCATTATGTGCCTTTTATCCGCTTATTTTTTCGTGGCAGAAAGGGAGTATCTGAATGTTCATGTAAAAAGCCATATGCCGGAAACCATTACTTATCGGTGGAACATAATGGCACGGAGTTTTCGCCGTGCAGTTGGAGGATATTTTAAAGCTCAATTTAAAATTGAGGTTTGGATGTATTTGCTTCTTGTGCTGGGGCTTTGGATATTGAAGGTGGATTATGCTTTTCTGATTGCAATAGGTATTGCCTTCCTGGATTTTTTGCCTGTTTTTGGAACGGGTACGGTGTTGATGCCATGGGCAGTCATCAAGATATTGAGCGCAGATTATAAAATGGCGGTGGGACTTTTGATTATCTGGTGCGGCGGGCAGCTGGCGCGGCAGATTATCCAGCCTAAAATTGTAGGCGATTCCATTGGCGTTCCGCCGATTCCCACACTATTCCTGCTGTTTATCGGATATAAGGCGGCGGGGGTATTCGGTATGATTATTGCGGTGCCCATCGGCATTATTCTTATGAATATGTATGAAGAAGGGTTATTCGATACAACCAAAAACAGCATAAAAATCCTTTGGGCGGGGGTTAATAATTTCCGTCGCCTGGATGAAAAGGACTTATCGGTAATCAAGGAATATGAAAGTCTGCAAAGGGAGAAGATTGAGGATTAAAACTTTTTATCCCAAGATTGTGTCTGCGAAGCAGCCGCAGGCTTGGCAGAACAAAATCAATTTTTGTGCAAAAGGGTTATGCAAAAATAGGGGGAGGATTAGGAGGTACGGAGATGAAAGTAACGGTATATAGCTGCAGGGAATTCGATGAAAAGGAATTATTTATACAGTATGGAAAAGAATTGGGTATAGAACTGGTCTTGTGCCCGGATGCGCCATGTATGGAAAATGCAGCGCTGGCGGAAGGGAGCGAATGTATTGACATTCTGACCTCCAAGATGACGGAGGAACTGCTCGGGGCATTGAAGGAGCGGGGCGTGCGCTATGTGGTGACCCGTACTATCGGCTATGACCATATCGACAGGGAAGCGGCAAAAAAACTGGGGATTACGGTGGCAAATGCCCCTTATGGCCCCCATGGGGTAGCGGATTATGCCGTGATGCTGATTTTGATGTCCATACGTAAGATGAAAAGGATTATAGAGCGCACCAATATTCAGGACTATACGCTGCAGGGGATTCAGGGGCGTGAACTGAAGGATATGACTGTAGGGGTCATTGGCACTGGGAGGATAGGGAGGACGGTAATCCATAATCTATCGGGGTTTGGCTGCAGGATGTTAGCATATGATTTATTTGAAAATGAAGAGGTGAAAAAGGCTGCAGAATATGTTACACTGGAAGAAATATGGAAGCAGGCGGACATTATCACCTTGCATGCCCCCCTTACGGAGGACAGTTTTCATATGATTGGCAAGGACACGATTGCACAGATGAAGGATGGGGTGGTAATCGTGAATACGGCCAGGGGCGGGCTCATTGATTCCCAGGCATTGATTGCAGGGATTGAATCGGGAAAAGTAGGCGCTGCCGGGCTGGATGTGGTAGAAAATGAATTTGAACTTTACTATTACGACAGGAAATCGGACGTGTTAAACAACAGGGAACTGGCGGTGCTCAGGGGATTCCCGAATGTAACGGTAACTCACCATATGGCGTTTTATACCGATGAATGTGTCAAAACGGTGGTAAGGGATTCGCTGATGGGATGCAGGCTTTTTGCCGAAGGGCGTGAAAATCCATGGGAGGTTGCATAATTGCGCAATATAAAAGTAATACTTCAATATGAAGGAACAAAATACCAGGGCTGGCAGAGACAGGAGAGCACCAAAAATACGATTCAGGGCAGGTTGGAGGCGCTGCTTACGAAAATGTGCGGCCAGAAAGTGGAGGTGGACGGATCAGGGAGAACTGATGCGGGAGTTCATGCCTATGGGCAGGTGGCTAATTTTCATATTGATACGAAGATGAGCCTTTCGGAAATCATGGATTATATGAACCGATATCTGCCCGAGGATATTGCGGTGATTGATATTGCGGAAATGCCAGGGCGTTTTCACAGCAGGCTGAACGCAAAAGGAAAAACTTATCAGTACAGGGTGATAAACAGCGCCGTGCCACATATATTTGATAGAAGATATGCCCACGTAGTGGAGGAGGACCTGGATATGGAGGCTATGCGGAGGGCGGCAAAAGTACTGTGCGGCACTCATGACTATAAGGCATTTACTTCGAGCAAAAAGAGCCGGAAATCCACGGTTCGGACGGTTAATTCGATTATAATAGAAAGAGAAGGCGATGAGATTCTCTTTACATTTAGCGGGAACGGTTTTTTGTTCCATATGGTACGTATTATGATGGGAACCCTGCTGGAGGCGGGGATGCACAAAACAGATGAGGTACAGATAGAAAAGCTTCTTATGTCGGGAACGAGGCAGGAAGCGGGTCATCTGGTGCCTGCCAAGGGATTAGCTTTGGTGGAGGTTCGTTATTCGTGAATAAATCAAAACGCATAAAAATTGTGTTTTTTATATATATTGCAGTAGTAATAAAAGTTATTATATTTAAGTACCCATGGGAAGACCTGAAAGCGATTATGGACACGTGGGAAAAAGGCGTTATTTTGGAGGGCTTGGATACCGCTAATTTTACGTTGTTTAAAACGATAAAAATGTATATCGACTATTCCTATATGCTGAACAGTTTTGAGAATCTAGTGGGAAATGTGGTAGTGTTTATCCCATTTGGATTCCTCCTTCCCTATGTCTATAAAAAAGCCGCGAAATTTCCGGTTTTGTTTTGCAATGCCTTCTTTTTCGTACTGGGGATTGAAGTGTTTCAGTTATTCAGCGCTTTCGGAGCCTTTGATGTGGATGATATCCTGCTAAACTGTTTTGGAGCAGCGCTGGGATGGATGTTTTATTGGCAGTGGGAAAGGATTAGGAAGCGGTGGGCGTGTTGAATGCAGAATAGGCAGAGTAATGGGCTGTGCGGACATGCTTTGATATCCTTACTGATTGACTTTAAAAGTCAATCAAATACCCCGCTGCAAGCAACGGGGTATCAAACTTGCAGCGCTGCAGAGCAGCGTTGTAAGTCGCCAGGAAAGAATGCGAAGCATTCTTTGGAGTTGGCCGCTGGGCCAACTCTTTTTTATAATTTTGAAACTTTTTCCCCGCTTTGTGCGTCTAATAATAAAGCGGATATTTGCTTCAACCCCATTTTGCACGGTTTTTAACACCCTGATCAAAAAGAAGCCGGGGCTAAAAGCCCTGCCCACAGACGGTTTTTGGCGCATTGCAAAAAAGTTGTGCGCAAAAATAAGAAAAAAATAATATTTTTTTTGCAGTATTTTTGGTTTCTATGGGATATTACTATATAGAGACAATAAATAATTACGAAAATGAGAGACAGTACATATGATGGAGAAGAAGAGCGGCAGAAGGGCAGAAGTGTCTGTTTCGAAAACGATAGATATGGAAAAGCTGCAGAAGAAAATTGACTCCTACAGCAATATGCTGTATCGAATTGCATATTTGCAGTTAAAAAACAGCCAGGATGCAGAGGATGTGGTACAGGAGACTTTTTATCAGTTTGTGAAAGCCCAAAAAGGGTTTGAAACGCCGGAGCATGAGAAAGCATGGCTAATCAAGGTGACACTGAATGGCTGCCGGAAGATATGGCGTTCTGCATGGTACAGGCATTCGGATGTGATGACGCCCGGCGGGAAGGAGGATGACGGGAAAAGGGCGGGCGGCCTGCTATTGGAGGATGTCCACAGCAATATTTATGACAGCATTTATGATAATACCGGGAAAAATATCCAGGGTAATATCAAGGATAATATCCTGGAAGACATTCTAATAAAGGAAAGAAACCGGGAAATTATGGAAGCAGTGTGGAAACTGCCCAGGAGATACCGGGAGGTGATACATCTGTTTTATTTCCAGCAGATGAGTATAAAGGAAATAAGTGAAGTGACGAAGCGGAAGGCATCTACGGTGACTTCACAGCTGACAAGGGGCAGGGAACTGCTCAGAAAAAATCTGAAGGAGGAGTATCAGTATGAATGACTTTAAAGAATGTTATCGGTCGGCTGTCAATGATATGCTGAGTACAAATGAATTCCATATAGATGCTTCTCAATGTATGGACGAAAGACGGCACAACCGTTTTGTTGTCAGAAGGATGAAGAGGACAATGACTACGGCATTTTCAGCCGCATGCGTCATTTTTCTGTGCGGCTTCGGAACAGCCAAGGCGGCGGAATATATTGAAAATGTAATAAAAGTAAACCAATGGGGATTTGAATCCGCAGATGCCGCTACAATGGCCAGAAACGAAGCAGAGAAGACCGAGGCGCATATTATTTCGGAAGAAATAGGGTTAGGGGCCGAAGATGGGGGCAATAGCCCGGAGATTGCCAGGATTCAAAATGAACCGGGAGCGGATATGCAGGCTGCACTCCCAGGGGAGGAAGATTTGAGAGGGGAAATACCCCCCATGCAGGAGAGCAGCGTTGAAGACAAGGCAAGCCAAAAAATAGGGCAGCCGGAAGATATGCAAGAAAATCCCATGCAGAAGGGCGGGAAAGAGGTGGCCATGTCTATGACGGAAGCCGGCACATCGGGGGGCGTGGAAGAAGGAACTGACGCACCGGAAAAAGAGATGGCGCAGGAAATAGAAGAAATACCGGTAAAAAATTATACATCATGGAAAGAATTTGAAGAAAATGAAGATATTATTTTTCCGCAGCCGTCTATAATAGTGGCTAAAGCTGCAGGAAATGTGGATATTACTATTTGCGGCGACTGGGCGATGGCGCGATATGATATGGATGGAAAAGTGATTTGGGTAGAACGCACCGATTATGCGCAGACCCAAGGCCATGCATCCTCCAAGGTATTTCCGGGAGGTGTCTGCAATGAAAGGACATATACTACTGCCCAGGGGCATACGTACACATTAGTGGATTCGGTGAAGGGAAGCGAAGAGGAAGAACTTCAGATCCACGGGGCGGTTTCCGTAGGAACTTATGAAGCCTATATTGATTTAATGGGATATACGGAAGCGGAAGCAAAGGAAATAATAGAGAGTATTGATTTAAGGGAATATGAATGAAGGGATCAGGTTTTGCGAGAGGAGGAAACCAAATGAAAAATGTGTTGATTTATAATCAGAGCGAAACAAATATGGAAGTATTAAAGATTTTTCTGGCACAGGAAGGCTATCAGGTATATGTGGTCAGCAGGCTGGAGGATGTCATTCGAAGGGTGGGGCAAAAAGATATCCATCTGGTAGTGATGGACATTGATTTTCCCCAAAATGACGGGGTGGAGCGTTTAAAGGAAATCAGGAATACGGACAGGATGCCGATTATTGTACTCTCGGCCAATGACAGGGAACAGATGAAAATAGCGGCGCTGAATGCCGGGGCAGATGATTATGTGATTTATCCGTTTCATCCTCTGGAATTCATGGCCAGGATTAACAGTCAGTTTAGGCGGTATATCCAGTTGGTGAATATGCGCAATAATATAGACAGGATTTACAGGGTGGATGATTTGGTGATGAATGACGTGCTTAGGAAAGTGACGGTGTCGGGGAAGGAAGTCAGCCTTACGCCCATTGAATATAAGATTCTCCGTCTGCTGGTGCAGGAAAGGGGAAAGGTATTTTCCATCAATCAGATTTATGAATCCATTTGGAATATGCAGGCCATCGGTGCGGATAATACGATTGCGGTACATATCAGGCATATTAGGGAAAAAATAGAACGCAACCCCAAAGAACCCCATTACCTGAAAGTAGTATGGGGGACAGGGTATAAAGTTGGTTAAGAAGATAATATAAAGAAAATAATATAAAGAAGATAATAGGGAACATGAAGAGCAGGATATTGGGATGGCAGCCGTCTGTATTTCCGATCTTCGTGTTTCCTATTTTTTGTAAAAGTTCAGCCTTCAATGTCATTAAGTTAGCACGGCGCCCGCCATCGTTAACTAAATGACATTGCAGGCTGAACTGTTCATTTTTTTTCTTATTTTGACACCCGAATCTTATTTTTTAAAAAATTACTTGACCTTATACTTAGTATATCCTATATATTCAATATAAGCTTTCGGAAAGCAATAGAAAGGGAAAGGATTTCAGGATGAATATCAAAGAACTGGAACGGCGCACAGGAATAACGAAGCAGAACATCCGTTTTTATGAGAGGAAAGGTCTTCTGAACCCGGTAAGGAACGAAGGGAATAATTACCGGGAATATGTGGAAGAGGATGTCAAGACTCTTGAAGTGGTGAAAATACTTAGAAAGCTGGACATGTCCATCGAAAATATCCATAGGATCCTTCAAAAGGAAGTAGAACTGGATGTGGCAGTAAAAGAACATCTGGATGTGCTGCGGGAAAAACAAAGCCAGTTGGAAGCCTGTATCCATGTCTGCCAGAAACTGGGCGGTATCAGCCTGGAAGCGTTGGATACGGGGAAAGTACTGAAAGAGATGGAAGATGAGGAAAGAAAGGGCGGTTTATTTATGGCGATTGTGAATGATTATAAAGCGGTAAGCAGGGAAGAGTCGTTGAAAGAATTCAATTTCGTGCCTAATTCCATGGCTAAGACTCCGGAGGAGTTTTCGGAAGCCCTTTTGGAGTACGCAAAGGAGAAGGGGTTAAATTTGGTGATTACAGAGCCGGGGATGTACCCGATTTTTGAAATTGATGGGATAGAATATACAGCAGATCGGGTATTTAGCCGCATGGGGGCAGTTATCCGCTGTAGGATGACCCATCCGGAACTGGCAGAAAAATCAGGAGTGTCGCCAATAAAAAGGAAAATTTACCGGATGATTAACAGGTATTTCATTTTTGTGTTGATAGCGGCATTCATCATCGTGCCCAGGACCGATAATTGGTGGAGCGGGCTGTTGGTATGCATTATGGTAATGCCTTGGATCATTTGGAATGGTATTCTGTTATGGAGGTCCAGGAATTAGCTTGGGTATCAAAAGCCGGCCCTTGTATTGCCCATGCATCGTCTCCTGACAATTAATCCCGCGGAGAAAAAGCACGAAAATCAGTTTTGTGAGGCGATGCGGTGGGCGGCCTGCCCTGCCCAATGGATTTCCGTGGGGGGAAAGTGTATTTTCTTGACATAACCTTGCCCTATCCTTTATAGTAAGGATAGGGCAGAATTTTGTGCAAAAATGTTGTATAAACCAACGAAGAGTGGATATCAGGGGCTGGGAATACGATCACATATGGGCATCATATAAGGGATGGAACAATGTTTGGCAATCCGGACGGGGATTAAGAGGAATGCTATACAAAGGAACATCCCAAAATCCGATTTGAGGAAAGAGGAGAGGTTTGAAGAATACGTGGAACAGGTGAAGGAGTATGACTATAAAGATGAAGACAAAGAAGTGGATGAAGGTTTCACTGCTGGTAGTATTGCTATGGGTTAGCCAGGCTGGCACGGTGAATGCATATGTAGGGGAATATGCGAAAACGGTGGAACTGAAAGATGGGGCGGTTCCGCTGACAGCGGCGGCAGGTAAAGAAGTAGAAGAGAATGAAAAAGCTGTGGTAGATTATTCTAATACAAGCGATGGGTATGTGATGGTGAATTATACTGCAGAGACTGATAAACGGCTGAAGGTACAGGTAACCGGGCCTTCTGCTACATATACCTATGATATTAAAGCGAAAAATTGGGTGACCTTTCCCTTATCCGATGGGGATGGGAGTTATAAAGTAACAGTGTATGAAAATGTGGACGGTTCAAAATATGCAACGGTGCTGGCAGCTTCCTTTCAGGTAAAATTGAGCAGTGAACTGGCACCGTTTTTGAGGCCAAATCAGTATGTGGATTACAGTGAGGCGACTAAAACGGTTGCAAAAGCGGAAGAATTGACCGGGGATGTCCAGGGAACGCTGGAAAAGGTGGAAAAGATTTATAGCTTTGTGGTGGGGCATTTAACATATGATACGCAGAAGGCATCTACTGTGAAGAGCGGTTATCTTCCGGCATTGGATAGTGTGTTGACATCAAAGAAGGGAATTTGTTTCGATTATGCCGCCCTTATGGCAGGCATGCTGCGCAGCCAGGGGATTCCGTGCAAACTGGTGGTAGGTTATGCGGGTACGGCTTACCATGCATGGATTAGCGTTTGGACGGAGGAGTCGGGATGGCTGGACGATGTGATATATTTTGATGGGGAAACATGGCATCGCATGGACCCTACCTTCGCTTCCGCCAATTCCAGCAATGCGGCCATTATGGAGTATATTGGGGATGGGAGCAATTATACGGCGAAATATCAGTATTGAAATAGGGAATGTAGGGAGAAAGAGGCAGAATTGCCATAAAAGGATAGGAAGCGCAATTGGCATAGAGGTTAGGGAAAACGGAATTTTTATAAAATAGATGAAAGGTATGGGGCGCAAAATGAAAAAAATGATTTCACACGAAGATATTTCTTCCATATGCTTAGAATTGTCGCTGCTCCTCCACGCAGGAATCGGGGTGGGGGATGCACTGGCTCTGCTATTGGAGGAAAGCAGCCAGGAGTATGAAGAACTGTTGACGGGCATAGCAAAAGAAGTGGATGAGGGGGCTGCGCTTTCAGCCGCTTTGCGAAGCACCGGGCGTTTTCCGGTTTATGTTGCCGGGTTAGTGGAAGTAGGCGAACAGGCAGGGCGTACAGAAGAAGCGCTCCGTGCCCTTTCCGGATATTATGAATACAGGACAAGGCTGGATCGGCGTGTGCGGAGTGCACTGCTGTATCCGGCAGTGATGCTGATGCTGATGTTAGTGGTGATTGCGGTTTTACTTATAAAGGTATTGCCTATTTTTGAAGATGTGTATCGCTCTCTTGGGGGGCGTCTGACGGGGATGGCGGGAAGCCTCCTGTCTTTGGGGCGGCTTTTGGACAGGATTATGCCGGTGCTATGGGTGCTTCTTGCGGCCTTTGTCCTGTTTTTTGGTGTTTTTGCAGTATCAGGGGCTTTCCGGGAGAAAATTCTGTCATGGTGGAGGAAGCTGTGGGGGGATAAAGGTATCGCCGGGCGGATGAATACAGCCAGGCTGGCACAGGCTTTGTCCATGGGGATGTCCAGCGGCCTATCCCTGGAAGAGGCGGTCGCTTTGGCAGCAGGGCTGGTAGAGGATGTGCCGGATGCCAAAAAGCGGTGCATGGATTGCCGGGACAGGCTGGAAAAAGGAGAAAACCAGGGGAATGCATTAAAAGAGAGCGGGCTCTTGCCGGCAGCATCGTGCCGCTTGCTGGAATTGGGACAGCGCAGCGGCTCCGGTGATGTTTCTATGGAGAAGATTGCCCGGGATATGGCGGAAGAGAGCGAAGCGTCATTGGAAGAAATGGTAGGCAGGGTGGAACCGGCGCTGGTGCTGGTATGCTCTATGCTGGTAGGACTCATCCTGCTGTCTGTTATGCTGCCATTAATGCATATAATGTCCACTATCGGTTAACTGGAGGTTAGGGTGAGAAGAAAAAGGAATGTCTGGAATTTGTTAAAGGGGTTGTTGGTTCCTTGCGCTGCGGGAGCGGTGCTGCTTTGGTTTGCAGCGGCGTTAGATGGTTTGCAGGACGGACAGGAGGCGGAGGACATTAGACAGCTGGAAGAAGCTTTGCGCAGGGGCTGTGTGGCCTGCTATGCAGCGGAGGGGATTTATCCGCCCAGTTTGGAGTATTTAAAAGATTATTACGGCATACAGGTGAATGAAGAACGATATACGGTCTATTATGACGCTTTTGCCGAAAATTTGATGCCATCCATTACAGTATTGGAGAATTGAGAATGGTGGGAATCATTCCTCGGTTTCACATACGGATTGTATGATGGGAAATGTGGATGCAGCACAAAAATTTTAAGGTTGTGGAAAGGGCGTGATTACTGGAATGAAAAGGAGATTGACGGAATATCGTTTCAACGGGTTAATCGCTTTATTGCTGTTCGGTGTGTTCGCGGTTTGTGTACTGGGGGTGCTGCTTACGGGCGCAGATGCATACAGAAGGCTTACAGAACGGGATAAGGATGCGTATAACCGGCGTACTTATGTGCAGTATATGGCGACCAGGGTGCGTCAGGCCGCAGGGGCGGGCAGCGTGTCCGTAGAGGATTTTGGCGGGGAAGACGCCTTGGTACTGTTAGATGGAAAAGGCTGGGCTACACGGGTTTATTTTTATGACGGATATATTATGGAACTGTATACGGAGGACGGTTTCCCGTTAGGGCCGGAAGCCGGACAGAGAGTAATGGAAGCCGGGGGGCTGGAAATGTCTTTAAAGGATGGATTACTGTCGGTTACATGCATAGACATCGGGGAAAAGCGGAGCAGCCTGCTATTGTCTCTCAGGGGGAGGAGCAGCGATGAGGAGTAAAGCACCATTGGTCTTAATAGAACAGATGATAATGCTGCTGGTATTTGCATTGGCGGCGGCATTATGTTTACAGGCTTTTGTGAAAGCGGATGGAATATCCATGCAGGGGGAAAACCGCAGCTATGCAGTAGTTGCGGCACAGAATGCGGCGGAGGTTATCCGGCATAGCGGCGGCAGTATGGAACATGCGCTGTCAAAAGCCGCAGACAGGCTGGGCGCCGAATACGGGGAGAACGGGCTGGATTTGTATTATGATGCGGAATGGCTGGAGACGGCAGAAGAGGGAAGGTATCATTTGACGGCGCAGGGTCTTTTGACGGAAGTGCCCGGTTTATGTAAGGCATTGATACAGGTGAAAGATACAGAAGGTATGGAGGAAGAAGGGAAGCTTCTTTTCGAAATAGAAGTTGCGTGGCAGGAGGTGGGTTTCCATGAATAAAAAGGAAAGGTTTTCGCCGCCTGCGGTAGGGGGTGTTTCACTGCTGGTAGTATTTGCGGTGCTGTGCCTGACCATATTTGCCCTTCTGGGCCTGGCTACGGTCCAGGCGGACAGCCGTCTGGCTGATGCCTCGGCAAAAAATGTAGCGGATTATTATGCCGCCGACTGTGAGGCTCAGGTTATTTTAGCCCGATTGCGCGCCGGAGAAGTGCCGGAGGGGGTGACGGAAAGCAACGGGGTATACTTCTACACATGTCCGGTCGGCGAGACACAAAAAATAGAAGTGGAAATAAGCCTGGATGGGCAGAATTATGATATTTTAAGATGGCAATTGGTTCCTGCCTGGACGCAGGGGGAAGAAGGCACGGAATCCTGGGAGGATTTGGAAGATGATGGCCTGAACCTATGGGATGGATCATCGCCGTTTTAAAGTATGTTGGAAAGCCGTTTTTTTGTCAGATGATTCCAATACGCTCCGGAGAACATGTTACATATTACGCAGAAAGGTATGGTTATAGATATGGCTGAATTGATAGATTATTTGGAAAAGGCAGTGAAGGATAATGCTTCCGATTTATTTATTGTGGCGGGAAGCCGGGTGTGCGAAAAAGTAGAAAAATGTATGCAGCCTATCAGCGAAGGCGCTGTGTACCCCCAGGAAACGGAACAGCTGATTACGGAGCTGTATGCCCGTGCAAAGCGCCCTATGGCAGAATACAGGGATAAAGGGGATGATGACTTTTCCTTTTCCGTGCCTGGTTTGGCCAGGTTCAGGGTGAATACATACCGGCAAAGAGGATCTATGGCCGCAGTAGTGCGGGTGGTGGTATTTGAAATCCCAAACTGGCAGTCGCTTCATATCCCCAGCCATGTTCTGGATTTGGCAGATGTGAGCCATGGGATGGTTCTCGTAACCGGAACGGCAGGAAGCGGCAAATCCACCACACAGGCTTGTATTATTGACAGGATTAACCGTACAAGGGGCTGCCACATTGTCACTTTGGAGGACCCTATTGAGTTTTTGCATAGAAATCAGAAAAGTATCGTGAGCCAGCGCGAGGTGGCTATAGATTCCGAAAACTACCTGACCGCATTGCGGGCCTGCCTGCGTCAGGCTCCCGATGTGATCTTGCTGGGGGAAATGCGCGACCATGAGACCATACGAACGGCTATGACGGCAGCGGAAACGGGCCATCTGCTCATAGCGACCCTTCATACGAAGGGGGCGGTGAATACCATTGACCGTATTGTGGATACATTCCCCAGCGGGCAACAGCAGCAGGTGCGCGCCCAGCTGGGCATGGTACTGCATACGGTAGTCTCCCAGCAGCTGCTTCCGGATAAAGACGGGGAACTGGTGCCCGCCTATGAGATTATGCATATGAATAATGCCATCCGCAGCATGGTAAGGGAAGGGAAGGACCACCAGATAGATAATGCTATTGCCGCAGGGGGTGCGGAAGGCATGGTTTCCATGGATCAGTCTGTGCTGGCCCTTTATCAGGAAGGGCGTATTACAAAGGCAACGGCTCTGGAGTATGCGGAACATCCGGAGCAGATGATGCGCAGGCTGGGGAATTGAGGCTGGTATTTCCCGTATAAAGTTCGTAGTATTTCCCCTTTTCCTCAATCAGTTCGTCGTGAGTGCCCCGTTCGATGATGCGCCCCTGCTCCATGACCATGATGCAATCGGAATTGCGGACAGTAGACAGCCTGTGGGCGATGACAAAGGAAGTACGGCCGGCCATCAGCGCATCCATACCCTTTTGTACCAGGGCTTCGGTGCGGGTATCGATGGAGGAGGTGGCTTCATCCAGAATCAGCACCGGAGGGTCGGCTACTGCTGCACGGGCGATAGCTAACAGCTGGCGCTGCCCCTGGCTTAGGTTGGAGCCATCTCCGGTGAGCATTGTCTGATAGCCGTTGGGCAGGCGTTTGATGAAACCGTGTGCATTTGCCAGCTTTGCGGCGGCGATGCATTCATTATCCGCAGCATCCAGACGGCCATAACGTATGTTTTCCATTACAGTACCGGTAAACAGATGGGTATCCTGAAGCACAATACCCAAGCTATGGCGCAAATCGGGCTTTTTGATTTTATTGATATTGATTCCGTCATAGCGGATTTTTCCGTCCTGAATATCGTAGAAACGATTGATCAGGTTGGTAATTGTAGTTTTTCCGGCCCCAGTACTGCCGACAAAGGCAATTTTCTGGCCGGGGGTGGCGAACATTTTGATATCTTTCAGGACCATCTTATTTTCATCATAGCCAAAATCCACACCATCGAAGGTAACATCCCCCTCCAGTTTCACATAAGTAGTAGTTCCCTCCGCTTTATGGGGGTGCTTCCAAGCCCATTGATAGGTTTTTTCCTTTGTTTCCGTCAAAGAGCCGTCTGCACTTTCCCTTACATTGACCAATTCCACATATCCTTCATCATTTTCAGGTGATTCATCCATCATGTGAAACACGCGGGCAGCCCCGGCGCCTGCCATAACGATACTGTTAATCTGCTGGCTAATCTGGGTCACGGGCATAGTGAAGCTTTTGCTCAGATTTAAGAAAGCGACCAAAGTGCCGAGAGTAAGGCCGGAAAAACCGGACAGAGCCAGGAAAGCTCCGGCCACAGCACAGAGCACATAGCTGATATTCCCCAGATTGGCATTGACCGGCATAGTAATATTAGCGATTTTATTGGCATTGTTGGCGCTCTCCCTAAGCTGACGGTTCAGCTGCCGGAACTGTTCCAGACTTTTTTCCTCATGGCAGAATACCTTCACTACCTTCTGACCTTCCATCATCTCTTCAATATAACCATTGACCTTGCCTAAATCGCTCTGCTGCTGCATAAAATACTTGGAAGCCCTCCCGCCCATTTGAGAGGTAGTATAAAGCATGATAGCAACCATGAAAAGAGAAACCGCAGTAAGGGGGATATTCAGCACTACCATGCTGATAAATGTAGAAACAAGCGTAATGCTGGAATTCACAACCTGAGGAAAACTCTGGCCAATCAGCTGCCGCAAGGTATCAACATCATTGGTATAAACCGACATGATATCGCCATGGGCATGGGTATCAAAATACTTGATGGGCAGCGATTCCATATTAGAAAACAACTCATTCCGTATTCTCTTCATCGTACCCTGGCTCACATTCACCATAATCCGGTTGTACCCATAAGCACAAAAGATACCCACACACAAAACGCCGCCCAAAGAAATCAAGGCCTGCGCCAAAGGCCCATAATCCGGAACCGCCATCTGCGTCAGCGGTAAAATATAATCATCAATCAACCGCTGCATAAATAAAGTGGCACATAGGGTAGTCAGTACCGAAATAAAAATCCCCCCAACCACAGCAACACAAGAAAACTTGTAATTTTTCAAAATATATCCAATCATCCGTTTCAAGGAAGCCGTCTGCCCGGCATCAGGCTTTCCCATACGCGCTCTATTTTTTTGATGCATCATAGTATAGACTCCTTTCTAAGTTGAATCTCATTAGGTAATTGCGAAACCGATAAACTTGCTGAATATTCTGACAGTATATTTTTGTGAAAAGCCTTTTCATGCCATGGAAGCAAGACCGTAGGAAACAGGAGGGCCTTTGCCCGAGTGTTTTCTGTTTTGGGGCTTGCTGCAATGGTTGGCATGTTTGGCTTTGAACAAAATATATTGTCAGAATATTCTCACAGCTTAGAATTTCGCAATTGCCTATTGAACCTCATTACTGTTATCCCAATGCCTCATCCTTCTGTGTTATGGTCAAAATCTCCCCCGCTCTTCATCTGCACATCATAAATCTCCTGATAAATGGCATTGGATGCAAGCAGTTTCTCATGGGTATCAAAGCCGTTCACTTTACCGTCCTCCAGGACCAAAATGCGGTCCGCGTCCTGTACGCTGGAAATACGCTGGGAAATAATCAGCTTTGTAGTGCCCGGTATCCTGGTGGAAAAAGCCTGCCGAATCCTGGCGTCCGTAGCAGTATCCACAGCACTGGTGGAATCATCCAAAATCAGTATTTTAGGATTTTTCAGCAAAGCCCGTGCAATGCAGAGGCGCTGTTTCTGCCCGCCGGATACATTGCTGCCCCCCTGCTCGATCCAGGTATTATATTTATCGGGCAAACTCTGGATAAATTCATCTGCGCATGCCAGCCTGCAGGCTTCCATGCATTCTTCTTCCGTGGCATCTTCTTTGCCCCAGCGCAAGTTATCCAGGATTGTGCCGGAAAACAGCACATTTTTCTGAAGAACGACGGCTACTTGCTCCCGCAGCGCTTCCATATCATAAGAACGGACATCCTGGCCGCCCACACAGACAGAACCTTCCGTTACATCATAAAGACGGCTGATCAGGCTGACAAAGCTGGATTTCCCACAGCCCGTGCCGCCTATGATGCCGATAGTTTCGCCCGCATCAATATGTAAATCAATGTGACAAAGAGTATCTTCACCGCTGCCGTTTCGATAAGAAAAACTGACTTCATTAAAATCAATGCTTCCATCGGCAATGTCTTTTACCGCACTGTCCGGATTGGATAAATCGGCCTTTTCATCCAGCACCTGTGCAATTCTCCGTGCGCTGGCAGCACTTAAAGTAACCATGACAAAAATCATGGAAAGCATCATTAAAGACATCATCATACTCATAATATAGCTGAAAAGTGAAGTCAGGCTGCCGGTTGTTAAAAGCCCGTCCGTAATATAATGAGCCCCCAGCCAGGATAAGACAATGATGCATCCGTAAATGGAAAGCATCATGACAGGGTTGTTAAAGGCCAGCATGGATTCTGCTTTCACAAAAAGGCGGTACAAATTTTCGGAAGCTTTTGCAAACTTCTCTTTTTCAAAATCTTCCCGTACAAAGGCTTTTACGACCCGTATGCCCGAAACATTTTCCTGTACACTGGCATTCAGATCATCATATTTTCCGAATACCTGGTCAAAAACCGGCATTGCTTTACGCATAATAGTAAAGAGGACAATGGCAAGAAAAAAGAGGGCGCACAAAAAGACTAAGCTTAGCTTACGGCTGATTACAATGCACATAAACATGCTGCATATCAGCATCAGCGGCGCGCGGACGGCAATCCGTAAAATCATTTGGTAAGAATTCTGCAGGTTGGTTACATCGGTGGTCATACGTGTAACCAGCCCGGCCGTACTATATTTATCAATATTGGAGAAGGAAAAAGTCTGAATATTGGCATACATGCTTTCGCGCAGATTACAGGCGAATCCGGAAGAGGCAGAGGCTGCATAACGCCCGGCCTGAATTCCGAAAAACAAACTGAAAAAAGCGAGTATAAGCATAACGGCTCCATATAAGCAAACCATCTGCATATTGCCAGCTTCAATGCCTTTGTCGATGATGGATGCGGTAACAAATGGGATTAATATTTCCATAAAAACTTCCAGGGCCGTAAAGATTGGGGTAAGGATGGAGTCCTTCTTATATTCCCCTATTTGCCGATAAAGCGTTTGTAACATAAAAATCACCATACCTTTCTGATTAAGTTTATTTTATGGAATGGTAAACTTTATACAACAGACGGTTGAGTTCGTTCTGTTCTTCGGGCGTTAACCCGGAAAATAGTTTACGTTCCGTTTCCACTATAGTTTCCCTGACGCTTAAGCATATTTGAAGGCCATCGTGGGTAAGCCGTACGTGTTTGATCCGCTTATCATTTTCATCAGAGAAGGAAGCCACCAGGTTTTTCTTTTCCAGCCGGGCAATAATGCCGGCAGCAGTGGACTGGGCCACCCCGAAATATTTTTCCAGTTCCTTAAGCATAGCAGTGTGGTCAGGGATTAGATGCAGCATCACCAACATTTTGAACTGGGTGGACGTAAGATCATAGATCAATAGTTGGTTATTAATAGCCTTTTCAACTTTGGCATTGATCCGTTTAATCAGTTCCCCATTGTGAAATTTCCTGCTTTCCATGTTTTGCTCCGTTTCTGCGCTGCAGTTTGCGCTCAAATCTATTTGAGTTTTGCAAGTTTGCGGATACTGCTTAGAACCACGCCCCTTTGAAAGGATGGAAGTTAGCGTGTATTTTAGGGATTTGTCAGTTTCCTGTGACTTGGTTTGGCCGATACTTTATACCTATGTTTCCGGTAAATATCGGTTATAGCATGTAAGCATATCAAAACAATAGCATACTGTCAATAGCATGCTATTGAATTTATTTTTATTTTATAATTCTAATTTTAGGGGAGTTAGAGGTGATTACAGGATAATTCGCTAACCTTGGCTGAAGTTTAAAGATATGGAAAAGATTCTATAGCATCCTCTTTAATCGTTCCACCATAGGCCTGTCAAATCCTTTCGTCAGGATAACGGAAACCGCTAAAGAAGCCAACAGGGCGGTAACATATTTTATGCACCAATCCAGCAGAGCACTCCCTGTGGCGGGAATATTCATTTTATCATATATGGCCAGTATAAAGAAATGGAACAGATAGATAGGGTAGGAATATTTTCCCAAAAGCCCCCATAGCTTATTATCCGTCCAGACGAGAGGGCATATTTTCTGGCTTATCGCAATCAGGAAAAACCACAAGCCGAATAAGGTCTCGGAACTGATAAGAAACAGGGAATTTTGGCCAAAGGCTTGTCCGGCAATCATAACCGATGCAAACACTAACAAAACATAGGAAATAAGTTTAGGTCTGGTTATTTTTTCCAGCAATTGGCCTTGAAATAGGAAGTAAAGCATAATTCCCGCAATCAGTACGGGGAACTGGGCAAAAAAATTGAATGTGCCCGCGTAAGCGCTGTAAATATAAGAATCTTTACCCTCTGGGAAAATTCGGTAGATAAAATGGCTGAGTATACGGCACAGGAAAGCGGAGAGGAGGAAAAAAGCCGCTGATTTCTCCAGGGAATTAATAATCTTATATAAGTAAGGCGCCAACAGATAAAAAATTGCCAGAGTGCCCAAATACCATTCTACTCCAATAATACTGTCGGCATAATGGGGAAACAGTCCATGGAGGAAGAACAGGTGGGCCAGAACATTTTGGGCAGTGATATGTTCTTGTGTACCAAGCCAATAACTGCTGCCACCCAAAAACAGGGCATAGATGAACAGGGCGAGGTAATATAAGGGTATTAGTCTTATGAATTTGCCGGCCCACCAGGGGATTAGATGATGAAAAGATATTGCCCGGGAGGATGTTTTGGTATTGAAATAATGTTCCAGGGAAACAAAAGTGAGGTAGGAGGAAAGCAGAAAGAAAAGCTGTACTCCGCATTTTCCGGCATCCCCTATTTTTTCAATCAGCCATGGCAGGCCGAGGGTATCGCTGTGAACCATTACGATTCCGCAAATAGCAATTCCCTTAAGTGAATCAATCCATGTCATCTTTGGTTTTTCCATTTTTTCCTCATTTCTGCCTGGCTTTTGTATTTTACCTTTATCATGATACCTTTATCATGATAGTTTTATCATGATAATTTTATCATGATAATTTTATCATGGCTGATCGGCTATGCTGAGACCCTTTGCATTGCAAAGTCCATACAGTTTTTATTATCGAATTATAATTTATAAAAGTATGGCATGTTTTGTCAAGTACTTTTACAACTATTTTCATGATGGCTTTCGAATATTTTTCCCGAAAGTCCAGATACTATAGAAAAGCAATTAGGAATGCCCTGTTGCATACAACAAGGGTGGTGACTCGGCAAAGATGCTTTGGGAAATAGCAAAAGAGCAAAGGGAGGAAACAATATGGATGAGCAAATGAAGCAGGAATATCAGGAATATGTAAAGGAGATGACGCCGACCCATAACCTTTGGCTTCAGATGGCAAAGGCATTCTTGGTGGGTGGAATTATATGTACGGTTGGGCAGTTTATTTTAAACTATTGTACAAATACGCTGGGGCTCGATAAGGAGACGGCGGGAAGCTGGTGTTCCTTACTTTTGATTCTGGGCAGCATATTGCTGACAGGGTTTAATCTGTATCCGTCAATCGTAAAATTCGGCGGTGCAGGGGCTCTGGTGCCGATTACCGGGTTTGCCAATTCTGTGGCAGCCCCGGCAATTGAATTCAAAAAGGAAGGGCAGGTATTCGGGGTAGGATGTAAAATATTCACCATTGCCGGGCCGGTAATTTTATATGGCGTTTTTACCAGCTGGGTATTGGGGGTGGGGTATTGGATTGGAAAGATGATGGGAATTCTTTGATTGGAAGATGGTATGAGAAAGGCTTTAATGAGCAGGGTGGCAGATTGAAGAGGTCTGTTAGTCTGCTTTTTATATTTACATATCCCAGGAAAAGAAAGGTGATGACGCCTTGCGCATTTCAGAAAAAAGTGTTATCCTTCATGTAGAAAAATCAGTGAGGAAAAGGGCATGTGCCTGTTAAGAATAAGGAGCAAATATGAAAGAATTGTTTGAACTGGAAAAATTTGGCTCCTATAAAAAAGATAACCGCAGAGAAGTTAAAAAAGCAGAAGGCGGGCTTTCAAATAGCTTGTGGGATACCTATTCTGCTTTTGCCAACTGCTATGGCGGTGTTATTACTCTTGGGGTAAAAGAGGATGATTGATTTTGCGCATTTTAATAGGTTTATGGAACAGGGCTACGGCAAGCGGATTTATTGTAGCTTTATTTTTATGAAAATTGCCATAGTTAAGCGTAAATGAAGCCATGCTTTAAGAAAACAAGAATAAAATGTAGCCGAAAGACTACAAATAAGGGCGTAAGTGTAGCCATCTGTTTTGAAACTGGCATATCAGGTTTCATGCAGACGGTTTTTTTATGTCCTGAAAAGACTTTCCTTGAGAACTGTATTGGAGGAATTCAAACAAAGCAGTTGGAAACAGAAAGACCACTGCAGCGTCTTCTGTATTTGCGTGTAAATATCCCAGCCTGAAAGAGATTGGGGGCATACGAAAGGAGTTACAGGGGGAAATCGATAGTATCGATATTCAGATTTCTAATATGAAAAAGTGGTTCTTGCCGATCGTGAGGGAATATAAATTTTATTCCCGCGGGCAACGAGCCAAGTGGCTGCTTGCAGACATTTGGCGACTGCCGCGAGGGTCAAATACCCCGCTGCTCTGTAGCGCTGCAAGTTTGATACCCCGTTGCTTGCAGCGGGATCTTTGATTTTTGTTCAGGCATTTATCTTGTTCAATATGTGGAATATTGTTATCCGGTTTTTAATACTGACGACCCGTCATTATAATGGTGGTGGGTATTTTTATGGAGGGAAAATATGGAAGAACGGAGAAGTTACGGATATGTGAGATGCAGCAGCACAGACCAGAACGAGGACAGGCAGATGATTGCCCTACGGGAAGCTTCCGTGCCTGAAAAAAATATTTTCATGGATAAACAGTCAGGCAAGGATTTTGACCGCCCGAATTATAAAAAGTTGGTGCAGGAACTGAAAGCGGGGGATCTTCTTTACATCCTCAGCATTGACCGTCTGGGGCGCAATTATGAGGAAATTCAAAGCCAATGGCGTGTCCTTACTAAAGAGATTGGAATTGATATCTGTGTGCTTGATATGCCCTTGCTGGATACCCGAAATGGCAAAGACCTAATGGGAACTTTTATTGCAGACCTTGTGCTGCAGATTCTGTCATTTGTGGCGCAGAGCGAGCATGAAAACATCAAAAAGCGACAGGCAGAGGGAATCGCCGCGGCAAAAGCAAGGGGAGTGAAGTTCGGTAGACCGGGAAAGGCAACGCCGGATGATTTTGGAAAGATTGTTAGGGCATGGGAACAAAAGAAACTGACGTTTGCGGATGCTTTGAAGATGTGCGATATGAGCGAGGGAACTTTTTATCGCAGATTGCGGGAATACAGGCTGCTCCAAAACAAGTAAAAAAGCTAATAACGAAACTGCGGCTATCAAAAGGTGTACTTTTTGACAATCTCCTCATTGGGCTGAATCATAACCTGTGGAAAACTCTTTTTACGAAAAACGACAAAATATTCTGATTTATCGGTGGGAAAACTTGGAAACCCCATCTCGGAAATCTGCAAAAAGCACTTGCAGGCTGTCGGTTTTTTATGTATAATATTTTCGTTATTAGCAGTTTCAAAAAGTACACTTTTTGAGAAATATACTATCCAGGAAGGCGTGAAACGACAGTGCCTTTAGAAAATACCGTAACAAAGACACTCTGGCAGTACAGCGAAATGTTGCCTGATGAAACAATTGAGTTTCTAAAGGGCGTTGCAGTAGACTACTGCAAAGTCAAGAACCATGTTTTTAAAAAGTATTCAGGAATACAAAGCCTTGATAAGTTGACACCCGTTTACAACATTCTAAATGAAATGCGCGTCTGTGGACTTAGGGAGCAGCTAAAGCTTCCGGTGGTATATTATGAACTGGCGATTATAGATGCTGTGGGCATCATCAAAAGCCTGTGGAGCAACCTGAAGCTAAAAATCGGTGGCTGTATTACTGCAAATGAAAATTTAAGCGCTGATGACAGGCATTACTTAAGAATAGTCTTAAAACTGAATAACGTCTATGCGGCCGTGTTAAGCCGTAAGTACTATGAGATGCCGAAAAACGCAGAAGGGCTTGATATTGATGTGAAACGCCTGAATAATCTTTTATGCAGGCTTACCAGAAGATACCTGAAACGGCCGGAATCCGATTGTATGAACTATTTTCGTATCTCGCCAAACGGCTATTCTTATAAAGACGGCGCAATGCGTATTGTATGCAGGACACCGAGGAAAAGGATTTCCATTCCGTTAAAAGACAGCCGTCAGTTTGACAGACAGATACAGATACATATAAAGGAAGGGTACGTTGCACTTGCTGTGCCAGTTGAGGCAAAGATTAAAAAGCACAGCGGGTATACGGAAACAGTATATATCCATATCGGTAGGATGGATATGTTTACGCTTTCCAATGGACATGTTTATGGACAGGCATTAAATGAAATTACAGACCCAGAGACGGAGAGGCTTGATAGGAAGAACAGGGCACGCCGCAAAGCGTATGTGGCATATATGCAGAATGTGGAAAACGGGGACATGTGGAAAGCGCAGGAGATTGAGGAAAACAATCTGGGAAAGCACAAGTACGACAGGCAGAAAGAGCGGATGAGGGAAAAGACCAAAACTTTCATTAATTCCGAAATCAATAAGATGATTGAAATAGAAAAACCAGCAAGGATTGTGATTACCGCATCCATTACAAAAAATAAGACAAAGATTTATGCAAAGGGAACGAATAGGAAACTGGCGCGGAGCTTCAACGGTTATATCAGGGAACGTCTCAAGTATAAGTGCAGAGTCAATTCCATAGAACTTGTGGAGATTAATTCCAAAGGAACAGGAGCGAAATGCAGCGCCTGCGGAGCGGAGGGAAAAAGACAGGACGGAGGTTTTATATGTGAAAGCTGCGGCTTTCATACCACGATAGCTTATAATTGTGCAAAGAACATCCGGCAGAAATATCTTGAACTGTAAAAAGAGGTTAGACAGCATGAAACCGGGAATAAATGATCGAGAGATGATTTTACCGCAGAAGCGGATTCAGGAGGAATGCATTAACATTAAGAAACAAAGCAAAAAGTCGGCATTAGCTGAGCGGTGAATCCGCTCTCGGGTATGCCAGGACCGCAGCTTTACGCGGAGCGAAGCGGGCGGCGCGTATGCGCATGCCGCAGACGGAAACGTCCCGATAATGCTTATGATAATTGAAAAGAACTTTTAAGCATGTAAAAGGCACGGACTGAGAAGAACTGAGTTTCAGTTGTGTGTATTTATTAAGAAAGAAGCATGGTTATTAATATGAGGAAGGCGCAGAAACGACAGATAGAAGAAACAATCAGGCAGGTGGAAGAAGCCCATGATGAGATGAAAAAATATATAGAAAAGAGGATTGTCACACAGGCGAAGGAACTTTTGGCAGAATGTCAGAACGCTGCGGTTGCCATAGGAACCCTGATTGATGACACAGAAGGGGAAGGACACCCTGCGGTAACGGTTTTAGAGGAATACTGTGAACTGGTTTACCAGATTCATGAATATTTGTCGACAGACAGTAGTGTCAACACAGTTAATGCTGATAAAATATATAAAACCCTACGGCAGAAGCTCATTAAAGCTCAGAACAGTATTAGAAATGATATAAAGATTAAAGCGGAGGCAGTATTCCTGCCATACAAGGCAAGCATGTGGGATTCTCTGGAAAGCGTTTGGAAGGCGGCGGATGACGACCCGGATTGCGACGCATATGTGATTCCTATCCCATATTTTGATAAAAATCCAGATGGGAGTTTTAGGGAAGAGCACTATGAGGGAGACCAGTATCCGGATTATGTGCCGGTAACACACTATGATGCATTTGATTTCAAAAAACATATGCCCGATGTGATTTATATCCATAATGGCTACGATGACTGGAATCTGGCTACGAGTGTGCATCCAGATTTTTACTCACGGAATCTGAAAAAATATACGGAAGAATTAGTCTATATTCCATATTTCGTGCTGGGCGAGATTGATCCTGATAATGAACAGGCGGTGGAAGGGATGAAACACTTCTGTTTTCTGCCGGGCATCATCAATGCGGATAAAGTAATCGTACAGTCGGAGAACATGAAAAAAATTTATGTCCGTGAGTACCTGAAAGCAGCAAAGGAATGTAAACTTACGGGAAAACATCTGGACAGGACGTGTCTGGACAGGAAGTTTCTGGGAACAGGCTCGCCAAAGTTTGACAAAGTGCTGAATACCAAAAAGGATGATTTGGAGATACCGGATGAATGGATGAAAATTATTGAGAAACCGGATGGAAGCTGGAAGAAGATTGTCTTTTATAATACCAGTATAAGTGCTCTCCTTAAGCATAACGAGAAGATGCTGTGCAAGATGGAGTCTGTGTTTGAAATTTTTAAGGAGAACAGTGATGAGGTGGCGCTATTGTGGAGGCCGCATCCTCTGATTCAGGCGACGATTGCGAGTATGCGCCCACAATTGTGGAGGGTGTATCAGAAACTTAAGAGTAGATACATAGAAGAAGGTTGGGGGATTTACGATGACACAGCGAATTTAGACAGAGCGGTTGTATTGAGTGATGGCTATTATGGGGATGGCAGTAGCGTGGTGCAGTTGTGTCGAAAGAGGGAGATACCCATAATGATACAGAATGCGGTAATTATAACCTAAATTTTGTATTGAATTATAACGAAGAGGGCAGAGGGGTCCAGAATAAACGCTTCGGAAATCGTCTTATGATTACTGGCTAATTCTGTCAGCATCCGATTTCCACTTTTAAACTGAATCAGACGAAGCCTTCTTCAATTCGCTATATAACTTACTTAGCACCTGGTGGATAGCAGTAAGAACCATAGAAAATGTCAAAAGAGTCTCCACCCTACACTATATAAGAAGAGAGAAAAATATAAATGGAGAAGCGGAAAGATTTGGTCTTTGAGACAATCGTAATCAGAGATGATGTGGCATATGGCTCAGATTACAATAGAAATGGTTTGTTTAAAGTAAACATGATTACTGGGGAATGCGAGTATTTGTGTTTGTTTAAGGAGGAATCAGTTAATGGTAGAAGACTACACTGTCAAGCAATATGGATAGGTTCAAGAATCTATTTCATACCAGGAGCAGCAAAAAATATTGCAGTGTATACACCTGATAGTAATCATATGGAGTATATTGAAATTCCGTGTCCGGAACAAAAGAAATACACTTTTTACAAAGTCAATTTTAAATTTATAAGAGCAATAAAAAGAGGGAATGATTTGTGGCTTATTCCATGCTCTTATCCAGGCATCGTAAAGCTTAACACTTTGAACGGTGAAATAAATATTTATGACAACTGGATTGCAGAGGATGAGTATTTCTTCAGGCTAGGGATTTATGTAGAGAATAATAAAATTATAGCTGCAAATGGAAAGAACAATGCAGTTTTATTATTTGATTTGAAAAATAAAAGCGGAACTATTGAGCACGTTGGTTGCAATAATCAAGGAGTAATGAGCATCTGTAAAATAGGGGATGTATATTGGTTTGCACCAAGGCTTCCCGGTGCTATCACTGTATGGAATTCGATAATAAATACTGTAGAGGAATATGATAGTTATCCTAATGATTTTGTACCAGGCAATATAGTCTTTTCATTTGTCTATGGCGATTTGGAAGAACTAATTTTTATGCCTGCACAGGCAAATAAAGGAATTATTTTCAAACAAAAGGAATCCAGTATACAGTCTTTTGATATTCAAAAACGTTATGAAAATAGTAATGTGCAGTATTTGTTTGAGACAAATGATGAGATATTTTTTAGGGAAACAAAGGACAATATTTTTAGTAGAACTTTTAAGATAAGTAAAAATGACCATTCCATATCGGAATATCAATTTTATTTCAAGGATAATGGGAACAGGGATAAAGATGCAATAGGGATTATGGGGGAAAATAATTCAGTTGTGAGGGAGAACAAAGATTTTGGATTAGAAGATTTGATTAGAGGATTAATCTAGGGGGAAAAGTATGAACTATGCGGTGGTTTTAGCTGGAGGAAAGGGCCAACGCTTCGGGAATGGAAAAATTGTAAAGCAATTTGTAGAATTGGCCGGGGTTCCGATGATTGTATACTCATTGCGAACGGCTGAAAAAAACAGAAATATTGATGCGGTTTGTATTGTAGTTGCAGAAAGTGAAGAAGAAAATGTAAAGAGATGGGTAAAAAAATATGGAATTACAAAAGTAAAGTATTTTGCAAGGCCCGGGAAAGAAAGACAGAAGTCTGTATACAATGGCTTAAAAGCGCTTCCTGCAAAAGCAAGAGATACGGTAATGATTATGACTTCGGTATGTCCCTTTGTCTCACAGAAGACTATTAACAGCCACTATGAAATGATTAAAGAGTATGATGCAACAATCACAGTAGTTAAAGCAACGGATGCAATAACTTTCAGCAATGACGGAAAAAGGGTAAATCGAACATTACAGAAGAAGAAAATATATATACAACAAGGACCGCAGGTCTTTCGATATGGAACTCTTATGCTGGGGCACAAAATGTATATGGAGGACGAGGAATATAGCAAAACAGATGTTACTGAGGATAGTGAGCTAGTACTCAATATGGGTGTTGAATGCTATATGGTTATGGGCGATCGTTTCTGTATAAAAGTAACCTATCCGGAGGATTTAGCAATAGCGGAAAGCCTTCATCCACTGTTCTTGGAACAGGAAAGGAACTATGATGAACAGAATAATCAGTGAGGATGCAATAAACATTATTGAAAACAATCTGCCTTTTGATAAATTTTACGGGAAAACTGTCCTAATATCTGGGGCTAACGGTTATGTTCCGGCATATTTTGTACATACCTTTATTGCTTTAAATAAATATAAAGACGCAGGAATTCGCATTTTAGCATTATGTAGGAACCAGGAAAGAGCTGAAAACAGATTTCCTGAATATATAGAAAGAGATGATTTTGAAATTATTGTTCAGGATGTATGTGAGCCTATTGATACATCTGAGGATATTCATATATTTATACATGCTGCAAGTCCGGCCGGAATAAAAAAGAGACATGAAGACCCAGTAAATACATTTTTATCTAATGTAAAAGGTGCAGAAAATATGTTGGAACTGGCGAGGAAAAATCCGTGCGAATATTTTCTGTTTTTGAGTAGCGTTGATGTGTATGGCCGAATGAATAGTAATGATAGATTAAAGGAAAGTGATTCTGGATACTTAGATCCTTTAAATATTAGAAATACGTATTCATGTGGAAAACGAGCGGCAGAATCACTGTGCAAAGCATATCAGGTTAAATATAATCTTCCGGTATATATTGTCAGGCCTTTTCAAATAATGGGCCCAGGTCCTGAGTTAAATGATGGAAGACTTCATATTGATTTCATTTCCCAGATATTAGAAAGAAAACAGATAGTTCTTAAAAGTGATGGAACCGCGGTGAGATCTTTTATGTATATCTCAGATGCTATTAAAGCAATGTTTTATGTGATGCTTAAAGGAAATCCGGGTGAGGCATACAACATTGTTTCGGAGACGGGAGAGGCTTCTGTGAAAGAGCTTGCTGATTCGATGGTGGAAAATGCGGATGACCAAGATATAACAGTGAAATTTGATTATGGACAAAGAGAGACAATTGAAGTAACAGGAGCATTATCTATTGTAACAGGAGACTCAACAAAAATAAGAAGCTTAGGATGGACCTGTGATTTTTCGGTGGCAGAAGGCTCAGCAAGAATGATGGAATTCTATGGAATTAGTTGTGGGAGGTAGCATGAAAAGGGTCTTGTTGTTTGGCGCAGGAAAATTTGCACAGAAATGGCTGCAATATATCAAAGGTGACATTTGTGTCGTTGCGATTGCGGACAATGCATACCGAGAAATTAAAACATGTGGAGGGCATTTGGTTATTGCCCCACATGACATTATGAATTATGAATTTGACGAACTGATTATTACATTGGATGATTTGAAAGTTGGTAATGATGCAAAAATAATAAATATTTATGCTCAGCTTATTGAAATGGGAATTGATGATGACAAAATTATGTTACAAAATCTTAAATACTATATAGAAAATATTTTTCACAGACCGAGAACGAATTATATTTATAGCTTGGCAGAATATTTTAATAATGTAGGGTTAAAAGGTGCAATTGCTGAATGTGGAGTGTATAGAGGCTGGTTTTCAGGAATTTTGAGTGATGCTTTTGTGAGCGAAAAATTGTATTTGTTTGATTCTTTTGAAGGCTTTTCGTCATCGGATTTAGAATTGGAATCTCCGAAAGCAAAAGAGTGGGTAAATAATGGCGCACAAAAAAGACTTTCAAATACATCTCAAGAAATAGTTAAGCTCCGAATTAGGAATAGAGTTCGAATGGTTATGCGTAAGGGGTTTGTTCCGCAAACATTCGAAAATATAAATGATAGTTTTTTGTTTGTAAATCTTGATATGGATTTGTATGTGCCACAAATCGAAGCGTTGAGGTGGTTTGCGCCTCGAATGCAGAAAGGAGGGGTAATACTAATGCATGATTACTTTAATAGTACCTTAATCCGTGAAGTTTAATTATTGGTTCATGCTATAATCGCCCTGTTTATGCGGCCTGCCGATATTTTTTTGAGACAAAATAATATCACCCATTTGGTGATATTTTCTGATACA